>Ga0302325_10004617_pt1 | contig 31747 bp, 26 predicted proteins | sample Palsa_T0_2_FD_201948 | JGI IMG/M metagenome (GOLD analysis project Ga0302325, IMG submission 201948) | Peat permafrost microbial communities from Stordalen Mire near Abisko, Sweden - Palsa_T0_2 | ecosystem: Environmental > Terrestrial > Soil > Palsa > Peat permafrost | place: Sweden: Abisko... | reverse complement strand
ACTCTTCGGCGTGACGGATCGGTTCTTCCGCACTCATCCAGCCTAGAGTCTCACAAGCTGCGGCATTTGTCCAGCCCCCTGGCGCTGATGCCCATTTTACAGTGCTGCCGATTGGTAAACGTTGGCTCCTTCTGTCATGAGCTTTTTGCCGGATAGGTCGCTGTAGGCGATGAGGCCGTCGCGGCGGGTAACAGTCAACTTTAATCGCGCAGTGACAAGGACGATTTCGGCGCTGGTAGGTTCCATTTTCCACTGCGGCGCGGGCCAGGCGGTCTTGGTGACGACATATTCGGTCCGCTTCGGAAACGCCGAACTGGGCGAATACAGGACGTGGATGATGGAATCGGTCTCCACTTCGATCCGCATGGCGCCGGACTGCATGGTCAGTTGCACACCGTTGGGCTGCTGTTGTACGGCGCTGACAGGGTTCGGCAGGATCCACTGGGCGGGCAGGCCGGCGGTAAGGGCCAGCAACGCCAGCGAGAGGATCAACGTTTTCCGCATAAACCGGATAGTATCAGAAGGTGGTGGCGCGGGCGCAGAGGGCTTCGGCGGCTGAAGGCATCTGGCGGCAGCTTTGCCCAAGATGCAGGGTTGGGCGGATTTTTCGCGGCCCGGTCTATCGGGGGCCGCTGGTGATGTGGGACAGTTGTCCGGTTTGCGGGTTGCAGTTCGAGCGGGAGCAAGGCTACTTTCTGGGCGCGATGTATGTGAGCTACGGATTGTCGATCCCGCCGGTGCTGCTGCTGATTATGCTGATCCGGATGCTGACCGGTTGGCCGTTCGATTGGTCGATCGGGGCGGCGTTTGTGGTGTATCTACCTTTCGTGCCGGTGGTGGCGCGTTTCGCGCGGGTGGTTTGGATGTATGTGGATCAGAGTTTCGACCCGCGGTAGGCGGCGCATGGTCAGCGCCGCAACAGCTTGAAACCGATCTCACGACCTTGTCGCTGGGCGTACGCCAGCGAGATCCACAGCAGCGCGAACGGCTCCAGCAAGTGCGCTTGGGAGAGCGGTCCGGCATCTACGGCTTCAAAACCGAGTTGTTCGACAAGGGGCCGCACGGTTGGCTTGGCGGCATCGTCGTCGCCGCGATAGAACATCACGGGCCGGTCCCCGCCAAACGCCGGATTCGCCATGATGTTGAACCCCACCGTAGTGGTAGTGCCATACTCCACGCCGCTCAGGTCCCGTAAGAGTGGATTGGTGGCATCGATCAGCACCTTACCCGCCAGATCTCCCAACCCTTCGACTGCGGCCGTGGTTGCCGGCCATGGCGTGGCCAGCAGCAACAGTTCAGCCGCCTCCAGCGCTTCTTTGAATGACGCGGCGCGCGGTCGTGCCAGCCTTGGCGGCCAGTTCGCGTATCGCGTCCGACGCAGGATTGCGCGAGCCGAAAATAACGTCATGGCCCGCTTGCGCCGACCGCGTGCCGGGCGTGCCGCCGCAGATCAGGAAGCGTCTGGCAATCTAATGTCTGGCACCCATCACCCAGCCATCAGCATCGATTTGGAATTAAAGGCCTGACCGATTTTCCCTCAAGGAGCCGCCCGAGCGCAGGTGGCGTCGATTTGCCGCCGCGCTTCCGTCCAGGCCCCGACCTTTCCTCTCGTCGCTTCTGAACTCGGCCAGGGGCGGCCGATTTCGGGAGTCGACCGTGGCAAAACCGTGGCAAAGCCCCTCGTGTTGAGCCCACTTGGGTTGCCTCTGAGCGAAACGCAGAGACCCAAGTTGTTGAAAACATTTAAAGTTGAGGTAAATCTGGCGGAAGCCGCGCTGCGCCCGAGGCAAGTGCGCGCTACCGGGCTGCGCTACGCCCCGACTCGTGAACTGCTCCTCTCATTCTAGCTTAGACCGCCCTTCGCAGGGGGATGGATCGCGGCCAAAATACTCAGTTGGACATTTCCGTCGCGATGTGCTAATCTCTGAAATGTTCCTCAAAGACGCTCAATGGGAGGTCCGTGCTTCTAGGCCGGGCCGCTTGCACCAGTGAGGAGTTATGGCACATCAACCAGGAAAACAATATCAGGCTGCGGCCAAACAGGTCCAAGCGCGCGATTATGCGCTGGAGGAAGCCGTGCCGCTGCTGCAGAAAATCAAGTATGCCAAGTTCGATGAGACCGTCGAGGTCCATCTGCGCTTGGGCGTGGATCCCAAGCACGCCGACCAGATGGTGCGCGGCACGGTAGTCATGCCCAACGGCTTGGGCAAAGCCAAGAAGGTTCTGGTCATCGCCGGCGGCGACAAGCAAAAAGAAGCCGAAGAAGCCGGCGCCGATTTCGTGGGCGGCGAGAACATGGTCAACAAGATCCAATCCGAAAGCTGGACGGATTACGACGCCGTGATCGCCACGCCCGACATGATGCGTTCGGTCGGCAAACTCGGCAAAATCCTCGGCCCGCGGGGGCTGATGCCCAATCCGAAGACCGGCACGGTCACCCAAGACGTGGCGAAGGCCGTCAAGGAGATCAAGGCTGGCAAAGTCGAATTCCGCGTGGACAAAACCGGAATCATTCACGCGCCGGTCGGCAAGATCAGCTTTTCGTCGGAAAAACTGGTCGAAAACGCTTCCAGCCTGATCAGCGCCGTGGTCAAAGCCAAGCCGGCCGCGGCCAAAGGCAAGTACGTCAAGAGCGCTACCCTTTGCTCGACCATGGGGCCGGGCGTAGCCCTGGATGTGACGATATTCACCGCCAAGGCGGCCGTTTAGTTCGCTCGCGGGTGTCGAAATGAAGAAAAAAGCGGATAAGAAAAAGGATCTCGAAGCGTTGCGCCAGGATCTGCAGGCGTCCCGGAACCTGTTTGTCACCGGATACGAAAGGTTGCGCGTCGCACAGGATTTCGAATTGCGCAAGACCATTCGGGCGGCGGGCGGCAAGTACCGCGTCATCAAGAACAACATCGCGGAGAAGGCGTCCGAAGGCACGGCTGCCGAAGAGCTTTTGAAAAACCTGCGCGGCATGACGTCTTTGGCCTACACCACCGCGGATCCGGTGGCGCTGGCGAAAGCTCTCACGGCCTACGCAAAGACGAATCCTGCGTTCACGTTCAAGGCTGGCCTGGTCGAGGGCCGGGTAGTCGACGTTAAGGCCATCGGCGATCTGGCGAGCATGCCCCCCAAAGAGGAAATCTTCGCCAAGCTGCTGTACCTGATCAATGCCCCGGCGCAGCGGCTGGTATCGACTTTGGGCGCAGTGGGCCGGAATATCGCGGTGGTGCTCGATCAAGGTTGCAAGGAGAACAAGTTTGGAGAAGGGTGAGGGCCTATAATCCATCACCTGCGCAGATTTTTTGAGATAGGAGTCTTTAGGAAAATGGCGGAAATCAACACAATTGCGGATCAGATTCAAGGCTTGACGCTGCTCGAAGCTTCCCAGCTCGTCAAGCTGCTGGAAGAAAAGCTGGGCGTATCGGCTGCTGCGGCAGCTCCGGTGATGGCGGCCGGCGGACCGGCGGCAGCGGCAGCGCCGGTAGTCGAGGAGAAGACTGAATTCTCCGTGGTTCTCACCGTGGTCGGCGCCAACAAGATCAACGTCATCAAAGCGGTTCGCGAAGTCACCAGCCTGGGTTTGAAAGAAGCCAAGGATCTGGTGGACGGCGCACCGAAACCGATCAAGGAAGGCGTCAGCAAGGACGAGGCGGAAACCATCAAAAAGAAGTTTACCGACGCCGGGGCCACTGTCGAAGTGAAGTAGCGAAGCGGGTTCGATGCCTGTAAGCTGCTGGAACTAATAGGCTTGGCACCGGTTCCAGAATTGTTGTTGACGACCGGGGTGAGACTCTGGTAGGATTAACGGTTGGGGTCTTCTTCTTTCAACCGAACTCGATCCCATTGGTGACTGTGAATTTTGGATCCTGGCAGTTAAATTGCAGTTGGGTCGCAACTGCAAGGCGAGGATTTGCGTCCCGTATTGTGTTCGCATTTCCGGTTCAGGATTGGTGTGCCCTTAGTCGCCTTCTCCCCCGCCCTTCTCAGCATCTCTCGCTGACGACTTCGACCCGGCTCTTGCAGCCAATACCGTCGCGGCTCCAGTCCGGCTTCCGTTTCTCGATTGCATTGCGGACTCTCCCAGGAGCGACGCTCGTTCGGGTTGGCCAGTGTTTTTGCAGTTCGTAGCTCTTTTTGCTTAGGTTGTTCGGCCCTCAGGAGTTTAAAGAAGACATGGATATTCAAAACAACGGCGCCGCCTCCGAGCGAGTTGATTTTTCCAAGATCAAGACTTCGATCCCGATTCCGAACCTCATTGAGGTTCAAAAGAATTCCTACGAGCGATTCCTGCAGATGGACCTGCTTCCCAATGAACGGGAAGATACGGGCCTGCAGACGGTTTTCAGCTCGGTATTCCCGATCTCCGATTTTCGCGGTGTCAGCGAACTGGAGTTTGTCGACTATTCCATCGGCAACTGGGAGTGCAAGTGCGGCAATCTGAAGGGCCTGCACCATCTGCGCTCCACCTGCCGGAATTGCGGCGCCACGATTCGCACCGATCCGTTCCACTCGGGCGACGTGCTTTGCCATCATTGCGGCACCTTCAACAAGAATGTAGTCACGTTCTGCAACAAGTGCGGCGATCCTGTCGGGCTGCAACTGAAATACGACATGGTGGAGTGCCAGGAACGCGGTATGACCTATGCCGCGCCGTTGAAGGTCACCATCCGGCTCACCGTCTACGCCAAAGATCCCACCACGGGTGTCAAAAGCGTCCGCGACATCAAGGAACAGGAAGTTTTCTTCGGTGAAATCCCGCTGATGACGGACAACGGCACGTTCATCATCAACGGCACCGAGCGAGTCATCGTTTCGCAGTTGCATCGCTCACCCGGCGTGTTTTTCGAACGCGTGCCCGCGCAAGGATACTTCCTTGGCAAGATCATCCCGTACCGCGGAAGCTGGGTCGAATTCGAGTACGACATCAAGAACCTGCTGTATGTACGTATCGACCGCAAGCGCAAATTCTACGGTTCCGTTTTTCTGCGCGCCTTGGGATTCAAGAGCGATGAACAAGTCCTGCATGCGTTCTACACGGTGGACCGCATCTCCATAAAGGACAGTAAGCTCTATTGGAACCTCTACAACAAGGATGGCCAGTTTACCAGCGGCATAAAAGGGCTGAAGCTCTCCCACGCCATCGGCGGCAAGAGCGGCGAGACCATCGTGGGCCAAGGCAAGAAGATCACGGATTCGCTGATCAAGGCCATGCAGCAGGCCAAGATTCAGCAAACCGAGATTGCGCCCAACGATCTGGAAGGCGCCTACATCGCCGCCGATGTGGTGGACATGTCCACTGGCGAAGTCCTCATCGACGCCAACAACGAGTTGACCACTACCGGCGTTCAGAAGTTGATGGAAGCCGGCATCGACGAATTCGAAGTCTTCTTCCCCGAGCGCGACGACGTGGGCACCGTGATTTCCGCCACGTTGCGAAAGGACAGCGTCAAAGCCCAGAACGACGCGCTCATCGAAATCTACCGCAAGCTGCGCCCAGGCGATCCGCCTACGCTGGACACCGCCACGCAATTGTTCCAGGGCATGTTCTTCGATGCGCGCAAGTACGATTTTTCGCGCGTGGGCCGCATGAAGTTCAATATCAAGCTGCACGACAAGGCCGAGGCCACGCCGCTCGACAAGCGCACCCTCGACCCCGAGGATTTCCGCGCCACCATCAAGTACCTGCTCAAGTTGCGCAAAGGCATCGGCGCGGTCGACGATATCGATCACCTGGGCAATCGCCGCGTGCGCGCTGTAGGCGAACTGCTGGAGAACCAGTTCCGCATCGGCTTGGTGCGCATGGAGCGCGCCATCAAGGAAAAGATGTCCGTCTACCAGGAAATGTCCACGGCCATGCCGCATGACCTGGTGAACGCTAAGCCGGTCATGGCGGCCATCCGCGAATTCTTCGGTTCCAGCCAACTTTCGCAGTTCATGGATCAAACTAATCCGCTCTCGGAGATCACGCACAAACGGCGTCTCTCGGCGCTGGGTCCCGGCGGACTGTCCCGTGAGCGCGCCGGCTTCGAAGTCCGCGACGTGCATCCCACGCATTACGGCCGCATCTGCCCGATCGAGACGCCCGAAGGTCCAAACATCGGTCTGATCTCGTCGCTTTCCTGTTTTGCCTGTATCAACGAATACGGCTTCATCGAGAGCCCCTACCGCAAAGTGCAAAAGGGCGTGGTTGTGGATGAGATCAAAATCCTCAATCCCGGCGACACGCAGTACAAAGTGGGCGACATCGTGCGGCGCGCCGACATGGAAAAAACCAACGCCGCGTTGGGCGCCAAGAAACAACAGGCCGAGTACGAAGCGCATTGCGAGTATCTCTCTGCCTGGGAGGAAGACAAGTACACGGTCGCCCAGGCCAACGTCGAGCTCGACGAGAACGGCCGCATCGTGCCCGACCTCTGCAACACCCGTCAGGCGGGCAACTTTGTGCTCAAGCATCGCGACGAAATCGAGTACATCGACGTCAGCCCGAAGCAGCTCGTCTCAGTGGCCGCCAGCTTGATACCGTTCCTGGAGAACGACGATGCCAACCGTGCCCTGATGGGTTCCAACATGCAACGCCAAGCCGTGCCCCTGTTGCGCGCCGACGCCCCCTACGTGGGCACCGGGATGGAGCGCGTAACCGCCCGCGATTCGGGCGCGGTGGTACTCTGCAAGCGCGCCGGCATTGTCGATTCGGTGGATTCCGAGCGCATCATTGTGCGCGTGGAAGGCGGCGCGGCGCACGAAGGGCAGCTCTCCCGCGAGGTGGGCGCGGACATCTACCAGCTCACCAAGTTCAAGCGCTCCAACCAGAACACCTGCATCAACCAGAAGCCTATTGTGGCCATGGGACAGCGTGTGACCAAGATGCAAGTGCTGGCCGACGGTCCCTGCACCGACATGGGCGAGCTGGCGCTCGGCCGCAACGTACTGGTGGCTTTCATGCCCTGGCGCGGCTGCAACTTTGAAGATGCCATCCTGGTCAGCGAAAAGCTGGTCAAGGAGGATTATTACACCTCGATCCACATCGAGGAGTTCGAGATCGAGGGCCGCGACACCAAGCTGGGTCCGGAGGAAATCACGCGCGACATTCCCAACATCGCGGATTCCTTCCTGCGCAATCTGGATGAGAGCGGCGTGATCCGCATCGGCGCAACCGTGAAACCCGGCGACATTCTGGTGGGCAAGGTGACTCCAAAGGGAGAAACCCAGCTCACGCCCGAAGAGAAACTGCTGCGCGCCATCTTCGGCGAAAAGGCCGGCGATGTGAAGGACGCTTCGCTCTACTGCCCGCCCGGAATCGAGGGTACGGTGGTGGATTGCAAGATCTTTTCGCGCAAAGGGCAGGAGAAGGATGAGCGATCCAGGGCCATCGAAGAATCCCAGATTGCGCGCCTGCAGCGCAACTTGCAGGATGAGATACGCATCCTCACCGACGAACGCGCCAAGCGCCTGGGCAACCTTCTGGAAGGCAAGCGGCTCCTGGCCGACCTGCACGACGAGAAGACCAACAAGCGCCTGCTGGCCAAAGATACCGATCTGACCCGCGAGCTCATCGAAAAGATGAAATCGCGCGACTTGAAGCGCATGCGCTTCAAGGACAAGGACGCGCGCGTCAACGAGCAAATCGACGAAATCGAGGAGATGACCTCGCGCCAGATCGCGGTGCTTGAGAAGATCACCGACGAGAAGGTCGCCAAGCTGCGCAAGGGCGACGAACTGCCGCCCGGCGTCATCAAGCTGGTCAAGGTCTACATCGCCATGAAGCGCAAGCTTTCGGTGGGCGACAAGATGGCCGGCCGCCACGGAAACAAGGGCGTGATCGCGCGCATCCTTCCCGACGAGGACATGCCGTACCTCCCGGATGGAACGCCGGTCGAGATCGTCCTGAATCCGCTGGGCGTGCCTTCCCGCATGAACGTCGGCCAGATTCTGGAAACCCACCTCGGCTGGGCCGCCAAGGCGCTGGGCTTGCACTATGCCACGCCGGTATTCGACGGCGCCACCGAGCGCGAAATCAAGAAGGCCCTCACCGACGCAAACCTGCCGAAGGACGGCAAGACGGCGCTCTACGACGGCCTGACCGGCCAGCCCTTCGAGCAGCCGGTGACGGTTGGCTACATCTACATGCTGAAGCTCTCGCACCTGGTGGACGACAAGATTCACGCACGCTCCATTGGGCCATACTCGCTGATCACGCAGCAGCCGTTGGGCGGCAAGGCGCAGTTCGGCGGGCAGCGCTTCGGCGAAATGGAAGTATGGGCCCTCGAAGCATACGGCGCCGCGTACATCCTGCAGGAGCTGCTCACGGCCAAATCCGACGACGTATATGGCCGCGCCAAGATCTACGAGGCTATCGTCAAGGGCGAAGCCGCCATTGAACCGGGTGTGCCGGAGTCGTTCAACGTGCTCATTCGCGAGTTGCAGTCGTTGTGTCTGGACGTGGAGTTGATGAAGAAGGCGCCGCACGAAGTGTTGGATATGGCGCCTGCAGCGGATTAGCAGAAGTCAGAAGTCAGGAGACAGAAGTCGGAAGCTCACTGGCTAACATTCTGACTCCTGACTTCCGACTCCCAACTTCTTTTTGGAGGCTAAATGAGATCTTCACCATATGACCGCGCAAATTTGATCGCCGATTTCGATTCCATCCGGATCAGTCTGGCGTCTCCCGAAAAGATCCGGAGCTGGTCCCACGGGGAAGTTACCAAGCCGGAGACCATCAACTACCGGACCTTCAAGCCCGAGCGCGACGGGCTGTTCTGCGCGCGCATCTTTGGGCCTACCCAGGATTGGGAATGCTTGTGCGGCAAGTACAAACGCATGAAGCATCGCGGCGTCATCTGCGACAAGTGCGGCGTGGAAGTCACGCTGGCGCGCGTGCGCCGCGAGCGGCTGGGCCACATCGAGCTGGCCAGCCCTTGCTCCCATGTCTGGTTCTTCAAGGGCTTGCCGAGCCGCATCGGCCACCTGCTGGATATCACTCTGCGCGAGTTGGAGCGCGTACTGTACTTCGAAGCTTTCGTAGTCGTCGATGCGGGCGAAGTGCCCGACTTGACTCGCGGCGAAGTCATCACGGACGAGCGCAAGCGCCAGCTTGACCAGGAGTTCCCCGGCAAATTCATCGCCATGATGGGCGCCGAGGGCATCAAAGAGTTGCTCAAGAAAGTGGACGTCGAATTCCTCAGCGAGGACATTCGCACGAGGATGAAGACGGAGACCTCCCAGCAGAAGAAGCTGAAATTCGCCAAGCGCCTGCGCGTGGTGGAATCTTTCCGCAAATCCGGCAACAAGCCCGAGTGGATGATTCTCGACGTGATCCCGGTCATTCCGCCGGAGTTGCGCCCGCTGGTGCCGCTGGATGGCGGCCGCTTCGCTACTTCCGATCTCAACGATCTATACCGCCGCGTGATCAACCGCAACAATCGCCTCAAAAAGCTGATTGAACTGCACGCGCCCGACGTGATCGTGCGCAACGAAAAGCGCATGCTGCAGGAGGCCGTGGACGCGCTGTTCGATAACGGCCGCCGCGGCCGCGTGCTGCGCGGCGCCAACAACCGACCGCTGAAGTCGCTCTCCGATACCCTCAAGGGCAAGCAGGGCCGCTTCCGCCAGAACCTGCTCGGCAAGCGCGTCGATTATTCCGGCCGCTCCGTCATCGTGGTGGGACCCGAACTCAAGCTGAACCAGTGCGGCCTGCCCAAGAAAATGGCGCTGGAGCTGTTCAAGCCCTTCATCTATCACCGCCTGGAACAGCGCGGCCATTGCACCACCATCAAGCAAGCTAAAGAGCTTGTTGAGCAGCAGGACCCGGTGGTTTGGGACATCCTCGAAGAAGTCATCAAGGATCATCCCATCCTGCTGAACCGCGCTCCCACGCTGCACCGCCTGGGTATCCAGGCCTTCGAGCCGGTCCTGGTGGAAGGCAAGGCCATCAAGATTCACCCGCTGGTCTGCACGGCCTTCAACGCAGACTTCGACGGCGACCAGATGGCAGTACACATTCCGCTGTCTCCGGAAGCGCAGATCGAAGCTTCCACGCTGATGCTGTCTTCCAACAACATTCTTTCCCCGGCGCATGGCGGCCCCATCGCGGTGCCTACCCAGGACATGGTCCTGGGCTGCTACTACCTGACTAAGGCGCGCCCCGGCACCAAGGGCGAGGGCCGCACTTTCGCCTCCGTCGAAGACGTGCTGATCGCGCTCGAGATGGGCGAGGTCGAAACGCTCACCCCCATCAAGCTGCGCTATACCGGCAAAGTCATCGATCTGGTGCATGCTTTCGACAACCAGAACATGCTGCATACCGAGCCGATCGAGTTCGTGAAGCAGTACATGGAAACCACCGTGGGCCGCGTGATCCTGAACGATCAACTGCCGACGGACATGCCTTTCATCAACGGCCTCCTGAAGAAAAAGGGCCTGGCCCAGCTTGTGCAATATTGCTACCTGAAGTTCGGGCTGGTGGTCACGGTCCAGATGCTCGACCAAGTCAAGTCCCTGGGCTTCCTGTACGCCACCCGCGCGGGCATCTCCATCGGCATCGACGACATGGTCGTGCCTTCCGAAAAGGCCGGCCTGGTGCGCGAGGCTGAAAAGGAAGTGGTGGCCGTCGAGAACCAGTATCAGGATGGCGCCATTACCCACGGCGAGCGCTACAACAAGATCATCGAGATCTGGTCGAAGGTCACCGAAAAAGTTTCCGACGAAATGTTCCAGGCCATGGAGGAGGACGATCGGACCGGCCGTTATCTCAATCCGATTTACATTATGGCCGACTCCGGCGCGCGCGGTTCCAAACAGCAGATTCGCCAGCTTTCCGGTATGCGCGGCTTGATGGCCAAGCCCTCCGGCGAGATCATCGAGACCCCCATCACGGCCAACTTCCGCGAAGGACTCAACGTGCTGCAGTACTTCATCTCCACGCACGGCGCGCGCAAGGGTTTGGCCGATACGGCTCTGAAGACGGCCGATTCCGGCTACCTTACCCGCCGCCTGGTGGACGTCTCGCAGGACGTGATCATTGCCGAAACGGATTGCGGCACCACCGAAGGCATCTACGTGGAGCCCATCATCGAATCCGGCGAAATCATCGAGCCCTTGCGCGACCGCATCGTCGGCCGTGTGGCGCTCGAAGACCAGAAAGACTATGAAAACAACGTGATCGTAGCCGTGAACCAGGAGATCACCGAAGACTTGGCGGCCGCCATTCAGGCTGCTGGTATCGAGCGCGTCAAGATCCGCTCGGTGCTCACTTGCGAATCGAAGCGCGGCGTGTGCGTGATGTGCTACGGCCGCAACCTGGCTTCGGGACGTTTGGTCGAGCTGGGCGAAGCGGTGGGTGTCATTGCCGCGCAGTCCATCGGTGAGCCCGGTACGCAGCTCACCATGCGTACCTTCCACATTGGCGGAACCGCCTCCCGTATTTCGGAGCAGTCCACGCAGGATTCCAAGTCCGACGGTTTCGCCCGCTACATCGGCGTGCAATCCGTGCGCAGCAAGACCGGCGACCTGATCGCCATGAACCGCAACGGCATCATGGCGGTGGTTGACGACAAAGGCCGCGAGAAAGAGCGCTATCAGATGGTATACGGCGCCAAGATCCTGGTGGAAGACGGCGGTCCCGTCAAGGCCAACCAGATCCTGCTGGAATGGGATCCCTATACCTTCTCCATCCTGACCGAAGTCACCGGCAGCGTACACTTCAAAGACCTGCTGGAAGGCATGACCATGCAGGAGCAGTTGGATGAAGTCACCGGCATGTCCCAGCTCGTGGTGGTCGATTCTCCCGACGAGAAGCGCCAGCCCATGGTGGTGGTGCGGCCCGAGACCGCGCTCGGCAGTAAATCGGAAGCCAAGAAGTACCTGATGCCGACCCATGCGCACCTGATGGTGCGCGACAGCGAAGAAGTCCATGCGGGCGACGTGCTGGCCAAGATCCCGCGCGAAACCACCAAGACCAAGGACATCACCGGCGGTCTGCCGCGCGTGGTGGAATTGTTCGAGGCCCGCAAGCCGCGCGAGACGGCCATCATGGCCGAAATCAACGGCGCGGTGAAGTACGGCGAAGTGAGCAAGGGACAGCGCAAGATTTACGTAATCGGCGACGGCGGGGAGCAGCGCGAATACTCGCTACCGCGCGGCGTCCACATCAACGTGCAGGAGGGCGAGCGGGTGAAGGCCGGCGATCCCCTGATGGACGGCCCCCGCAACCCGCACGACATTCTGGATGTGCTCGGCGAGAAGGAACTGCAGAAGTATCTGGTGAACGAGATCCAGGAAGTCTACCGGTTGCAGGGCGTCAACATCAACGACAAACACCTGGAAGTGGTAGTCCGCCAGATGATGCGCTGGGTGAAGGTCGACGATATCGGCGATACGGAGTTTCTGCCCGACGAGGTCAAGGACAAGTTCGCTTTCCGCGCCATCAACCAACTCACGGTGGAGTCCGGCGGACGTCCGGCGACGGGCCGGGCGATGCTGCTGGGCATCACCAAGGCTTCGCTTTCGACGGATTCGTTCATCTCGGCGGCATCCTTCCAGGAGACCACCCGCGTGCTCACCGAAGCCGCCATCAACGGCAAGGTGGACTACCTGCGCGGCCTGAAGGAGAACGTCATCATGGGCCGTCTGGTGCCGGCGGGAACCGGCATGGAATACTACCGGCGGGTCAAGATAGCGGGCGAAGACGTGGTGGAAGAGCCGGTGCTGGAGCCGTCGCTCGAATCCATCCCCGGCTACGACGAGGAGGCCCGCATTCAATATGCCGGCGGGCTAACGGAAAATTCCGGCGACGAATCGCTGGCGGAGTAGATAGCGTAGGCTTTAGGCCAATGCCACTTAGTTTCCGAACGAGACGCGATTCTGCATAATTGTGGGGCGGCCAATCTTGGCCGCAGCCGCCTTTTTTAGGCGCCAGAGCCGGCTGAAAGCCGGCTGCGGGCAGGATTGCCCGCCCCACAATTTATGCAGAGTTCCCGGATCTGGGGAGCTAAGTGACATTGGGTTTTAGCTTGCAAGAGTTTCGCATGAACGAAATCATCTTTCTTGTGACTGGACCGCCCGAGGGCGGCTACGCGGCAGAGGCCCCCGGTCACGCGATTTTCACGACCGCCAGCAGGTTTGATGAGTTGAACTGGATGGCGCGCGACGCAGTCGTCTGCCATTTTAAAGAAGATATGCGGCCGAAGACCATCCGTCTGCATTTCGTCCGCGATTGAGTCATCCCGGTGTGAGTGTCCCGCGAGCATCATGTCAGTGCGCCTCACCGCGCGCCTGTTTAGTGGAGGAATACAGTGGCGTTACACAGCCAATCACAAACGCTAGAGATCACATTTTGTCCGACTTGCGGAAGCGACCAAATCAAGAAGGTCCGCCGGAACTGGACCGGTGAATTTCAAGGAAAGACCTACACGATCCCCGATCTCGAATTTCACCAATGCCCAGCCTGCTGGGAAAGGATTCTTGACCGTGAGGCGTTGCGGCGAATCAAGGCTAGCGTCCCGGCGTTCGTCCAATCGCAGCTCATGGCGCGCTCGGCGTGAGCGGCGGTGGCGAAACGAAACCATCCTTCTCGTGCATGAACCGTCCGCGGGCGGCTATGCGGCAGAGGCTCTCGGCCGCGCGATTTTCACGGCTGCCGATACGCCCGCCGAGTTGACCTGGATGGCGAGTGGAAGGGCGCCGCAATCGTAACCCTCGGGTTCGGAAAAGCTGAGTGCGATACCCTTGAGATCGAGACTCCAGTCGCTAGGCGACGTCAGCGATTTGAGCGGAATGGTGACCCCAATTCGTCCGTCTCGCCGGTCAGGCCGTCAATCTTGACCGAGCCATCCAGCACCAGCGAGACCGAAGTCGTGCCGTTGGGGATGAGACCGATCTGGTCGATGTAGATCGGACCGAATTGGGAGTGTACGCCGATCCGGAGTGGCCCGTCGGAATCTTCAAATAGAATGTGGAAGGTCCCGTCCCCTTGGGGACCCGCCCAAGACCACGCCGCCACATCAACCGCCGGATTTACCGCTTGCGTATCGGTCGGCGTCGTTGTCGCCTCGCCGGATTGCAACGGGCTGGCCGCCACCGGGTTGTCCCACCCACGTTCAAATTGGCAGCCTGCCGAGTGGAATGCCTAGCGACTCCAACTCAACTCCGCCACCCGGCAAGTCGAAGGTGAATCCGTTTCCGAATTCGGCTTGGACGAAGGAGTAAAGCCGCACGCCGCCCAGCCGGACAACTGAAGTGTTAACCAATGGGGCGTCGCTTTGCCCTCTTAATCCCAGCCCAAGACCAGCCACGAGAATTCCGGGATTGAATGTAAATATCGATCCGCTGCCGACGTCGAAAATGTATACAGCCGCCCCGGCGTCCAGTCCAGTGCCCCAGTCCGCCGTGTGCGGGAAAACCGCACGCACGGTTTGAAAGGGAGTTGATGGAAACGGGCCAGCCGTAAACGCTTGGAACCGCGCCATAATCTACTAATGAAATACTCGCGTAGAGACTTGAGCCTGCTGTTACCGATCCTCGCGGCCGCCAGCGGCGGGGCGCAGAACGCGGCGTTGCCCTCCAAAACCTACAGCTTCGGCCAACTCCCGGTACACACCAGCGGAGAGAATCAAACCCGGCTGGTGCTCGACGGTGAAACGCCGCCGGAGTGCGGATCGAACTGCATGAGACGGGATTGCCACCGGGCGGCGCGCCGCATCCGCCGCATCACCATGTCCACGAAGAGATGGTCCTTATCCGCGAGGGAACCATGGCAGTGACCATCGCGGGAAGCAGCGCCAAACTGGGACCGGGATCCGTGGCGTAGGTGGCCTCCAACGAGGAACATGGCTGGCACAACGCGGGCAGCACTCACGCGCACTATTTCGTACTGGCGATCGGACGGGACTAAGCTTCGGTGCGCCTGCCCAGCGCGTGCTAATATGGCGCATCATGAGCGTGCCCAGTTCGCACCACAATTTCCCCCGCGTCCACAACGCCATGTGGCCCGGCCTAGTGGGTAAAGGGCCGGATTCCGAGCCGCCCATCGGCCTGGACACCATGCTGCGCCTCACCGCCGCCGCTGCAGTCGGTGGTGCGCGGTTCGACGGCGTGGATCTTTTCCTGTTCGACCCGCACGTCTCGATCGATGCAACCGATGGCGACTTGGCGCGGCTGGCCGACCAAGTCCGCGAGCTGGATCTCGCCGTGGGGTCGGTGGTCGCGCCGGTGTGGCCGCCCACCGGCGGGGGCTCGGCCATGGGCAATGCGGAGGAGCGGCAGCGTTTCGTCGTGCAGGTGCGCAAGGCCTGCCGGATCGCCCTCAAGCTGCGTGAACTGGGTGCGCGGCCGTACGGCATCGTGCGCATCGATTCGGCAGCCAGCCCGGTGGAGTGGGCCAAGGACCCGGACGGCAACACGCGCCTGATCGCGCACACGTTGCGCGCGGCTTGCGAGGTGGCCGCCGGGCACGGCGAGCGACTGGCAGCGGAAGGCGAGATCTGCTGGGGCGGCATGCATAGCTGGCGGCGCATGGTGCAGCTTCTGGAAATGGTGGACCAGCCGCAAACGCTGGGCTTCCAGGCGGACATGGCGCACACGCTGCTCTTCACGCTGGGCTATAACGCACCGGAAGATCGCATCCTGCCGGAGGATTTCGAGTGGGAGCAGACCAGCCGATTTCAGGAGGCCCTGCGCCAGTTGACTGCGGCGTTGCGGCCGTGGACCATCGATTTCCACGTGGCGCAAAACGACGGCACCGTGAAGGGATCGGGATCGCACGACCAGACCGGCCACCATTGCCTGCCCGGCGATCCCAACGGCAAACTCGACATCGTGCGCGACGCGGGCCCTTGGCTGCGCGGCGAACGCGGGCAGTTGACCAAATCGATGCGCCACGTTTGCTGGGATGGATGCATGTTTCCCAATGCGGTGATGATGGAACAGCGCACCTGGAACGACATTCTGGCGGCTATGCTCGCCGTGCGGGATGCGCATGGCTGGCAGGAACAATGACGGAATAACCATGATCGCGAAACCATTACGCATTGGCCTGGTGGGCTACGGCTTCATGGGCCGCACGCACTCCAACGCCTTCGCCAGGGTGGACCAGTTCTTCGACGTGCCGTACCGTCCGGTGTTGCAGGCCGTGTGCGCGCGCGACGCCGCCAAGGTTGCCGCGTTCGCCGGCCAATGGGGTTATGGCACGACCGAAACCGACTGGCGAGAACTGGTCGCGCGCCCGGATATCGATCTGATCGATATCGCTAGCCCCAACGATACGCACGCGGAAATCGCCATCGCGGCGGCCGAGGCCGGCAAGATAGTGCTTTGCGAAAAGCCGTTGGGCCGCAACGTTGCGGAATCTGAGCGCATGGTGGAAGCAGTGGAAAAGGCCGGCGTGCCGAACATGGTTTGGTACAACTACCGCCGCGTGCCCGCTGTCACGCTCGCCAAGCAGTTGATCGATGAAGGCCGGCTAGGCAAGATTTTCCATTACCGCGCAAAGTTCTTGCAGGATTGGACCATCTCGGCCGATCTGCCTCAGGGCGGCGCGGGCCTGTGGCGCCTGGACGTGAACGTGGCTGGCAGCGGCGTGACCGGCGATCTGCTGGCGCACTGCATCGACACGGCCATGTGGCTGAATGGCGCCATCGACCAGGTCACCGCCATGACCGAAACGTTCGTCAAAGAGCGCCCGCACGCGCTCACCGGACGCGTGGAGAAGGTTGGCATCGACGATGCCAGCGCGTTTCTGGCGCGTTTTCAAAACGGGGCGCTGGCTACGTTCGAAGCTACGCGCTACGCGCGCGGGCACAAGGCGCTCTACACGCTGGAGATCAACGGCGAGCACGCTTCCATTTTTTGGGACTTGCACGATTTGCATCGCCTGGAATACTTCGATCATCGCGACGAAGGCCGCCTGCGCGGCTGGCGCTCGATTCATATTACCGACGCCGACCATCCTTATATGAAGAACTGGTGGGCGCCGGGCTTGCAGATCGGCTACGAGCACACCTTCATCCACCAGGTAGCCGATTTCTTGACGGGCCTCGGCGAAGGCCGCATTCCAGGGCCTTCGTTCCGCGACGGCTTGGCTACAGACTATGTCACCGATGCGGTCCTGCGGTCCGCGGGGACTGGACAGTGGGTGAAGGTAGGCGAGCCGCGCTACAGTAATGAACATGCATCGTAAGCTAATTCTGTTCTGCCTGACGGCCGCCCTCTTGCCCGCCGCCACCCCCGACGTCGTCAAAGTAGATACCGGCCGCGTGAAGGGCGTGGTGAACAATGGTGTCGCCGCGTTCAAGGGCGTTCCGTTCGCCGCGCCGCCTGTGGGAGCGCTCCGCTGGAAAGCGCCGCAACCCGCGCCGGACTGGAAAGGAGTCCGCGAAGCCGCGGAGTTCGGCCCGCGCTGCATGCAGGGGAATATTTACGGCGACATGATTTTCCGCGACAAAGGCCCCAGCGAAGACTGCCTCTACCTCAACGTGTGGACACCCGCCACATCCGCGAAGGCGCACCTGCCCGTGATGGTTTGGGTCTATGGCGGCGGTTTCGCGGCGGGCGCGGCTTCCGAGCCGCGGCAGGATGGCCAAAACCTGGCACGCAAGGGCGTCGTCGTGGTCAGCATGAACTACCGCCTGAATGTATTTGGATTCTTCTCGCATGCCGAACTGGCCAAGGAGTCGGGCCGCGATTCCTCCGGCAACTATGGTCTGCTTGACCAGGTGGCGGCCCTCGAATGGGTGCACAAGAACATTGCCGGTTTTGGCGGCGACCCCGCCCAGGTGACCATCTTCGGAGAATCCGCCGGTTCGTTTTCCGTCAGCGCTCTGATGGCGTCGCCGCTGGCGCAGGGCCTGTTTCAGCGCGCCATCGGCGAGAGCGGCGCGTTCTTCGGCAAGGTGCTCGATCTGAAGCCGCTGGCCGCGAGCGAAGAGGCGGACACTGCATTCGCGGAGTCCATCGGTGCACATTCGCTCGCCGACTTGCGTGCCAAGCCCGCCGCGGAGCTCCTCGCAGCGGCTGCCAAGCAGAACGAGATTCGCTTCGCGCCGAATATCGATGGCTATTTTCTGCCGCAGAGTGTGCGTGAGGTCTACGCCAGCGGAAAACACAGTCACGTGCCGCTATTGGCCGGATGGAACCACGATGAAGGCGGTTATGGGAACATCTTCGGCAAAGACGCCCCCACTGCGGCGAACTTCGTGGCGTATGCACACAAACATTTCGGAGACAAAGCCGATGAGTTCTTGAAACTCTACGCGGCCGCCAGCGACGAGCAAGCCAAAGGATCCGCGCAGGATCTGGCAGGCGACCAGTTCATCGCATTCTCCACCTGGAAGTGGCTCGAAATGCAGGGCGCCACGGGAAACTCGACGCTCTATCGCTATGAGTTCGACGGTGCTCCGCCCGCGCCTGCGAAGGCCGAAGCCGACGCCACTCCGCGCGGCGCGTACCATTCGGCGGAGATCGAGTTTGTGTTCGGCGCGTTGGCATCCAAAGACCTGCCATGGAGGCCGGAAGACAGAGCGTTGTCGGACTTAATGTCCACCTATTGGTCGAACTTCGCGAAGAGCGGCGATCCCAACGGCACCGGCTTACCGGGGTGGCCCGCCTACAATGGCCAGGCAAACTATATGGTCATGCATCTCGACGCGGCTTCGCACGCGGCCCCCGACGATCACCGTCAGCGTTACGAGTTTCTGGACAAATGAAGGCATTCAAGATCTGCCTGTTCGTCCTACCGCACGCCGCACTGGCGCTCGGACAACCCCAGTACGTGGAGAGTATAGCGAGGCCGGGCAGCTTTCCGATTGCGCAAGCCAAAACCTGCGCCGCCATCTACGTCGATGCAGGCGATTTCGCTGGAGTCATCCGCGCGGCCGCCGATCTGCAGGCGGACATAGCTCGTGTCACTGGCTGCACTCCCGTCGTCACACACGACAGCGCCGGCATTGGCACGTACGCCATCGTCGTCGGCTCGCTGGAACGAAGCTCGCTCGTCAAGCGCCTGACCGCCACCGCCGCCATCGCGGGTAAGTGGGAATCGTTCCTCACCCAGGCTGTACCGAAACCGCTGCCCGGCGTCGCCAGCGCGCTGGTAATCGCGGGCAGCGACAAGCGTGGAACGATCTACGGTATCTACGAACTCTCCGAACAGATCGGCGTCTCACCGTGGTATTGGTGGGCAGACGTGCCCGTCGCCCACAAAGACGCCCTGTTCGTGAAGCCCGGAAGGTTTATCGAAGGCGAACCCGCCGTCAGATATCGCGGCATTTTTCTCAACGACGAAGCACCCTCGCTTTCGGGCTGGACAAGGGAAAAGTTCGGCGGCTTCAACCACACCTTCTATGTCAAGGTCTTCGAGCTTCTGCTTCGCCTGAAGGGCAACTATCTTTGGCCCGCGATGTGGGGCAGCGCTTTCAACGAGGACGATCCGCTCAATCCCAAGCTGGCCGATGAATACGGCATCGTCATGGGGACTTCCCATCACGAGCCCATGCTGCGCGCCCAACAGGAATGGAAGCGGCACGCCAAAGGTCCGTGGAACTACGCCACCAACCCGGATGTGCTGCACGCATTTTGGGACGAAGGCATCGAACGCAACAAGACGTACGAGAGCATCGTCACGCTGGGTATGCGCGGCGATGGCGACATGCCCATGGCCGCCAATGGCGATATCGACGCGAACAAGGCGCTCCTGGAGAAGATCGTCGCCGATCAGCGGGCCATCATCGCCCGCCGCATTGGACCGGAATTATCCAAGATGCCGCAAGACTGGGCTCTCTATAAAGAGGTACAGGAGTATTACGAAGCGGGAATGCGTGTCCCGGACGATGTGACTCTACTCTGGTGCGACGATAACTGGGGTAATTTGCGCCGTCTGCCGACTACAGAGGAACGCAAGAGAGGCGGCGGCGCGGGCATCTATTATCACTTCGACTATGTGGGCGGCCCTCGCAATTATAAGTGGCTCAATACGGTCCCTATCACGAAGGTTTGGGAGCAGATGAGTCTGGCGTATCAGTATGATGCCCGACGTATCTGGATCGTGAATGTAGGCGATCTCAAGCCCATGGAGTTCCCGATCGAGTATTTCCTGAGCCTGGCCTGGAATCCGGAAAGATGGCCGCACGATAAGATCGCCGAATTCGGCAGGCTGTGGGCGGAGCGCGAGTTCGGTCCAACCCATGCAACTGAAATCGCGGATATCGTGGCCAAATATACGAAGTACAACGGCAGGCGCAAACCGGAGCTGCTGGAACCCGGCACCTTCAGCTTGGAGAACTATCGGGAAGCGGACTCCGTGTTGGCCGATTGGCAAGCCCTCACGGAGCGGGCGGAGGACATATATCGGAAGCTGCCCGCCAACGCCAAGGACGCATTCTTCGAGCTGGTTCTATATCCCACCAAGGCGTGCGCCCAGGTGAACGAGCTTTATATCGCGGCCGCCAAGAACCGGCTCTATGCTAGCCAAGGACGCATTAGCGCCAACGATTACGCCGCGCGGGTCCGCGAGCTATTTCAGGCGGATGCGGATTTGTCCGCCACTTACAACCACAGTTTGGCCAATGGCAAGTGGGACCACATGATGGATCAGACACACATAGGTTATACCGGATGGCAGGAGCCGCGTGTGAACACGATGCCACCAGTGACTGAGATCCAAGTAGGAGAAGCGGCCAAGATGGGCGTCACGCCGGCCGTGTTGCAGTTTGACGCCTTTAATCGACCCCGCCGGTATATCGAAGTGTTCAACCGAGGTCGCGCACCGTTCGAGTTTTCGACCGTCGCCAGCGCCCCGTGGATCGTGTTGAGCAAGGCGCACGGCACCGTGCAGAAGGACGAGGGCTTGTGGGTAACCGTGGATTGGAGCAAAACCCCCATAGGCGCAACCGAGGGCTTCGTGAAGATCTCCGGCGCCGGCGCCGATCCGGTGACCGTCGAGGTTGCGTCGTTCCAGCCGCAAGAAGTCACGCGGGACAATTTACGCGGTTTCGTGGAGGCGGATGGCTACGTTTCGATGGAAGCCGCGCACTATATGAAGAAGACCGATGCCGGCGCAGTTCACTGGGCAGAGATTGCCGACTACGGGCGGACTCTGTCCTCAATGACCATCCTGCCCTGTACCGGCGCCAGCGTCGTGCCGCCCCGGGACTCGCCCTCGCTCGAATACCGCATGTATCTGTTCGACCCGGGCGCAGTACAGGTCCACACGATTATTGCGCCGACGCTGAACTTCGCGCCGGGCCGTAGCCTAAGATTCGCCGTCTCGTTTGACGATCAGCCGCCCCAGATCGTCGATGCTCTGGCACAAAACGCGTTGCACGATTGGGAGGAGTCCGTGAAAGACAGCGTTCGCATAGTCACATCCAGTCACTCGCTGTCACGCTCGGGCTATCATGTCTTGAAATATTGGATGGTGGATCCTGGAATCGTGCTGCAGAAGATAGTCGTCGATCTCGGCGGTCTCAAGCCAAGTTATTTGGGGCCGCCGGAAAGTTTTCACAAGTAGCGGACAGGCCGGCGGCTGTTCCACCTCAAAAGCTATACCGCAGCGCCAGCATGGCGTGCGAATTGCGCCGGTACTGGCCCAGGAAATCCGACTCATCTCCGCGGATCAGCGTGAAGGCCGCCGTCGCCCGCCAGTGCGCTCCGAGCGCTTGCGAGTATTCGAGCTTCGCCCATTCGCCCTGCCCGTTCTGCCGCACTGCGGTCTCCAGCGCCACACTGCGGTTGGTGTCGATGGTGTAGCCCGCGCGGCCTAGAAACGCGCGCGTCAGTCCGCGGTCCGGCGCAAAATCGAAGATGGAGCGGTGCTCGGTCACCACCTGCCCCGCGTATCCTCCAATGAAGAACCATTCTCCGGCTTGGCGTTCTACTTGCACCACGTACAGCGCGTATTCGTCTTCCTGCCGGTCGGTGGATGTGAAGTAGGCCGCCTCGGCCTTCACCGTCACTCCCTTCAAAGGGATGGCCGCATCGCCGCCGTACATGCGCATCTGCGGATAGTAGCGCTCTACCTCCACCGTTAGCGGCTGCGGTTCCTGAAAGTTGAACAGCGGCAGATTGTTGTGTCCGTCATAGAAATTGAGCGAATACTCCGCCAGGCTTCCGATGTGGTTCCAGCGCGCACCGAACTGCGATCCGCCCGGAAACGAGGGAGGCAGCTCGGTCAACGCGATGCCCGTGGGCAAGTTGCTCCAGCGTTGGTCGAGCAGCGGCACCCGGCTGGGCGTAAACAGCGGCGCCCACACCAGGTCGATGGTGTTCGACTGCCCGCCATAAGTCGCGCGCGCCGCCGAGATGCCCAGGAAGTCGCTATCGACGACCGACAAGTAGTCTTGCGGCGCGAAACGATCCGTGGGAGTCAGGATATCGGCCTTGCCCCAACGGATGAACTGCTTGCCTAAAACCACCGTGAGCTTCTTCTTCGAATAAGTGGCGTTAAGTTGCCGCACCTCGAACGACGGACGGCGGCTCTCGCGGTCGTCCCAGGACAGCTCCCAGGCCCGATCCACCTGCTCGTGCGTGTCCGCGCGCGCGTCGATGCCCCCCGCAAACTGCCAGTCCGAATTCAGCTTGTAGAACGCCTCGTAGCGGAACAGCGCCTCGCCGATTGCCTGCCCGCTATCGTTCGGCGCGGTTTGCGGATAGCCGATAAAGTCCGTCTCCAGAAACCCGCGCTCGGTAAAGCTCTGCCCCGACGCTTCGGTCGCGAAAGCCAGCACCCAAAACCCAGCCCCCAGAATCCGCCTTATCACATCTGCCGCCGCAACGCCTGCACGGTGAAATCGTCGTCCTGCATGGGTACGTTATAGCGCACGTTGTCCAGCTTCAGAATCGTCCGGCTGTTGCGGCCCAGGTCGGTCATTTCCAGCAGGAGCGCCGTCCAGATCCCCTGGATGTTCCGGATATCCTTCTCCACCAGGCGGCGCACCAGCTTTTCCTTCACGTAGTTCTCATACTGTACGGGAACGTAGTTGTCCTTGCGAATCCATACGCGCGAGGAGGTGTATTGCGAACTCTTGCCCTGCTTGGGTTTCGATTCGATGCGCCAACACGCTGCGCCATCGATCGGCTCCTCGCCTTGCATGCTGAAATCGAACTGGTTGACGTCGCGCTCTTCCAGATCTTCGAAGCTGAAGTCCGTGCCGAAGAAGCGCGTGGAGCGGTCCTGCTGCGCAATGCGCCGGTCGCGTCCGACGGCTGGCGTCCACATCCATTGATCCGACGATCGCTCCGGGTGATTGACCACCAGCAGCGCCACACCCTTAACCTCGGCGGGTTCCGTGAAGCGGATGATCGCCTTGCTCGCGCCGTAAGACCCCAGACGGTCCGATTGCCAGTGCTTCTTCGATACCTTGTTATTCGCGCCGATCACTTCGAGCGAGCCTTCGTAGCGCTGGGAATCCGCCCGGCCGCGGCGCTGCGATTCCTCGACGATCTGGCGCGCATCTTCGGCGGCGGCGAGTGGAAGAATTGCCAGGGCCAAAGAGATCATGCGTCTACTCATACTCCAATGCCTCCACCAACGAACCCCGCACCGCGCTCTCCGCGGGAAACAGCGCGGCGCCGAAGGCCCCGCCTAGAATCACGGGCACCAGCAGTTCCACGATGCCGAAAGGAAACGTGTAATCGAGTGCGATTCCGGCGAAGCTTTGCCGCACGATGGTCAGTTGGTAATACAGATTCACCGCCCCCGCCGCCACGCCCAGCGTCAGACCGATCGTGCCGATCGCCAGCGCCTCCATCCAAATGGTGTGGCGGATCTGGTTTCGCAATCCGCCCACAGCGCGCAGTACGCCGAGTTCCCGCCGCCGGTCCGTGATGGAAACCGTCAGTGTATTGACGATGCCCAGAATAGCCACCAGCACCGCCACGAACAGTTGCAGGTAAGTCATGCCGAACCATTGGTCGGTTACCTGCAACACGTAACTGCGCACCTCCTTGTTCGAAAGCACGAAGAGCCGCCGCTCGTGCGTGAAGCGGTCCAGAATGCGGCCTTTCACATCCGCGGCCACCGCGCCCGGCGCCAGATACACGCGGAACACGTCCACCGCATCGTCGTTCCACAACCGCCGGTACAGCGCGCGATCGATGAAGATCGTGCCCAACTGGTTCGAGAAATCCTGTAGAATGCCGGCGATGGGCAGCCGCAGAACGCCCGCCGGCGCAGCGATCTCCAGCATCTCCCCCAGGTTCAGCTTTTGCAACTGCGCCAGGTTGTCCGCAATGATGAACCCCTTCTGCGCGGCCACTGCGCGATACATGCCATCGAAATCGCCGGCCGTTACCCGCTGCCCGCGCGTGCGGCGCGCGATGCCCAACGAATCGATGGCTACCAGCATCACCGGCTTGCCCCGAAAATCGATCCGTACCACACGGACGGGCTGCACCTCGGCGATTCCCGGAATCTGCCGCAGTCCATCGGTCATGATATCCGGGAAGTGAAACGTCCGCGCGGAGATCACCGCCGATGGAGTGACGAAGAAATCCGGGTTCATAGTGCTGTCCAGCCAATCCTTGATGCTCGCGTAGCTGGCCCGCGCCATGCCGCCCAGCGCGATCACCAGCGCTAGCGACAGCATCAGGGCCGCGACGGTGGCGGACGTGCGCCGCGGCGATTGAATCAGGCTATCGGCCGCCAGCGCGCCCTCCACCGGCCGCAGCCATTTGAGCGGCCCGCGCAACGCCTTCGAAAGATACAACGAGAGCGCCGGCGTGAGCAGCAGCATGGCGATCACGGCCAAGAAATAGCCGGCGTAGAAGACCACCGTCGAGCGCCCAAACACGATGCAGGCCGCCGCGATCGCAATGGCCGCCAGCGCCGCCGTGCGTCTGATGCGGTTCTCGCCCGCCGAGAGCACCTGGTACTGGCCCTTCTGCAGAGCCTTCACCGGATCCACGCGCGCCGCGTTGCGCGCCGGCAGGAAGGCCGCGATCATGCTGGTGGTCACACCCACCGCAGCCGCCGTCACTAACAACCAGGGCCGCACCAGCATGTGGTCCGCGTTCGCCGAAACGCCCATCACACTTTCCATGAACGCGTTGGTGCTGGCCGTCAGGCCCTGTGCCATCAACAGGCCGAAGCCGATGCCCACCGCCGAGCCGGCGAGGCCAGCCACCGCGCTTTCGCCCAAAAACAGCGAGCGGATCTGGCCGCGCGTAGCGCCCAACGCGCGCAATATTCCAATCTCGGCGCGCCGTTGCGTGACCGCGATCGCAAACGAGTTATAGATGATGAAGGTGCCGATGAATAGCGCGAACAGGCTGGCGATGTTCATGGTCATGGTATACACGCCCATCAGCGATTCGAAATGCTGCCCGCGCCCGGATGGCGGGTCCACTTCGAAGCCCGGCCCCAACAGCTTACGCAGCGAAGCCTGCCCCTGCTTCAGCGTGACGCCGTCTTTCAGGCCGATATCGATGCGATCGAAGCGCCGGCCCATGCCGAAGAATTTCTGCGCGGCGTAGATGTCCATGATCGCCAGGTTGCCGCCGAATGCAGAGGTCATCCCGCCCGAGCGCAGAATGCCGCGCACGGTGAAAAGCTTGTCGCCCTCCATGGTTTTCATGGACAGCTTGCCGCCGCTGGCGATGCCATTGCGCGCCGCGAAGTCGCGCGTCAGGATCAGCGAATCCGGCTGCGCCAGAAACACCAGCGGATCGTCCATCACTTCCTGGTCGCCGCCTTCCAAATCGTAATCGCGCAGGCTGCGGTCGCCGGTCATATCCACCGCCAGGATCAGCAGCTTGCCCTGGCCCTTGATGCCGCTATCGACCACCTGCTCGATCACCGGCGCCGCCGCGCGCACATCGGGATCGCCCTGCACGCGCTCCAGAACTTCTTCCGCGAAGCCGCCATCGCCGGCCGAGACTTGAAGCCGCGTCTTGCCCGCGATGTGCTCGACGGTCCGGTTGAAGGCCTCCAGCACGCTTTGGTTGGCGGTGTACATGCCCACCAGCAGCGCCACTCCCAGCACGATGCCGCCAATCGTCAGCACCCAGCGGACCAGGTGCTTGCGCGCATAAGGCCAACTGATCAGCCGCAGCAGGATCATCGGCGCACATCCCCCGCCACGCGCCCGTCGCGCAGGGTGACCATGCGCGCGCAACTTTCGGCCACGCCAGCATCGTGGGTGACGATCAGCACCGTGGCTCCCAGGCGCCCGTGCAGATCGAGGATGAGCTTCAGGATTTCCGCGCCGGTGTGGCTGTCCAGGTTTCCGGTAGGTTCATCGGCCAGCAGGATCGGCGGATCGAACGCCAGCGCTCGCGCGATGGCCACGCGCTGCCGCTCGCCGCCGGAAAGCTCGTCTGGCAGGTGATCCAGCCGATGGCCGAGCTGCACCAGGTCCAGCAGTTCGCGCGCGCGCGCCGTGGTCTGGCGCTTCGGCAGTCCTTTCAGGTGCAAGGGCAGCGCGACGTTTTCCATGCAACTCAGGCTGGGCAGTAAGTTGAAGAACTGAAAGATGAAGCCGATCTTGTCGCGGCGCAAGCGCGTCAGGTCGTCGTCGGAGAGGCTCGCAATGTTCCGCCCGTCGATGCGAATCTCGCCCGCGCTGGGCCGGTCCAGGCCGCCGATCAAATTCAGCAGCGTGGATTTGCCCGATCCCGACGGCCCCACGATGGACAGCATCTCGCCGCACGCCACCTGCAGGTCGATCTGTTCCAATGCAGTGACCTGCCGCTTGCCGTCGAAACTCTTCGAAACGCCATTAACTGAAATCACTCGACACCATACGAAACCAATATACTTGATGCATGCTCCTGCCCGGCTTTCCCGGAATCGCCACCTCGCTTGGGCTGTTCGCCATCGTGTGGCTGATAGTTTTTTTGAGAACGAAGTCCGCGCCATTCAGCTTCGATCCCGGAGGGGTGGAGGGCGAGTTTGGGAAGGGGCTGCTTCCGATCTACCTGGACATCACTAAATTGATGCTCGGGATCGCGGCTGGCTCCATTGTCCTGCTCGTCGGCTCGTCGAATCTGGTCCAACAGTCAAGCGGCCGCTCTCTGAGGTCCTTCGCCTCGCCCATGTTTATGGTGGCCATGAGCATCATCTACGGCGTGCTCTTCATGACCTTCCTGGTGCTCCGTTACGAGCATCATCGGCACAACCCGGCTCCGGATTCCTACACCCGGTTCAAGTATTCGGGGAACCAGGCATTGGGGTTCAGCGCGCTCGCCTGCTTCTGTATCGGTTACGCCTGGCTGGTGGTTGATGCGACCAAGTGAGGGGGAGATCACACTATCTTCTTCGGAAGATCAATGCTCAAGGTCACCCAGTTCCTTCTGCAAACCGCGCACGAACGCGGTGAGTGCTTGGCGGTCCGCATGCTCCCACTTCACCACCACGAAGTACCTGCCCTTATCGAAGAACACCGTGTTCGGGGCCGCTCGCCAATGCTGCGTCATCTCGAAAGCTGTGCCGGAGAGTTGCGCGTCGTACAGGTCCACAGTTACTTTGCCGGCGCCCTCGTAATCCGCCTCGAAAGCGCGCAAGATGGTGGTCTTTGGCGGCGGTATATCGTGCAGCGACTTCCTTTGCCAGACCCCGCCTACGCTGGCCGGCAGCAGATTCGCGGCGCTGCGGGCGGGCTGGCCGCAAGCGCTGGATATGAGGGCGGGAACAACCCAAAAGCGGCGTGTCATCTGTTACTGATTCCTACCCCTGGACGGTCGCGGATCGAGGAAGAGCGGGGCCCGGAGGCCCCGCGCAGGACTGGAGGCCCGCCCCACAATGCTACCATTTCATAGGATGGCCGCATAGGATGGCGAAATTCAAACTCGCAAAAGCCAAATCGAAGAGCCGCGCCACGTTGCAGGGCGGCCTCCCGTGCGTGATCCTGCTGGCTTCCGGCTTCGTGCTCGTGCTCTTTTTTATTTACTTCGTGATGAAATATGCGAACTGACAACCGCGCGCCGGACCAGATGCGTCCGGTCGAAATCACCTCCGGATTCCTGCAGACCGCGGAAGGGTCCACGCTCATCGCGGTGGGCAATACGCGCGTGTTGTGCGCGGCTTCGGTGGAAGATTCTGTGCCACAATTTCTGCGCGGAAGCGGCAAGGGATGGGTCACCGCAGAGTACTCCATGCTGCCCCGCGCCACCATGAAGCGCACGCCGCGCGAAGTCAACAAGGGCCGCCCTTCCGGCCGCACGCACGAAATCCAGCGCCTGATCGGCCGCTCGTTGCGCGCCGTGGTGGACATGGCTCTTCTGGGCGAGCGCACCGTCACTCTCGATTGCGACGTGGTGCAGGCAGACGGTGGCACACGCACGGCCTCGGTCACGGGCGCGTTCGTGGCCCTGGCACTGGCGCTCCAGCAGTGCGTCAAGTACGGCATGATCAAGCGCCTGCCCTTGATCGACTATGTGGCCGCCACCAGCGTGGGCATCCTGGGCGGCGAGCCGATGCTCGACCTGTGTTACGAAGAAGACTCGCAGGCGGGCGTCGACATGAACGTGGTGATGACCGGGTCGGGCCGCTTCGTGGAGGTGCAGGCCACCGCCGAGCGCCACGCCTTCGACGACGAGCAAATGGGACGCATGCTGGCGCTGGCGCGAGGCGGCATCGCCGAGTTGGTCGAAATTCAGAAGCGCGCGGTCCGCATCGCGTGACCGTTTGCTGCGCCACCGGCAACCCAGGCAAACTGCGGGAATTCCGTCTGGCGGCGGCGCAGGCTGGCGTTCAGGTGGAAACCCTGCCCGGACTCGCCGAAATGCCTCCGTGCAAGGAGACCGGCGACACATTCGAGGCAAACGCTATCCTGAAGGCGGAGTATTACGGCCGGCACGCATCGGGGCTGCTGTTCGCCGACGATTCCGGCCTGGAAGTGGACGCGCTGGGCGGCGCGCCCGGAGTCTACTCGGCGCGGTTCGCTGGACCCGGCGCCACCGACGAGGCCAACAACCAACTGCTGCTGGAGAGGATGCGCGGCATACGCAACCGCTCCGCGCGATTCGTTTGCGTGATTGCGCTGGTGGATTGCGGGCATTTGCAGGCCGTGTTTCGCAGCACAGTGGAAGGCCAGATCCTGGAGGAGCCGCGCGGATCGAATGGATTCGGCTATGACCCGCTGTTCTACTGGGCGCCGTTCGGCTGCTCTTTCGGCGAGGTGGCCCCGGAGCTTAAGCTGACGGTCAGCCACCGCGGCGCGGCCCTGCGCTCGCTGTTCGGGCATCTGTCAATGAGGGGCGTCTGATAAAATTAAGACAGGAGACGGCCTGCGTGTGAACACACTTCCACTGATCGACTCGTTCGGCCGTATCCATACCAATTTGCGGATCAGTGTCACCGACCGCTGCAATATCCGCTGCTTCTATTGCATGCCGGAAGAGGGCGTGAAGTTTGTCCCGCGTGACGAGATACTGAGCTTTGAAGAGATCGAACGGTTTGCGCGCATCGCGATAGGGCTGGGGATAGATAAGGTGCGCGTGACTGGCGGAGAGCCTCTGGTGCGGAGGGATCTGCCTGTGCTAATCCGGCGCCTGGCCGAGATTCCGGGCATTCGCGATCTGGCACTCACCACTAACGGCGTGCAACTGGCGGAGCTTGCCGAGCCGCTGTACGCGGCCGGTCTGCGGCGGCTCAACGTGCATCTGGATACGCTCGACCGCCGCCGCTTCCGCCAGATCTCGCGCCGCGACGAGTTGGACAAGGTACTCGAAGGTATCGCCGTAGCGAAGCGGCTGGGGTTTGGCCCCATCAAGCTGAATGCGGTTGCGGTGAAAAATCTGGTGGAACCGGACATCGTTCCGCTGGCGCGCTTCGGCCGCGATCACGGATTCGAGGTGCGCTTCATCGAGTTCATGCCGCTCGACGCGCAGCAGCTCTGGGATCGCGGCAAGGTGCTGACGGCCGGCGATATCATCGCGACGCTCTCGCGGGAGATCGCGCCGCTGGTTCCCATCCCGGACGCCGACCCGCGCGCGCCGGCCCTGGAATATCAATTCGCCGACGGCATCGGGAGGGTGGGTTTCATCGCCTCGGTGAGCCGCCCGTTTTGCCTGAATTGCAATCGCTTGCGGCTGACTGCCGATGGCAAGCTGCGGTATTGCCTGTTTGCGATTGAGGAAGACGACGTTAAGCAGATGTTGCGCGGCGGAGCGCCCGATGCTGAGATCGCGGCGCTGATTCGCCGCAACGTGGCCGCTAAGTGGGAAGGGCATGAGATCAATACATCGCGGTTCGTGGCGCCGCCGCGGCCGATGTACGCGATCGGCGGATAACGAGCGCCCAATTTATTGAGGCTCGCGTGCCCGACGCGCGTCGGCCCGCAAGCCCGACCCGCTGCCGCATTCTCCCATGGTGCTGGGCCGCGGCGGGTCCTGGATGGCGGTTGACAGGCCGAAAACTCAACCTCCGCGTCTCCGATGCGCCGCGTCGGCCAATTATGAAAGCGCGATAGCTATTCTGAGAATTCCTATGGACGTAATGAAGGACTAACGCCTTTGGCCGCATGAAAAGTGTTTCCAAAATACTTCATTTCAAAGTATCTTGGGCTAGACTCGATCATGCGGGCTTATCCTCGCCTGCATGTCCGTTTGCCCAAACACCGGAATAAGTTGGATAACATTTTCCAAAGCGGAATCCAGCCGGCCGTGCACTGTGGCCTGCCAGATGCCCATGTCGGCCGGAGGTACCGAAGGCATTCCCGTGCGCACCGCCAGCTTCTGTCTGGCATGGATTCTCGTGGGATTGGTGGCGGCGGTGATCCTCGGGGTGAAGGCCAATGTGATCGAGAGGACTCCCCTCCCCGACTCACCCGAGATCCTGGCGCAGAAGGCGCGCGAGATGATTCAGAGCTTCGGTTAGTTTATTCCCTCCTGGCTCGGCTATCCTCCGACGCCACCCCTTTTGGGTCCACAGTGGGAGTTTCTTGGCGCGCGCGCGATAATCTCCGATATATCGCTCAGTTTGGGTCCAGTGCTTGGCGTCCCGCGCGCGCTTCTGTTTATCCTGGTCCTGCTCCGGGCTTTGCTACGCAAGGAGCGGGCGGCAGCGGCCGCATTCGTTCTTTTGTTCACGGTCCTCGGCGCAGCGTCGAGCCAGTTTGCCCCCGTTGTCCTGGTGACCGGTCTAATCTATTGGGTTCTGCTGGTATTTCTTTTGGTCCGCCTCGGCAGGTTGGCTTGGGTGGCTCAAGGGATCTTCCATAATCTCTTGGGGTCCTTTCCTCTGACGACCCAGGGGTCTGCGTGGTATGCGGGCATCAGCTTGGCCGGATTCTGCTGATGGCCGCGATGGCGTTCTACGGCTTCTACATCTCACTCGGGGGCCGGCCGGTTTTCGGAGGCACCGTGCTTGAGGAGTGAGGCCGTTCTCGTATTTGACTTCTGTTGTACAATCGCTAGTGCAAACAGTCCTTGAATATCCTGCCTCGGAAGGAGAGCTGGTTGAGGCTTTGTCCGTCGTGCTCGGCCGTTCCGTCGCAGGACAGCGCTTTCTGCAATAAATGCGGTGCGCCGCTGGACGGCGCTCCAAGCGCCGCCACCGAGACTATCCATCAGCCGCGCAAGTCCACTCCCTCTTCTTCCAAGAGCATGGACGAGGGCCGCTTCCCGCCCGGAACATTGCTGGCGCAGCGCTACCGGGTAGTGAGTTTGCTCGGCCGCGGCGGCATGGGCGAGGTTTACCGCGCCAACGATTTGCTATTGGGCCAGACGGTGGCCCTCAAGTTCCTGCCCGCCCAATGGGCATCCCACGAGGCCACGCTCGCGCGGTTTCGTAACGAAGTGCGCATCGCGCGGCAGATCTCGCATCCCAATGTCT
>Ga0302325_10004614_pt1 | contig 31754 bp, 23 predicted proteins | sample Palsa_T0_2_FD_201948 | JGI IMG/M metagenome (GOLD analysis project Ga0302325, IMG submission 201948) | Peat permafrost microbial communities from Stordalen Mire near Abisko, Sweden - Palsa_T0_2 | ecosystem: Environmental > Terrestrial > Soil > Palsa > Peat permafrost | place: Sweden: Abisko... | reverse complement strand
TTCCTGGTCGACGAATTTATAATCGAACGGCTCGGCCGGGCTGTAGGTCGAAAATACGGGGCCGATCTTCCTCAATGCTTCAGCAGCACTGACCTTGGGGTTGATTCGGATACTAACGGTATAGAGTGGAAAGGGGGTAATATAATAAATAGTAGGTATCGGCGCTTCATAAGGTGATTCCATGACCATATCCTTCACCACGCCGAGAACGGTAAATTTATATCCACTCCACACAACGGTGGCTCCGATAGGCTGTTTCAATCCCATCCTCTTCACACTTGACTCGCTCAATAGCATGGTCATCGCATCAAACCCGGTAGGGCCCGTTTGGAAATCCCGGCCTTCGCTAAACTGCATTCCTACCGTCTTTGCATATTCCTGCGTGACGCCCTTCATAGCAAAATTATCCGATGTGGCAGTCGGGTCCTTACCGGTCCAGGAGAGACCGCCATTCTCATCCCCCATCTCGGTCGTCGGACTGGTGGATTCCGCGGCCCCGACAACTGCCCCTGTCTTCAGCAAGTCACTCCGGAAGGCATCAAAATGAGTATAAATGTCTTTGGTATGCATTTGGATCGTCACCAACCCCTCCCGGCTATACCCCACCGGCCGGTTCCGGGCGAATCGCACCTGCTCCAATACGATCATCGTTCCCGCGATCAGCGCGATCGATACGGCGAATTGCGTCACCACCAGCACCTTCCTGGGTAAAACAGCCAGCCTCCCCGCCCTATATACCCCCTTTAACACCCGGACAGGCCGAAAGGAGGACAAATACAAGGCCGGATAACTGCCCGCGATCAGCCCGGTCACCAAACTGAAACCAATCCCGCAAAGCCAGAAAAATGGATTCCCCCAAGGCAGGACTATTTTCTTCTCGGCAAGCGAATTGAAGAGGGGCAGCGATACCAGCACCAGCAACAGGGAACAGCCGAACGCCAGCATGGTGACCACCAGAGATTCACTAAAGAACTGAACGATCAACTGACCCCGCCGGGAACCCATCGCTTTGCGGATGCCCACCTCCCTCGCCCGCTTTTCCGATCGCGCCGTACTAAGGTTCATAAAATTGATACAGGCCAGCAACAACACAAATATGCCGATCAGGCCAAATAGCCGGACATACTGGATCCTGCCACCCGTACTGATCCCATTGGTAAACTCGGAATACAAGTGCCAGCGGCTCATCGGAAAAAGGAACATCGTTGGCTTGAACGGATCACTGGCCTTGATGGTCTTGTCATTGTCCGCCTTGATATATTTGATCTTTTCAGAGACGCTGCCAAAGTCCGCCCCATCCGCCAACTGGACGAAAACCTGCCAGTTATTGTCTTGCCACTCCTGCTGGTTATGCCTCGTTTCATGATCCGCATAAACATAAAGGTCCCAGGGCGACAAAAAGCTTACATCCCTGAAGCTGCTGTTAAAGGCAAAGTCATGATAAACCCCGGTCACCTTAACCGACAGGCTGTCGTCCATCCTGATCGTCTGACCCACGGGATCGACACCCGCAAACAGCGCCTTCGCCAGCGACCCGGACAACAAAATGGAATGCGGATCCTGCAAGCCAAAACGACCACCCGCAAGCATCGGAAGCGTCAGCATCTCCGGCCCCTCCGGCTGTATAAAGTTACCCGTTGTCGTCAATTTCTTATCCCCAACCGCCAGGATATGATCCCCCGTCAGGGAAGATAACACCACCCGCTTGAAATTACTCCCGAACTTCGTGCGCAGCCCTTCTCCCACAGGAATGGGTATTTGCTTTTGCGTTCCGTAGACTCCATTGATGTACTGGTTTTCCATCACCTGGGCAATACGGCCATAGTTTTCGCTCTGCCGGTCAAACGATGCTTCATCCCAGACCCAAAGCCCGATCAGCATCGCTACCGCCATGCCAACCGCCAATCCCGCAATATTGATAAAGGAAACCAGCCTGCTGGTAGATAAACTCCGCCAGGCGATCTTAAAATAGTTTTTAATCATATATTAAGGCGATCCGTGCCAGTCAAAAAGCTCTAATAAAATGCCAGTGTTGCAATTGGATGAATTTCAACACTATATATAATATTTGATCCGTAGACTGTCCGTTTTTGATACTTCTCCTGTTCACTATAGTGCAATCTTTTTCAGCTATCTTTGAGGGAGAACTATTTTTCAGCCTGATCCGCAAAAAAAGCACTGATGTCTATGTTGATAAAAAGAAAATGGTCCCTGACCCTGTTGGTTTTGGCTTTCGGCATCGTAGCGCCCTTTCGCAGCTCCGCCCTACCCAAACATCCTCCCCATCACAACCCGACAAAATACGAGAAGATCCTGCACGACGTGGGAGAACTTCTTGCTGAGATCCACTACAGCCCGAGAAGCATCGACGACAGCTTCTCCCGCGAAGTGTTTAAAAAATATCTCGCCGGCGTCGACCCGGAAAAAAAGATCTTTCTCCAATCCGATATCAATTCCTTACGCCGGTTTGAAAATACGATCGACGACGAGATCAATGGCAAAGCACCCATCGAGTTTGCCCTGACCGTTAACGATATCTACCGCAAAAGGCTGGGCGAATCGGAGATCCTGTACAAGGAAATCCTATCCCATCCCTTCGACTTCACCAAAGACGAATACATCGACCTCGACGGCGACCGGCTCGATTTTCCCGCGACCGATGGCGATAGAAAAGAAGCCCTGCGCAAACGCTTGAAATTTCTGACACTCGAAAAATACACGGAACTGCTTGGATCGAAAACCCCTCCCGCTGGCCCTCCAGCCAAAGACACCGTGGAACAGCTGGCCCGGCAAAAAGCGCTCAGAGCCATGGACCTCTATTACGCCCGGCTCAAAGTAAAAGCCAACGATAACGACCGCTTCAACGAATTTGTAGAGACCATCGTCCAATGCATGGACCCGCACACGGATTATTTTCCCCCGGTGGAAAAAAGATCTTTTGACGAAGACATGAGCGGACGCTTCTTTGGTATCGGCGCTTCACTAAAAGACGACGACGGCGCCATCCGCATCGGCACCCTGCTCACCGGCAGCCCCGCCTGGAAATCAGGACAGGTAAACGTCGGCGACGCTATCCTCAAAGTGGCCCAGGGCAGCCAGGAACCCGTAGATCTCACCGGCTACCTCATCCCCGACGCGGTAAAGATCATCCGCGGCGCCAAAGGCACCGAAGTAAGACTCACGCTCAAAAAATCAGACGGCACCATCAAGGTCATCTCCCTCATCCGCGATGAGATCGTCCAGGATGAAAAATTCGCCAGAAGCGTCATCGTATCCACCGACAAGGGCAGGATCGGCTATATCTATCTCCCCGAATTCTACGCCGACTTCGAAAATCAGAACGGCAACCGCTGCTATATCGACGTGGCAAAAGAACTGGTCAAGCTGAAAGAAGAGAATGTAGACGGTATCGTTCTCGACCTGAGAAATAACCCCGGCGGCTCACTGGGCGATGTAGTCGAAATGGTCGGCCTCTTTATCAATCAGGGCCCCGTCGTACAGGTAAAAGGACGCGATAGCAGACCCATGATCCTCGAAGACCACGCCCGGACTGCCCTCTATAACGGCCCCTTCACCGTCATGGTCAACGAATTCAGCGCCTCGGCTTCCGAGATTTTCGCCGCCGCCATCCAGGATTACAAAAGAGGCGTTATCATAGGCAGCACCTCCACCTATGGCAAAGGCACCGTCCAGCGACCATATCTCCTGGATAAGTCCTCCGGCGTCGATAGCGGACTCGGAACCGTCAAGCTGACCATGGAGAAGTTTTACCGGATCAGCGGCGGATCCACCCAACTGCGCGGAGTCGCCTCCGATATCGTATTGCCGGATGTCTACGAACATTCCAAATACCGCGAAAAAGACCAACCCGACGCACTCCCCTGGGACGTCATCGCCCGGGCAAGTTATACCTCCTTCAAATCCGGATACAACCTCAACAGCATCGCCGGGCTGAGCAACAACCGGATAAAAAATAACGACACGTTTAACGGGATTGCAAAAGACGCAGACTGGCTCGATAAGGAGTCGGAACAATTATATCCGCTCAACCTGGACAAATATCGCCAACGCCAACAGGAAGTCAAGGACACCGTCGCACACCTTGAACGCCTAACCAAACTGTCCCAACCCATGAATATCTCCTTTTTAGCCGCGGACAGCAGCAAATACAACGCAGACAAAGACAAAGGCGACCGCTACCGCCTATGGCTCAACAGCCTGGAAACAGATATCTATTTGAAGGAGACCGTCAACGTAGTAGGCGATATGATCACTCAAAAGACATTGGTATCCCGCTAGTCCCCCCGCGGCGGCCCTTCGGGCCGCCGCTCTTTTTAAGACCGGCCCCCGCCCCTAGTCCACCCTCAGGCTTTTCACCGGATTCGCCCTCGCGGCCCTCACCGCCTGGAAACTCACCGTCAACACTGCAATCCCAACAACCACCAGCCCGCCCGCCGCAAACAACCACCCGCTCAACCCGATCCGGTACGGATAATTCTCCAGCCACCTGCTCGCCGCATACCACGCCAGCGGAACCGACAACAGCAAAGCAATCCCGACCAGCTTCACGAAATCTATCGACAAGCTCCGCGCCACCGCCCCCACCGAAGCGCCCAGTACCTTCCTGACACCAATCTCCTTCGTCCGCCGCTCCGCCGCCAGCACCGACAACCCAAACAACCCGATACACGAAATAAAGATCGTCAGCACCGCGCCAAATAGGATGATCTGCTTCCACTTCGCCTCCATCGCATAATTCGCATAATTCTCCTGATCCTTAAAAACATAAGAATACGGACTCATCGGAAACATCGCCCGATACGTCCTCTCAATATGCCGCAAGGCAGAAGCCGACGGCCCCGGCCGCAGCTTGATATAGACCAATCCCAGTTCATTCCCCGCCCGCTCCGTAAACAACTGCGGATCGATCGCCCGGTTCAGACTCTCATAATGATAATCCTTCACCACCCCGATTACCGTATACACCCCGCGATCCGCCATGTCCACCTTTTCCCCGATCCCTTCCTTCCAACCCGCCTTCTTCACAAAGGTTTCGTTCACGATCACCGAATGCACCGAGTCCGTCGGATACTGTCGCGAGAAATTCCTCCCCGCCATCAGCGGGATCTTCAACATGGGCAGATACGATTCATCGATCGTACTATACGAAAACGCAATCCCCGAATCGCCATTCACCTTTCCCCCCGTGATCGAATGCTCCCAATCCCGCGGCGCCGCCCCGACAATATCCGGGTCCTTCATCAATTCATCCTTGAATAATTTCGCCTCCTGTCGCGTCAACCCTCCCTTGTTCACCAGCACCAACCCGCTGTCATCATACCCCAGTTTCTCTGTGGTAAGATAACGGAACTGCGAAAAGATCACGACAGTCCCGATGATCAGGAAAGACGCCAACCCAAACTGCACCACCACCAAACCCTTCTGCAACCAGCTCCTGCCCCCCAGCGTCTGGCGGCTGTACAAAGCCCGCACCGGATTGAACCCCGAGATAACCAGCGCCGGATAGAATCCCGCCAGCAATCCCGTCGCCAGGAACAACCCGATATACACCCCCATCAACCGCGCATCCAATAGATAAGAAAAAGATAATGCCTTGTTCGAAAGCTGATTGAACAACGGTAGGACCGCCTGCGCCAGCAAAACAGCCGAACCAAACGCCAGCAGACATAACAGGAACGCTTCCCCCAGGAATTGCAACATGAGCTGCCTCCGCCCACCTCCCAAAACCTTTCGCACCCCGATCTCCTTTGCCCGCTTCAATGACCGCGCCACCGTCAGATTCACGAAATTGATCGAAGCGATCAACAAGATGAATATCGCAATCCCCGAAAGAATATAGGAATAGATGGGATTACTCGCCTTCTTCAATTCCTCCTGGGATACATCCTTTCCCAGGTGCATCTCCCGAAACGGCTGCAGCTCGAAATAGGTCATGTCCTCGGTCTTCTCCTTCTTCATCATACTGATCACCCCCGCCTCCTGCCGATAGACCCTTACCATTCCCGCCTCGACCGCCTTCCTGTATGCGTGCGGCTCCAGCACGACATAGGTCGAGAGAAAGAAGCTGAACCAGCTCAACGGATCTGTCTCGACGCCCTTCGGCTGAATGAGTGGCTTTACCATATCGAAGCTGATAGACGAATTCTGCGGCACCCGCTTCGCCACCGCCGTCACGGGATGCGGCATAAACCCTCTGTCATCGAATTTTAGATACAAGACGTTCCCTACCGCATCCGCTGTCCCGAAATACCGACGCGCCGCATCTTCCGATAGCACGATCCCCTCCGGCGACGCCAGCGCCGTCTTCGGATCACCGCTTAACAAAGGAAAACTGAACACCGAAAAGAAATTGCTGTCGGCATATACAAAAGGAACCGACTCCACCCCATCCTTAGCCTGCACATCAACCTGACCGCCACCTACCCGCACAAACGATTCGATACCCGGGATCTTTGCGGCAAACCGCGGACCATCCATGAATCCCGTGATCCCCCATTTCCGCATTCCCGCCGCCCGCGGATCGTTCGACCCCAGTACAACCCGGTAGATATCTTCCACCCGCCGGTGAAACCGGTCATAGCTGACCTCATCCTTTACATACAAAGCAATCAGCATGACACAGGTCAGACCAAGACTCAGGCCCGCAATATTGATCACGGAATACACCTTGTTGTGAACAAGGATCCGCCAAGCAGTCAGGAAGTAGTTTTTAAGCATAAAAAAGTGTTGAGTGCCAATGTTGGGCGCCCAAAACACCGCGAAAAGAATGCCGGATCACAAATAAACTGGTAATCAATCCCATACAAGAATGCTTTCCAAACCACTGCCCGATTACGATACACTCGCTGTACCAGGACGATCAACTGTACCAGAACGATCACCCCGCCCTCCGGCGATAAACCACCGATCGAATGAAGCGTTGATAATGAAGGAAGCTATTCACCAATCGATAACCCGCCGTTGTAAAAATCAACTCCATGTCCGGAAGCCGCTTCGCCTCCACCCCGCAGATCAGCCGGGCCGAGACATACATGGATTTCAGCAGAATGGCTTGCCATAGCTTGCCCCGCCCCTTCGGATAATAGAAATCCGCATCCAGCCAATAACCATCCTTTTTTAAAGATGGTGTCAATGACCGAACGATCTGCCCCGAATGCTCCGCCGTAAAATTATCGAAAAAGAAACCCGTGAGGATACAATCATAAGCCCCATCCCCTGTCCACTCCTCTACCTGCCCCAGAACAAAAGAAACATTATTCTGGCGGCAATCGCGCTTCTTCGACAGCTCCATCATCTTAACACTGCTTTCTATATAAGTGATATGCAATCCCGATGAATAAACCGCCGACATCTTATCCAATATCCAACCCGTTCCTCCCCCGACAATCAATACCCGATCGCCGGGTCTTATATAATCAAGCAATTCTATCTGCGCATTAATCTCCGATTGCCCGTAGAACAGGTGATGCAGACGATCATAATATCGGGCTATCGAATCGTAATTGTTTGACACCCAACGAAAATACATCTTATCTATCTTTTCCGTAAATTGCTTTTATGCTGACCCCAGCCAAATTGTTCATATGCTGACCCCAGCCCGCCGCATCTATACCTTGCTGCTTTGCCAACTGCTGCTTTGCTGGCTCGAGACCTGGTTAATTTCAAAGATCTCCCTTATCGGCAAGATCGGCATCGCCACCGTACACCATGAATATGCACTCCTCCGCTCCTTCTGGAAAACCTACCTGCTGCTATCCCTCCTGCAGGTCGCCGTTATTATCACCTTATATATTTTAGGAAAAAGATCTTCAAAAAAGATCACCAATCTGGTTAGCACCGTATTATTGGTCGCAGGCCTGCTTGGATTGCTGGTCACCTTCCAGGATTTCCTGCACACCTATACCCATCGCCTGCTAAAAGAAAGATTTCACCTGGGATTTTATATTTTCTGGCTGAGCTGGATGAGCTCCTGCCTGTTTTTCCTTTTCTCCGGCAAAACCATGCCCTTCCCCAGCAAAGACGCCCCACCCTTCCCCGTTGGCGACGCTCCACTCGCTCCCGCCAAAAACACCCCACCCTTCCCGGCTGACCCCGACGCTCCACCTAATCCCCATCCCTCTCCAAACCAGCCACCTCCGCCTTATACGCACGCGGTAAAAGAATAGCCTTTATCAACCCATCCATCCGCAGCAGCCGGACCACTTTGTAAACCCAAGCAATCGGATAGACCATCCCCCGCCCCCTTAAACCCAACAAACCCCGCACCCGCCCGGGCGCCAGCAACGCCTGCCCATACAACAACACCCGGTAACGAACCATGCCCAGGCTCTCCCGGTATCGCTTATACAGATCCGTGGTGAAGCCGCTGCGCACCAGGTTCTCCACCAGATACTCCGCCCGCATCACCTCCCAGTCAGGATAATTGCCCGGCAACCCCTTCAACCCCATCCGCAAACCCAACCGATAAAAGACCTCAAAGACTTCCGCTTTCTCCGCCATAGATAATCGACGCTCCAACAGCTCAAAAGACCTGACAGAATAATCGATCAGCATAAATAGTACATCCAGGTAGGCCTCATCCGGTATCCTCGCGCCACGGGCCGCCTCTACCCCCCGATGGATCGTCGTGATCTGATCTATCGCAGCAAACGCCCGACCCTCTTCCGCAAAAACGATCGCCTGCGCATAGCGGACCGTAGAAAACAAGCGACCAATAGGGTCAGCCGGCAGCCGGCCCGTAAAATAAAGCCAATCCACCGCCTTGTTCAGCGCAAACTCCGCAGACGCTCCGGCAAAAATCAACAACACCATATCACTGCTTCCCCAGATCTTCCTGACGATCGATCCCACAGAAACAAAATTGGATTCCATACACAAAGCACTTTGAATTACAAAGTACGCAAAAATCCTTCATCTTTCAAAGCAAAAAATGGTATATTTAGCTAGCTATGTTTCACCCCCATTTCTTCCACTTTTTCACCGGAGCATTTGGTATGACTATCGCTGTCCTTTGTCTGATACCGTATTTTCTGCCCACCATCGTAGCGGCGATGCGCAGCCATCCCAGCGTTGGCGGGATTTTCGTCGTCAACTTCTTTTTCGGCTGGACCTTTATCGGCTGGATACTCTGCCTTATCTGGGCCGCTTCCGATAGCTCCCGCTACACCGGTGCCTACCCTCCCTATAACCCTACCGCCGATTCCCAGGACCGCATCATCAACCAATTACGCCAGCTCCAGGACCTCCGCGACCAGGGCACCCTCACGGAAGAAGAATTCAACCGCCAAAAGTCCGCCCTCCTTCGCTAAACAAAACGACCCACACACCCTACACAATTCCCCTGCCCATCACCTTCAGCGCATAAGCATATTCACAAGGCTTCTCGCCCGGCAGCATCACCTTCAACCCATCCCCCTCCTGCGCAAACTCCACCTTCCCGCGCCCCAATAATTCCACCCCCTCCACATTCGCCGCCGCCAACGCCCGGATCTTCACCACCCCATCCGACGGCCAGCCCATGCAAAACGCATACAGTACACCCCCTTTCGTCATGAACCGAACATCAGTATCGGTCAACAATTTCCGCTTGCTCTCATTAAAGGACTCACCGCCAGCCCGATCCGCCGAACCCACCACAACCCCCTCCCCATAAACTTTCCACGGCCGCGTCCCATAGATCCCCTCACTATTCACCGCCATCCATTTGCTGATCTCATCCAATACCGTCAGTTCATCGGTATCCGGCATCCCGCTGGCCGGCAATGGAATATTCAGCATCAGATTCCCGTTGCGGCTGACAATATCCACCAGCAAGTCCACCACCGTTTTCGGCGTCTTATAATGTCCAACCGTATCCCGGTTATAATGCCAGTCGCCAATACAAGTGTCCGTTTGCCAGGCCAGCGGCCAGATATTTTCCACTACCCCCCGCTCCACATCAAAGACACAAATACCCGTTCCCTGGGCTGAATCCTCCGGGCGTTTAGAGGTATAGACAGCCTGCGTCTTACCGCCATTGACAGCCGCGCTTTTATTGTAAAAATGCGCCAGCAGCTGCTGCCCGTATTCTTCAAAAGGCAAATGGCCGTCACAATACAGGAGATCCGGCTCATACTGATCGACCAGATCCCTGATCCGATCAAACCAGTGCCGCTTCCAGGCCTCCGGAATGCCATTCTCATTCCAATCCAGCGACTTGTTAAACACCTCCTCGCACCGGCCATAATATTCGAAGTTTTTCGGATCTGCGCCGTCATAGGCGACGCCGGCCATAGCGCCAGCCTTATCACTCCCCTTACTGCTCGAAAACCACTTGTAGCTGATCCATAAATGATCGCTGATCGCAAACTTCAACCCATGCTTCTCCGCCGCCCGCTTCCACATCCCGACGATATCCTTCTTCGGCCCCATATTTACCGCATTCCAACGATTATGCCGCGAGTTCCACAGATCGAAATTGTCGTGATGCACCCCCATCGTCATAAAATACTTCGCGCCCGCCTTCTTATACAGATCCATCAGATGATCCGGGTCCCACTTCTCCGCCTTCCACGCCGGAATCGTATCCTTAAACCCGAATTTGGACGGATGACCATATGTTTTGAGATGATAGACATTTTGCCGGCTGCCCTCGATATACATATTACGCGCATACCAATCCCCAGCTTCCACCGCCGACTGCGGACCCCAATGCGCCCAAATACCAAATTTCGCGTCCCGGAACCAATCGGGGATCTCATACGCCCGCAGCGAAGCCCTCGTCCCCTCAAAAGGACCTTCCGCCAGTCCCGCTCCAGCCAGCCCACCACTCAGCCCGCCACCACCTTCCGCCAGCCGGCCACCCCCGGACGTCCCCACAATCTCCACCAATCCGGCACCCGGCCGCAACCCCAACGCAGGCCCGGCCAAAACCAAGCCTTTTAATAAGCTTCTCCTTGAAATAGACATGATCTAATGTAAGCTTTTAAATCTAATTTTATGACAAATCAGCCCTCTTGGCTAAATTGTTTTGCTTGCTATCCTTGATCTGTTTGCTGTCCATGAAAATGAATGGCCAGGATACCTGTCATAAAGGAACGTTCACCCCGATCTATATCCTCAACAACCCCTCCCTTCTCCCCGATACACCCTGTACCTCCGGCTTCCGGGGCGTTCCCTACTGGTACCCGACATCCACCGAAATGCTCGTAGGCTTCCTCGAGCCTTGCACAAACTATCTCGTCCCGGACACAGCCACCATCACGGGAGCCATTCAGACACCGCAGGCAAGCCTTTATCCCATCGTCCCGCAACCCGTTCCCGACGGAAATGGCGTCCTGGCCGTCAGCGACTACGGCCTTATCCCCGGCAGCATGAACGTCAATCCCGATTACAAGTCATTCGCCGCCACCTGCCTCACCAGCCCGCTGCGAAAAGACTCCCTTTATCGCCTGGATTTCTATGCAGGATTCGGAACGGCAGGCAACGAATACCTGACCGCAAACGGCGTGCTGCTGGGGCCACAAACCTCCCCATCCCCGGAAACATTCGCCATCTACGGAATGGGAGATTGCTCCGCCGTCGGCAACCCCATTCCACTGTATAGCTGCATCGAACGTGCCGGCTGGACCACCCTGGGTACAGTCTCAGTTAAGGGTGAGCCGGGAGCCTGGGTAAAAGCAAGCATCCTGTTTACTCCACCCATGGACATCCAGGCCATCGCCCTCGGCCCCAGCTGCGACACAAATTTCACAACGGCGTCCGTGGCCAACACCCATAACGGCCAGACATATGACGTCAACAGATTCTCCTTTTTTATGGATAGCCTGCAATTCTACGGGACCAGCATCCCCCCGCCATTGGTCACCATCGTCTCCGGTGACTCCTGCACGCCCACAGTCGTCCTGGAAATGCAGCCCGCGACCTACTATGCCGCTTCCTCCCTTCAATGGTACCGCAACGATACCCTGCTCGCAGGACAGCAGGACAGCACGATCACCATCCCCCGAAAAAATTCCGGCTCGGACCTCTATCGCTGCCAGGTGCAAAACGACAGTGCCTGCCTGGTCTCCAATCCCTTTCCCGTTGACTGGACACCCCTTCCCAACTCCTCAGTCCTCGGCGCTCCCGATACCTCCATCTGCCAGACCGACAGCATATTGTTAAATGCCTTTACCGATAGCATTTTTCACTACCTCTGGCAGGACGGTTCCACCCGTTCCTTTTTTTCCGTCACCCAAAACGGCACCTATACCGTCTCCATCTCCGACGCCTGCGGCACAGCACAAGCACAAAAGACCGTCCAATTTGTAAAATGTGATTATGACGTCTACGTACCCAACGCCTTTACCCCCAATAACGACGGAAAAAATGATCTCTTCCAAACCCGCTTTTTTCACCCGCCCGCCCGCTTCGACCTCCGGATCTTCAATCGCAATGGCCTGGAACTCTTCTCCACCAACGACGCTACCCAAGGCTGGGACGGCAATTACGAAGGGATCCGACAACCCGCCGGCGCCTATATCTGGGCCCTCCGATACACCGATGAAACCCACAAAGACCACTCCCTCACCGGAACTCTCGTCCTGATCCGCTAACCCCGCCGGGCCCGGCCTCATTTCCCTTTCAACACCGGTGAATTCTCGATATTCAAATCGCTAACCCCTTCAAACCTCACCACCGCATGGCCATATCCGGGCGGCGCGGTAAAATGATTGATGTCCAACCCATCCACATCCGTACAGATCAACGCCGGTCGATCATCCTCACGGATGGTCGTAAAAGAAACATGATCCAGCTCAAGACCATTTACATGGCGGACAAACAACCCATACGCCGGGTTAGCCCCCAATAAGAACGGCTCCGGATAACCCCTGTCCAATTCGGGAAAAGGCTTCTTCCCCTGCTCAGCAGTACCCCCACCCTTATATTCAATGCTGATGTTTTGCAACCGCACCTGCTCGATCGGATAACCTGGACTGCCCGTCACCTGGATCCCGCTGAGCGAATCGGCGCCCGTAACGGAGACATTGCTGATAGCAATGCGGCGGACCACACCCATCTGCGTCGTCGCCTTCGGCCCCCGGTTACGACCACCCAACGTCACATAGATGGGATAGTGGTGGATATCCATCATCGTTAAGTTGGTCACCAGGATATTGTCCATGATCCCGCCATCCACTTCCTCCAGTGCCAGACCATTACAATCGCGAAAAGTACAGTTGGAGACGACACAATTTCGAAACCCGCCGTTCGATTCAGTCCCAAATTTTATCCGGCCACTGGACCAGCCCGTCGCGGCCGGTATCCTCTTCCCATTCAGCAAAGTCCCTTCCTCATATCCCGAGACCTCGCAATCGGTGATGATCAGGTTCTCCGTTATCACCGGCCTGTTCAGCGCATAGGAACTTTTCGGGCAAATGGCATCGTCATGCGGCGAATTGACCCGGCAACGGGTCACCAGCGCATTAGTACAGCAATCCAGATCGATCCCATCCCGGTTCGTATCGATAGTCAGATTGTCCAGCGTAACCAGGTCGCAGCCCGTCAGCAGAATAGCAAAATGACCGCCATGAAAGATCGTAATATCCCGGATCAGCACATTGCTGCAAAGCTTTAAGGCAATGGCCTTATCCCCCGTCCCGATCGAGCCACCCGTCGGATCACCCGCATGCTCATGATCCTGGCTGGTCAGGCCGCCGCCATCGATCCGGCCGCGACCGACAATAGCTATATCTGCAAGACCCTCACCCCAGATCAGGCTGTTGTGAAAATAAGTATGCCCCCCATCCTGATAAGCCGTGTCCGTAAACGCCTCGGCTTTGTCATAGAGATTCAGCTCCGCCGGCGCGCCAAGAAGAACCGCCCCCGCATCCAGCAAAAGGGTTATATGACTTTTCAAATGAATGCTCCCGCACAGATAAGTACCCGCCGGCACATACACCGTCCCGCCACCCTTATCCGCACAGGCCTCGATGGCTTTGTTGATAGCAACATGGTCAGGCCGCCGCCCATCACCCGCCGCCCCATACTCTTTCACATTGTAAAGCCCCTTACCAGTCTGCGCTATCGACCAGCTGACACAAAAGAAGAAGAAGAGCGCCGATAAAATAATTCTCATAAAACAAATCTAATGGATATCTACCGGATTAGCCGCACCGCATCCCCCGCCACATCCCCGCCACATCTCCCACCCCTACCGGATCAGCAGCACCGTGCCCTTCACCCCCACCTTCTTCCCCGTCAGCAAATCCTGGTATTCGATCTGCCAGACATATTCACCCGCAGGCTGCTTCTGACCATTGGCGGTCCCATCCCAACCAATATCGCTGGCCGACGTCATAAACACCCGCTCCCCATTCCGGTTATACACCGCCAGCCGGATCAGCTGGACCCCAACCCCCTGGGGTACCCGAAAAACATCGTTCTTCCCATCTCCGTTCGGCGTGAACGCATTTGGCAGCCTGAACGGCCGGTATACCTTAACCACCACCGTATCCGAAGCGGAACATCCGCCCGTCGCCGCCACCGTCAGCGTATAGGTCGTCGTCACGTCCGGCGTCGCCACCGGCACCGCAATAGCCGCATTACTAAGTCCCGCCGCCGGCGTCCACTGATAGCTCGCCACCGGCCCGGTCACCACCGATATCAGCCCGACCGATTGCCCGTAAGCGATCACCGTATCCGGCCGCACCACCACCGTCGGCGAAGGTTGCACCGCCATCACGATCGCATTCGACGGCGCTGGCGCCTGACAACTGCCCGTCGCCATTAGCAGACAGCTGACCGAATCCGCGTCATGCAGCGAGTCGGTAATGAAAAGGGTACTGTCCACTCCCGCATTCACCCCATTTATCTTCCACTGGAACGACGGACCCACACCCCCATCCGTCGGCGTCGCCACAAACCGAACCGCTTGCCCGCTGCACACCGTCGTCACCGGCGTAGCAATGCTCACCGCGGGGTTCGTCGCCCCCGGCGCCGCCACACAGGGCATGATCTCCCGCACTACATAATTGAAGACATCCGTCAGATAAATATTCCCCGAATTATCGCACGTCAGCGCCGTCGGATAAGAGATCCGCGCCGCAGTCGCCGGACCACCGTCACCGCTATACCCCAACAGATGATCGCCGCCATAATCGGTTATCGTCCCCGTTTTATCGATCTTGCGGATCTCCCAGTTCCCCTGGTCACCGACATAGATATTCCCGTTATTGTCCACCGTCAGCGCCCACGGAAAATCCAGCTTCGCATCGATCGCAGGCCCCCCATCCCCATTGTATCCCGCCGATTGCTCCACCCCGGCGATCGTAGAGATTATTCCCGCGGTATTGATCATCCGGACCACATTGTTGTTAGCGTCGGGGATATAGATATTGCCCGCATTGTCCACCGCCACCCCATACGGTTCATTCAGCAACGCCGCCACGGCCGGTCCGCCGTCCCCGCTATAGCCGCTCGTACCCGACCCCGCGATCGTGGAGATTATTCCCGCGAGGTTCACCCTGCGGATCGAATTGTTATCGCTGATATAGAGATTTCCCGCCTGATCGAAGACGATCCCGCGAATGCTGTTGAACGTCGCCGCCGGGAAAGGGCCGCCATCCCCGCCGGAGAAATGCTGTGCCGGATTGCCCGCCACCGTGCTGATTTTACCCCCCGCAGCAACCATCCGGATATAGATGCCCTGCTGATCGGTAAAATAGAGATTCCCATTCGGATCGATCCCCAGCCACGCCGGCTGATACAACAACGCCTGCGTCGCCGCCCCGCCGTCACCACTATACCCCTGTATCCCCGTACCGGCATACAACGAAATCGTTCCCCCCGAACTGATCTTCCAAATCACATTATTTGATTGGTCCGCCGCATAGACATCCCCCGCCTTGTCGACCGCTATCCCATACATCAGGCCCATCTCCGCCTTCGTCGCAGCGCCCCCGGCTCCGCTAAAGCCCATCGTATTATTTCCCGCAATAGTCGTGATGATCTGAGCCCGGACACCTCCAGCCCACAACAAAAGTAATATGGCAAGCCTACCCCCCATTCAACCAATTTAACGGTTTTTGACCTAAATTTCCATTACAAACTAACGTAATGAAAAACAAGCACGTTGCCTCACTCACCCTGCTATTGCTTCCATTCCTCCTATCCTCGCACGCCCCCCGGCCCCCGAAATCCCCCGCCTCCACCCACCCGACCCTCCGGGCCACCCCCCCTGACCCCACCTACGCCGAACGACTCGGCTACCCAAAAGGAGCGCGCGTCCTCATCCTCCACGTAGACGACGCCGGCATGAGCCTGGAATCCAATGAAGGGGCCATCGCCGCCCTTACCCGCGGGGCCGCCACCTCCGTCAGCGTGATGATGCCCTGCCCCTGGGTGCCCGGATTCGTCAAATGGCTGAAAGCAAACCCGGAAACCGACGCCGGACTGCACCTTACCCTCACCGCAGAATGGGAATCCTATCGCTGGGTACCCCTGGCCGGACGGTCCGCCGTCCCCGGCCTCGTCGATTCGACCGGTTGCCTCTGGCCCGACGTCGCCGACGTCGCTCAACACGCTTCCCCCGACGAAATCACCCTGGAAATGACAGCCCAACTGGACCGCGCCCGCGCCATGGGCTTCGAACCCACTCATCTCGATACCCACATGGGAACCGTCTATGCTACCCCCGAATTTCTAAAACGCTACCTGCAACTGGGGATCAAAAATCATATCCCCGTGATGCTGCCCGGCGGATCCGACCGGCTGATCCAGGAACAAACCCGTTTTTCCGACCAGCAGATCGACCAGCTCCGCGCCATCGGAACGACACTCTGGAACGCCGGCCTTCCCGTATTGGACGACCTCCACAATTTCAGCTACGATTGGAAAATACCCGATAGCATCAGCTCCCCGTCTACCGCCGCCGGCACAACCAGATCCACACTCGCCACCCCGGCCAACGACAAAAAACTCCAACAATACCGGACCGCGCAATATATCGACGCCCTGAATAAACTTCAACCCGGCGTAACCATGATGATCATGCACTGCACCGACGCCTCCCCAACCTTCGCCCATATCAGCGACAGCGGACCCCTCCGCCGCGGCGACATGCTGGCCATGCTAAGCCCCGCCTTCAAAAAAGCGCTGCAAGACCAGGGCATCATCCTAACCACCTGGCGGGAATTGATGAGAAGACGCAACTCGCTGAAATAAAACCCTCATTGTCTTTGAGAAGACTTAACTAAACATTTTCACTTAATTTCCTGTCATTTTTTTTACAACAAAATCCAATTCCTCCTTATCCTGCAGCGACCCTGCCATGGGCTGGTTTCCAAAGATCATTATTTTACTGTCGCTCGCTTTATAAGGCGACCAGGCCACAAGCCCCATCCCATTTGGATCTCCCGCCTTTGCAAAATTTACCCAATAAGAAGACATAGCATCGGCAAGGTTATAATCCACCGGCTCCCACGGACGCTTGACAAATTTGAGGTTATCATAGGCATACGGCACTTCCGCCGTATGATAAGCGCCGTATTTCGGGGCCCCGCTCACCGTAGGCGGCTTGCGCACAAAGCGATAGACATAGACCTTCAACCCCTGCTCGCTGACAATAGTAGCCCAGGTATAATTTTGTATCCCAAAAAGCATATCCCTGGAAAGCTTCACCTGCGACACCGCCGCTTCCGAATCAGTGCCGGCCGGAAAGAGCCGAAGGAACGTCGACGAATCAACGCCATATTTTGTATCGGCCTCCAGTCGAAAATCCTGAGCTTTCTTCAAAGCACTAAATAATATCCCCTCATCCTCATTCCAACCCGTCAACAGGCTGACCTTATTTTCCTTCCCCTCCTTAAACAAATTCGCAATCGGCTCCGGCAATACATACCCGTCGATAACCGGACCGCGAAAACCAGGCGCCTTTTTCATCAGATCCGCAGCCGACAACGACCGCAAACCGCTAATATCCCCTAACTTCTGCCCTTCCGCTTCCACATTGGCTAAACCGGGATTCCCACCCGTAAAGCTGGCTCCGCTTTCGCCGATGGCCTTTTGAAATAAACCCGCGGCCAGCGGCGATGCCACCAAACAATTGACACTCATCGAGCCGGCAGATTGCCCGGCAATGGTTACATTACCCGGATCCCCGCCAAAAGCCGCAATATTTTTTTGTACCCAGGTCAACGCAGCGATCTGATCCATCAACCCATAGTTGCCGGAAGCCTTATGGCCCGACTCCCGCGTCAGATCAGGATGCGAAAAGAATCCAAATATCCCCTCCCTGTAAGCGATACTCACAAATACAACACCCTTCCTGGCCATCGCCTCGCCATCATAAATAGGAACATTAGTCCCCCCGCTGACAAAAGCACCCCCATAGATCCAGACCAATACCGGCCTTTTTTCCTTCGCCGTCTTAGCCCCCGTCCAAACATTCAGGTACAGACAATCCTCTCCGATCGGCTTTTCCCGGATCAAATATTCCTCCGACCACATCATAAAAGGAGCCGGGGCGTTCTGCATGGGGCTCGGCCCGAACTGCACACAAGCCCTTACCCCATCCCACGGCACCACCGGCTGCGGCGCCTTCCACCGCAACGATCCCACCGGCGGCGCAGCAAAAGGTACCCCCTTAAAAAAATGAACATCCCCAGCCGAACTCACCCCACCCGAAATAAGCCCCCCCTCTACCTTAACCGTCCCATCAGCCCCATCTTTCCTCACCGTCCCATCAGCCCCGTCTTTCCTCACCGCCTCACCTCTCCCCCCGTCACCAAAACAGCAAAGCCCCACAAGCAAACCTGCCCCCAAAATAAATATCGGCAATCTTTTATCGCGTATCATATGGCAAACTTTAAGTCAATTTAATACTTCTTCTCCTGAAATCCGACGGATTCTCCCCCGTCAACTCTTTAAATAATTTATTAAAATAAGAGGGACTATCCAAACCGACCGCATAACAAGTCTCACCGACATTATCTCCCTGCATGAGCAGGTTCCTGGCCCGCTCTATTCGGTATTGATTGACAAATTCCGTAAAAGTCATATTCGTCTGCCGCTTGAAATACCGGCAAAAAGCGGGTGTTGTCAGGTTCACCTTTCGCGCAACGACATTCACATCGGGATCGCTGTGATAATGCGCATCGATATATTCATAAATGGCCCCCATCCTGATCTTATCCTTTAAAATAAAATTCTGACTATCTAAATCCTTATTCAACAACTCCCTTTCCTCCGACTCCGCCAGCCGCTGAAAGATCTCGATCAGCCTCAACAATTGTTCTACCGCCGACATCCCATCCATCTTCTTCAACATCCCCGCCACCGCGGCCTTCGTCTCGCCCGAAAACGCGATCCCATACGCCGCCTCCCGAAAAAGCCGCGCCACTCCCCCCAACTCCGGCGCCACCCCGATCGCCGTCCCCAAAAAATCCGTGCGCAACTGTATCACGATCTGCTGATATTCACTTCTAAGCCGATAGTCAAAATTAAGATGCGGCAGGTTGCCCCCGATAAACACCAGATCATTTTCCGCATACGTCGAGATATGCGTCCCCACATGCCGGATCCCCGCATCGGCTTCTACATAAACCAATTCGAATTCCGGATGATAATGCCACAAAAAAGTATTCCGCAACCGCGGAGCAAACAATTTGAACGACTTGCCCGGCTCAAACCGGATCTTTTCCAGTTGGATGGTTCCATGTCCCATTGACCTAAAAAGTTTATTGAATATACAAAAAATGTCAATAGAGAGCAAATACCGGTCAATAGGCAGAACAGCTACCATTCCCACATCCCCTAGCTTTGTGTCATTAAACGATAGCACCATGACAACACAAACCATGAACGCCCACAAAGAAATCCCGGGCAACCCCTCCACCGCCAAATCCAGCCAGCTCCGCCTCAACGACCGCAGCAACGGCGAGCCGCTACGCTTGCTAAGCGAAAAAGACTGGGACTTCTGGATCACCAACGGCTACGTCATCATAAAAAATGCCGTCCCAAAAGAGCAGGTTAAAAAACTCGCAGCCTATCTCTGGGAATATGAAGAAAAAGACCCGCAAGACATCGACACCTGGTATCGGAAACCCAATGTCGACATGCAAATGAAAGAGCTGGTCAATACCGGCATGGTGGAGATATACAATCATCAGTTTATGTGGGACAACCGCCAATATCCAAAAGTCCATCAGGCTTTTGCGGATGTCTGGGGCACCGAAAAATTGTGGGTCACCATCGACCGCGCCAATCTGAATTTCCCCTTACGCCCCGGATTCGAATACAAAGGATTTATCCACTGGGACTATGATCCCGAAACCCGGCCTCAGAATGTCCAGGGCGTCCTTGCCCTGGCCGACCAGACCGATGAGACAATGGGTGGCTTTCAATGTATACCCGAACTGTTCCGAACCTATGACACCTGGAAGCTGACACAACCCGAAACCAGGGATCATTTCAAACCCGATACCACCGGCTTCAGCTTTGTCAAAGTAAAACTGGAAGCCGGGGATCTTCTAATATTCAACAGCCTGCAACCCCACGGGATCCGGCCAAATACCAGCGGCAATAAAGTCCGCATCGCCCAGTATATTTCGATGATGCCCGCACAGGAAAATGACGAAACCCTCCGGCAATGGCGGATCAACAGCTGGCAAAGCCGCGAGGCAATGGAAGGTTATGCGTTCCCCGGTGACCCGGAAAAACGCGAAAAAAGAAACCCCGTCGCAAAACTCTCGCCGCTGGGCGAAAAATTACTGGGTCTCACTCCTTGGCGCTAACCTTACCGGATAAAAAAGCTAAGGCCGATCACCACCACATCGATGGCAATGCCGAGAAGAAAAAAAGGAATGGTATATTTCGTTGGCAACGCGGCTAAATTAGTGACAACCACCAACACCAGGGAAGTCATGGTGGCAATGATCAACCCGAATGACCCGCCATGAAATAAAATGGCCGTCATAGTCATGGGAAAGAACACTGCGGTCATGCTAATCACGGAAACCCCAAGCCAGCCTATATGCTGGCCGGCATCTTGTTTCGCTGCCCAATTAATAAATCGGGCAAAAAGGGAAGGCTCTCTGCTGACAGGCCCATAAACGACTACGGGCTGGACGGAATGAAGCGTAGTTGACATAAGATGCTGTTTTGAGACTGTAAAAATCGCCCGGAACCGGAATATAAAAGATGACAACCCTCACCGGGCCGCCTGATCCTCGTCAGTTCCCTTTTTTTCACTACCCCAATTTTTCGCTTTATAGACCGTTCAGGGATTAAGTTTAACGATCCCGCTCCTGATCGCATACATGACCAGTCCAACCCTGGTCTTTAAACTCAGTTTTCGAAATAAGTCGTCGCGATAGCCGTCGATAGTCCGCGCGCTAAGGAACATTTTATCCGCAATCTCCTTGTAAGTCAACTCGGTGCAGGCCAATTTCAGAAATTCGGTCTCCCGGTCGCTCAACGCCATAAAGCTATTCATATTCTTTTCAGGCTCGTCCATGACATTGACCATATGAATCAATTTGCCGGTGACCAGCTCGGAATAATAGAACCCTTTCCGCACCAACGAATCCAACGCCATCTTGAATTCACCCGGCTCAATATCTTTAAGGATATACCCCTTTGCCCCGCATTTAAGCATCCGGATAATAATAGGTTCGCTATCATACATGGATAAAGCCAGGACTTTGATATCCGGATAATTCCGCTTCAGCCACAGGCTGGTCTCATAGCCATCCAGCTCAGGCATATTGATGTCCATCAGCACAATCTCGGGAAGGCGCTCAGGATCCAGCCGATCTATAAATTCCCTTCCGTTGTTAGCCTCGAAAAGGACATTATAATCATCAAGACATTGAATCAGGCCCGCCAGACCATTCCGCAACAAGACATGGTCATCGGCAAGCGCAACATTGATTTTTGGCATACTGATATAATTTAGGTCGGCCTGGGTAAACGAACATCTACTACTGTTCCTTTCTGATTAGTACTCGTCATGGAAAACTGTGCCCCTATCAATTGCGCCCGGTTATGCATATTTTTAATCCCCAACCCCCCCCCAGATGGCTGCTTGCCTCCGACAATCCCCAGATCAAACCCCTGCCCGTTATCAAACAAACGCATCGAGAACAATTCCGGGCCATATGATAGTTCCACCACAATTAAATTTGCCCGGGCATGCTTGATGATATTGCTGATGACTTCCTGCACGATCCGAAAAAGAATCAGCTCCTTCTGAGAGCCCAGGGAATATACATTACCCTCCATCCGGAGATCCGTCTCAAAATAGCCCGTCTTCTGGATTAGCTCCAGTTCATACTCGATCGAACGAGCTAACCCCATATCCGACACATAATCCGTATTCAGCCTTTTGGACAGATCCCGCAGATCCTGAATTGCCTTTGCAACCAGCTTCCTGGAATCCTCGATCTTTTGTTGTAAAACCTCCATCTTATTCAGGTCCGCCGTCGCAAGGTTCAGCTTGGCCAAACTCAATACCTGACCGATATTATCATGAATCTCCTGCGAAATATTCTTAAGCGTTTGTTCCTGAATCTCCAATTGCGTTCGAAGCAGCTCCTGCTGAAAATTCAGCTGCATCGTCTTCTTCTCTTCGATATGTTTTTTCTTACGCTGATTGATATAGGCTACCAGGACCAGGATAAAGAAACCGGCCAGGAGAAAGACAATGATCGTGATCACGATCCCGGTGACGATCGCGTATTCCTGTTGCGGCATATAAAGGCAATTATCATGCTCCCGTATAGAATAAAGTTCAAACCAAAGTTAATATAATCGTACGCATAGATCTGGGTATGCTTCTTGAACGCATACAGAGCATCGATAAAGATATACAGAACCACACTACCCAGGGAAGAGAACAATAACCCGTTCGCCAGCCAGAAATATTCGTACCGGAACAGATCCCTGAATTCCTCCTCCTGCAGGCAGACATAGAAAAAATAACAGCAGACGACCGCTATCAGCACATCCCCCAGCGCATCCGTGTACCAGTTGTATATCCGAAAGCCCTGAAAAAATAGCAAATTGCCAATTCCAAAACAAACGAAAACCGCTATAAGCAATTGCAGAAGCTTGCTTGCTTTTGCCATAGGCTCCGCAAACCGGAAGATCCATATCCAGGACACAGTGCAGATCATCATCAATAGGTTGAATATCCAGGAGTTATTGTTCAGCTTCCGGATATATGTACTGTACCACCCGATCGTCTCGACGACGATCGTCGCCAACAACAAAAGCATAAAGAGACGCCACACCCCCACCCTGCTGGGCAAAAGGCATAGCGCCGCAATAAAAGTCGCCCACTCGGCAATTACCGTCGGTTTGAACAGGTCGAATAACTTATCCATTCTTAAGATTCTTACTCGTAAACAATCTCGGCCTCACGGGCAGCTCGGCGGACACAGCTGGCCATTATCCCCTCCAAAAAATTCTGCCTGGCAGATGCAGGCCGGGGCCGTTTTATGCTTGCGGCTCGCAAAACCAGGCGTATCATCGATATAGACAACCTCTCCGTCACTGACAAATTCATACAACACAAATAACCTGTCCTTGAATTTTCCGCCGGTTGCAGAAGCGCCATTGTCCGTATAGGCCGCGAAATCCATTTCGATGTGATCGATGGTTATGCCTTGCGTTCCCTGATATGTGGTCTCATTTTGAATAAAGTCGATAAAGTCGGACATACAATAGAAAATACTTCTGGTGTCCGAGTAATCTCCACTCACCGGCATCATGTTCTCGCTCACTCCCGGCTCCAGGGTACTGGTCAACCCACTACTATTGTCGTCGTTTGCCACATAGTAATTCTGCCAGTCTTGCATTGCGTTCGGCGGAACCGGGTGGACCTGATGGTCAACGGGCCCGAACATATAATAGTTTCCAACATCTCCAGCGTTGCAACTCTTCGAGGGCGCAAACACCAAGACCACCTGCTTATCCTTAACCCGGCCCATATTGAACCCCGGATTTGGGCCGCCAGAGTGATAGGCGACAAAATACAACCGGACGCCCGTCCCCCCGTTTGCATTGTCATCAGTCTGAACCTTTGTGATCAGATCTTTGAAACTGGACAACGGATAAGTGTAGTGACCGGGGTGCGCACTCCCAATGATCTGGGATAAGATTGACTTTTTACCGGGCGCCGCATCGTTATTATAAGTCCCAACCGAAAACCGGTGTTCCAGGTTGCCCGATTGCTGTTCCGAAACCCACATATACGGTACCGGTTGCGCCGCAACCTGGACACCAAGCAAGCAGATTATCCCTACCAGATAAAACTTTTGATGCGTATTCATACTAAAAGATTTGATGGTGGTGGTAAATTGATTCCCGATAAAAATACCCTGATTTACCCCAACTCTGCCATGCCACAGGCGGAAACGTCCTTTCTCCCCCATAATACCGTGAAAACACGGGTCCGGATTCCGGTGAAAAAACGGGTGCATGACATTCCCCCCTTTTTTCATAAATTACCATTCTAACCTCCACGACATGACAAAATTCGATGCAATCGTCATCGGCTCCGGCATCAGCGGCGGCTGGGCCGCAAAAGAGCTCTGCGAACAAGGGCTCACTACCCTCCTGCTGGAGCGCGGTCGCCCCGTGGAGCATCTGAAAGACTATCCCACCGCCACAAAAAATCCCTGGGACTTCCCACACCGCGGCAGCCTCCCCCTATCCGTCCGAAACGACAATCCCATCGTAAGCCGTTGCTACGCCTACGGAGAATCCACCCAACACTTCTTCGTAGCAGACAAAGCTCATCCCTATATCCAGGAGAAACCCTTCGACTGGATCCGCGGCTACCAGGTGGGCGGCAAATCCCTGCTCTGGGCCCGCCAGACCCAGCGCTGGAGCCCCTACGAATTCGGAGGCCCCGCCAGAGATGGCTTTGCAGTGCCCTGGCCCATCGGCTACGCCGACCTCGCACCCTGGTATAGCCATGTCGAACGCTTCGCCGGCATCAGCGGCAACAAAGATGGCCTGCCCCATCTACCCGATGGCGAATTCCTCCCACCCTGGGAGCTCAACTGCGTCGAACAGCATATCCGCGAAGGCATCCACGCCCGCTACCCCGACCGCCCCGTCATCATCGGCCGCTGCGCCAACCTGACGCAGCCACAACCGATCCACCTCGAACAGGGCCGCGGCAAATGCCAGGCCAGAAACCTCTGCGACCGCGGCTGCCCCTTTGGCGGGTATTTCAGTTCAAACGCTTCCACCGTCCCCTGGGCCCAACGCACCGGCAAGCTTACGCTGCAACCTTTCAGCGTCGTACACTCCATCCTCTACGACGAAACAAAAGGCAAAGCCACCGGGGTGCTCGTCGTTGATGCCCAGACAAAAACCGTCACCGAATACCACGCCCGCATCATCTTCGTCAATGCGGCCTGCCTCAATACTAACCTCATCCTCCTGAACTCCCGCTCCCGTCGCTTCCCGCAGGGGCTTGGCAACGACAGCGGAGCCCTCGGCCATTATATCGCTTTCCATAACTACCGGGGTTCTCTCAACGCTGAATTCGATGGTTACGCCGATCGCTATTACTATGGCCGCAGACCCACCCAAGTCTTCATCCCGGCCTTTCGCAATGTCTTCCGCAACGAAGCACTCGGCTTCCAACGCGGCTATATGAGTTACTATTCGGCATCGAGGGCCGGCTGGGACCAGGGCGATTACCAGGCCGGTATCGGAGCCGCCTGGAAAGACTCCCTTACCGAACCCGGCCCCTGGTACGTGTCCATGGGCATGCAGGGCGAGACCCTGCCAAAATTTGAAAACCATGTCCGGCTAAGCCCCGACCACAAAGACGAATGGGGCGTCCCCCAGCTGATCACCTCCGTCGGCTACGACGATAACGATGCCAAAATGGCCGCCGACTTTCTCGCCCGGGGCGCCGAAATGCTGGAAGCAGGCGGCTGCAGGAATATCTCAGGCGGCGACAACAACCAGCACCCCGGCCTCGACATCCATGAAATGGGCGGCGCCCGGATGGGCCGGGACCCAAAGACCTCCCTGCTCAACGAGTGGAACCAACTCCACGCCTGCAAAAATGTCTTCGTCACCGATGGCGCCTGTATGACTTCCACCGGAAATCAAAATCCTTCGCTCACCTTTATGGCCCTGACAGCCCGCGCCGCCACCCACGCCGTAGAGGAGCTAAAAAAGCAAAATCTCTGATTCCATCAACCTTCAATACGTTCAAATGAAACTTCTCACCTTCCTCCTGCTGGCTTCTCTAACCCTCTCCGCCCAAACCACCAAAGCCCAAACTACCCAAACCCAAACCACCAAAGCCCAACCGGCCCCCGGCCCCTACGGCAACAATCCCGCCGCCGGCCATTACCTCGCCACACGAGGGTTCAAACTATATTACGAAATCTATGGCCAGGGCGCACCATTATTACTCTTTCACGGCAACGGGGGATCCATCTCCAACATGGGAAACCAAATCGCTTATTTCTCAAAAAACTATCAGGTGATCGCCATCGACACCCGGGCGCAAGGCAACTCGAAAAATCCATCGGATTCTCTGACCTTTGAAATGATCGTAGATGATTTTAACGCACTGCTCGATTCTCTCCACCTCGACAGCTGCTATGTGATCGGATGGAGTGACGGCGGGATCGATGCCCTGTTACTGGCCATCCGCCATCCCGACAAAGTAAAAAAAATGGCCTTCACCGGCGCCAACCTCTGGGCCGATACAACCGGTCTGACGCCCTTTGTCTATAACCTGATAAAGACGGAGAATGCAAACCTGCGAAAGAAACCCCCAACTCCCCAATTAAAAAATCAACTCCAGATATCCGACCTCGACTATTTTCAACCCAATATAACCCTGGACCAGTTGCACCAGATCCACTGCCCGACCCTGGTCATCGGCGGCGACCACGACGTCATCCCCGTCACCCATACCGTACTTATCGCACAGAACATCCCGCAGTCCTACCTGTGGATCGTCCCCAACTCGGGCCACTCCGTCCCCATATTCAAAAAGGACGCTTTCAACACACAGATCTACGATTTCTTCACTCATCCCTACCGCAAAATCGAAGGCCCCGCCACCTTCCAATAAAATAGGCATCTCCGTTACCGTTGCTACCGCCTTCAAATCCCCGCTTAACAACCAGACAACGCTTGTTTAACGTTTCGACAACGCTTATTTAACGATTCATAAACGCGAGACGTGCAAAGGATTTCGCAACTTAGCTCCATCACCAAACCTATACTCCGAAGCATACCACTTCCGTCCACCATGCCGCATATCTCGCCGGCCCATATACAATAATTTACCATCGGTACCCGTCGAAAAAAACACCATCGTAAAACACCATTTATGAATCAAGCGCTATTCCCTATCGCCGTTGCTCTCCTATTATGCGCTGCCACCACCCGGGCGCAGGATCATCAACCCCATGAAGCATCACCCCGTGACCTATCCCCCGATCTATTTACAGACAATATTAACATTGGTTTCGGCTTTGGCTTTGACTATGGTGGCCTCGGCGCAAACCTCACCGTGTACCCCCAAAAGAATATCGGCCTTTTTGTGGGCGGCGGCTATGCCCTGGCTGGCTTCGGCTACAACGCCGGCATCAAACTCCGCCTCCTGCCCAACAATGGAGCTTCCAAAGTCCGCCCCTTCCTCGAAGGTATGTATGGATACAATGCCGCTATTGTCGTGACCAACAATACGCAGTATAACAAGTTGTTCTATGGCCCTTCCGTCGGCGCGGGCCTTGACATCGGACGCCTGGAAAAGAACAAAGGCTATCTTTCCCTGGCCATCCTCGTACCTATCCGAAGTCCCGATGCCAACAATTATATCGATGACCTGAGAAATAATTATGGAGTATCCTTCGCCAATAACCTCCTGCCCATCGCCTTCTCGATCGGGTACAAAGTCGCTATAGACTAGTTAGCCTTATACCTTGACCCGGAACGGAGCCAAGACCCCGGTCGAAGCTCCTTCCGGGCTTTTATTACCCGACCTCGCACCCGCTCCCGACCCCACACCCGCACCTGCACCTGCACCCGACCCCACACCCACACCCGCACCCGCTCCCACACCCGGCGCCCAAACCTCACCACTCACCGAATCAGAATCACTACCCCCTTTTTCGATATCATCTTCCCGGTATACGTAGCCCCCTCCGCCTCCCAGACATAACCGCCCGTCGGCTGTCGTCCGCCCGGAATAGTGCCATCCCAACCCTCTCCCATACGCGATGTGCTGTATATCAGCTCGCCTGAACGGTTGTAAACGCGGAAGAAATGCAGGGAGGCAATCCCTACCATGATCGGCCGGAAAATATTGTTCGTCACCCTTCCCGGAGTAAAAGCATTGGGCAGGAATATATCCGGTCCGCTGGTAAAGACAGTCACCTTGATACTCGCCCCCCCGATACAGCCCCGTGCATCGGTCGCGGTGACGAAATACCGGATGGAGTCCACACCCTCCGAATAGACGGCGATCGGGTCCGCAATCGCGGGGTTGTCCAGACCATCCGCCGGAGACCACAGCCAGCTGTCGCCACCTCCGTCCGAAGATAACGCATTCAGTTGTAAGGGCTGGTTCAAGACTACCGAAGTATCCCTCCCTGCATTCACCACCGGCAGCGACTGGATATAGACCGTCTGATAGGCGGTATCGTTACAACCGTCGGCAGCGCTGTATTCATACAACAGGCTGTCCGTTCCCGCCCCCGCCAGCCGCGGGCTGATAACCCCATCCCTGGTGACTCCCCTGCCGGCAAAAGCGTAAGACCCCGGCATACCCGTCAGTTCAGAAGCCTCAGTGAAATTAACCAGGGTGTCATAATCGCACAGGGCCGGGACTGCCGCAAATTCAGTATGCGGGCTGGGTTTAATGGCGACCGGCTGGTCCAGCTCATTTTGACAGGTGTACCCTGAAGAAGAGATCATCCGGATCGTATAGGTCGCTGTATCCGCAGTCAGCGGGTTGGGATAGCTGTGTAAATAGACCTTGCCCGGGTACGGCAGGCTGTCCATATAAGATATGCCGGCAGTGTCCCCCCAGGAAACCTGTACAGCGACGATCGAACCGAAGTTCACCGTGCTAACGTTAGCAATCTCGACGTTCTGACCGCTGCAAAGATCGGATGGGTTGAGGATATCGAATGCTGCCTTCGCCTCCGACCCGTTCACAGTGAAGATCTTACCCGCACTGTCCGTACAACCCTCGCTGTTGGTAACAGTCAGGCTCATAGCATAATGGGCCGCCGCGCTATACCGGTGCGAGGGGTTCTGCGCAGTCGAGCTGTCCGGGTTGCCCGGCCCGGCATTAGGGTCGTCGAAATTCCAGTTGTACGTAAACGGCAGCGTTTCCCCGTCGGAAGTATAGCTGCTGTCATAAAATTGACCGATGGCATCGCTCAGGCAAATGCCGGGCATCGTGAAATTGACCTTCGGATTGGGATAGACCTTTATCAGCACGCTGTCGATGGACGAACAGCCGGGATTATTGCTGAAAGAGGTCCTCACGTAATATTTATGCAGCGCTGAGTCGGGCGAAGTATTGGGCAGGTGCAGCATAGGCGCTGCCGCAGTGCTATCGCTCAGCCCCGCCGGCGGCGACCAGGCATAGCTATAGACCGGATTGGACGGTCCTCCCAGCTGGACCGTGCCCGCAGGGCAGACACTCATGGAATTGCCGGCATAGGATGGCGGCATCTGCGTATAAATGATCACGTTCTTGATGGAATGGTTATCCGTATAGCCCCCTGTGCTGGCGGTGAAGCCCATATAACCCGTAAAGTTGAAGAGGTTCGGTTGATAGGTGCTCAGATAGAAAGTATCGTTCACATACACGGATATGTTGCCGGTATCATAGACGATCCTGGCCCGGTTGTAATTCGGCCCGCGAATATAAGACAGCTGCCCGTTGGTGTTGGCCAACGTAGGTTCATTAAGGCATTCGCCGTAAATGGTATCGTTGGGGCTGGTTTGATTATAGCCCTGTCCCCACCGGATCTCGATCTTTGGCATATCCTGGTGTACTGTGCCGGGATCGTAAGGAATACAATTGTTCCAGGTGTCAAAACATACCTTGAGCCCGTTAGCCGCATCCGGTATCCCCAATCCGCCTCCATTTACGAAGCCGGACGGTGGCACATCCAGGAAACAGAAGGCAACACCATCCGCGCCGGTGCCATCATACATCCGGAAGTCGAACTCCGCGATCCACCTTTTGCACATCGAAAGATTGATGGGCTGATTGAAGAATACCGCCCCGCTGTTTAATGCGGCAGCCCTGCAAATGATCAATTCTGAATCCGCGCTGCCGGTAATATTCCCCACCCTGGCGTCTCCCTGCAGGTTCCATCCTGTCGTATTCATCGGAGTGCCACTCAGTTGTGCAAATACAAAGTTCTGGCAAACGGCTTTTTTATCGACGCCAAGAGTCAGATACAGACAAAGCAAGCATATAAAATGTCGATTCCTCAAGGCAAATCCCGCCGGTTTAGGGTGCAGTTCCCCCAAAAGATACCGCAATTTTTTGGAAAATACTAGTGGTATCACCCATCCCCCTACTGCGGCAACGGCTTCCAGCAACAATTTTTCCTACTGCAGATAATTTAGTCCCCGGAACATTTGAAAAGAAATATACTAAAAATTCCATCAACCCTGCTAAACAAGTGTAAACCCTTAATTTTTTCCTAGGGCCTACTCCTAAAATTAGCCTTTATCGGGGCAATAATATGCCATCTTTATACGATATAGGTTCGTCCAATATATTTCTTATTCTATGAACCATCGTCGCCCGTTGATGAACCATCTTCGCCTGTTGACGCCCCCCCGTCGCCTGTTAACGCCCCCCCTTCAACTGTTGATCCTGTGCGGATGCCTATTTTCTTTTGAAGGGGTTCGGGCCCAGAACCCCGGCGGCATCGGTACCGCCAATCTGATGTTTTGGCTAAAAGGCGATGCCGGCGTTACAACAGGCGCCACCTTCACCTGGGCCGACCAATCGGGTCAGGGCAGGAACAGCACACAATCGACAGCCGCCGATCAACCCACCGTGACCGCCGCGACGACGGACTACATGAATTACAACCCGGGCGTCAAGTTCGTGGCCAATCAATGGCTGATCATGGCCAACAACTTAAATAACGCCGGCACCACCGCCAACGAAATTTTCCTCGTTTATAAAAACGTGGCCAGCGCCCCCGACGGAATGGTGCTGGGCACAGAAGTACCCGGTAACCGGAGCTATTTTTACGGCAGCGGCGTAGTCCAGTACGGCAATTCCAACAAGCCGACGACCATCGCACCCGGCTATGTGGCAAATGCACCGGATATTTTCGTGGGCAAATTCTTTAGCTCGACGGATGCGGCACAGGCCGCCAATGGAGCCACCTTTGCAGCCCTGGCCCCGATCAATACGCCCGCCACCTTCACCACCCCCGTCGCTGTCGGAGTGCAGCCGAATAATGGCGGCGGTTATAACGCCTTCGGCTACACGGGCAATACCATGGAACTGGTGGGTTACAACGCAGAGATCGACCTCGCCGGCACCGAAAGACAACAGGTGGAGAGTTACCTGGCGCTGAAATACGGCATTACGCTGGACAGCACGGGCACTGGCGGAAATTATTATAATTCGGCAGGCAGCTCCGTTTACCAGGGCGGCGGCGGAACCAACTATTTCACCGATATTATCGGGATCGGCCGGGACGACAATACCACCCTCTACCAACGGCAATCCCACC
>Ga0302325_10004613_pt1 | contig 31755 bp, 26 predicted proteins | sample Palsa_T0_2_FD_201948 | JGI IMG/M metagenome (GOLD analysis project Ga0302325, IMG submission 201948) | Peat permafrost microbial communities from Stordalen Mire near Abisko, Sweden - Palsa_T0_2 | ecosystem: Environmental > Terrestrial > Soil > Palsa > Peat permafrost | place: Sweden: Abisko... | reverse complement strand
GACCCGGCAGTACTGGCCGAACTGCGCGATCATCGCATGCATGCCAGCCAGGAAATCGTTCAGAAATCCTTAGTGGGTAACTGGAAACATGAGCATCTGTTCACCCTGAAGCAGTCGCGGCAAATCCACCAGCAATACCGGGATTCGATCACCGCCTGCGATGCAGAGATCGAAAAGCTGGTGGTTGCGTTCGAGCCCCGCGTGGATCCGGCAGAACGTCCTTTGCCGCCGGACCGCAAGGAGAACCCACGCAAGCGCAAAAAGAGAGGCGCCGCTCGGTAACGCGCAATCTACTCAGCCGCGCGCGTGAGCAAGCGGTCTTTTCAGAGGTCCTACGGAACCCAGGTCCGCAGAAATTTCACCGGATTGGCCGGCTCGATATCGAACGGTTGGCCGCCGGGAGGGACCAGCCAGGCTTCACCCTCGCGAAACTCCTGGCCCGCAATCGTCCCCATTCCGCTCACGAAAATCACGACGTGGAAGCGCTGTGGCTCCGGCTTGTATAACAACTTCGTTGCGGTACGCGCCAACTCCGTGTGGAAATACTCGCAGTCGATAGGAAGCATCACGGACTTCGGCGAAGCGGCCTCCATGGATGAAACTTGGATCGCTTTGTCCAAATGCAGCTCGCGAGGACGGCCGTAATCGTACAGCCGGTAAGTGACGTCGGAATGCTGCTGGATTTCGCACAGGGCGAGTCCGCCGCCGATGGCGTGGACCGTACCGGCCGGAATGAAGAATGCATCGCCGGACTGCACGTCGATCCAGTTCAGCAGGCGCTCGATTTCGCCGCTGATGGCGGCTTCGCGCAATCGTTCGCGGCTGACGGTTTTGCGAAAGCCGATGGCCAGGCGCGCGCCGGGCTTCGCGCGCATCACGTACCACATCTCGGTTTTGCCGCGAGATCCTTCCTGCGCGGCCGCGAAGTTGTCGTTCGGGTGTACCTGCACCGACAAGCGATCGGAAGTGAAGATAAACTTCACCAGCAAGGGAAGCCCGGCTTCGAACCACACTTCGCCGATCTTTTTGTCAGACGCCGGAAACCAGGGCAACAGATCCGGCGTGCCCCACACTTTCTCCAGGAACCGCGCGGGGAGGCGGATTGGTTGCTTATCGCTCACGGATAAAACGGTCGATCCGGTCGAGCCCGCGCTCCAATTCTTTCATCGAGGTGGCGTAGGAGATGCGGACGTGCTCGGTGGTTCCGAACGCCTCTCCTGGAACGACGGCCACGTGCGCCTGAGACAGCAGTTTCTCCGAGAACTGCAGCGCCGAAGTAATGCCGTTGCCGAAGCCGGCCGAGACGTTGGGATAAGCGTAAAACGCTCCGCGCGGCTCGGCGATTTTCACGCCGGGAATGGCACGCAGGCGCTGCACCACAAAATCCCGCCGCCGGCGATACTCGGCCAGCATGATCGGGATAGAATCTTGCGGTCCGCGCAAAGCTTCGATGGCGGCCTTCTGCGATATGGAGGTCGGGTTGGAAGTGGTGTGGCTCTGCAGCTTCATCATCGCGTCGATCAGCGGCTTAGGCGCCAGCGCGAAACCCACGCGCCAGCCGGTCATGGAGTAGGTCTTCGAGAGGGACCCGGCAATCACCACGTTCTCTTTAGCGCCGGGCATGGCTGCGATGGAGAACGGCGCGCTGTCGTAAAGAAAGCGGCAGTAGCATTCGTCGGTCATCAATTGGACGCCGCGCTTCACCGCCAGATGGTAAATCTTTTCGAACTCTTCGCGGCTCAATACGCCGCCACTCGGATTGCAAGGCGAGTTAATGATCAGCAGCTTGGTCTTGCCGGTGATCTTGCGCGCAATGTCGTCCGCGGTGAAAGCGAAGCCGTTGGCTTCGTCGCTCTCGACAAAAACGCACTGGCCGCCGGCGTAGTTGACGACGTCTTTGTAGGTCACCCAATACGGGACCGGGATGATGACTTCGTCGCCGTCCTCAATGAGCGCCTGCATTAAATTGAAGATCGCGTGCTTGCCGCCGACGGTCACTAAACACTCCGCGGGCGTATAAGCGGTGCCGTAGTCGTCATGATGGCGATCGCAAATGGCCTGTTTGATCTCGACCGTTCCGCCGGTGGGCGTGTACTTGGTGAAGTTGGCGTCGATGGCTGCGATGGCCGCCCTCTTGATGTTGTCGGGCGTCGGAAAATCCGGCTCGCCGGCGCCAAAGTCTACGATGTCGACGCCTTCGCGGCGTAGCTTGTCGGCATCGGCCGCAACTTTCATTGTGGAAGATTCGCTGATTCGCGAAATTCGTTCGGCTAGATGCAAGGTTGCTGTCATGGAAGAGTTACTCTTCTCCGTTTTCTTCGAGGAGTCTTCTCTTTAGTCTAACCTCGATCGGGGGCGGCACGAGCCCTCCGATATTTCCTCCCAGGCGGATTACTTCCTTCACCAGGCGCGAGCTGATAAACGAGTGCGCTTCGCCGGCCATTAAGAAAACGGTCTCGATTTCGGGGCGCAGTCTGCGATTCATTAACGCCATCTGCAGTTCGTACTCGTAGTCCGACACGGCGCGAATGCCACGCAGGATGACACTTGCGCCGCGGTCTGCAGCATAATCCACCAGCAAACCTCCGAAGGAGCCAACCTCCACATTGGGGAGATCGCGCACCACCTCGCGCAACATTTCGATGCGCTCTTCCATACCGAACAGCGGACGCTTCTCGTCGTTGCGCAGCAGGGCCACGATGAGGCGGTCAAAGAGAACCGATCCGCGCTGGATTAAATCCAGGTGGCCGTTGGTGATTGGATCGAAGGAGCCGGGATAGAGGGCCACAACCGTGGCGGGTTTGGGTCTCAAGGGGGCAGTGTATCAGAAAAAGTTGCAATCGCGCGTGCTTAACTGTTTTGAGGGTAGCTGGTATCGGAGGCGTTCTTCCACTATCTCCCAACCCATTGAATATACTGGCCAAACCCGTGGCGCACGCACTCGTGCGTGCAGCGTGCGCAGTCGTGTGCACGCGACATGTTTCACTGCTTCGTAGCGCGATTTCCGATTCAGAGCCACGAAACCCCAAAAACGGTTAGGCACCCTATGGCGAACTACCGGCGAAAGGGGCGCACTCGGGGAACAGCCCGGGAGTCGCGAGGAATTTGGTTCGAGAAATCTTATGATCATCGGGCTGATGTTTGAACGTAGTCCCATTCACGCCCGGCGCGATTCCGCAGATACGGTATGTCGCGATCCAGCAAGTAACCTTCTTGGACCAATTGCTGCGCTGCGGCGGTAATCTTTTCCAGATAGTCGTTCTTCGAGCGATAGCGCTCTTCGACGGAAGCGCGTGGGTCTTTGCGGCTCTCGCGCTCGGTCTTGTTCAAGGCGAATGGAATCCAGGAGCCAGCCTGAGTGTACAACTGATCCGGAGCGCCGATTCTTGGACTGCGCAGATTCCAGCCGGTGTTGGAAGCGAGCGGGACGGCAATCTCCGGCATGTGAATTCCCGAGGTTTCGTTGCCATCCGGATTCACTTGCGGGACCAGGGTCGGGAACGGAGTGCCCAGCTTTGGAGGCTCCACCGAGAAATCGAGGCGAAATGCGCGCCGGTTGAAATTTGGGATCGCGACACCGGGAATTTTCGGGAACGCGTACGCTCCCACGGAAACTAACTCATCCTTCGCGATCCGCGGATACACAGAGGCGGGCGGCTCTTTGCCGTCCTTCAGCCAGGACTGCATGGCGATCAGGAGCGCGCGCATGGAGGCGCGATAATCATTGGTGTTCGCGGGATTTTGCGCATCGATCGCGCGCGGAGGAAGCGAGCCTGTGCCGTGCTGAGATCCAGGGAAAAAGTAGATCCGCGTGTCTTTGGACGGAGGCATGTCTTGCTTGCCATCCGGAGTGGTGTGGATGAGCGAAGCATCCCGTCCCCAATATTCGTAAGACCCATTGGTGTAAAAGATTTTTGGAACGGTGTTGGTGCGAATGGCGTTGGCGAGAAGGCCGCCCTGATCGGAAAAGGGAGGAATATCGACTGGATAGAGAATGTTGAAAAACGGGTTTCCATCGCGCGAAGGCTGCGCGAAGCGGGCGTTAAAGCCCCCGCGCCCAGCGCCGGCGATATTGGCCCAGACACCATCGAAAACACGGCGATCCTTTTCATCCTGGTTGAAACCGTCGTATAGAAAGGTCCGCAGAAAACGGCCGCTTTGCGAAATGCCGAAGCCGAGCGTTCGCTGGATATCTTTGCGGATGTCCTCGATGGGAGATTCGACGCCGCCGTACTTCAGATAGGACACGGTGTCCCGCACCGCGGTGGGACCCAGGCCAACCAGCAGCGGATCCTTCGCCTGGTAAATCACTTCGTAGATCTTGCCCGGCTCGAAGCCATTGGGCATGCTCACGTGGGTGGAATCCGAAAAAGTCCAATCGCCGCGCGCAATCAGACGGCGCTGTCCATCCACGGTATCGCGCACGAACATTTTGTTGGCTGGGTCGTTGGCATCCGCCACTGCATAGCCGATTTCATCGCGATCCCCGAGCGGAATTGTGGTCACGCGTTGGTTGCCGACCCACTCCGAACGCACCAGACCCGTGATCGGCTTACCGTGGTTCGTGGCGATGGGCAGGTCGATCCCAAGCAACCCCGGCTTCATCGGCAGGTCGGATTCCCAGCCAACCCAGACCAGCGTAAATCCCTGTTCGAGCAGGAAATCGTCGTCGAGATTGAAAGTGGACGCCATCCCTTTGTTGCCGCGGTTCGGGACCTCCACCAGCGCGGTGCCGTTGCGCTTAGCGGGATCGCGCGGCCGAAGAATAAATAGATCGGCGGCGAATTCCACTTTGCCATCGGCGTCGCGCGGCGCAAGATCGATGTCCGCGATAATCCGGTTGGGCGCGAGTTTGGGATCGACGGCAAAGTGGACCTTCGCGGCGACGCGCTCGTAACCCGAGTCGGTAGAGCGTTCGGTGACGTCAACGCGCGTAACCGCGGCGAAGGCGGCCGACGAAATCAGGAGCGTGGCAAAGAGGCAGCGGGGCATTGCAGCCATTTTATGCGAGAGCGAGGTTGGCCTGCGCGCGCAGCGTGAAATCGGAGAAACCTCCGGCGCGAAGTCTTGGAAACGCGGCGGCGGCGATCATGGCGGCGTTGTCGGTGGAAAGCGCGGGAGTGGGAAAATAGATCGGGCACGAGAATCGCGCGGCGCTTGCGGCAGCCCGCAAACCCGCGTTTGAAGCCACGCCACCGGAAATGATGAGCGATCGCGCGCCAATCTCTTCACTGCTCACAGCAGCGCGGCGCAGCAGTTCTTCGATGACGGTGTACTGGAAAGACGCCAGCAGGTCCAGCGTAGGCTGCGCCGTGAGCGCCAGAAAATCCTGCGCCGATGAGCCCTGCGCGCGGCGTCGCGCTTCGATCTCGGCGCCGAGGTCGTGCTGTTGCACCCATCGCAGCACCGCTGTTTTTAGTCCGCTGAAGCTGAAATCGAGCGCGTTGCCCTTCATGCGAGCGAGCGTGAACTTAACGGCGTGCGGATGGCCATGGGGCGCGAGTTGATCGATGATGGGGCCGCCGGGATAGCCAAAGCCGAGCAGTTTCGCCACTTTGTCGTAAGCTTCGCCCGCCGCGTCGTCACGCGTTTTGCCAAGCAGCCGATAAGCGAAGCCTTCGCGGACTTCGAACAAGTGCGTGTGGCCGCCGCTAACCACCAGCGCGAGCGCGGGATATTCAATGCTGGCGCCGGCTTCGAGAACGACCGCGTGAATGTGGCCCTCGATGTGGTTTACCGCAATCAGTGGCAGGTTGCGGGCGAAGCACAGCGATTTTGCATAGGTGATGCCAACCAGCAGCGAACCAACCAGGCCCGGGCCTTCAGTGACGGCGATGGCGGAGAGATCGTCGAAACTCACGTTGGCTTGTTCAAGAGCCAGGCGCACCACGGGTACGATGGCGCGCAGGTGCTCTCGCGAAGCCAGCTCAGGAACCACGCCACCGTATTTTCCGTGCGCAATTTGCGACGCGACTACAGAGGAGCGAATGGTGACTCCATCCTCCACCACGGCGGCTGCGGTTTCATCGCACGATGTCTCGATACCTAATATCCGCACTGGTAAGGTGTGATTTGGACCTTTCGCCATTTCATTATCACTTGCCAGAGTCGTCCATCGCGCAGGAGCCGCTGCGGGATCGCGCGGCGTCGCGAATGCTGGTGCTGTATCGCGCGGAACAGCGCTGGGAGGATCGGGTATTCCGCGAATTCCCGCGGTTTCTGCACGCAGGCGATTGCCTGGTGCTGAACGATTCGAAGGTCTTTCCGTCGCGATTGTACGGAACACGAGTTGGCTTTTCGGGCAGCGTGAAGGTTTTGCTGCTGCAGCCGCTGAGCGACGACGCAAAAACCTGGACCGCCCTGGTGCATCCGGGGCGCAAAATGCGCACCGGAGAGCGAGTTTCGTTTGACGGCGTGGAAGCGGAGGTGATCGGACGCGGTGAGTACGGCGAGCGGACGCTGCGGTTTCACTACGACGGCGACGTGTACGAGCTGCTTGGAAGGATCGGGCGCGTGCCCCTGCCGCCCTACATCAAACGGACCGATACGGCGGAGGATCGGGAGCGCTATCAGACCGTTTTTGCGCGCGAGACTGGCTCGGTGGCCGCGCCGACGGCTGGGTTGCATTTCACCGCCGAGATTTTGGATGCTTGCCGAAAATCCGGCGCGGAAATCGCTTACGTCACGCTGCATGTCGGACTCGGGACCTTTCAACCCGTCCGGGGCGAGAAGCTGCATGCAGAGCGCTTTCACATCGCCGAAGAAGACACGGCGAAGATTCGAGCGGCGCCGCGAGTGATTTGCGCCGGAACAACCACTGTCCGGGCTGTGGAGAGTTTGTTCTTAGGCAGGAGCGGCGAGACGGATCTGTTCATCCGGCCGGGATTTCAATTTCAACGAACCAACGCCATGCTGACGAATTTTCATCTGCCGGAATCGAGCCTGCTCATGCTGGTTTGCACGTTCGCAGGGCGCGAATTTGTACTCGCAGCCTATGCGCACGCGGTGCAAGCGGGATACCGATTTTATTCTTACGGCGACTGCATGTTGATTGTTTGATTAAGAACTCAAAAAGCTCTGCCAGGCTCTCACGCCGTCTGAGTTGTGAAAAATGAGAGCGTCCAAGCCTTCCTGAGCGGCGTAGGGATCGGCCAGCAAATGACGCCCAATGCGGGCGATATCGAGCACGTCGTCCGTCATGGCCTTCCAATTCTCCGGCGCCCAATCGATGGCTTCGGAAACCACGGAGGCCACGCCTTCGGCGACACCATCGGCGGTGACCATGTTGAACGATTCGGTGTAACTCGGCTGGAGCAGCAGATGCATGTGCGCGACGGTTTGGCGAAATTTGGGCCAGCACTGCCAACCGTTTTCAACCAGCTTGACGTTGGGAAGGCCCTCCAACATGGCGCGCGCGGCGCGGAGAATGGTATCGCCGCCGCCCTCAGTGCGTCCGGCGGAGAGCCATAATTCGAGATTGGCTTTGTAGCGGTGCGTGATTTCGAGCGCGGCGCCGGCAGCGCTCATGAGATTTTTTAGCGGCCGCGTGGCGCCAAAGGCGCCGATGCGCAGCGTTCCACCCTCAAAGATAGGACGCCACGTTATGTGGTCGGATTCAAGATAGTAGAGGTTGGGCAGGTAGGTACATGGGCGCGTGTAGGCGGTGCGAATCCAATCGCAAAACCGCCGGCTGTTAACGCCAAGATGGAAATTGTGAGTGGCAACCTCTACATCCATGGCTTCGCGTATCAGGCGGACGCCATTGGAATCGGCTTGCAGAAAGCCGACGTTGGAGTGGCAATTCACGGCGAAGCGGGTGGAGGAGTGGGTCAGCACCAGGCTTTGAAGCTCCAGGGAGGGAATCCATGGGGCGGAAATAACTACGTGGGTGACGGGTTCACGCTGCAATCGATCGCCAAGGTCTTTGGCGCTTAGGATCGGCCATACATCGACGATGATGCCGGCGCGGCGGAGGACTTTGCAGGTGTTGAGGGCTGAGACGCCGAGCCCAATATGACTGATGTTTTTATTGGCGGCGAAATTCTTGTAGGCGAGGACGAGTCTTTGCATCAATTACTCTTGGATGCCTCGATCTTAAGTTACGGACAGACGGGTCCGGCAATGCTTTTTAGTTCAAGCGTTTGAAAAGCCGTTAAAAGAAAATAGTGGAGAGCTGTGACGGATGTAATAAAGCCCAATATCCAGGCCCACGCGAAACTGCCCGTTCCAGGCGACGGGAGTGACCACGTACAGCATGGCGGAAAGCAGGGCCTGCGTCACACCCAGAACCGAAACGCTGGGGCGGGCTTCGAACAATCGGGTGGAAACGTCTTCCACGACGCGCCATTCCGTCCCGTAGCCGCCGGTAGGCCATGTTTTGAGTTGCTGAAGAACGCACCAACACGCGTAACCGCACCAGCGATAGATTACGTGAATAGTCGTTGCTGTCTCCAGCCAGGTGAGGGCGCTGAGGGACGCGGCGCAGCTCGCCAGCCACCATCGCCAGGCGGCGACGGCGCCAATGCAGGCTCGCAAGCTCAAACCGAGAGACTCGGCGGTTTCCGAATGCCAGACGAACGAGATCGCCACCAACGCCAACGGGATCAGCAGACTCTAGGACCACCATGGAGGGCGGACCCAGATGTAAGCGATGGACACGAGCGCAAACGCGAACGCTTCGGCGATGCGCGCCTTCGGTCCGGCTGCATGGTTCTAGGGTAAACTAACTCTTTGATCCCATGAAAATTCACGAGTATCAGGCCAAGGCGATCTTGGCGAAGTACGGAGTCCCTGTGCCTCGGGGCGAAGTCGCGTTTACGGTGGATGAGGCGGAAGCGGCGGCGAAAAAAATCGGCGGTAGCGTGGTGGTCAAGGCGCAGATTCATGCCGGCGGACGCGGCAAAGGAGGCGGCGTCAAGGTAGCCAAGGACGCGGCGGAAGCGGTGGAAATTGCCAAAAAGATTCTGGGCATGCGCTTGGTGACGCACCAGACCGGGCCGGAGGGCCGCATCGTGCAGCGCCTGTTGGTGGAAGAAACCCTGCCGATCGCGAGAGAGCTGTACCTGGGGATCGTGTTGGATCGCGCCATTGGTAAGCCGGTGTTCATGGCGTCGGCGGCGGGTGGGATGGAAATCGAGGAAGTGGCGGCTAAATCGCCCGAGCTGATTTTGAAGGAACCGCTGGAGCCGGGCTACGGGTTTGCGCCGTTTCAGGCTCGCAGCATGGCTTTTGGAATGGGGGTGGAGTCGGAAAGCGCCGGCGGCGCGGTGGCAGCCATGATCGGACTGGCGAAAGCCTACGACGCGATGGATGCTTCCCTCGCCGAGATCAATCCATTTATAATTTGCACGGACGGGAAGGTTTACGCGCTCGACGCCAAGTTCAACCTGGACGATAACGCGCTGTACCGGCACAAAGATTTGCTCGATCTGCGCGACCTGAACGAAGAAGATCCTCTGGAAGTGGAGGCGTCCCGCTTCAGCCTGAACTACATCAAGCTGGATGGCGACATCGCCTGCATGGTGAATGGCGCGGGGCTCGCGATGGCGACCATGGATATCGTGAAGTACGCCGGAGGCAGTCCCGCGAATTTTCTGGACGTGGGTGGCGGCGCGAACGCCGAGCAGATCAAGAACGCGTTTCGGATCCTGCTGTCGGATGCGGGCGTGAAAGCGGTGCTGATCAACATTTTCGGAGGCATTCTGCGCTGCGACGTGCTGGCCACGGGCGTGGTGAACGCGGCCCGCGAGTTGAACGTCACGGCGCCCATCGTAGTTCGCATGGAAGGCACCAACGTTGAAAAGGGGCAGGAGATTTTGAAAACGTCGGGATTCAACTTCACCGTCGCGGACGGAATGCGCGATGCAGCCGAGAAAGTGGTGAAAGCGGCCAAGGGAGTGAAGGCATGAGCGTCCTGGTAGACCAAAATACGCGGGTTTTGTTTCAGGGTTTCACGGGACGGGAGGCGAGTTTTCACGCGCAGGCATCCATCGATTACGGGACAAAAGTGGTGGGCGGCGTCACGCCGGGCAAAGGCGGCCTGATGCATCTGGGGCTGCCGGTCTTCAACACCGTGGCCGACGCGGTGAAGCAGACGGGCGCGAACGCGTCGGTGATTTTCGTTCCGCCGCCTTACGCCGCGGACGCCATCATGGAAGCGGTGGACGCGGGCGTACCGCTGGTGGTGTGCATCACTGAAGGCATTCCCACCGAAGACATGGTGCAGGCGCGCGAGTTCATGAAAGGGACATCCACGCGTCTGATCGGACCGAACTGTCCGGGCATTATCTCACCGGGAAAATGCAAGATCGGAATTATGCCGGCTTCGATTCACAAGCAGGGAAACGTCGGCGTAGTCTCGCGCTCCGGAACGCTGACGTACGAAGCGGTGGGGCAACTGACGAAGCTGGGGATCGGACAATCGACGTGCATCGGAATCGGCGGCGATCCAATTATCGGCACCACGTTCCTGGACGCCATTCAGCTATTCAACGAAGATCCGGATACACACGCGATCGTAATGATCGGGGAAATCGGTGGAAGCGCGGAAGAGACGGCAGCGGAGTACATCAAGGCGCACGTCAAAAAGCCGGTGGTCGGATTCATCGCCGGGCAAACTGCGCCGCCCGGACGACGCATGGGTCACGCGGGCGCGATCATCTCCGGCGGATCGGGAAGAGCGGAAGACAAAATGGCGGCGATGACGGACGCAGGCATTGCGGTGTGCGCCACTCCCGCCGAAATCGGAGAAAAGGTCAAGAGCCGCCTCTAGCGGAGCGATACTGGACATGGCAATCGAACAGACATTTGCAATCATCAAGCCGGACGCGGTAGCGGCGGGCCACCTTGGCCAGATTCTCGCAATGATCGAGAAGGCCGGATTTCGCATTCGTGGCATGAGAATGACGCGGCTTTCCAAACAGCAGGCGGAGGGCTTTTACGACGTCCACCGCGAACGGCCCTTCTTTACCGGCCTGGTGGCGTTCATGACGGAGGGCCCCGTGGTGGTGCTGGTGCTGGAGCGGGAAAACGCGATTAAGCACTGGCGCGAAACGATGGGCGCCACCAACCCGGAGAAAGCGGCGGAGGGCACGGTGCGCAAGAGTTTCGCGAAGAACATCGAGCGCAACGCGGTGCATGGCTCGGACGCGCCGGAAACAGCCGCTGTGGAGATACCGTTTTTCTTCAGTATGGCGGAGCTGCTGTAAACCCGGAACTTACCCGCCGATAAGCTCACCGAGATGAGCGAAGCGGCTGTTGACAAGGCTACAATCTTCGTAAGCCCGAAACTCAAATTCGGCCAGGCGCCAGTGGATATCAGACGAGCAAAGGCCAAGCGTAGCGAAAACCCAATGCAGGCTGGACTTTTCGCGAGCGCTGCTCCGAAACGGGGAAAGCTTCGCAAGCCGTCCCTTTCCGGCGAAGATAATACGCCGGAGGGATTGCAAGCGCTGATTGAGGCCAATCGCTATTACCGTGAGGTGCCGTGGCCTGAGCCTTACAATCGAACCAGTCATCGGTTGCATTTGGGCGATGCGCGCAACTTATCATGGCTACCGGATCGATCCGTTCAATTAGTAGTCACATCGCCGCCCTACTGGACTTTGAAGGAATATGCGGCTGGAAACGAAAGTCAGATGGGCCACTTCGAGGACTATGGGCATTTCCTGGAAGAACTGGATCGCGTCTGGAGCGAATGTGCGCGTGTACTGGTGGGCGGCGGCCGGATTTGTTGTGTCGTAGGGGACGTTTGTATACCGCGAAAGAAAGGCGGGCGCCATCATCTGGTCCCGCTTCATGCGGATATTCAAGTACGTGCGCGCAGGCTGGGCCTGGACTGTCTGATGCCGATTTTGTGGCACAAGATCGCCAACGGCGCGACGGAAGCACAGGGCAACGGCGCTGGGTTTTATGGCAAGCCTTACCAGCCTGGCGGCATTATTAAGAATGACATCGAGTACATTCTTTTTCTCCGCAAAGGCGGCGAATATCGATCGGCTCCCATGATTCAGAAGGCGCTTTCCATGCTCACGCGCGAGGAGATGCAGAATTGGCAGCGCTCTATTTGGACTAATCTACCGGGCGTCTCTACGCGTGGCGGGCGCCCGGCCCCCTACCCAATCGAGCTTGCCGAGAGGCTCATTAAGCTGTTTTCGTTCGCAGGCGACACGGTGCTGGATCCATTCGGAGGCACCGGGTCCACGTCCCAAGCTGCCATCATCGCGGGGAGGAATTCGATCGTTAACGAAATCGAACCTGCCTACTTCGCACTGGCGCGGCGGCGGATTATGGACACCGCTCGGGAGCCGCGTCTGGCAGGTGCGACTGAGGCCAAGGTCACGATTGACACAGACGCTCCAACCCAGCGATTACCGGCTACTCACCGAGTTCCGCCGGCTGTTTGAAGGCAAGATCTACAAACATCGGGCCTCAAACCAGGGAGACTTCGTGGCGATGCATCTTTACGAAGATCTGGTCACGGTTCAACGGTCGCCTAAGCTGATTGAGGCAATGGTCCTTCGTAAAGATCGCGTGGTGAATGCTCAAAATCGACGTCGTGGTGTAGACGCGCGCCGCGGTGACGGAACGTTTGGAGAGATTATCCCTGGGGAGACGGCTACCTTCAACGCTGGCTACACGGTCGGAAGGGGCCCGATAGCGACCGTGGAAATTGGCGTCGAGGTGAAAATACTTGCGAAGGCCATGATCAAGCAAATCGATCGCGTGATCAGCGATCTGAGAAACCAAGTAGCACAGTTCCGCCGCGGCGGTGGGAATCCAATCTGCGTGGCCGTCGTTGGCATCAATCAGGCAGAGAGCACGGTTGGTTACGAGGGCGATTCGCTCCTTTCCGACGACAGGCAGGCCTGGCTTTTTGCATCCCGTTCAGGAGGCCGCCGCCGCCGAGCGCCGTTTACTAGCTGAGGCTGTGCAGCATTACGACGAATTCCTTATTTTACGATTTAGGGCTACCAACGGCCCACCTTATACCTTCGAGTGGGTGAATTATAACGAAACACGCTTGGATTACGCCGCGGCTCTCACCAGGATTAGCGCGCGCTATCAGCAGCGTTTCTGAGATCGAGCGGCCGGCCCTGGATGGTTCGGTCGAAGATTCGCGACACGGCGACGCCCACTATAATCACTACCACACAGCCGAGCACGTTGTACCACAGGAACGAAATATTGGTATTAACACATTCGCGGCAAAAATCGCAGTTTCGCCCGCCGGCACGCCAAGAATGCGCCGTTGGCTCCCACGCTGCGGAAGAACAACGCCAGGACGACACGCCCAGCAATCCGCCATAAAATTGCGACCGATCGCGTTTACCGCCTGAATTAAAGCCGTTTTTTACCGGCCTGGTGGCATTCATGATGGAAGGCCCCGTGGTGGTGCTGGTGCTGCAACGCGAAAACGCGATCAAACACTGGCGCGAAACCATGGGCGCGACCAATCCTGAGAAGGCCGTCGAGGGCACAGTGCGCAAAAGTTTCGCGAAGAACATCGAGCGGAACGCCGTGCATGGCTCGGACGCGCCGGAAACCGCCGCTGTGGAGATACCGTTTTTCTTCAGTATGGCGGTGCTGCGATAGGCTTTTAACTGGCCGGACGCCGAGGTCGCCGCGCAGTCTGAGGCTTCTCGAGGGTGTAGCGCCGCGCGATCCACTCTTGGTTCCAGGCCAACAAGCCCTCAGCGTGCCAGGTTCGCCAATCCCCAGCCTCCAATCCCCAACCCCGGCGGACCCACCAACGCCGCCCATGGTTTACCCTCTAAGGAAGGAGCCCCCATGACATTCCGCGCGCTCTTCGGTGGCATCGCCATCGTTTGCGCCTTCTCCGCCCCGCCGGCCTTCGCAGTTGAGCCAGTCGATCTCTCGGCCATTCATCGCATCAAAGCAGAGGCGCTGGAAAATTCCAAGGTGATGGAGCACGTCTTCTATCTCACCGATGTGAATGGCCCGCGCTTAACCAACTCGCCCGGCTTCAAGTCGGCGGGCGACTGGGTAGTGAAGCGGCTGCAAGAGTACGGGCTCACCAACGTTCACCGGGAGGCGTGGGGACCCTTTGGCCGCGGCTGGACCTATACGCGTTTTTCCGGCCACATGCTGGAGCCCGCGTATGCGCCGCTGATCGGGTTTCCGCTGGCCTGGAGTCCGGGAACGCAAGGCCCGGTGGAGGCGGAAGCCATCTACGCGCCGCTCGAAACCGACGCCGATTTCGAAAAGTTTAAGGGTAAGCTGCGCGGCAAGATCGTGCTATCGATGAAATCGCGCGAACTGGCGATGCCCACCGATCCGCCCGGCCGCCGCTACACGGACGCGGAGCTCAGCGCCAATGTCGATCCCGCCCGCTTGCCGGCTCTCTTTCGCCCGCCCGGTCCGAATCCATCGCCCGAACAGCAGAAGCGAACGGAGTTTCGCAACAAATCGAACCAGTTCCTGAAAGAGGAAGGCGCACTGGTGGTGGTGCAGTCCGGGAATAATGGGGACGCCGGCACGGTGTTCGGGCAGGCCGGCGGATCGCGCGATCCCAAGGATCCCGTTCCACCGCCGATGGTGGTGGTGACGCCGGAGCACTATAATCGCGTGGTGCGGCTGCTCGATCGCAACATCCCGGTGAAGCTGGCGTTCGATATTCAAGCGCAGTTCATCGATTCGCCAACCGATTCGTTCAATGTGGTTGGCGAGATCGAGGGGGGCGGCAAGAAAGACGAAATCGTGATGCTGGGCGCGCACCTGGATTCGTGGCACGGCGGCACCGGCGCCACCGACAATGCCACTGGCTCGGCGGTGGCCATTGAAGCTGTGCGCATTTTGAAAACCCTGAATCTGAAAATGGACCGGACCGTGCGGGTTGCGCTGTGGGGCGGCGAAGAGGAGGGTTTGCTGGGATCGAAGGCCTACGTAACGCAGCACTTCGCGGACCGCGAGACGATGCTCCCGAAGCCCGAGTATTTCAAGCTGTCCGCGTACTATAACGACGACACTGGAACCGGCCGATTCCGCGGTATCACCGCGCCCGGCAACGACGAAGTGCGCCCCATCTTTGAAGAATGGCTGAAGCCTTTTGAAGATCTGGGAGCCACGGCCGTGATGCGCGTCACCTCCCCGGCTGCGCCTCGTCCCACCGCGACCGACCACACCTCCTTCGACTACGTGGGGCTGCCCGGCTTCAATTTTCTGCAGGATCCGATGGATTACTCCACGCGCACGCATCACTCCAACATGGACGTCTACGATCGCGTGCAGCCTGGAGACATGATGCAGTGCGCGGCCATCATGGCGGCCTTCGTGTACAACACCGCGATGCGCCCGCAGATGATGCCGCGCGTTCCCATGCCGAAGGCGCTGCCTGCGGTCAAACAGACCACGAAATAGCCGAACCGGGAGATGGCAAGCCCGACCCGTCGGCAGGACACTCGTAAACGTGTGCCCGAGACTGTTCCCCAGCGGCCGCCGCAACGTAGTAAGATCTTGAACGCAGGAAACGAACCATGACAAAGACGCTTTCGATCATCTTAGCCACGTCCGCGATTGCTTTCGGCCAATCCTCAGGGATGAAGGCGATCGACAGCGCGGCCCAGGCACTTGGCGGTAAGGATAGGATCCTTTCCATTCAGAGCCTAACCATGGAAGGCTCCGGGATGGCTCCGAACGTCGGGCAGAACCCGTTTCCCGAAGGCCCGCTGCCCACCTGGTGGATTCCGGAGTTCAAACGCAGCATCGATATCGTGCATCACCGCACCCGAACCGAGCAGCACCGCGTCGCGATGTTTCCATTTGCTCTCGCCACCGATGTGCGTCAAACACAGTGCCTGGATGGCGATGTCGCGTTCAACGTCAACGCCGAAGGCCACGCGCAGCGCGCGCCGGACGCGGCGGCAGCGGATCGCCGCATTGAGATGCTGGCGACGCCGGTGACCATCATACGCGCCGCTCTGGATCCCAACGCGAAGGTCGGCGCAGCTCGGAGTAAGGACAAGGACGAGACGATCGCGATCGTCACCGCACAGGGCGACAAACTGACGCTCGCGCTGGATACAGCCACGCACCTGCCCGCATCGGTGAGTTGGATCGGCTCAAGCGAAAACGTGGGTGACGTCGCCAATACCACGTCGTTTGAAGACTACGAAACGGTGAGCGGCATCCAGCTTCCGAAGCGTTATGTTACGAAGATCGATTTCAGGAGTTGGACGACGGGCGATTTCAGCGTCGCGAAATATACTGTGGATGGCGACATGGGCGATCTCGCCGCGCCCGCCGCCGTGAAGAGCGCCGCGGCGCCGATGCCCGCCATTTCAGTAGACGCTCAGCCGGTGGCCAAAGGCATCTGGTGGCTGGCGGGATCCGGGAACGCGTTCAGCGTACTGTTTGAGTTTGACGACCATCTCACCTTGTTTGAAGCGCCCACCAGCGAGGCCCGAACCAAAGCCGTCATCGAGAAAGCCCGCGCCACGGTGCCGAATAAGCCGCTCACGGAGGTGATCGTGACCCATCATCATTTCGATCACACCGGCGGGTTGCGCACCGCGGTGGGTGAAGGCCTCACCGTAATTTCGCACCAGGGTAATGAAGCCATCTTCAAGGAAATGACTTCACGCAAAGCGACTGTCAAACCCGATCTGCTGACGAAGTCCGGCAAGACGCTGAAGTTTCGCGGCATGGACGAGATGCTCGTCCTCAAAGACAACTCCATGGAAGTGGACCTCTTTCGCCTGCACGACAACACGCACTCGCCCTACCTGATTGCCGCGTACATTCCGCGCGACAATCTGCTGGTGCAGGGCGATCTCATCGACATGGGCTGGACCCAGCATCCGTGGGCGGAAAACTATCGCCAGAACCTCGCGATGAGAAAGATTCACTTCACCAGGGACATCCCGGTACACGGCCGCATCGCGACGTTTGACGAGGAAATGGCCGCGCTGGCGGAGATGGAGAAACGAACCAAATAGCGGCTCGAGTTTTAGCAGGCCGTGTCTCATCGCCTTGCGCTGCCGGTCGCGGCTCTGTAACACGCGGAATCTACCGAGCCGCGCGCGTGAGCAAGCGGTCTTTTCGGACTTCAGACACAGGCTGTCAGCTACTCATCGAAAGACCAGGTGGAATCCTTCCAGCCGTCGAGATCGTAATCGGCCATACATGAGTCGGCCATGGCCGTAAACCGCGCCACCAGATTGTTGCGGCGCGAGAAATTCAGCACGTCCATTCGGACCTGTTCGTGGTTACCGGAATAATTGATCTCATAAAGCTCGTGGCGCGCCCCGAATTCGGTACCGATTGCGTCCCAAATCAGCTTGAACAATTTCACGCGTTCTTCCGCGGTGCCCGACGAACCGCGGTAATACTTGTCAATCAATGGCCGCAATTCCTGGTTCTTCAAATCCTCAGAACCGGATGGAGCCACCAGCAGGCTGCCCGCAAGCTGTTTTTCGAAGATCCGCCGGACCGCCGGCCAGCATTCGGAGGCGAACATCTTGATGGTGCTGGCGTATTCGGATTTGGGAACGACGGTGTTTCCTGGCGCGGGCTCCGGATCCAGACACATCGCGGTGGTCATGGCCTGCATTAAATGCCTCCAGGCCAGGATTTCGCCCATGGCGGCCTGCACGCCGCGAAACGAATCGGTGCCATTGGTGGCGATCGCCTTGGCGAACAGCCCCGCCATCATTTCCAGCTTGACCGTCAGCCTGGTCCCGGCCTGCAGCGTGAAGCGATTCACGAAGCGCGATTCGGCATAAAATCCATTCGCGCGCTCGGGGTCCCGATACACCAGCAGGTTTTCCCAAGGAACGAAGACATTGTCGAAGACGATCACCGCATCGTTTTCATCGAAACGGCTCGAGAGAGGATGATCGAACGGGCTGTGCGCGTTGGTTTCATAAGACGGCCTGCAAATGAGCTTGACACCGGGCGCCTCCATGGGCGCGATGAAGACGATGGCGAAATCTTTCGCCTTGTCCTTGTCCAGCGTGACCGCGCTGTTCTGAGCCACGAAAGTGGCATGCGTCAGGACCGAGCCGGTGGCCAGCATCTTCGCTCCGGACACGATGATTCCGTCATCGCGCTCTTTCACCACGTGTACAAAGACGTCTTCCACTTCGTGTACCGGCCGATTGCGATCCACCGGCGGATTGATCAGCACATGATTCAGGAACAGACAATTCGAAGAATATTTCCGGTACCAGGCGCGGGCGCTGCCGTCGAACGGAGCATAAAACTCGGGGTTGGCGGCCATGCTGGCCATGAACGCGGCTTTGTAATCGGGCGTTCGACCCATAAATCCATAACTCAGCCGGGCCCAGATGGCGATGGCTTCGCGGGCCTCGACGAGCTCCTGAGCGCTACAGCTCGGCTTGAAGAATTTGTGCGTGCGGTGTCCGAAGGCGTCGGTGGCGGTGAGTGCGCCGCATTGTTTCGGATCGTGCAGAGCGTCATAGAGACGGGCGACAGAGCGGCAAGAGTTGCGGAATGCCGGATGGGTGGTTACATCGGAAACTCGCTCGCCATAAATGTAAACTGCGCGATCGTCTCGGAGGGACTCGATATAGGCAGGCCCGTCCAGCGGGACGGTTTCTGTTTCGGTCATTCGGCGCGCTCCGTCACTGGCGAACGCGCATACCAATACTCATCGCGGCGGTGGTGTTTTCGTCGCTGTCATCGTCCGGCTCTTCATGCAGGTGATAATAATACGTGATCGCACCCATGGCGACGCAAAAAAGTACGATGCCCGCGAACCAACGGACGGTCCGCCACGTCCAAAGCTTTTGCTGTTCTACAATGGCCGCGGTAAAACGCATGCCGCACCAGGCCAGACCGGCGATACAAACCAATTTGGTGTACCACGGCATAAGATCGAGATGACCTTCTCCCCCAATTTCGCTCCACAGACTGACGATGGCGATCAATGCGATCAGGAACTCCAAAGCATAGGCCAGGCGCAGCCATGAAAGATTTATGGAAGCCGCACTCAACGGCGCCGGCGCGGGAGACGCCTGAGGCGTCAATTCGAATCCTTCGGCCACTTCGCTGGGGTTCATTTCTATTCCCAACGTATCATGTTCTCTTTCCCGTCACGATCTTTCTCAGCGCTTTTCTGCTTTTCGAAGTGCAGCCGATGATCGGACGCTACATCCTGCCCTGGTTCGGCGGCGGGCCAGCCGTGTGGACAGCTTGCCTGCTGTTCTTCCAGGCTTGTTTGCTGGCCGGCTACGCGTATGCGCACTGGCTGGGATCTATCGTGAACTTGCGCGTTCAGGCGAGTGTGCATATCGGCCTGCTGCTCGCCTCGCTCGCGTTTCTGCCGCTGCACCCCAATGCGGCGATCTGGAAGCCTGCTTCGGTAGCAGACCCTTCCGGCCGCATCTTGATTTTGCTGGCGGCGACTGTAGGCGGCCCGTATTTATTGTTGTCCGCGACTGCGCCGCTGCTGCAGCGCTGGTTTACGATTGGCGAACCCGAACAATCGCCCTGGCGATTGTATGCGCTATCGAATTTTGGATCGTTTCTCGCTTTATTGAGTTATCCGTTTGTATTCGAGCCATTATTGCGCCTGCGCACGCAAGGCGCTATCTGGTCCGCGCTGTACCTGGTGTTTGCTGCGCTGTGCGGATTCACCGCGTGGCGCTTGCGCTCGTTCAGACTGGCCGCGCCCGCGGCGAGGCGCGCTTTTGAATCCGCGCAACGCCCCACTGCGGGCACCGTCCTGTTCTGGCTGGGACTTTCCGCCTGCGGCTCAACGCTGCTGGTCGCCACCACCAATCAAATCTCGCAAGACATCGCCGTCAGTCCGTTCCTATGGGTTGCGGCGCTCGCGATCTATTTACTTACATTCGTGTTGGCTTTTGAAAGCGGCCGGTTCTACCGCCGCGTGCTATTCGGGATCGCGGCCGGGCTTTTCGCTCCCATTGCCTGTGCGCTTCCAGTGATCTCTATCGGGCTTTCGCTCGGTTCCCAATTGATCGTCTATTTGATTGCGCTGTTTGTCGTGTGCATGATCTGCCAGGGCGAGTTGGCGCGCTCGCGGCCTTCGCCCCGCTATCTCACGATGTTTTACTTGACCATCGCCGCCGGGGGCGCTCTGGGCGGCGTTTTTGTAGCCCTCATCGCGCCGCGGATATTCACCGAATTCAGCGAATATCAAATCGGTTTGGCCGGCGCTTGCCTGCTCGGCTTTGTGGGATGGCTGCGAACGGGTGCGCTGTCGCAATGGACCAGCGGAAATTTCGCCGTGCGACTGCCTTTGATGGCGCTGTTGATCGGAGGCGTGACGTCCATGGTCGCCTCAACGACCGGAAAGCAAGGTGCGTTAGCGAGCGCCCGGAACTTTTACGGCATCCTGCGCGTTACGGCGCGCGAAGATCTCAACGGAGCTTTTCGCGAGCTGCAGCATGGTCGCACGCGGCACGGGACCGAATACTTGCAAGCGGCGAAGAGGGACTGGCCGACTTCTTACTACGGACCCCATAGCGGCATCGCGACCGCGCTGAAGGCGATCGACAAGCCCAACCGGCGGATCGCGGTGGTTGGCTTAGGCGCCGGGACACTGGCCGCGTGGGGACAGAAAGCCGACACGTTTCGCTTCTACGAGATCAATCCCGATGTGGAGCAGATCGCGCGAACATGGTTTTCCTTTCTGCGCGACTCGCAGGCGCAAACCGAAGTTGTATTGGGCGACGCGCGCGTGCAGTTGGAACGGGAATTGGCGGCCGGGCACTCGCAGGATTTCGACTTGATCGCAGCCGACGCATTTTCGAGCGATTCGATACCAATGCATTTATTGACGGCGGAATGCGCGGACATTTACCGGCAGCGCCTGGCGCCCGGTGGCTTGCTGGCGTTGCATATATCCAATCGGGCACTCGATCTTGATCCGGTGGCGCGGGGGATGGCGCAGCATCTGGGATGGACCGCGGTACAGATTGAATCGGGAGACTATCCCGAGACCGGCGAGAGCGCCGCTCGCTGGGTTCTTCTGACGTCGAATCAAGAGTTTTTGGAACGTGCGGGTTTGGCTAGCCATGTATCGGGCTGGAGCGGCGGCGCGCCCATCGTTTGGACGGATGACTTCGCGAGTTTGTGGCATGTGCTGAAATTCTGATTATCGCTTGAGCGCGGATTGCAGATCCGTATGGCTGAAATCGCGGCCCTTGTACAGCAGCGGTTGGTCCAGGACACGAGCCAGAGCGTAGGCGAGGCAATCTCCGACCTTTAATCCCGCGCGATGGCGTCCCTTTCCGAAATCGCGGTAAGCGCCTCTTGCGATCCGCGCCTGTTCCAGAGCAACCGGCTCGATGGCGATCTCGGACCGCGCGAAGAAACGGTCAAACTCCGCGCCGCCACTGCATCGCCGCGGTTGTCGATCACCACGGCTGCTTCCAAATAGCCGGCCGCCGAAATCCGGCGATCGACGGCGCTCTCGATCGCATCTGCAAATAATCATGCCGCTTAACGGGGCAATCCGTTCTTGTTATAGAGCATGCTCGCGTGGTCGCCGGATTTGGCCGGCCGCTTCACGTGAGCGGCACAGCGCTTCCCAATCTCCACCAACTCGGCGCTTGGCGGCTTCTAGCTAGCGCCCGCGATGTTTCTCGCGTTCCAGCTTTTCGCGGAGCGCTTCGGTTACGGCGTGCGTGAGCGAGACCCCACGCAATCGCGCGATTTCGCGGGCCAGGCGATGAGCTTCCGCGTTCTTGATGCTTAGGAGGAGTCAAGAAATAATATGGACAATTGTTGGCAAGATGGTATCCGCTATCGAGGCGAGATCGTGTAGTTCCACGTCGGGCGAGGCGGGTAGGCGGAGGGAGGAAGCCTCCCTTGAAACTCATTCAGGGTGCGGAATACCTTCAGCCATCGCTTTTCCGCCCCCGAAACAGATCGCCCTCGCGTGGACCTGATCATCCACCTTAGAATACGATCGCCTCAAACATTTGTCCAGCTTATTGTTTCACTCCGACTTAACATGCCTCTACTGTAGCAACGCGCCCAACGCGGGCATCGGAACCGCGCTTTCCTTCAACGCCGCGTCATGGAATTGCTCAATCTGAAACGCCGAGCCTTTGCTCTTCTGGTACGCTTCGCGAGTGTCCAGCCAGCCGCGCCAGCCGATGAAATACATCGGCAATTGGGACGAAGACAATTGCGCGCGCTGGAACTTACCGGTGGCTTCTTCCTTTTCCTGGAAAGTGTCTTTCATCATTAAATCCAGCGCCTGCTGCTCGGTCATACCCATGGTTTGCAGCCGGATGTCCAGAATCGCGTTGGCGATGGCCCGCAGTTCCTGTTTCATCAACGTCAAGCGAAGCTCGGGGCTATTGTTCAGGAAGCCTTCGTCCGACATCATTTGCTGGGTGTAGAAAGCCCAGCCTTCCACGTACGGTCCGTTTCCGTAGATGCTGCGCAGCACACGGCGCGTTTTTGGCTCCAGCGCGTTGGCGAACTGGAACTGCACGTAATGGCCGGGCATGGCTTCATGGATGGTGATCTCCATCATGCCGTAGCGATTGTATTCGCGCAGTTTCGATTCGACGCGCGCCTTGGACCAGGACGGCGGAATCGGCGTCACCCAATAGAAGGCCCCGAGTTGCGGCTCCAGCGCCGGCGCGGCGTTGAATCCGGCCACGGAATAGATGCCGCGCATGAACTCGGGCGTCGGAATCACCTGCAGATTAGCGGTATTGGCCAGCGTGACCAGATGCTTCTCGCGCACGAAATTGGTAGCTTCTTCCAGATCCTTCTTGGACTGGTCCATGTAGGCGGCGGGCGTGGTATGGTCCTGCGCAATTTTGTCCAGCGCAGCCTGTGCGGATTGCGGCGCCCCCAGCTTGGCCATTTGATCGCGGACGTCTTTCAGTGCGGCCTCGGCTTCGGCCAGCACTTGTTCCGGCTTCTTGCCGGAAACCAGCGTGTACGCGAACTTCTGGTCGTAGAGCTCCTTGCCGAGCCGCCAATCGCTGGTCTTTTTCGACAGATCGTCCTTCAGGAACTTGGTGAAACCTCGCAACGCGTCCAAAGCCGGGCCAGCGGCGCGGTCGTAATCCGCCTTCAATGCCGCCGGCGCCTTGGCGCGCAGGGTTTTGTCGATCAAATCCAGGTTGCCGTCATTCTCTTCTCGCGCCACCCGATTCCAGATCTCCGGCGCATCCATGAGGTTGGCTTGGCCTTGCTGCATGAGCGCCGGAATCTTTTGGAGCCGCTGAATGATCGCCTGATAACGTTGCTCAAGCGGAGCATATTCGAGCACAAACGGAGTGAACAGCGCATTACCAACCAATTCCACATAATCCGTCGGATTATGCCGAAAGCTTTGAATCTTGTCGAGTTCGAGCAGCGACAGGTTCACCTGGTTATCGATGATCTGATAATCGGCCCGATCCTCAGCCGACAGCGCGTCCTGTTGGATAGCAGCCAACCGATTGTGGAAATCCGAATAAAACTTCCGCTGCTGGTCGATCCCCGCCGCGCTGAAATCGTCGATCTGTTCGTCCAGATTTACGCCTTTGTGCTGGTGATAACCGGCGGAAGTCGCCGAGACCGGCGACAGTGCGAGCGATCCATAGACGAAGTCGTCTGTCAGGCTGGTGAGATCCGGTTTGGCGGTCGGCGCCGCGGGCTGTTTGCAGCTCGTCAGACAAAGAATCGACACGGGCGCGAGAACCAACGCCATCCTAAGCAATTGCCGCATGAAATTTCTCCAGATCTTGTGCTTCGCCGAATTTGGAACCTTCCAGCTTGCCGTCGATGTTACGCAGCAGCCCGGTGAGCACGCCGCCCGCGCCAACTTCGATGAATCGCTCCACGCCCAGCGACGAAAGCTTATGGATCGCTTCGATCCAGCGGACCGGGTTCGGCACCTGATGGTACAACCCTTCCCGAGCTTCGGCTCCGGTGCGAATCACTCGCGCCTGCCACCCATCCACCAGCGGCACAGCCAGATCGTGAAATTCGATGGCGTCTAAGTCCGCCTTCAGGCGCTGCTGCGCCGGATCCATCAACGGACAATGAAATGGCGCACTCACCGGAAGCATCAGCGCTCGCCGGCAGCCGGCCGCTTTGGCCAGTTCCACCGCTCGAGCCACGGCGCTGGCGTGGCCGGCAATCACCACCTGATCGGGTGAATTGTAATTCGCGGCAGTCACCACTTCGCCTTGCGACGCTTCGACCAGAATTGCGTCCAGTTTTCCGGCCGGGAGCCGCAACAACGCAGCCATGGCGCCCAGCCCGATCGGCACCGCTGCCTGCATATACTGGCCCCGCTTGCGCACCAGGCGAACCGCATCGGCGAAAGCTAGGGACCTCGCGGCCACCAGGGCGCTATATTCCCCCAAGCTGTGCCCCGCGACAAAGTCGGGCTGCACGTTCTGCTCGTCCAGCACGCGCCACGCCGCCACCGAAACCGTAAGCAGAGCCGGCTGCATGTTCTCGGTGAGCTGCAGGGTTTCGGCGGGACCTTCGAAGCAAAGTCGGCTGAGCGAAAATCCCAAAGCCTCATCCGCCTGGTCGAAAATCGCGTGCGCGCCTGCAAATTTTTCCGCAAGGCTCTTTCCCATCCCCACGTATTGCGAGCCTTGCCCGGGGAATACCAACGCTGTCTTCATAAGAACAAACGTTCTTAGTGTAGCTCCTTCCTCGCGCAAGTTTTTCGATCCTTTGGCCCATCACTTGCGTCTTATCCAGTGAGGAAGGAGGAGGCATGAACATTCAGACTCGTTCTCAAGCGCAGCAGCCCGTGCCCCATTTCGAAACCAAGGCGTTTGTGTACTGTCCCATCTGTACGCATACGGTGGAAGGAATCGTGGTTGCCACGGGAAAGACCGCCAAGGTGAAACCCGGGCAAAAGTGCTCGCGGTGCTCGGCGGCGCTGGACCCGGCTTACATCATGCGGATGGACCGGGCGGCATAATACATTACCGAAGACATGGTACTGTAGTCTTCAGTTAATGAAACGAAAACCAACGGGACGCGCCAAGCCCATCTTAGCGGAGCCAACGCCCACAGATCCGGTCATTGACCAGCAGCTTTTGGAGGAGGCGAAGCGATCCTTGATGCCCGATCAGATCAAGCGAGTGGAGAAGTGTACGGTCTGCGGAGCGGGGTGCGCGCCGAATTCCACGGAAGGCCTGTGCTGGGTTTGCCGCCGCCTGAAGATCAGCGCCTGGCGCGATTCCGATCAGCAAACCGCTCAGGAGTGACTCCTTGGGCAGCCAGCGCCCGCTCGTAGACGAAACCTCCCGCAGCCACGTCCTCCACGCCGATTCCAAGCGACTTGAAGATAGTGATCCGATCGGGACCGAAGACCCGGTCTACGTCCTTCAACTCCACCACGTTTGCCCAACTGTCCGGAACGATCAGGTCGCCCGCCTCCAGCTTGGCCTGTTCCAGCGAATCCACCACAACCAAAGACGCGCGTCGAACCAGATCGCCTGGCAACTCCCTCTTTTGCGAGGTGTTGGCGCCCATCGCGTTAACCAGGGTTCCCGGCGAGATCCAGCTATCTTCCAGAACCGGAACTGGCGAGTTCGTCGCCGTGACCACGATTTGAGCGCCGTGCACGGCTTCCTCGGCCGTCGCCACCGCTTGCGCTGAACAGTCCTCAGCAAACTTCCGCCGCTTCTCTTCGTCCCTGCTCCAGACGCGCACCGTCTTAATGGGCCGGACGGCGCGAATGGCTTCCACCTGAGTTCGAGCCTGAAAGCCCGAGCCAATTACGCCCAGGGTTTCGGCTTCCGGGTTCGCCAGAAGGTCCGTCGCATAGCCGCTCGCGGCCCCGGTGCGAATCTGGCCCAGATGATTCGCCTCCATCCAGGCCAGCGGCGCGGCCGTATTTGCGTCGTAAAGGACGAAATAAAAGTGCGCTCCGTACTTGGGATGAGTGGAATAGAACTTGGTCCCGAAATACGGCCCGTAGGAACCAGCCATGCTGTGCAGCGTGGCGCCGGTATCCAGAATCAGGCGGCGGCGAGGCTGATTGATCGCCAAACCCCGCGACAGCGCCAGGAATGCGCTGCGCATGCGCGCAATGGCCTCCGGCATCGGCAAAAGTTCACGGACGTCCTCTTCGGACAGGTAGAGCATTCTGCAATGCTACTACTTCAACACAGGGTCCGGACTCTCGGGATCAAGCCCCAGCTCGACGATGGCGGCTTTCGCGCGTTCCTTGTCGAACTGCCCGTCCCGGGCCAGCCGCGCGAGCGTCGCGGCTGCGATGGATTCCGCGCCGTTCTCGAAATGCTTGCGCAAATGCTCGCGGTTCTCGCTGCGTCCGAAGCCGTCGGTACCCAGCGTAACCAGACGGCCGGGAAGCCAAGGCGCAATTTGATCCGCCACCACCTTCATATAATCCGTGGATGCGACAATCGGCCCTTGGACGCCTTCCAGCGTTTGCAGCAGATAGGGCTTGCGCTCCGGTTCGGTGGGATGCAGCCGATTCCAGCGCTCCACTTCCAAAGCGTCGCGGCGAAGTTCGTTGTAGCTGGTGATGCTCCAGACGTCCGCGGCAACCTGGTAGTTCTCCGCCAGAATCTTCTGCGCGCGCAAAGCTTCGTTCAAAATGGGTCCGCTTCCGAAAAGCTGCACCTGCGCGCTTGCGTTTTCCGCGGTCTTGAAGCGGTACATGCCGCGCAGAATCCCGTCGGAAATGCCCTCCGGCATTGCGGGCTGTGCGTAGTTCTCGTTATAGATGGTCAGGTAATAGAAGCGATCTTCCATCTCCTGATACATGCGCCGGATGCCATCCTGGACGATCACGGCGATTTCATAGGCGTAAGCCGGATCGTAGCTGCGGCAGGTGGGGACTGTGCTGGCCAACACCAGACTATGTCCATCCTGGTGCTGCAAGCCCTCGCCGGACAGCGTGGTTCGGCCCGCCGTTCCGCCCATCAAAAAACCTTTGCCGCGCGAGTCGGCAAACGCCCAGATCAAATCGCCGATGCGCTGGAATCCGAACATCGAGTAGTAAGTGAAGAACGGGATCATCGGAACGCCGTAGTTGGCGTAAGCAGTGCCCGCGGAGGTGAAGGACGCCATAGATCCGGCTTCGTTGATCCCCTCCTCCAAAATCTGGCCGTTCTTGGCTTCCTTGTAGAACAGGAAGTTCTCGCTGTCCACGGGTTTGTAAAGCTGGCCGAGGCTGGCGTAGATGCCATACTGCCGGAACAGCGAGTCCATGCCGAAGGTTCGCGCCTCGTCCGGAATGATGGGGACGATGTACTGGCCCAAATGCTTGTCCTTGAGCAGCAGCGTCAGCACGCGGACGAAAGCCATGGTGGTGGAGACTTCCCGGCCTTGCGAACCCGCAAGCGATTCGGCAAAGGTTTCCAGCGCGGGCGCCTCAATGTCGATCTTCGCCACCGAACGCGCCGGCAAACTGCCTCCCAGCGCCTCCCGGCGTTCCTTGATGTAGCGAACCTCCGGACTGTCCTCCGGCGGACGGTAAAACGATGCGGTATGGACGGTCTCTTCGGAAATCGGGATGTCGAAGCGGCGGCGAAAATGGATCATTTCGTCTTCGTTCAGCTTCTTCTGCTGATGCGTGACGTTTCGGCCTTCGCCGGCTTCACCCAATCCATATCCTTTGACGGTTTTGGCCAGAATGACGGTCGGCGATCCGGTATTGTCCTGCGCGCGCTTATACGCGTTGTAGACCTTCAGCGGATCGTGGCCGCCGCGCCGCAGCGCGCCCACTTCTTCGTCGGACATGTGCTCCACCAGCTTCAGCAGCTCGGGATACTTGCCGAAAAACTCCTTGCGGGTGTAAGCGCCGCCTTTCGCTTTGAAATTTTGATATTCGCCGTCCACTGCTTCATTCATCCGCTTGATGAGCAGGCCGGTAGTGTCGCGGGCCAGCAAGTCGTCCCAGTTGCTGCCCCACACCACTTTGATGACATTCCATCCTGCGCCGCGGAAGTGCGTTTCGAGTTCGGTGATGATTTGTCCGTTGCCGCGAACGGGGCCGTCCAGCCGCTGCAGATTGCAGTTCACCACGAAGATGAGGTTGTCCAATTGCTCGCGAGCGGCCAGCGCGATGGCGCCCAGGGATTCCGGCTCGTCGGTCTCACCGTCGCCCAGGAAGGCCCAGATCTTGCGCGGTGTCACCGGGATAATGCCGCGATTCTCCAGATAGCGCATGAAGCGCGCCTGATAGATCGCGTTGATGGGCCCGAGACCCATCGAGACCGTGGGAAACTGCCAGAAGTCCGGCATCAGCCAGGGATGCGGGTATGAAGAAAGCCCCGGATGCTCGCGCAGTTCGTGGCGGAAGTTCTCCAGGTGCTTCTCATTCAACCGGCCTTCCAGGAAAGCGCGGGCGTACTCGCCGGGTGAAGCGTGGCCCTGGAAGTAGACGAAATCTCCCGGCTGTTCGCCGTGCCGTCCATGGAAGAAATGGTTGTGGCCCACTTCCGCCAGCGTGGCTAGCGACGCGTAAGTGGAAATATGACCGCCGATGCCGCTGTCATGTTTGTTGGCGCGCACCACCATGGCCATGGCGTTCCAGCGGATGAGGCTTTTGATGCGGCGCTCAATGGCCCGGTCGCCGGGGTAAGGAACCTCTTCATCCACTGGAATGGTGTTGATATAAGGGGTCTTAAGACCGTTGGGAGTTTCAACTCCGTAGAGTGCGGCGCGGTCGGTGAGGCGGGCGATCAGGTAGGCCGCGCGCTCGGCCCCTCCCTCTTCTACTACTCCGTCCAGGGCTTCCAGCCATTCGCTGGTTTCTTGGGCGTTGGGATCCTCGCTGGTTACGAGTTTAGTTGCAAGCATGGTTAAAATATCGGGTCACTTTCAACATAGCATCAGTGGGACTGCGCAGGCTTTCGCTGACCGGGCGGGCTAGGAAACGGGGCTGAGGAGCAGCAACTGCTATGATAACTCGGCTGGGAGGGCGATCGAGTTAGGGCGTGGGTCCGCGTCGTCGAGACTCACGTTTCGATCCCTCCCAGCCGTTCCGGGAGCAACTTGTAGCTGTGTGGAGACCGGCTCCCTTACTGAGCCGCGCGCGTAAGCAAGCGGTCTTTTCGGACTGTTGAATTCGCTCGCCGCTTGCTTAGATTCAGTGCAGACGCGCGGATTCCGGACTGTCCTGCGACCTCCGCACAGAGAGTTCCGTCAACGCCACGATGGCTCTTCGCACCAACAGCCGTTCGCGGCGCAGCTTTTTCAAGCGCGCGCCCCTGCGGTTCTGCGCCGATTTCGGGACCCGTTCGGACTGCGGATTCGTGAGAGTTCTCCTGCCGGAAAATCTTTCCTTGGCAGTTTAGTGTAAGCGGCGGCGCGAATCTGTACCATCAGGCTTATGTTGATCTTTTTGTCCGATTTTCGACTACAAAATCCGGCGCTATTTCAATCCACGATCTTGTTCTGGATGGCGTAATAAATGAGTTCGGCGTTGTTCTTCATGCGCATTTTTTCCATAATCCGCGCACGATAAGTACTAATGGTTTTGTCGCTGAGAGATAGCAGACCGGCAATCTCGCTAAGGGTCTTGCCGGACGCGATCAGGCGCATTACTTGAAACTCGCGATCGGACAATGTTTCATCCGGGGGCCGGTCGGCGCTCCGTTCCAGGTCGACCACCAGTTTCTCGGCCATCGCCGCGCTCAAGTACTTTCCGCCTTCCATCACCCTATAAATGGCCTTCAGCAGCTCTGCCCGCGGGCTGTCCTTGGTGATGAATCCGGCGGCGCCGGCTTTGAAAACGCGGCGCGCGTACTGCTCCTCGGAGTGCATGGTGAGCACCAGAACCGGGAGCTTCGGACGGCTCTGCTTTAGCTCCTTCAGAACTTCCAGCCCACTCTTGCCGCCAAAGGAAAGATCCAGGACCACGGCATCCCACTCGCCCTCCAGCGCCATGCGGACGGCTTCGCCGGGCGAGCCGGCTTCGCCGCAGGAAATGCCGCCGGGCTGTTCCTCGAGCAGTCTTTTCACGCCGTCCCGAACCACTTCATGATCGTCGACAACAAGGACCTTTCGCATTACTGCGCTTCCTCAGTCTGGGGAACCCGCACGTGCAGTGTGGTGCCCGCTCCCTGCAGGCCCGCGATATCCACCCGGCCACCGATCAGGTGGGCGCGCTCTTGCATCCCCAGAAGCCCCAGGGACTTTCTGTCGAGCACCTCGCTTTGCTTGATTCCGCGGCCGTTGTCGGTCACCGTTAGAAGAAAGTTTCCGTCTTCTTCCCTCATCGCAACATCCACGCGGGTGGCTTGCGCGTGACGCAGGATGTTCGTCAGGGCTTCCTGAAAGATCCGGAATACGGCCGTCGATTGGAGATCCCCCAGCGAAATGCTGGCCGAAAAGCACTCCGAGCGGCACTCGATTCCGGTGCGAGCCTGGAACTGCTGGGCCTGCCATTCAATCGCTTCCCTTAATCCCAGATCGTCCAGAATGCTGGGACGCAGTTCGCTGGCGATGCGGCGCACCGCATTGATGGCGGCATCGGTCAGGCCGAGCATCGCGGTCAATTTATCCCGCATTGCCTTCAGATGCTCTGGACCGGCCGGCTCTTGAATCGTTTTTTCGAACGCCTCCAGGTCCCATCGCAGGCCGGTAAGAATGCCGCCCATTTCATCGTGGACCTGATGCGCAATCCGCGTGGCCTCCTGCTCGCGCGCCGATTGCAGGCTGGCGGATAGAGCGCGCAACTGCTCGCGCTTGGCCTTGAGACGCTCTTCGGCTTCCTTGCGATCGGTAATGTCTTCCGCCACCCCACCCATACGATAGATTTCCCCGGCTGCATTGCGAATGGGAAACCCCCGATCGCGCAGCCAGCGCACCTCACCGTTCTTGGTGACAAGCCGGTATTCGATTTCGAATTCGCTCCCAGCCAGGCTTTCCAGCGTTTCCATCACACGCGGTCGATCCTCGGGATGAACCCCGGCCTCCGGCCCGTCGGCGTAGAGACTCTCGCAGCTCCTCCCGCAAACCTTCTCATACATGGGGCTCACATAGAGCAGTTGCTTCAAATCCGGCGACCTCAGCCAGAACACTTCTCGAATGTTCTCGGCAAGCTGGCGGAAGCGTTCCTCGCTTTCGCGCAGCGCTTCTTCGGCCAGTTTACGTTCCGTGATGTCCTGCGCAATACCGGCCACCCGATAGATCTGCCCGGATGAGTCGCGGATAGGAAATCCTCGGTCGCAGATCCAATGCACCGTTCCGTCGGGGCGGACCACCCGAAACTCCGTTTCGAACTCCTCCTCCACCCCCCGCGCCATGAACTCCGCCATTCGCTCCCGGTCTTCGGGAACAATCCTGTTGAGCAGGTACTGATAATCGTGATCCTGGTAAGCCGCTTCCCGCGAGCGGCCGCTGACGGCCTGGTACCTGGGGCTATAGTAAATCGCCCGTTTTAGATCGGGCGTTTTAATCCAAAATAAATCGCGGATGTTCTCGGCCAACTCACGGAAGCGCTCCTCGCTCTCTCTGAGCGCCTCTTCGGCGCGCTTGCGCTCGGTGACGTCCTGCCCGATGCCAATGGTGGTTCCGTCGGAAAGATGTAACATCGCCCACGAAGTGTCGATCACCCGGCCGTCCCGAAGCGTCGTTTTCCAGTCTGCCCATTCTCCGTTCGAAGAGTTGGCGAAATCGACCAATTGCTGCCGGTATTCGGGGTCCGGGTAATTCTCCGCCACAATAAAATCCAGCTCTTGGTTGGGTATTTCTTCTAACGTCACTCCCAGCGTCCGCTCCCATTCCCGGTTCACCAGCTTGATCCGGTTATTCTCGTCTATGAAACACAGCATCACGGGAATGTGATCGAAG
>Ga0302325_10004610_pt1 | contig 31779 bp, 23 predicted proteins | sample Palsa_T0_2_FD_201948 | JGI IMG/M metagenome (GOLD analysis project Ga0302325, IMG submission 201948) | Peat permafrost microbial communities from Stordalen Mire near Abisko, Sweden - Palsa_T0_2 | ecosystem: Environmental > Terrestrial > Soil > Palsa > Peat permafrost | place: Sweden: Abisko... | reverse complement strand
GCGTATGGGTCGGCGACGGGGTCGGTGTCGGCGTGGGCGTCGGCGAGGGCGTGTGGGTCGGAGTCGGCGACGGGGTCGGTGTCGGCGTCGGAGTCGGCGACGGCGTGTGCGTGGGCGAAGGCGTCGGTGTCGGCGTGGGTGACGGCGTCGGGGTCGGTGTCGGCGAAGGCGTCGGCGTCGGCGACGGAGTGTGCGTGGGCGAAGGCGTCGGTGTCGGCGACGGGGTCGGCGTGGGCGAGGGCGTGGGCGTGGGCGACGGAGTCGGCGTCGGGGTGGGCGACGGGGTGTGCGTCGGCGAAGGCGTCGGTGTCGGGGACGGTGTCGGTGTCGGGACCGGCGAAGGCGTATGGGTGGGCGAAGGCGTGGGCGTCGGCGACGGAGTCGGTGTCGGCGTGGGCGTGGGCGTCGGTGTCGGCGACGGTGTCGGCGTGGGCGAAGGCGTGGGCGTCGGCGACGGGGTGGGTGAGGGCGTCGGCGTCGGCGACGGCGTCGGAGTCGGAGTCGGCAGGTAAATCAGGGCGAATGTCTTGCCGGACCTGTTGGCAAACACGGCGTTCACCGTGTTGTTCGAGTAGAAGCTCGACTGGCCGGCCAGGACGTTGACGCCCTCCGCGCCGCCGGCGGTCATTCCTGTGGGTACCGTCAGGGCCAAGCTTATACCGACATAGACGGTCCCGTCGCCGCCCTGTGCGATCGGCACCTTGGGCTGCGCGTAGAAGGGATACTGGTTGATTCCGCCGGACGCGGGCAGCCCCTTCGCCACGACCACCGTCGCCGGCAGCGCCTGCTGGGGCGGATTGTTCGACGTGTTGGGATACCACCAGAGTTGCCTGTCGCCCGTCGAGGGATCGGTCTGGATGGCGTAGCTGCGCTGGCGCTGGATCGTGATGACGGTTTCCTGGGGAATGGCGTCGGCGCTCGACGCCACGTTCGCCAGCGCATAGAGCGGCTGCGAAAGGGTGATGGTCCATGCCCCGGAGCCGTCGACGCTCCCCACGGGCCCGGTCGCGGAAGCTATCTGTACCCCTAGATTCGGCAACCCGAGGCTGAGCCCCGGGATCTGGATGTAATCGCCCGCCTGGGGCACCAGGTAATCGGGGGGGGACGAGGCGCCCAGGGAAAGGCTGATCGGGGGGCTCACGCCGGACGTGACCGCTATCGGGAGGGGGTTGGTCGCCTGGCCCCCGACGGGAATCATGTAATTGAAGCCCTGGTAACCGAGGCCCGGGTTTCCAGGCGTGGGCGTCGGCGGGTAGGCGTAGTTCGGGTTCGGCCCGAAGAACCCGCCCGCGGGCGTGGGCGATATGGTCAGGTCGTTGGCGCGGGCCATCTCCCTGGATAGGTGCTCAAAGACATACCGTCCCTTCGCCGTCGAGTCGTTGATAGCCGTCGTCTTGGTCGTGCTGACGACGCCGTTCACGAGGAACGCGACGACCGCTACCATGAGGATGCAGGCGACCGTCAGGGTCACGATCATCTCCACCAGCGTGAACGCCACCCGCGGCGGGTCCTGGCGGCCCCCGTCCCTTTCCCCGCCCGAGTTATCCGCGGGCGTCTTCATGGAATGGACCGGACCACGGTGATCGACTGGCTGAGCGTCGTCGGGGGGTTGGCGTTCGCCGGAAACGGAAAGGTGATGGTGAAGACCCCCTGGAGCATATAGCCGGGCGGGGCGTTCTGGGTGTCCAGGGTCGGCTGGCCGCTGGGGTAGGGATACAGGTACTGGACGGTGCGTGTCACCGTCGCCTGGATGGGCGCCCCCGAATTGTCACCTAGCAGCACGTAAAAATACTGGCCGAGCGAATCGTTGGAGACGGTCCCCGCCGAGCCGTCCGAGTTCGTCCAGGTCATCCCTGTTCCGAGCGGGTGCAGATTCCCGCCTGCGTCGACGGTCGGCTGGAAGAGCGTGAGCGTGTTGCCGTTGTTGTCGAAGGGCTGCTGCGTGAGAAACTGGTCGGCCATCGACTTGATCACGTAGCGCCCGTGATCGCGGTACCGGGCCTTGGCCGCGACCCTGTACGACCCGATCAGCACCTGGAGGATTCCCAGGATGATCATCGACAGGAGCACCGTCGCCACCATGACCTCGACTAGGGTGAATCCCCTCGGGAACGCGGCGCGGCGAAGGCCCCTGGAGGGACCCTTCATTGGCGCGGGTTTCATGGGATGCACGGTGGGTATTGCTGTGGTATGGGCCTGACTTTGCTTGTCCCAATAGCATTGCAAGTGGGTGGCCCTTTCAACGCAATTCGGCGTCAAACAATCGTAATACGTATCCACCGCATCGACGCATGCAATACCTCGGACTGCTGTTTATCCTGGCTCTTCTTGCGGTCAATATTTGGGGCCTGATGCTGGCGGCCGGGTTGTACTGGCGCAACCGCTGGTTCGCGCTCGCCGTTGGGCCAATTCTCGGCGTCACATGCGTTTACGCCGTCGAATGCCACCACGGGCTTGGGCCGACGCTGGGTGGCCTCGGGCTCCTTTCCACCCTTGTCTCCGCGACGATGATCGGGTTGAGCGCCGCCGATTGGGTGCCTGCCTTCGCGGGCGAGCGCGGGGCGGCCGTCCTTCGGGAATGGCGCACGGAGTTCGCCCCGAGGGGGCTCGCCGGATGCCTCGGGGTCTTCGCCGCGATCTTCCTCTACGCGCTGCTGTGGAGGTTCACTTCGCCCGACATCGACGGGTCGTCCGAGAAGATCGCGGACCTGTCGTTCATATGCAGCTACGCGACCGGCGCGACCCTGCCGGTTCCCGACGCGTGGTTCGCCCCCTACGCCTCCACCCAGTATTACAGCTTCCAGCATTACGGCGCCGCGCTCATGGGAAGGCTCCTGTCGATCCCGACGGGCGAGACCTACAACGTCGCGTTCTGCCTCCTGATCGCCCTCGGCGGCGCGGCGTTCTCCGGAACCGTGGTCCTCGCGTCCCGGAAATTCTGGGTCCGGGCGCTCGTCATCTCGGGATTCGTCTTCGGCGGCATGGGGACGACGCTGCTTGTCCACCTGACCGACTCGAACGTCAACCCCTGGACGAGCATGCGCTTCATCGGCAGCGCGCCCATGGACAAGGCTCCGGTGGGAACCTGGCTTAGGGCGTACCAGTCGAGGTACCAGCACCTGGAGCTTCCGGGGGAGCCCTTCTCATACTCAATCTACCTGGGAGACTACCATGCCCCGCTCTCCGGCTACTACCTCCTCGGGCTGTGCGCGATGGCGATGCTGCTCTGGTCGAGGACGCGCCTGCGGCGGTACGCGGTCATCGCGGGGTGCACGCTCACATGGACCGTCCTCGCGAACACATGGGCGCTCCCGCTCCAGGCGATGGGGATAGCCGCGTGGCTCGTCGCAAGCCTGCGGGACTGGCGGCGCCTCGTGCCTTCGGTCGCCGCGGGCGCGGCGGCCGTCTGGCTTGCGGCCTGGGTCTACCTGTCGGCCTTCACCGCGTCCGCCGCGGGCTATGAGGCCGCGCTGAAAATGGTGCCGTGGAACGAGCACACGCCCCCGCTGCTCCTCCTGATCTTCATGCTTCCGACCGCGGCCCTCATTGTCCTCGGGCTCCTGTCCGGGAGAGTCGAGGGCCGGCGGCTCGGGATGCTGTGGCTGGGCTTCCTCCTTTTCTCCGAGTACTTCTACGTCGATGACGTGTATTCGGGAATATATGACAGATTCAACACGACGCTCAAGTGGTGGCCGTGGATCGCCGCGGGGACGCTGATGACGCTCGGGCCCTTCGTCCTCGAGAGGGCCCGGTTCCGCTGGGTCCGCGCCGCCGCGGCCCTTTTCTGCCTCTATCCGTGCCTTTACGTGCTCGATTTTTGGAAGCCCTTCATGGGCGGCCCGAGGGACTCGATGGGCCGGATCGAGGGCACGAACTACCTCACCCGGGACGAGTTTCCGCGGCTCATGCTCGGCCGGCTCAAGTTGGAGAGGCCCGGCGTGGTGGCGGAGCGGCCCGAGGACGCGGGAGGCTTCACGAATTCCGCGGTCATCCCGCTTTTCGCGGGCCAGCGCATGTGGCTCGGGTGGTACGGGCACGAGCTCCTCTGGAGGGCGTTCCGCGAGGACGTGAGGAGGCGCCACGACAGCCTGGTCAGCCTTTTCGGCGGCTCCATGCCCGACGCCGGCAAGTGGCTCGCGGCGCAGGGAATCGACTATGTGCTTTGGTACCGCCCGGGCGACACGCCGGACCTCTGGGGCAAGGTGAACAGTTCCGTCAGCCCGCAGTACATCTGGTGCGACATCCTGACCTACGAGAATGGAACCGACAGCGCCCAGCGGGTGGGACTCTGGAAGCGGCTCCGCCCGGCGGCGCGCTGAGGGCGGCCGGGCCTCACGGCCTCGCGTCGCGCAGCTTCTCGAAGGTGTGGAGTGCGGCCCCGACCACCTGGTCCATGTTGAGGTAGCGGTACTGCGCCAGGCGGCCGATGAAGGTCACCCCCGGTTCCCTCTCGGCCAGCCCCCTGTAGAGCGCCGCAAGCGAGTCGCTCTCGGCGCCGGGAACGGGGTAGTTCGGGTCGCTCTCGCCGGGCCTGTACTCGGCGGGGAACTCGCGCACAAGGTTGGAGCAGCGGCTCTGCTGGCCGGTGACGTGCTTCAGCTCGACGGTCCTCGTGAACGGCTCGGAGCCGGGGTAGTTCACCTGGAGTACCGGCTGGACGAATCCCCCAGCCGGCACGTCCTTCTCGTCCAGCTCCTCGAGCGCATAGCGCGCGGTCCGGTAGGGCAGCGGGCCGAACTTGCAGCCGAAGTACTCGTCGAGGGGCCCCGAGTAGATGAGATGGCGGTACCGGACCTTCGGCAGCACCTCGCGGTAGTCGGTCTCGAGGCGAAGGTCCGCCTTCGATGCCTCGAGGATCGCCTCGAACATCGGGTGGTAGCCGAGCTTTGGCAGGGCCTGGAACTCGTCGCGGAAATAGCGCTCGTCGAGACCCGTGTGGATCGGGATCCTGCGGCAGACGGAGGCATCCAGCGCCTCGGCGGGCCGGCCCCACTGCTTCTGCGTGTAGCCCTTGTAGAAGAACTCGTAGAGGTCGACGCCCACGGCCGAGAGGATGGCTTCCTTGGAGTTGGCGGGGGACGCGATCGGAACGGCGCTGCGGGCGAGGTAGGCCTTGAAGTCGTCCTCGGTGGCGGAGGCGTCGCCGCTGTACTGCCGGTAAGTCCCCAGGTTTATGGGGAAGCTCCAGTACCTTCCCCCGGCGAACACATTCACGCGGTACTTGGCGTCGTTCCACTCGGTGAAGCGGCTCAGGTACGTGCGCACGAGCTCGGAGTTCGTCCGGAAGTAATGCGGGCCGTAGACATGGAAGAAGAGGCCGTTGCGGTCCTTGCGGTCGTGGCAGTTGCCGCCGATGTGGTCGCGCTTCTCGACGACAAGGCAGCTCCGGCCGAGGGAGCCGAGGCGCTCCGCGAGCACCAGCCCCGAGAGGCCCGCCCCGACGATCAGGTAGTCGTAGCTCTCGCGCATCCCCTATCTCCCTAACTTAAAGAGGTCGCGGTGCAACCGCAGGGCCTTGGGCGCGAATCCCCACAGGCGCACGGCCGGCTGGCCGCCGATGCGGTCGCGGAAGTGGATCGGCACCTCGATGAATCCCTCGGGCTCGAGGAGGAGGGCCATCGCGATGTTGGCCAGGTTGAAGTCGGCGGGAACCTTCCGCGCGGCCGCCGCGGCGAGGGGCGCCCGGTAGAGCCTGAACGGGACGTTCGTGTCGTTGAGACTCGTGCGGCGGGCGACCTTGAGCGAGAGGCGCAGGACCGCGCTGATGACCCTGCGGGCCGCGCCGTCGTCCCGGCTCGTCCGCCTGCCGTAGATGGAGGCGGCCTTTCCGCGCCTCTCCCAGACGCTCGCAAATCCCGCGGGGTCGCACTGCCCGTCCGAGTCGATCTGGAAGACATAGGTCGCGCCCATGCGGTCGGCCTCGATGTAGCCCACCAGGCAACTCTGGCCGTGGCCCCTGTTCGAATGCCGGTGAACGCGCAGCTCGGGCCAGCCCAGCCCCGAGAGCCGGGCCGGGGTGGCGTCGGTCGACCCGTCATCGATCGCGAGGATGGCAAAGCGGCCCTCGCCGACCGTCCTCGCGAGCTCCGCGCGCCACTCCGCGAGCACGGGCACGATCGCGTCCTCCTCATTGTAAACGGGCACGACGAGGACGAGTTCGGGCGGTGTGGTTGGCACGTTGCGTGGTACTGATTGGCCGTTGGACAGGGGCGCGGGATTGTCGCAGCGCCGCATACGGCGATGCAACGCCAAAGCCGGGCGACCCGGCGCCGGCGGGGCGCCGAAGGCGTTGATTCAGGGTTTTTTAACCAAGCCGCTGCGGCCACTACGCAGGTGCGGGAAGCGCAGGGTAGTCCGTGTACCCCTCGGGTCCCGGCCCGTAGAATTTCTCGGGCTGGGGCTCGTTCAGCGGCGCCCCTAGCGCGAAGCGCCGCGGAAGGTCAGGATTCGCGATGAAGGGAGTCCCGAAGGCCACGGCGTCGGCCTCGCCCTTCGCGAGGGCCTCCTCGGCGGTTTCCCGCGAGTACTTCTCATTGGCGATGTAGACGCCGCCGAAGGCGGCCCTCAACTGCAGCCCTATCCGGTTCGGGCCAAGCGATTCCCTCGCGCAGATAAAGGCGATCTTGCGCCGGCCGAGCTCCCGGGCGACGTACCCGAATGTCGCGAGGGGATTCGAGTCCCTCATCGACTGCGCGTCCCCGCGTGGCGCCAGGTGCATGCCGACCCTGCCGGCGCCCCACACGGAGACGACGGCGTCCGTCACCTCGAGCATCAGGCGCGCGCGATTCTCTATGGCGCCGCCGTACCTGTCCGTCCGCAGGTTGGAGCCGTCCTGGAGGAACTGGTCGAGCAGGTAGCCGTTGGCCCCGTGCACCTCGACGCCGTCAAAGCCGGCGGCCTTCGCGTTCTCGGCGCCCTTCCGGTAAGCCTCCACGACGCATGGAATCTCGCCGGTCTCAAGCGCGCGCGGCGTCACGTAGGGCCGCTGCGGGCGGACGAGGCGGACAAATCCCGCGGGTGCGACGGCGCTCGGTGCCACGGGGAGCGCCCCGTCGAGGAAGCACGGGTCCGAGATGCGGCCGACATGCCACAGCTGGAGGAGTATGCGGCCACCCGCGCCGTGCACCGCGCCCGTGATCAGCCTCCAGCCCTCGACCTGCTCCGGCGACCAGACTCCGGGCGTGTCGGCGTAGCCGACCCCCATGGGGGTGACCGCGGTGGCCTCCGAGATGATCATCCCGGCCGACGCCCGCTGGGAGTAGTACTCGGCCATGAGGGCGTTCGGGACGCGGGCTCCCCCGGTTGCGCGGGCCCGCGTGAGCGGCGACATGATGACGCGGTTCGGCAGGCGCAGTTCGCCGACCGTTATGGGATCGAGGAGGCTTGGCACGGGATGGGTGACGCGCAAGACACCCAGAAAGCGCCTTTTGTCGAATCGCCTCGCCCCCGGTCACTCCGAGAGAAGCTCGGCGCCCTCAAGCGCCAGGAGGCGCGTCTTCGTCAGGACGCCCCCCGGCGCGGAGAACCCCGTCATCTTGTCGTCGGCCGACACTACCCTGTGGCAGGGCACGAGGAGCGGCCACGGGTTCGTGGCAAGGGCCACGCCCACGGCGCGCGCCGACTCCGGCCCGAGCGCGATCGCCCGGGCGACCTCGCCGTAGCTCTTCTTGAATCCCGGCCGGATCGCCTGGGTCTGAAGGTACACGGCGCGCTGGAAATCGCTGACCAGGCTCCAGTCGAGCGCCAGGCCCGTGAAGTCCTGCAAGTCGCGCTCGAAGTGGCGGCGCACCCGGGCGGCGATCGCCCGCACCCATTCCGGCGCCTCGGCCTCGGCGAGGCCCGCGCCGCCCCCTGGCGCGAGGCGCTCCCGGGTCAACGCCTCGGTCGGTCCGGGGAGCTGGAAGCCGGTGAGCGCGCCCCCGTCCCATGCGATGCCGCAGGTCCCGAAGGCGGTGGGGAACAGCGCGAAGGGCATCAGGCCGGGACCATCCAGGCCATGGAGTATGCCTGGAGGTAGGTGATGACGCAAATGAGGGAGAGCAGGAAGAGAGAATGCCTGAGCGTGAACCGGAAAAGCGATCCCTCCTCGCCGACCATCCCCGTGGCGGCGCACGCGACCGCGAGGGACTGGGGCGATATCATCTTTCCCATGACGCCCCCGCTCGTGTTGGCCGCGGCGGTCAGCAGGGGATTGATCCCGAGCTGCTCGGCGGCGGTCTTCTGCAGGCCGCCGAAGAGCACGTTGCTCGACGTGTCGGATCCCGTGAGGAAGACGCCTATCCAGCCCAGGACGGGCGAGATCAGGGGGAACATGCGCCCCGCCTTCGTGGAAAGCAGGCCGAGGCAGGGGGTCATGCCGGAGGCGTTCATCACGTAGGCCAGCGCGAGGACCGATGCGATCGTGACCGCGGGATGACGCATGTCATTGAGCGTCCTGGCGAAGACCCGAAGCGTCTCCGCCGGCCCGAGGCCGCAGGCGAAGGCGGAGAACAGGGCCGCTATGAGGACCGCGGAGGCGCCGCTGGCGAGGTAGTCGAGCTTGAACCTTGCGGGAATCGGGACCGCCGCCTGGCCGGCGCCGGCCGCGCCCGGCGCGGGAACCCTGGCGATGGCGTTGTCGAGGCCCGGGACGGGTATCGTCACCGTCGCCCTGTTCAGCGCGGCCTTGACGGGCGGCACGCCCCAGAGCAGCACGACCGTGGTGAGGGCGAGGTAGGGGAGCCATGCGCGCAGGATCTCCGGTCCCGAGTAGCGCCGGGTCTCGGCCTCGGCATGCGCCTCGTGGTCAAACCGGAAAATCGTCCTCGGCCGCCAGAACCTGAGGAGCGCGATGAGGGCCGCCATGGCCGCGAGCGACGCCAGGAGGTCGGGAAGGTACGGGCCGAGGTGGCTTGCGACCGCCCACTGCACGACCGCGAAGACGGCGCCGCAGGCGGCGACCGCGGGCAGGACCTCGACCGTCCTCCTGAATCCCGCGATGATCAGGACGAGGTAAGCCGGGATAATGAGGGATATGATCGGGAGCATGTGGCCGACGACGCTCGAGAGCCGCATGAGGCCCGCATCGTTGAGCCCCATGACTCCCCCCATGGCCACGATCGGGATCCCGATCGTGCCGAAAGCGACGGGAGCGGTGTTCGCCACGAGGCAGATCCCCGCGGCATAGAAGGGCCGGAACCCCAGGCCCACCAGGGTCGCGCCGGCGATTGCCACGGGGGCGCCGAATCCCGCGGCGCCCTCGATGAAGGCGCCGAAGCAGAACGCTATGAGGAGTGCCTGCAGGCGCCGGTCGGCGGTCACGCTGGCCAGCGACGCCCTTATGATCTCAAACTGCCCCCCCTTCACCGTGATGTTGAAGAAAAAGAGCGACGCCAGGACGATGAAGAACACGGGGAAGAGGCCGAAGGCCGCGCCCTGCGCCGCGGCGAGCCCCGCAAGCCCCGCGGGCATGCCCCACGCGAGGACCGAGAGAAGCAGGGCGGAGGCGAGCGCAAGGACTGCCGCCTTGAACGCCTTCATCCTGAAGACGGCGAGGCAGGCGAACACCACGCCGAGCGGGACCGCCGCGACGGCGGCGGACAGGGCTACGCTTCCTCCGATGGGTGCGTAGACCTGCGTCCAGGGCATCGGTCCTTCGTCCGGGCGCCGTCAGGGCGAGCCCGGCAGCTCGCGGATCTTGATATTGCGGTAGCTGACCGAGTTGGTGTGGTCCTGGAGGGCGATGTGGCCGTGCGAATACGCGGCGAAGGACGGCATCGAGGCGAACTTGCTGTGCATCCTGAGCAGGCGGCCCTCCTGGCCGTCCAGGTCGATGTCCACGATCTTCTCGCCGTTCATCCAGTGCTCGATGTGCCATCCCTTGACCACGATGCGGGCCGTGTTCCACGTGCCGACCGGGCGCACGTTGTCCACCCTGGGGGCGACGAGGTCGTAGAGCGCCCCGGCCCGGTGCTTGGGGTCGACGCGGTCGCCGCCGTGGACGTTGTCCAGGATCTGGTACTCGGGGCCCGTGAAGTACGTCTGCCTCTCGCTGAGCGACACCCGGTAGAGGATCCCGCTGTTCGTGGCGTCCTCTACCTTCCACTCGACCGAGAGCTCGAAGTCCCCGAAGTCGTCAATCGTCACCAGGTCCCCGGTGTTGGCCGTGCGCACGATGGCGCCGTCAATGACCTTCCATCCGGCCCCCGGGTCCGGGTCGGCTAGGCTTCGCCAGCCGGCGAGCGAGTGGCCGTCAAAGAGGAGGCGCCATCCGCCCGACTGCTCGGAGTCCGACAGGGTGTTCGGCTCCGCAGCGCGGGCCGGGGCGAGGAGGACGGCCGCGAGGAGGAGGCCGGTGCTGATCGGGATTTTCTTCATGGTGTTCATTTCCCCTCGGGGGCGGGCCGCCCGCCTCCCGGCGGGCTTGGGGATTCGATTAGAAAGGCGCACAAGGGTCCGCGCGGCAACCCTACAGTTCCCGCGGTGAGCCCGCGGTTTCTCTTTGCCGGGGCGCCTCGCATCCGCCCATCCTTTCCATGCGTCATGAAGACACGGCACTGGCTGGTGAAGCAGGAACCCGAGAGCTACCCGTGGTCGGCATTCGAGCGGGACCGGCGCACGTCCTGGGACGGCGTCCGCAACTACCAGGCCCGAAACAACCTCAGGGGGATGCAGGCCGGCGACCCCGTGCTCTACTACGAGAGCGGGGACACGAAGTCGGTCGTCGGGGTGGCAAAGGTGAGAAAGGCGGCCTATCCGGACCCCACCGCCGACGAGCCCGCGTGGGTGTCCGTGGAGCTTGAGGCTGTCCGCAAGCTCGGCCGCCCCGTGAGCCTGGCGGAGATCAAGGCGGACCCGACCCTTGCCGGCGTCATACTCGTCCGCCACAGCCGGCTGTCGGTCATGCCGCTCAGCCGGGAGGAATTCGAGCGGATTGCCGGGCTCGGATCCTAGTCGTCCGGGCGGCGCACGAGGCGCCCTGACTCGGCGGGGGGCGGGGTCTCGGGCGGCTCTCCCCTGAACGCGCTGGTGGGCGCGAGCGCGCGGCCGGACGACGTCCGGAGCACACCCTCATCCACGCCCATGTCCTCGACCCTGTAGAACTCGCCGCCCCCGCGTGGCCTGTGCCGTCCCGGCCCACGCCCGGCTTGATCACACGCGCCAGGGCGGGAGGATGGGCACGACGTGGATCGAACCTGCGGCACCAGGATTCACAATGCCGCGCCCCAGGAAGCGGAGCCATGGCCGCCTCGGCATGGTTTGGGCGCAAGATGGAGGTTTCTTCCTTGATGGATGTCGTCCTTGAACCCAGGGATAGGCCCGGCCTGAGGGGCGCCGACGCGGTTTCGGATTCATTTCAGCGGCATTCCTTGGAATAACTCCGCCCGGTCCATGATTTTCGCGAGCTACTGGTTTCTGCTCTTCGCCGTTGTGACGATCACGGTGTTTCGCCTGCTCCCGGGATCCGGCATCAAGCAGGCATGGCTGGCGGTCGCCTGCGCCGTCTTTCACTGGCACTTCGCCGGGCCCGCCGGGGTGAAGCCGATCATCGTGCTGATGTTCATCACCTATCTCGCCGGCGCCAGCCGGAGGCGCTGGGCCTGCGTCGCCGGGATGGCCGCCTCGATCCTGGCCCTTTGCTTCTACAAGTACTCCCTCTTCATCATCGGCAACGCGGTGGCGCCGATCAGCGGAACCGCCGCCTCCTCCCTGTCGGCACTCGCGGCCAAGGCGCTGCCCGGTTCGCCGCCCCTCGGGGTCAGCTTCTTCGTCTTCGAGTTCGTGCATTACCTCTTTGAGGTTCGCCGCGGCGGCGAACCGATACGAAATCCGGGAAAATTCGTCCTTTTCGCGATATTCTTTCCGTCGCTCGTCGCCGGCCCCATCAAGCGCTACGCGCAGTTCCTTCCGTCGCTCGAGTCCGCCGCGGGACCGGGGAAAAACCCGGCGGATGTGGCCGAGGGCCTGGCCAGGGTCGCCCTGGGCTTCGCCAAGAAGATCATCATCGCCGACCAGCTGACGGCATACATCGACTTCTTCCAGCCGCGCTTCGACACCCTGGGACTGGGCCAGAAATGGATCATATTCGCCGCGATCGCATTCAGGATCCTCATGGACTTCTCGGGCTACAGCGACATCGCGATCGGATGCGCGCGCATCATGGGAATCCGGCTTCCCGAGAATTTCAACTGGCCGTATGCGGCGCGCAACCTCCGGGAATTTTGGACGCGGTGGCACATCTCGCTCAGCCTCTGGATCCGGGACTACGTCTACATCCCGCTCGGGGGCGGGCGCCACGGCTGGCCGCGGAGGATATTCAATGCGCTGCTGGCATTCGCGCTTTGCGGCCTCTGGCATGGCCCTGCCCGGCACTTCGTCCTCTGGGGACTCTACCATGGCTGCGGCCTCGGCGTCTGCACGGTCTACCCCAGAATACCGGAAATCGGGAGGCCCCTTGAGACACTGTTCCGCCGGGGCGCCTTCTCGGCCTGGGCCGTGACCCAGCTCTTCGCCTGGCTTGGCTGGCTGCTCTTCTTTTACCCCACCCACGTCGCTGTCCACATGGGCCGCCAGCTGTTCGGCCTATGAGCGTTCCCGCCGAGGCTTCAATTCAGCGCGCTCGCTTCGGGTGGATCCGCCCATCCTGGTTCATCGCGGGCGTTGCCCTGGGTTCGGCCTCGCTGGGCTTCCTCGGATGGTCGATAGGCCGCACCGACATCCACCCCGGGTTTGTCCGGTTTCATTCCATGATCTCGCCCGAGGGCGGCTACTATCCGACGCTGGACGAGATGACCTCCATCGTCCGGGCGAAGGCCAAGCCCGGCCAGGTGCTGGTCATCGTCGGCGGCAACTCCGTCCTTATGGGAATCTGGCAGCGGGACGTCGACATATGGTCGGCGCGACTCCAGGAGCTCCTTGGAGACAAGTACTGCGTCGTCAATTTCGCGTACCGCGGCGCGGCCCCCCCGGAGGGCGGGGCCGTCGTGGCCGAGTCGCTGAGGAAGGAGTTTCCGCGGCAGATATTGATTGCCAACGACGGGGTCCTCACGGCCGTCGCGTTCGTGGGCCACGGGCCGTACCGGTATCTTTTCTGGCAGGCCTATTTTTCGGGGAAGCTTGAAAGCTACCCCGCGCGAGAGCGGCGGGTGGCGGAATACCGGGGCTTGGGCCCCACGGAACACAACGAGCTTGCAGAGTCCCGCATCAGCGCCTGGTTCGACCAGGTATTTCATTTCAACGACCTTTGGAACTGGGTGACGCTCCGTTGCTTTGGGACCCTTCCCTCCTACAAGGAGCAGTATTTCCCCCTGTTCCTGAAGCCTCACGGCATATATCCGGATCCCGAGGTCGACGGGTCGGAGCCAATGTACGAGAGCAATCATTATCCCCCGTCCACGCTCGACGTGGAATTGCGGATCGTGACCGGCCCCGCCCCCTATTATTCGAAGGGGAGCGATGGCCGATGGAGCCTTGCCGATGCCACCCACAAGGACCTCCTCGAATGGAACCAAGAGGCCTTTCCCCAGGAGCTCAAGCGGCGAACCCTCATCCTGGTGAGCGGAAGCAGCCCATACTACGTGAGCCGCCTCAGCGCCGATTCAAGGTCCATGTTGAGGCAGGCGACCGATGACACGGTGTCGCTCTTCCGCGAGGCGGGCATTTCCTCTTTCGACTACGGCTGGGACTTCGAGCCCAAGGATTTCGGGGACCGAACGCACCTGACAAAGTTCGGTGGCTGGAAGCTGGCCGGTCTTGTGGCTCCCCAGGTGCGCGAGATGGCGGAAAGGCTGGGGTACCTCAAATGAGCGCCCCCAAGTCCATGCGGTCCCTTGTTCCCCCGAGGTCGATCCCGGTTGTCCGGGCGGCGCTTTCGCTGCTTGCCGGCGTCGCGGCTGCCGTTTTCTTCAGCTACCTGCTCTTCCGATTGGGCCTTCCGAGCCAGCCGTTCATCTACGTCTCATTCTAGGTGCTGGAGAGCGGCCTCGGACTGGGGTCCCCAAGCTGCGGGAGCGCCCAAATGAGGATTTCGGCGGGTCATTCTGGGATTCGAGCCGCGAGAACATCCGCATTTGGCCCCAAGCTTGGGATTGTGTATGCCGATCGATAGGGGCCAATAATTGAACTGCCCAGAGCGCAACAGCCAATCCCTGCGAGTGCGGCGAACGCCTCGGCCAGCATGATGGAACGGTTTGCGTGCGGAAACAAAGGACAAAATGAATATCAAAGCCCCACTGAATGGTCCCAACCCAATGCGCGCCGTCCTGCTCATGGCGCTCACGATCCTGGGTCTAGGCTTGCCGACGTTCCGAGTGTGCGCGGCGCCGCCCAAGGATTCCGGCGCTGGCTTTCCCGCCTATCCGCTCAAGGTCAGCGACAACCGGCGCTATCTTGTGGATCAGAACAACATCCCCTTCATGATTGTCGGCGACGTCCCCCAGGCCATGGTCGGGATGATCAGCCCCGCGGACGCGGCGGGCTTTCTCGACGATCGCCAGGCCCACGGATTCAATTCGATGTGGATCGATGTGCTCGTCGCCGGGCCCTATTACTCCGAGGCACGGGAGGACGGCGGCTCATACGACGGCATTCTCCCCTTCACGGGCTACGTTTCCGGCGGGAAGGACCTCGCCCACTACGACCTCACCAAGCCCAATGATGCGTACTTCGCTCAAGTCGACCGGACGCTCAGGCTCGCGGCGAGTCATGGCATGGTGGTCTTCCTCAGTCCAATCGAGACCGGCCAGTGGCTGCCGACTCTGCGCAACAATGGCCCCGCCGCCGCCCGCGTCTACGGCCAGTACCTGGGCGACCGTTACAGGGGTTTCGACAATATCATCTGGCTGAGCGGCAATGATTTCAGCTCCTGGAATACGCCAGGCGACGATGCCGTGGTCCGGGGCGTGGCCGAGGGCATCAAGTCCGTTGATTCCAGGCACCTTCAAACCGCCGAGATGAACGTCTGGACGAGTTCCACATACGACGACCCGACATGGGCGCCGATTGCGTCCATCAACAGCACCTACACCTACTCGCCGACCTATCTCCAGATGTTGCACAGCTACAACGAGGCGCCCACTGCGCCGACCTTCCTGCTCGAGGGGGAATATGATCTTGTGGATAACGGCAAGCCGGTGGATTACGGGACGCCGTCGCTGCTCAGGCGCCAGGGGTATTGGACCATGCTGAGCGGGGGCAAGGGGCAGCTTTACGGCAACGGCTACACCGACCTCTTCATGTCCGGATGGAAGTTCTACGTCGACACCGTGGGAGTGGTGCAGCTCATGCTCTGGCACGGATTTTTCACCTCCCTGCCGTGGCAGGACCTCGTTCCGGACCAGGACCATTCGGTGGTCACTGCCGGGTTTGGAACCCCTGGGGATCTGCAGACCCGCCCGAGCAAGAGCGATTTTTGCACGGCCTCAAGGACGCCGGACGGCTCCTATTTGATCGCCTATATGCCCACCGCGCGGGAAATCACCGTCAACATGGGGAGTTTGAAGGGGCCGGCGGCCGCCAGGTGGTTTGACCCCACGAACGGAACCTACACGACCATCCCCGGCGGGCCGTTCGCGAACGCAGGGTCCCGGAATTTCACGCCGCCTGGGTGCAGCCACGACGACGGCGCCAGCGACTGGGTCCTCCTGCTGGACGCGTCGCGTTCCGCCCCCTAGTGGGGCTTTGTCGCGGCCGTGAGCGCAAGCTCGTAGGCCTTCAAGGACTGGTTCCCGTCGTAGAGATTCTTCAGCGCGGCCAGTTGTTCGGTGGAGAGCACGGACTGCGCCTGGGTGAGGGCGGACGGCATGTTCACGTCGCCGACCTTTGCGGCGCCGCCATTTGTGTATGAGGTGCTGTTGTTGGCCAGGATCTGGGTCAGCTGGTCGGCTTGGTCAGCGCCCAGGGGCTGGGTGAAATAGGTGCTTCCCGCCACGGCGTCGGCCAACCCCCGGACCGAGGCCGTGCGCTGGTCCTCGTGGACGGCCGCGGCCAGCTGGCTTCCAAGCGCGGCGGTTTGCGCGGCGGAATAGCGGGCGTCCTCCTCCTTGGCCAGCTGCGCGATGGCGGGGTCCTCGAAGGGGACCCCTTGGGCTCGGGCCGCCGCCACAACGTCGAGATAGCGCAGGTAGTGGTCCTCCAGGAGCGCCTCAAACTGGCGGATCTGGTCCGGCGAAAAGGCGGCTCTCCGATATAGCCTCGAATACCGCAGGGACATCCAGGCGTGAAGGAGGTGCAGGCGTTCGCTCAGCTGCTCCGGCGTGTCCGCGTTCTTCGGGGGAGCCTCGACGGCCCCGGCACTCTTAAGATTGGCCTGTGCAAGGCTCATTCGCCCGAGGGCAGCTCGAAGCTTGGCCAGGCGCCCGAGCAGTTGCTCGTGGGTGGCCCTTGCCTCCGCCGCCGCGGCCTCGATCCGCCGCGCGGAAATGGCCTCCCAGCTGGCCAGCGCCGCGATCAGCACGAGCAGGGCGCCGCATAGGGCGCGAATGGCTTTTTGCGGTTTCATCTCGGGGCCGCGGAGGAAGCAAAGAATGCCGGGGGTGGACCGGACGTTCGACCGGTCGAGCCGGGGCTGATCGGGTTGAGCGCTCCCCACAGGCCGGGCTGGCTGCCGATGACCGTCGCCAGGTTGCCGAGGACCTCCAGCTGCTGGGTGGAAAGGACGGTCTGGGCCTGGGTCAGGGCTGCATTCCAATTGATCTCGCCCGGAAAGGGCGGGGCGCCCTTCGCCGTGGAGCTGTTCTGGGCCAGGATCTGGGTGAGCTGTTCGGCCTGGTCGCCGGTGAGCGGGGTATCCGAGTCGAAGAGATTGCCCGCCAGGCTGCTGGCGACCTCACGAACAAACTGGGTGGACTGATAAGTGCGGAATTGCTGGAAATCGGCGTCACCGAGTAGGGTGTGAATGGATTGGTCCACGTCCTCCACAGTCGCGCCCTCGGGGCGAAGGGTCAGCACATTGTCGCCCATGTTGATGTCGAATTGCAGCTGGAGGGCGTCGAGGGATTCGATCTTGTCGGCTGATAGCCCGAGCGACTTGAAGAGGGGCCCCTCCGTGACGTTTTGGCAGGCCGTGATCCAGCCGGCCAGGCCGGAGCGAACGGCCGGGTCGTTGCTTAGCTCGCGGTTGACTCCGGGACTTTGGACCGCGCCCGGGGAGTTGGCGGCGTGAGCGCCCGACTTCCCGGCTGGAACCGCAAGCGCCGCGGTGGCGTTGGGTTGATTGAGCTGCATGGCGACCGTCGCGGCGCGGCTGTTGCCCCCCGCCAGACTCAGGCCCTCCTCGGTCTTCTGCAGGGACTCAACTTGCGCGGAGAGCGTCTCGTTCTGCTGGTTGAGCGCAAATAGCGTGCTCTCGGTCCTTGCGGCGATCGAGTGCTCGCGTAGGGAAAGGCCTATCCCGACGGCCCCGGCGACGAGGGCGACCCCGACCACTATCTTTGATGTGTTCATGAATTTTAGGACACCCATGGCCGCCGCTCCCCCGGCGGTGGGGATCGAGAAGGACGCCACCGAAATGGTGGCGGCGAGGCCGCTCGGGGCCGCCAGGCCAGCCTGGCCCCCCAGGGCCAGCGCGAGCGCGGCGGCCGTGGAGCCGTAGCCCCGCTTGGCGAGGCGGACGCGAATCTTCTCCAAGGTCCGATCAAGCCTGAACCGGGCCGCTTCGGCCGTGCCGCCGACCCGCGCGGCGATCTCGGGGTAGGGGATCCCCTCGAAGTAGCGCAGCAGCACCAGCTCGCGCTCCTTCTTGTCGAGCGCGTACAGGATGTCGTCGATCACGGGTTTCAGCCGCTCCCAGTCAACGGGCATGTCCGGTTCATTGAGGATTTCTTGCATGGTGTGGGCCTTCGTTTCCCGGGCGCGCCGGCGGCGTTCCGCCCTGGCCGCCCGGGCGGCCTCGAAGCGCGTGGTCACATAGAGCCACCCAACCAGGGATGCCCGTTGGCGGAGCGCCCGGGCCTTGGCGGAAAGCTTGGCAAAGACGACCTGCGTGACGTCCTGCGCGAGGTGGATGTCCCCGTTCACCTGGCGCAGCGCGGCGTAGTAGACGACCTTAAGGTGTCGTTCCACCAGCTCGGCGAAGGCCGCCTGGGAGCGTTCGCTCAGATATCGGCGAAGGATTTCAGCGTCATCCTGCATCGGCTTTCCTATTAGTCCCCGCCGAATGCAAAACCGATTGAAATTACTGCGCTGCCGCCCTGCTTCTCGTCTGGCACACTGGGGTCTTGCCGATCGAAAGGCATTCGCTCACCAGCTTCGCCGGGTCGCGCTAGGAAGGCCGCCGGGCCATCAGCCGAAGCCCGGCGACGGCCGCGACGGCGGCGATCAGCCAACCGGCCATGGCCCACCTGATGGCGGTGTGCAGCCGCACAGTTCCCGCGAACCGCACCCAGAGGTCGTGGGATCCCGGCGCCACGCGGACCGACACCAACGCGTTCCTGGAACTGTGCACTGGCTGCTCCCTGCCGTCGACGTACACTCTGTAGCCCGGTATCCACGAACGGAAAGTCTCGACGTACCCGGCCGTGGGGGCATCGACGCGCAGCTTCAGAGGCGTGAGCGAGCGCAGCTCGATGGGCGCCCGCACCGGGTCGTAGGGCGTCAGGTACATCAGCCAGTACGGGTCCGGGCCAGGCGGGTCAAGGGAGTGGGGGCCGTACCGAAGGACGAAGAGCTGCACGGATTCATGGGCCGACCCGGAATTCCACAGGGACAGGGTGTGCGTGTTGCCGGGCTCGAAGCCAAAGGCGTAGTCGCGCCCGGACGAGGGAAGACGGTATTCCCGGTACATCGACTGCCCCTTCACGATGAGGTAGCCGTTCTCGACGTATTTCCCGAGGAAGTCGAAGCGCAGAAGCACGCGCTGCCCGGGATCGAGCTCGACCTTCGGGTCGAGGGTAAGCCAGTCCCTTCCCGTCGCGATGGGCGTCGCGGCAAGCGCGACCGGTCTCTGGCCGGGCGCCTCAATGGCGCGCTCTATCTGGTCGGGATCGATCATTGCCTTCCCATGGTCGGAATCGCTCCAGAACCGCGTCTCGAGCACCGGATCCATCACACCCCAGTTGATGAACCTTGGAGGCAAAAGAAGGTCCCAGGAGTACCGCTCAAGCGCGACGTTCTCGCTGCGGTTGCGAACCGCGGTCCGTTCCAAATCCAGGCTGAAATCGCGAACCAGGTACAGGACGACGGCGTGCTCCAAGAGCATCCACGGGACCAGAATGAGGATCATCACATTCAGTCTGCGCCAGAGCTCGGGATGGCCGGGTCGCAGCGAAATGAACCAGAAGTACCCGCCCGAGATCGCCACGACGGCCATCACCGGGACCAGGCGGAGGTCATAGGTGGTGGCCACCACGCTGTTGATGTCGGCGGGCACGTTCCTCCAGAGGAACGCGGACAGCGCCCCGCAGAACCCGAGGGACACGACCAGGACAAGGGCGGCCGCGGCCGCCAGCTGCGCGAAGACCGAGGGGGTAGCAAAGACCAGTGCGACCATGCATGCGACAAGGAGCCAGAGGAGGTAGCCGGGCTGCACGCGGGTCCGCGAGAGCGTGATCGGCTCGAAGAAATTGCCCCACTCGTGGGGAGCCCACCCGCCAATGCCCGGAATCGAGGTCCCAGGAAAAACAGTGCTCGCGAGGATCGCGGCGACGAGCGCGCACAGGGCGACCCATGCGGCATCATGGCGGCGCGTGCCCAGCCGGGTGGCCCACGTGACCCCGAGCATGGCCGCCGCGAAGATGCTGACGAACGGGACGAGCGACGGCTGGAACTCGCGGAGACAAAGGATTGAAGTCGGCAGCAGGGCCAGCCATGGAAGGTGCCGCGACCTCAGGAAGCCCGCCATCGCTACGAGGCACAGGCCCAAGCCGGCGATGGGCATGCCCACGGTTGCGAGGCGCGGCTGTTCCGACAGCGCGAGCTCCGACATCGACAGGAAGTAGGGCGTCGCGAGCGCCGCGAATGCCGCCAGCGCCGCCGCCGCGCAGGCCGCCCTGCGGATCGTCGGGCCGCGGATGGCGAACCCCGCCGCCGCGATGGCCCCGGCGACCATCCCGGTGAGGAGCGCCATCGGCGGGTGGCAGTACCAGAGCGCCGCAAGGAATGCCCCGAGCCATCCCGAGGCCACGATGGAGTCCTCGTCGACGACCCTCTGCGCGCAGAGCAGCGCCGCGGCCATCGCCGGCAGCGCCGTCATCGTCATGTACATGTCGAACTGGAAGAACGGCACGGTCACCGCCGGCGCCGTCGCAAAACCCAGCGCGAATAACAGCGCCGTGCCCTGTGCGCCCTTGCGGGCGCGCGCGAATCCGACGTAGAGGATCAGGACCGCCGCGCAGTAGCTCGCGATCGCGGTGATGTGCTCGACCGCCACGGGCGCGAGGACCCTCCCGGACAGGATATCCACGCCGTCCGCCAGCACGAACTGCCACGGCGCGGACCTGAAGGGATGGACGGCCCCGTTGAAGGAGTAGATGGTCGAGCCGACCAGTGAGGGAAACGTGCCCGCCCGGGCCTGGGCCAGGAAGTCCGTCGTCACGTTCTGGTACCACTGGGCGTCCAGAGGGCCGACGCGCCTCGCGTTCACGTACCAGAGGAAGGTCCACGTGCAGAAGAGCATGAGGGCGTACGCCCGGGCGTAGTCAGTCCAGCACGCGCGCCCCTCGTCTCTGGTCAGCGCCTCGACGACGACGAGGACCAGCTGAAGAAGGGCCGACCAGACCAGGATGGCCGCGGCCTCGCGAAGGCCGGCCGGCCAGAGGGCGCGGGCCTCGAAGCGGCTGGCCGCCCAGGCGACCCATCCGGCCACGCTGGCGAAGCCGAGCCAGCGGACGACGCGGGCAGCCGACAGATTTGGGGCAGAAGGCACCGTGAACACTCAGGTCCCGCTCGGGCGCCTGAAATCCGCGCGATAAGGCATCAAACCCGCTACTACAGCAGCGGCATCGCACACAACAAGGGCATTCCGCGGGTGCAACCCCCCGACAACCCGCCTCTCCGGGCGCTGTATTGACACGCATTCCCAACGATGATGCGGCCCGTGCCCCGCACGAGAAGTGCCTGGGGCAAACGCCGCGTCCGACGAATTCTGGCTAGCCATTGCGTGCCCTGCGATCATCCAAGAAAGGATCCATGTGGATCATGATCCACCGCTGAGGGTACGACTCCGCGCGTCGATGGCTCGGGTTCAGGCAAATAGGAATGCCATTCCAGATCGGCTCGCATCCAATAGAACCGCCAAACCTTTCTCGCTCCAATCCATCTTGCCCTTGCGACTGGGTGTTCAATTGTACGGCCCGGATCGTGACATGCCGGACGCACCTCAACAATGACGAGTTCCGATCCGCTAATGGCCGCGCGCAGGAAACCCGGGTAAGGCTGTGGTTGATGGATACACCCCATTGGCCGCGGCGGCCCCCGGGCTCATAATGGCTTGGGGCAATGCCGAAAGTGTTAGGCGCTCCGGCAAATCATGAGCCACAAATACAGATCGCGTAAACGACGTTTGGGCTCGGTTACATGGCTCGTCGTCGCCTGTTTCCTCCTCACCTGCTGCAGGCGGAGTCAGACGCAGGTCGAGATTGCGGACGCGCAGCAGATCCTCAACTGCGGGAACGCTTCCGAACCGAGCACCATCGACCCGAGCCTGGTAAGCGGCGCGTCCGACTGCAATATCGTCTACGCGCTCGTCGAGGGCCTGGCCGCATATGATCCAAAGAGCCTTCGCCCAATCCCGTCCGTCGCGGAGCGATGGGAATCAAATGGCGACGCCACGGTGTGGACCTTTCACCTGAGGCCAAACTCGCGCTGGTCAAACGGGGACCCGGTGACCGCCGGCGACTTTGTCTATTCCTACCAGCGCATTCTATCTCCAAAGCTCGGCTCGGGCTCCGCCTACATCCTCTTCCGCCTAAAAAACGGAGAGGCCTACTACGACGGCAAGATATCCGATTTCAGCCTAGTCGGCGCCAAGGCCGTGGACGAGCGCACCCTCGTCCTGAGCCTGCAGGCCCCTGTGCCATACCTTCCCTCCATGGTCTGCCAGGCGTCGTGGTTCCCGGTTCACCGGGCCACCATCGAGAAATTCGGCGCGATTGACTCCAGCGCCACACTGTGGACGCGCCCCGCAAATTTTGTCGGGAACGGACCATTCGTGCTCACCGAGTGGAAGCCCAACCAGGTGATCCGCGTCACCAAGTCTCCCTCCTATTGGAACCGCGACAATGTCCGGCTGCAGGGGTGCAATTTCTACCCCATAGACGACAAGTCGGCCGAGGAACTGGCCTTCCGCTCGGGCCAGCTGCACGTCACGCAGTACGTTCCGCGGGCCAAGATTGCCGCCTATCGGCTGGACAAGGCGGCCGTGCTCCGCGAATTCAAGAAAACCGCGACATTTTACCTGAGGCTCAACGTTGCCAAGGCGCCCCTGATTGACGTGAGAGTCCGTCGGGCCCTGGCCCTGGCCCTTGACCGCAACGCAATAGCCGCGGGTCTCCTTAAGGGCGGGGAGACTCCAGCCAGCAGCCTCACGCCGCCGGGCACCGGGGGCTTCACGGCCAGCATTCCAGTGGAATTCGACATCGCGGAGGCCAGGCAATTGCTTGCAGAGGCGGGTTACCCGCAGGGGAAGGGCTTCCCGCGGCTCGATTACCTATATGCCTCGTCGGGTGGCGGGAAGAGCGCCCTTGGGGAGACCATCCAGCAGATGTGGCGCAAGAATCTTGGGATTGAGGTCACGCTCACGAACCAGGAATTCAAGGTTTGGGCCGACACCCTTCAGCAGGGAAACTACCTGGTAAGCTACAATGATTGGGTAGCGGACTATTTCGATCCGAGCACTTTCATCGACCTCATGATCACCAATGGAGGCAACAACAACACGGGTTGGGGCAACGCGGCCTACGACCGGCTTGATGGACTCGCGGCGAGCACTCCTGACAACGGGAGGCGGTTCGGGTATTTTCAGGATTGCGAGGCCATCCTCGCGCGGGAATGCCCGATCATCCCTGTCTTCTTCGAGGCGGGGAATCGCCTGGTGCGGCCTGAGGTTAAGGGTTGGTATGATAACCCGCTCGACATACATCCCCTGAACTCGGTCTACCTCTCTTTGTCGGACTAGGGCAGCGAAAAGACCACCTGCGGTACATTCCTCAATTGCCCGCGCCGAGCTGCGGTACGGGCGCACGCACAACCTTCAGCAGCTCAATTAGTCCCTTGATCTGGAAAGGTTTCCTGAGGAAATGCTCAAATCCTTGGGCCCGGAAACTCTCGACGGTCGCCTCATTCATGAAGCCGCTCATCAGTATCACGGGCAACTCGGGATCCCTGCTGCGGATCTGCCGGGCAGCCTCGAGGCCGTTCAACTTTGGCATGAGATAGTCGCTGAGCAGCAGGTCAATCTTCCCGATATGGTCCTTGTGCACACGGACTGCCTCCTCCCCGTCAGCAGCCTCGAGCGTCGTCCATCCAAGCTGGTCCAAGCACATGACCAGCACCTTTCGGACCAGCTCCTCGTCCTCGGCGATGAGAACAACCTGGGAGTCCCTTGGGGCTGGCTTTGTCACGGGCTCCGGCGGTGCCACCGCCCGGGGCGCGGCCACGGGCAGATGCATCCGAACGGTTGTGCCGGACCCAGGCGAGCTCTCGACGGCCATCGAGCCCTTGTGCGCCCGAACAATCCCCATCGCGGCCGGCAGGCCGAGGCCCCTCCCGGTGAATCTCGTGCTGAAGAAGGGCTCGAAAATCCGGGCGAGCACCTCGGGTGACATCCCTTCGCCATTGTCGGTGACGCACAGCTCAACATACTCCCCGGGATCCAGCGGCTCCCCCCCTGCCTGGATGGCGGACTCGAGGCGCACGACCGCGGCGGTGAACTGGACGGCTGTGGCGCGCGCCTCGGTTGAGTTGATCAGGAGATTCAGGATGATCTGCTGGAGCTCGGCCCTGTCGCCCCAGACAAAGATCGGTTCGGCCGGGAATTTGCAGACTATTTCGCATGCCGCCACCCACGTGACACGCAGGAGCTTGATCGACTCATGAACAAGCGCGGAAATATCGACGGCCGCCATGCGATGATCCGACCGGCCGGTGAACATCATTATCTGCTGGCACAGGTCCGCGGCGCGGCGCCCGGACACCTTGATATCGGCGAGCGCCCCCGGCACCAGGCCGGCGTTCTGCTCCGCCAATTCGGCGTTTCCCAGGATGGAGGTCAGAAGGTTGTTGAAGTGATGCACCATGCCGCCTGCCAGGACTCCCAGGCTCTCCGTCTTCTGCGATTGGAGCACTTTTCGCTCGATCTCGTGCTGGCGGGACTCGGCCTCGGCGCGCACCTTGTGGTCGGCGGCCTCCTGCTCGCTCCGCTGGCGCGCGAGGCGCTCGTCCGCTGAGGCTGAGCTTAGCTTGAACGCGATCCGGTGCGCGGCCTCAAGGTGCTCGAAGGCCTCGTTCCAGCTTCCTTCCTCACGGCAAAGTGCACAAAACTCCTCCTGGATGCCCTGGACGACGTCCCAGTCGCGGGATTGACCGCATGTAAGCGCCTCCTCGAGGGCGGAGCGGGCCGCGGCCAACTCCCCGGCCCGCGTCGAGCCGGCCTTCACGGGTGCGGTCCGATGCAACCGCGCAAATGTGCAAAGGAGAGACCCCAACTCACGCAGATTCGCGTCACGTCGGGCCCGCTCGATACCCATCTTGAGCAGGGCGTCGGCGTCGGCGGCGCGCCCAGTCTCGATGTAGGCCGTGGACAGGCTTTGGCTCAGTTCAAGGAAGGAGAATAGTCCGCTCTTGGAAAGCCTTTCGAGGTCGTAGCCCGCCATGAAGTCTATGGCCTCTTGCGGGCGGCCGGCCGCGACCAGGGCCTGGATCAGGTTGCAGCAGTTGGAAAGCTCGCCCGCAAGATTTCCGAGGCTCCGTTCCATCGCGAGGGCCCGCTTGGCGTACCCTATCGCCTGTTCATATTTTCTCTCGTAGAGATAGACGTATCCAATATTGCAGAGCGCCCTGGCCTCCCCTTGCTCGTCCTTATTGTCCCGGGAAACGGCCATGCTCTTGCCGTAGGCCTCGATTGCCCGCCCGGAGTCGCCCATGCGCCGGTAGGATGTGCCGCTGGCGTTGATCGCCCTCGCGCGACCGGCCTGGTCGCCAATCGCCAGGAAAAGCGCCTCCGCCTCGAGACACAGCTTCAAGGCCTTGTCATTCTCGCCGTTCTCGCCCTTGGCTATCCCCAGCACGAGCTGGCAACCTGCGGCACCCTGGGGCTTGCCCAGCTTCTGGAATAGGCGCAGACCCTCCTCGGCCTCGGGACATGCCGCGACAAATCGGCCGAGGCGGACGTTCGCCCAAGCCGCGTTTAGGGCGCAATCGGCCTGCCATAACACGGCTGATTCGCCAACGCCCTGGGGAAGGGGGCCAAGCAACAACGTGCGAACGATTCCGACCGCATCCAATGCTTCCTGGGGGCTTACGTCACGTATCCGGCCGGCCAGGGCAATCTTCTCTTGGATTTGGTCTATGGTATTGAGGCTCACGGCTCTCGACTCTTTTGATTCGAGAAAGGGGGCTGAATTGGACTCGGGCTTCGCCACCTGGCAAAATCGCGGCCCGGAGGTTCGCTAGACCGCAGTCTAGCGCAATTAGAAAAAACGGCAAACCTGCGGGTCCGTTTGAGTCCTCGAAATGGCGCCAAGCCGAGATTGGCTGACCCAATTTGATCCAACGCTCGGCTCTCGAAGCAAAATGGGGCAGCCAACGGGACTCGAAAGCGCAAACGCGTGGTTTGTTAAGTAATGGCTGCGCTGAGAAGTGCGAGAAATCCTGCTGGTTCATGGCAATGTCCTGCAGCACGGAAGGTTGTAGAGAGGTGCTGATGGGCACCGAGGAATGCGAGACTCGTGCGAGAATGGAGCTGTGGGTGGAGTGCTGCCTCGGGCAGCCGTGAGCTCGGGCGACCAACTTTGTTGTTTCCAGTCTATTGACCCGCGCATTACGGTAGTCGCGTGGAGCTGAGTCGCCTTCGCTGCTTTGTCGTCGTGGCCAACACGCTCAAGTTCCGGGCGGCGGCGGAAAACCTGAATGTTTCGACGCCCGCGTCGAGTTACATTTGGCAGAGGTGCGTTATGAAGGGCGTTTCCCTCAGACCCCTTCCCTCATGAAAATTTCCTCCGCCCTCACTTGCGCGGCACTGCTGTCGCTCTTTATCGTCGCCCCCGCCGTCATCGCAAATGAAACGCCGGCTAGTCCGGCGAAACTCACGCCCATGACGCCGGATGTGGTTCCCAGCTATGACAAGGTTCGGCCCGATGCCGACTTCGTCCGGCGGGTGCTCATGGTCCCCATGCGTGACGGCGTGAAGCTTTACACGGTCGTTGTCTTCAAGAAGGGCGCGAAGAATGGCCCGATCCTCCTGTCGCGCACGCCCTACGACGCCAAGGCCACCGCGGCCCGCACCGCCAGCCAGTCGGTCAACGAAGTGCTGCCCGCGATGTACAAGGAGTTCGTCGACGACGGCTACATCATTGTCATCCAGGACATCCGCGGCATTCACAATTCCGAGGGCACTTTTATCATGAACCGCCCGCTCGCGGGCCCACTCAACGACACCAAGATCGATGAAGCCACCGACGCCTACGATTCCATCGGCTGGCTCTCGAAGAACATTCCGGAAGGCAACGGGAAGGTGGGCGTGGTCGGCTCGTCCTATCTCGGGTTCACGTCGCTGATGGCCGAGATCAACCCCAATCCCGCGCTCAAGGCCGTCGTGCCGCAAAGCCCGATGGTCGACGGCTGGATGGGCGATGACTGGTTTCACAACGGCGCCTTCCGGGTCAGCAGCTTTGCGTACGGCCTCGGGCAGAGCACCGAAAAGGGGGAGGGCAAAGCCGAAATTCCCGGCGGTGTCGGTGATGATTACAGTCGCTATCTCGAGGCCGGCTCGGCCGGCGACTACGCGCGAAAATGGGGCATCGATCAAGTCCCGTTTGTCCGCAAGTTGATGGAAAATCCGTCGTACAGTACCTTCTGGTCCGGCCAGGCGGTCGACAAACAAATGGCGGGCCTGCCCCTGAGCGTGCCGACCATGCTGGTCGTCGGCCAGTGGGATCAGGAAGATTCCTACGGCGCTCCCGCGGTCTACCGGGCAATCGAGCCCAAGGACAATAAAAACAACAGGGTGACGCTCGTGATCGGACCCTGGCGCCATTCGGGAGCGAATCATTACGGCTATGATCTTGGCGCATTGACCTTCACCGGAGACACGGCGCTGGAATTTCGCGTCAAGTACCTGAAGCCGTTCTTCGACCACTATCTGAAAGACGGCCCAGATCCAAAGATTCCACCGGTCCTGACTTATGCGACCGGCGTCAATCACTGGGAAGAGTCGCCGAAATGGCCGATGGGTACACCCACTCCGCTCTATCTCGGTGAAAACTTCCGGGCTGGCTTCACCAAGCCGGCGGCGGACGGTCACGATGACTATCTCTCTGATCCGTCCAAGCCGGTGCCATTTATCCCGCGTCCCATCGAGATGGACGACCCGCTGCAATGGAGACCTTGGCTGGTCCACGACCAGCGGTTTGTTTCCGACCGCCCTGACGTCCTGAGCTATACCAGTACGGTGCTGGAAAAAGAAGTTCACATCATGGGTGCCCCTGAAGTTGACCTGTATGCGGCCACCTCCGGTACCGACAGCGATTGGGTCGTCAAGCTGATCGACGTCTACCCAAATGAGTCACCGGAAGGCGCCGCCCAGGGGTCGAAACCGGGTATGGCTGGTTACGAATTGCCGATCGGTATCGAGATCTTTCGCGGCCGCTATGTCCACGGCTTTGACCAGCCGCAATCCCTGACGCCCGGCAAGATCGAGGAATACAGATTTGCCCTGCCTAATGTCGATCACGTCTTCCTGCCTGGTCACAAGCTCATGATCCAGGTGCAATCATCCTTGTTCCCGGTCTACGATCGCAACCCGCAGACCTACGTTGAGAATATCTTCAACGCCAAGCCGTCCGACTATAAGGCGGCGATGGAAAGCGTCTATCGTGGCGCCAAGGCCGCCAGCGCCGTCTGGCTGCCGATAGCAAAATAGTCCAGTCGGCGGCTAGTCGGCTTTCGTCATCGGGATCGCGAAGGACGGGAGTCCACAAACCTGATGGATACCGCTTTTCTGCCAAGGCGCCAAAATGCGTCGAGTACGTTACCGATTTGCCTTCATGGTTGTTTTTCACAACTACCCTAGATCAGGATAATTTCGCGGCGCAGACGAAATTTCGTGCAATATTGTGCGAGACTGGGCCAATCGAAGAGTTTCGGTTCCTACAAGTTGCTATCTCGCAGCAACAAAAAATGGGGCGGCCAACGGGACTCGAACCGCAGGAACTTACCGAAGCCAAGTCGTTAGAGCACGTGGACTTGGTTGAGTGTTATTTTCTTGGAACCGGAAACAAAAAGCAGGAAGTAGCATGGGGGGGAAGCGAAATGCAGGATCTTGGGCAACTTTCTGGCAACCTTGGTAAGTGCCATTTCAGTTGGCCGCGTTTTCTTTGGGACCTTGCGGCGACCTATTGGGGTCGGCTTCGGTCCGGGCAAGAAGGGATTTGAAACGCGACGTATTTCTCAATGGGTCATAAATGGGATCAAGGCGCAATTCCGCTGCGGTATTTCCTTGCCGCGATTCCAAAATGTCCATGACCGCGTCTAACTGGCCCTCGGCGATTCTTAGATTGAGATCCAAGCGATCCGGATTCTTTCCAGAAAGCTCTTCAGCCTGATTCAGCGCCTTTTCGGCCTCAACATAGTCCCCAAGATAGGTGAGCAACTCCCCCTTCCATCGCAGCAAGTCCGCATCCGCGGGTTGGTCAGCCAGGCCGTGCTCGACCAGCTTCAGAGCCGTCTGCCATTCAATGCGCGCAGCGTTGTTTCGCCCTGCCATCTTCTGGGCCAAGCCATTGTAGGCCGCGATCGGTCCCGTACGACCGTTTGATTGAATCCAATCGCGTCGGATGCCCTTGCTGAACTTAAGCCATTCGTCTGGCTCTCGCCGATAGCTAAAGACGCCAAACGCAATCGACACACCGAAATCCGACTGCAAGACCGTTGCCGGAAGCTCGTCCATGGCCGCTTTTGCTGAGGCAAGATCCCCATGCCAAAACTGGGAGATAAACACTTTCAGGCCGAGATTTCCCCAAAACGGCTGAATGGCGAGCGAGCGCGCAAGGGGTGTTTCAGCGGCGGAATAGGAGCCGATTTGGTATTCTATCCATGCAAGTTCGCTCCAGGCCGTTGCGGAAAATTGCGGATTATTTGCGAGCCGGACGAAACTGGTCCGGGCCTCGTCCAGGTGGCCAAGATTTCTCTGCAGAATTGCTAGAGCGAACAGTGCGCGCGGTTCGTCCGTTCTTTCTTCGAGCAACTGATGAAGCAGCTTATCTGCCTCAGGGGCAAATGTCGAAACTTCCCCAACTCCAGTTCCGACCGTTGCGCCGCGGACCAGATAGCAGGCTTGGGCCAGGCGTGCCTCGAACGAGCTAGGTGCCAGCTCGAGGGCACGCGCCGCGCACGAGCGCGCTGCATCCTGGCGCCCCTTGCTTGTGTCGAAATTATGATAGATGTACCACGAATCAACTTGCGACCACGCGGCCCAGGCTTCGGCGTCTGCAGGGTCGAGCTCGGCTGCTCGCTTGCAGTACCCGTCTGCGATTTCAAGTTCCCCCGGGCCCAGCTCAGTCTTGTTAAGTTGCTCCCAAGCCTTTGCGACAAACTGCTGGGCTTCAGAAGCTGGCAGGGCGACCAGGACCGCTTGGGCCGGGTTCTCGCCCTTGCGCCACGGCAGCCAGATGGCCAACGCCGCACATGCGATTACGCCTGCCATGGCTGGAACAAGCCAGGGACGGGAGGCCTTTGATGGACTTGAGACACGGTTTGGGCCGCCCGTTGCCGGGCCTTTGTGCCCGGGATCCGCGTCCGAACCACTCAAGAGCTTTCTTAACCGTTCGCCGAATGCCGCTGGCGTCTCACCCGCCGGCAGCTTGGTCCATTGCACGGCCAGGAAGGCATCGGGCACCTGCGCTTCGTGATCATTGGTCCCGTCTACCGTTACCGGCACGATGAAAGGCCTACCCTTGGCCATCAGGTGCGAACGGTCCTCAGCAAGCTTCCATTCAAGGCGAAAATAGCCCTCGAGCCGGGTCTGGGTGTGCGCCGAGATTATGGGCACAAACAGGGCGCAGTTCTTGATCTGCTTCCGAATGCTCTGGTCCCAGGCGTCTCCGCCACGCAGTTCGCTTTGATCGAACCACACCACTATGCCGGTCGCGCGCAGCGCTTCGCAGATGCGCCTAGCCGCCTCGGCGTCCTGTGAGGCATAGCTGAGGAAGACCGCACCTCTTGGGGTCAATAGGCTGTCTGGCATCGAGCGTGGAGCAGGGCTGAAGCTGTGGGGGGTGTCTGTTTCTGGCCAGATCAAATGCCGAGACTAATGTTCTAACATTCGCTTCATCGGCGGCTTGGGCTGAAACTGTTGGGTTCGGTCACTGCGGCACCAGATTCGCGCGTATTTGCGTGCAATTCAATAAAGGTTGATTCAACCTAAACACATGCCAAACCAACTCGCTCCAGACAAACGGCGACAAAGCCTCGCTGAGCACAAAGCGGTGCTGGCCGTGCTCGCCGAGATTGCCCGCGACGAAAACATTCCCGTCATGGCACTCCTGCGTCGGGCGGTCAGGGATTTAGTCAGAAGCCGTGTCACGGCGACGCCTTCTAAGGCCGAGGCGTTGCGAGCAGCCGCTTGGCTGGAGAGGCCCCGAATGCCGAATCGATTCAAAACGCCGGAGAAGTTGGCGAGATTCAAACGATCGCAGCGCGAATTCGACCGCGTGGTCTTGGAAATGGGCCTTTCCAGCGCGGCCTCAATCCAGGATCGCAACTCGATCGTGCCGTCTTCTCAGGCCATAAAGCTAATTGACTTTGACCGAAGCCATGCCGCTTCCATCTGAAGGCGAGCCACGCCCTCCGGCGGATTTTGCTTCGGCCCTCGCGACGTTCGAACCCACAATGTTGGTGGGCGGCCAGGCCGTTAACCTCTGGGCGCTCACTATCGCGATCGATCGACGGAATTTGCACCCTTTGTTTCCCGAGACGCGGACGTTCTGGGTGACCGCGCCACGCTTGAGGAGCTAGGCAAGTTGGCCGGCGTTCGGCCGCAATTCTTTCCGCTGCGGCCGCCGAGCAACGAAGTAGGGGTGGTGATCGCAAAAGATTCCAACGGACTCCCCCTGCTAATCGAGGTGCTTCGTTACGTAAACGGGGTAAGCAACGAAGAGCTTCGTGAACCATCCTACACTCTTGCGATAGGAGAACGCCAGATTCGAGTCCTGATCCCCGGTCCGACGGCGTTGCTGAAGGCGAAATTTGCAAATGTGGTCGAACTCAAACAGGAGGGACGCCAAGACACAAAACATGTGCATATCCTCGCCCGCATCATTCCTGCGTATTTGGAAGACCTCCGCGATGCGGCGGCGGGCGCGCGGATGGAAGAGCAAAGGCTTATAGAGATTCTTGAAAAGTTGTTGTCGGTTCTGACGACCAGGCCCAACCGGAGGGTTTTTAGGGATCTCGGAATCGATGCCCGGGCTCTTTACGGGACACTGGATGGTGAAGGTCTGCCTAGGGTTCAGGCATTCCTTGAGAAACGATTGCCGCGATCGCTGCCAGATTAAAATGGGGCGGCCAACGGGACTCGAACCCGCGACCCCTAGATTCACAATCTAGTGCTCTAACCAACTGAGCTATGACCGCCGTATAATCTGAGGAACG
>Ga0302325_10004607_pt1 | contig 31783 bp, 29 predicted proteins | sample Palsa_T0_2_FD_201948 | JGI IMG/M metagenome (GOLD analysis project Ga0302325, IMG submission 201948) | Peat permafrost microbial communities from Stordalen Mire near Abisko, Sweden - Palsa_T0_2 | ecosystem: Environmental > Terrestrial > Soil > Palsa > Peat permafrost | place: Sweden: Abisko... | reverse complement strand
TCGTACAGGGTTTAACCGAGTTTTTGCCGGTCAGCAGCAGCGCCCACCTGATTCTGATTCCTTGGCTGTCCCAGGGCCGCATTCCTGACCCCGGAATGGCTTTCGACGTTGCGCTTCATTTGGGAACACTCATCGCCGTGGTTCTGTTTTTTTTGCGCGACTGGGTGCGGCTAACTCTGTGCGGACTCGGATTCCATTACCCTCAACGCGCTCCGGAACTTCAGGTCGTGCTCAACCGGCGCTTGTTCTGGTACTTGGTCGCAGGAACCATTCCGGGCGCGCTGGTCGGATTTTTCTTCGAACGTACCATTGATGAACACCTTCGCAATCCGGTTCCCATTGCGTGCGCTATGATCCTAATCGCGCTTTTGATGTGGTACGCGGAATACACGAGCCGGCTGGATCGTGCCATCGAGCAGACTTCGTTCGGCGACTCTCTGGCGATCGGATGCGGACAAGCCCTGGCGCTTTTTCCCGGTGTTTCGCGTTCCGGAATCACGATTACGGTGGGACTATTCCGTGGCATGACGCGTGAGGCCGCTGCTCGCTTCTCATTTCTGCTCGCTACCCCTCTGATCGCGGGAGCTGCCGCGAAGGAGCTTCCCAAACTCATTAAGGCTCATCGCGCCGGAGGCCTCGATTTGCCCATGTCCACATTGGCGATCAGCGTGGCCGTTTCGGCCATCGTTGGCTATGTGGTTATCGCATTCTTTTTGCAGTATCTGCAAACACGCACTTTGAAGATCTTTATTTACTACCGAATCTTGTTTGGTATAGTCGTCTTGTTGCTCGCGTTCCTCCCACTGGGCTTTGCGCGATAGCGCCCGCGCCGCCCGGCTGTTACGCGTGAGCCTTCCCCATTGTTTGCACCTCGGTCCGCAATTGCGCCCGAGGTGATGCGCCGTACAGCGAGATCGAAGGTTGAGCACTTCGAATCGCCCGCGGCCCGGGTTTTCAATGTAAAGGGGAAGCTTGTGCGCATCTTGTCGCCTACCGAAAATAAACGCATCAACGAGCTTGTCGGATTTGTCGGCCTTAGCATCGCTTTTCTTCTCGCGCTGAGCCTGCTGTCCTATTCTCCGCATGACGTATCGTTTAATGTGTCCGCTCCTCCGCCGGGAGCGGGCCCGGCAAGAAATTGGATTGGGCCGGTCGGAGCGCATATGGCCGATCTCTTCTTCCAATTCTGCGGCTTTAGCGCGTTCTTGTTTCCGGTTGGCATGTTTGCCGTGGCCATGCGTTGGTTTCGCAGCCAATTAATCGAGGCGCCCGCCGCAAAGCTTGTAGGCGCCAGCATGCTGTTGCTTTCTCTTTCGGCCGAGATGACGCTGATACACCTGCCCCAAGTGCGCGGAGTTCTTCCTCCAGGCGGCTTGCTCGGGACCGTTCTTGCCGAGGGATTGCGCGCGGCGTTAAATCCGGTCGGGGCCAACTTAGTTTCTGTTGTTCTCATTCTTACTTCATTATTTTTGACCACAAGCTTCTCTTTGCGGACAGCGGCACATTGGCTCAGGGCGCCCATGTCCACGGATGGCATTTTCGGAAAATGGATGGCTCGCGTGAGTGAGTGGCGAGAGGAGCGCGAATCGTCGCGCCTGAGAAAGCGCGTTGAGGAAATCAAGATTGCAGGGCGCCCGCCGGTAGCCCCACAGCGAGTCTCGGCGAAAGAGCTGCCGCCAACCGCGGATGAGCATGATGGAGGCGAAGATTCGGAAGAGGAATCGAAAGACGCCAGGCGGGCATCCGCCGTGATTAAATTTCATGAACTGGAGAAGGCTACTCCGCCGAAGAAAGCCGCGCCCGACCCCAAAATTTCTCGCGGTAGAACAAGCTACAGGCTTCCGCCCTCTTCTTTGCTGCAGATGGCCGAGCGCGGCCAGAAAATGGACGAAACCGAATTGAAGGAATGCGCGCGTGCGATCGAACAAAAGTGCGCCGAATTCGACGTCGCGGGGCGCATTACCCAAATCAATCCCGGCCCCGTCGTCACGACGTTTGAATTGAAGCCCGAAGCGGGCATCAAGTACAGCCGAATTACAGGCCTGGGTGATGATCTGTGCCTGGCGCTGAAAGCTGAATCGATTCTAATCGAGCGTATCCCGGGGAAATCCACAGTCGGCATCGAAGTGCCAAACGTGCATCGCGAAACGATCGCTTTGCGCGACGTGGTGGAATCGCCGGAGTTCAGCCACTCTCCTTCCAAACTCACGCTTCCTTTCGGAAAGGATCTGATTGGCCGCATCCGCGCCGCCGATTTAACGCAAATGCCCCACTTGCTGATCGCCGGCTCAACCGGAACCGGCAAGAGCGTCTTCATCAATTCCCTGCTGATGGGCATGCTGTTTAAAGCCACGCCCGACGAGCTCAAGCTAGTGCTGATCGATCCCAAACAGCTCGAACTCGGCCTGTACGCCGACATTCCACACTTGTTCACTCCTGTAGTGACTGACCCGAAAGTTGCCGCCAACGTGATGCGCAACGCCACGCGCGAGATGGAGCGCCGTCTAAAGCTCCTGGCCCAGCGCGGAGTGCGCAACATCGAGCAGTACAACCGCACGTTCGAGAAGGGCCAATCGCTTTCGCTCTTCGACAATGTGGACGAAGAAGAGCACAAGCCGCTTCCCTACCTCGTGATCGTCATTGATGAGTTGGCTGACCTCATGATGGTGGACACCAACGGCGTGGAAGAATCCATCACACGACTGGCGCAGATGGCGCGCGCGGTCGGCATCCATTTGATACTCGCCACTCAGCGGCCGTCGGTGGACGTAATTACCGGATTGATCAAAGCGAACTTCCCCGCTCGTATTTCTTTCCGCGTGGCCAGTAAAGTAGATTCGCGCACGATTCTCGATGCCAACGGTTCGGAATCGCTGCTCGGCAAGGGCGACATGCTGTATCTGCCCGCAGGCTCGTCGAGGCTTCACCGCATTCACGGCCCCTACGTGCACGAATCGGAAGTCGGTGCGGTCTGCGATTTCTGGCGCGATCAAGCTAAGGCAATTTACAACGAAGAGTTGCTGAAACCTCCGAAGGATGACGCATTCAGCGGTGCTGGCTCCTCCGGAGGAGAGGGAGCTGGAGAAGAAGTTGACGATGACCTGTACCAAGAAGCTGTGCGCGTGGTCTGCGAAATGGGACGCGCATCCACCTCCACTTTGCAACGCCGCCTGCGCGTTGGTTACGGCCGCGCGGCGCGTTTGATTGATTTGATGGAGAAGGACGGAATCGTCGGCCCTCCCGATGGTGCAAAAGCCCGCGAAGTTCTGAAAAAGAAAGACTGGATCAAGGAATTTGACGAGTCCATGAAGTAGAGCCGCGCATTGCGCTTCCCGGCTGCGTTCAACCCAAGCTTCCTTCCGGGTTTGTGCCGGAAAACGCCGTTTTCCCTTTTCAGCGTCGTCCCTTTTCCGTAGAATCGTAAATCGTTCCCGTGCCGAGGTAGCTCATTGGTAGAGCGCGGCCCTGAAAAGGCCGGCGTAGCCAGTCCGATTCTGGCCCTCGGCACATCCCCTTCTCTGCCCGGGAGCGCCGACGCGCTATTAATTGCTCCCGTGCTCGTCATATACTTCTCACCTCGAAGCTCTCACCCGCTTCGAAGCCCTCGCGCTGAGGAGTTCCCGTGAACCGTTGGGCGAAAATTCTGCTGGCAGTCGTCGGTCTAGTCATTCTGGCGGTAGTGGCGATCAAGCTCTTCGTAAACGCAAACACGTTCCGCCCCGCCATCGAAAAACAACTCACCACCACGCTCGGCCGCGACGTAAAGGTGGGCAATCTGAGCCTCTCGCTCTTCCACGGCAGCCTGGTGTCCGAAGGCCTCACGGTCGCCGACGATCCCGGCTTCAGCGCCGAGCCGTTTCTCACGGCGAAGGAGTTCCGCATTGGCGTCTCGCTTCAGACGTTGATTTTCTCGCGGCAGTTGAACCTGCGCAGCTTTCAGATTGAGTCGCCGCAAATCAGATTAATTCGCGCGGCCAACGGCACGTGGAATTTTTCCAGCCTCGGACTCGTCCGCGCGGCCGCGGGGCCCGCAGGTGGAGCTGACTCCAACGCGGCTCCCGGAAGTTCAAAAGGTCCCGCGCCGGACATCGCGGACCTCTCTGTCGGCAGCATCGTTATCGAAGACGGCCACGCCGTGATCGTCGGCCTGCCCGCGCACAGCAAGCCAATCGTGTACGACCACGTGAACCTAACAGCCAGCGATTTTTCATTCCGCTCCCAATTTCCAATCGGGTTGGATGTGACGCTCCCTGCCGGGGGCACCATCCAAGTAACCGGCCACGTTGGTCCCATCAATCGCGACGACCCGGCAAGCAGTCCGGTTGACGTGCAAATCTCCGCGAAGCGCCTCGACCCGGTCGCCGCAGGATTACTCGATCCGAGTGCCGGCCTGTCCCTGCTTGCGGACGCCGACCTGCACGCCACTTCAGACGGGCAAACACTCAACACTAGCGGCACCATTCGCGCTCAGAATCTCAAACTTAAGCCGGGAGCGACTGCTGCGTCGAAACCGATTGACCTCACTTACCGCGGCACTTTTCGCCTGAAAGAAAACGCCGGTCAGGTTGAAGACGCCAGCGTAAAGATCGGCGACGCCGCGATCCACGTAAACGGAACATACAAAAGCAACGCGCAAGACGCGGAAGATCCTGTGCTGAACTTGAAACTCGCCGGGCAAAGTCTGTCGATCGATGAACTCCAGCCGCTGATATCCGCGGCCGCGGTCCGTTTTCCCAACGGCTCAGTGCTGAAGGGCGGGACGCTTTCTATGAACATGGCCATTACTGGCCACGCAAAATCCGACGTCATCATTGGTCCGATTGCGCTCGACAACGTGAGCCTGGTTGGTTTCGACGTCGGTTCGAAAATTCACGGCATCGCGGCGCTGAGCGGCGTGAAAACGGGAGACACCACGAATTTCCGAAAGTTGACCGTGAACGTTCACATCACGGACGCCGGGGTAGTGGCCGACAACATTGAAGCCGTGATCGAGGGAATGGGCGAGCTTTCCGGCAGCGGCACCGTCTCGCCCACCGATCAACTGGATTTCAATCTCACGGTGAAAAATGCGCCATCCAAAGGAATCGCCGCCAAAGTCGGGGTGGGCTTGCTCACGACATTGAACGGCTCGGGAAGCGGTTCGGGCAACGGCTCCGGCGTGCCCATACACGTCGCCGGCACGTCCGAGGAACCCTATATCACCGCCGATGTCGCCGGCGCCGTCGGGAAGAAAACCAAATCGATTACATCCATCTTCGGTAAAAAGAAATAGTTCGCACCGTATTTCCGCGCGGCCCGGCTCTTTCTCGATTTCACTCCGATTGAAACCAAACCCATCCCGCCCAGGCGTGAAGGTGTTGCGTCCTCGTCTATGCGTGGGCAACCACTTGGTACGGGCGCATCATTTCATTGTCTTCGTGTTCGAGTATATGGCAATGCCAGACGTAGCGGCCGGCATAGCCCTCGAAGTGCACGATGATTCGCGTGGCCATGCCGGGTTCGGCGCGCACGGTGTCCTTCCATCCCGCTTCCGATGGGTCTGGAGGCACGGGTTCGCCCGTGAATTTCAACTCGCGCTTGCTCATGTAAGTGGAGGTTTCGAAGCGGCGCCTATCTAGAATCTGGAATCGCACCAGATGAAGATGAATAGGATGCGAATCGTCGGTGGGATTGATCAGGGTCCAGATCTCGGTCGAGTTGAGCACAGGGGTTTCCGTAATGGGTTGGTGCCAGTACGTGCCGTTCAGCAGCATGAGAACGGGCTCGGCGACGCGATTTACGTATTGGTCGAGAGAAAGAAGCCGCGTCTTCACTGCTTGAGATTCGGGAGTTTTTGGCATAGGGCGCAAGGCTGCCGGCAGCGCACTCACGTCGTTCACTTTATCGCTCGAAACGCGGAATTGCATCACCACGAACGCGTCGTTATTGAGAATGATCTCCTCACCGCGATGGCCGCTGAAGTCAACGACGAGATCAACTCGTTCGCCCGGCGCAATCATCAATGCCTTGAGATAAACCGGCGCCGGCAGTAGTCCCTGGTCCGTTCCTATCTGACTAAAAGTAGCGCCGTTTGCGAATGACAAGTGGTAGAAACGCGCATTTGAACCGTTAAGCACGCGAAGGCGATACTTACGTGGCGCTACATCGAGGTACGGGAATATTTTTCCGTTCACGAGGATAGCGTCGCCGAAAACTTCGGGAACCCACGGAGCGTTCGTTTTGTCCGACACCGGATAAAAGAGCTGGCCTTGAGGAGTAAAGAAACGGTCGGAAATCACCAGCGGAATTTCATATTTTCCGTTGGGCAATTGGAGAGCGTCTTCCGCGTCGTCTCGCACGATGTACACACCCATCAATCCCGCGAAAATATTAAGGCGGTTAATTCCCATCGCGTGATCGTGATACCACAGCATCGCCGGGTCCTGCTGGTTCGGGTAGTGATACAGGGCCGATTTCCCGGGAACAATCCAATCCTCGGGATAGCCGTCGCTATCGGGGGGCGCTTTTCCGCCGTGAAGGTGTACCACGGTGCGAACTTCGGGTTCGTCCGCGCCAGCCCCGGCAAGGTTGTGGTCTATAGGAAGAAAATGCTTGTCGGGTAGCTCGTTGACCCACTCGACCAGAATTTCCTGTCCGCTGCGGACATCGAACGTGGGGCCCGGAAACTGCGAGCCGAAACCCCACATGCGCGTGGGCTTCAGGTCGCGATGGACTTTCATTTCGAAGGGCTGCATGGCTTGGCGGAAGTACGGAATTTTTACCGCCGGATCTGCCGGACTGGGTTGGTAGCGATCGGGTTTCGCAATCGGGGGGATCGGGAGAGGGTCCACGAACTTGGCCAGCGTATTCGGGTCGAGCGTGGAAGCCTTTACCGGCACTGACTGGGCGAGCACAGGCAGCTTGTTCATCAGCAACGCCGTGGTGGCCAAACCAGAACGGTGAAGGAATTTTCGTCTTGAGATCACGCAGCTCCCTTAAGCTCGGGAAGATAGCACGCAGGGAAAGCGAGGCACGTGCGCAGGCTTGCCGCACGTGCCTCGTCGTCCAGCGTCAGCTATCGGTTCGAAGTTTAGTTCGAAGAGGAGGAGAACTCCACTTCCCCGGTTTTATCGTTCAGGATAAACAAGTCATTATCGTCCACCTGTTTGAAATCGAACATTTGAGTGATGGAGTTCGCTATGGTGTCAAACGAACCGTTTCCGATGCGCTGCCCGTCCAGCCAATTGTCCTCGATGAATCGAATCGTGGAACTCTGGTCGGTCATGGTGTGGTCCACGAAGTTGCGGCGTGCCCACGGTGAAATGACCATATAGGGCAACCGCGGACCATATCCGCAGCGGCCTTGCGCGTGGAGGGTACTGGAGTTGATGCCAGGAAGCGCAGTCGCTCCGCTCCCGCACGACCCGTTGGTTAGAACATCGGCGAGAGGAACCGCAGATGTATTCACTATTTGGCCTAGCTGATGATCGTACCAACCGTCAGAGTCGTCGTAGTTGATCACGACGGCCGTGTTTGCCCACTCCGGCTGACCTTGCAGGAAATTGATTACGTCCACGATGAACGTCTGCTCGTCCAACGGATCGGAGTAGCCCGCGTGGCCGTCCTGAAATCCCGGCGCTTTCAAGAAACTTACGGCGGGAAAGTTACCGGCTCGGATTGCGGCGTAGAAGTCCAGGATGTCATATTGGTGATTGGCGCCATCGCCCTGTTGGCCGATGAGTTTTACTGAACTCGGCCGGGCGTGGGTGGGATTGGCAGTGGAGACGTAATATTGGAAGGGCTGATGGTGCGGGATGTAATCAGCTTTCTTCGTCGCAGTTATCGCGGAAGTCGTCGATCTGCTGCACCCGGTGCTTCCGTTTGAATTCACGATGCTGAGGTTAAAACCTCCTTCGAAAAAGCCCCAGCTCACACCGGCAGCGTTCAGTAGATTGCCGATATTTTGTCCGCCCATTTGAACCGTCTCGCCGCTTGAGGTAGAGCAAACATCTCCCACCGGATCGGCGTCACTGTTCAGCGTGAATCCGCCGTTTCCGTCAGGCACGATTGAGCCGCTGCCGTTCAAGCTCTGGATGACTCCGTTGGTTTGACCGGATACGAGATTGATGGCGCCTGGAGTGGAGGGGCCAAAATTCGTATCGTAGGAGTTGTCGCTCATGGCGTAGTGTTGCGCGTAGTTCCAGAGCGCCGTGACTGTATTTCCGTCGTAATACCCCATCACCAAGCCAGTGGTGTCCGCTATCGGCGGGGCGCCCGGAGGCGGGCCAGGGGTTCCGGTGTTGAGCGGAAAGAGGTCCATCAAGCCGCCATCAAAGGCGGCTTGCTCCGGCGTGTAATCGTGATCCTGGTCGGAAGTGGCGGCTTGAGAGCGATCCAGACGAAAAGGGTTGGTCGCACCAGCAAGATTTAGCGGATTCAGGTTGGGGTTATTGTTGAGAAGCGCGTTGCTGAATCCATTGACTGTGGGCGTGCCTGCCGCGGCTTTAAACTTCGGTTCGCCAGAAGGATTCGTTGCGACGGGATAGGTTCCGAAATAGTGGTCGAAAGAAACGTTTTCCTGGAAAATGACGACCAGGTGCTTGATTGGGGTAGCTGCTTTGACGCTGCTCGGAGGTGGGGGAGCAGCGCCCAACATTCCGGGATTCAACATCATTCCGGCCAGCAAAATCGCGAAAACTCTGCGCATATTCTGAATCCTCCATTGGCTTCGTGGCTTGTCGGCTGCCCCGTACAGCCGGCACGAGCGAAGGAAGGCTAGTCGCAGGAAGTTACAGAGTTGTGAACCTGCCATGATGTCATGGTGAAGTCGCAGGATGCCTCGCATGGCTGATCGAAACACGTCAATTCTAGAACCGGTTAGAATTGTAACAGGTGATTGTTTTCTGCGAGTTACGGCGATTTCTGTTTGTGAGTCAGAACCGGTTAGGAATGAGATGAAAACCTCGACGCAAGCTCCGACTATGTTCAAGTTTTTGGTTTCGCAGAATTGGATTTTTTGGCGATTTGAGCTGATCGCCATCATTTGTTTTCCGTGAGTTACGAGGTGTTCTATTTCCTGAGTTTGGCGATTTAATTTGGCCTGATTGTTGAAGAACAGAGAGCACAAACTTGAGGCGAGCGGCGGTTTTTGAGGCGTATGGTGTACGGCTGCGGAGTTGCACACTCTGCACCGGTCGCGGCCTCGGGACGGCACTGGTGATGCAGTGACAGCGCGTGGTCCCGGGCCCGTCCGAAGACGAGTTTCGGCGCGGGTCAAAGCTGAACCTTCCGTCCCGCTCCTTCCGTCGCAAGCCATATTCACCAACCTCCTATAAATACTACCGCTACCGCCGCCCGCAGCGGGCGGGCTCGCCACAGCCAGCAGGCGCAACTCTGCCTTCCGCCCTTTTTCCGGGGCGCAAAGCAAACAAAAGCAATAAGTTATTGTTTGGGTAAGTACCTTTATATCATACTTCTAGGGTGATGTCAAGGGATCGACTGTGTGAGCATATGGTGGAGCGACGCGGTTCTGTTCCCATCGCGGCGTTAACGGGCCACGACGCCCGCCTGCCCTTCGCGAATTCTCTCAGGGTAAAAAGGCGGCCGCTACAAAGGCAGATCCGCGGCACATCACGAGAGCCTATCTGGTGGAGGCCGGCACAGACTTCAGGTAGGCGATTATGGCGACGGCGTCCTCGTGATTGAGGTGATAGATGTGCATGGGGGGACGGATGACTTCGCCGTTTGGGTCTCGGCCTTGTTCGAGGATTGCCTCGCCGTCGGAATCGGTGTAGGCGGCAAAGCCGGCCAGCGGAGGCGCCTGTTGGGCCCAATTGTGATCCGGATGAACGGGCACGATCCACACCGGGGCGCCTTGCAATGCGCGAGAGTTGTCAAGATTGCCTTGCGCGTCGCGGGGCGTGTGGCATTCCGTACATCTCGCGACTTCCTCAACCAGATATTTTCCGCGCTTCACCTGAGACTGCCCGGATGACGACGAGGAATTGGCCGCCGTCTGCTTGGAAGTTTGGGTGGAAGCGAAGACTGCCGCAGCGAACAAGACGAGCGCGAGGGCGCACAAACTAAAAGAAGTTTTCATTTGATTTTAGTAGCACACCTTTGCGGCACGCGTCCAGCAAATGATTGAGCGGAAATAATTGCGGGCTCGCTGAATCCGAATATATTTCCGTGCGCAACAATTACGGCAGGACAGAAAGCGCTTTGAAGACGCGATCGCCGAAGGAAAACCCGGAGGCCGGCTGACCTTTGGGGTCCCGCGCGTTGGACTCCACGAAAGGTCCACCGTTGTCGAGGACCAAACGGTCGCCCCAGCCGATGAGACCGAAGAGGCGAATCAGGTCCTGCGTCGGCTTCGAAATCGGAACGATGTAGGTGGGCAGCAAGGAATATTGGACGCGCTTGACCACGGTGGGCGCCAATCGCCGCATGGCGTTGTGCAATTCGCCGGGATTCTCGATGGGACATTCGACGGCGTGAATCAGAAAGAAGCCGCGCTGGCGGAAATCGCTGAGGGTGCGCAGTTCATCGATCTGCGAACTCACGGGGCCGCTACATTTCACCAGTTCTTCAAAATAGACGCGGGCGGCCACCGAACGAGTGGAGTGATCCGGGGCGGCGCGATAAAAATAATCGCCATCCAGCGCGGGCGGAGCGGCATTTAACAACAGCGTTTTGATCTGGGTGGGGCGAAAGCGCGCGGCGAGGTCGAGCCGCTCTTTGCGGCGGACAACATGCGCATCGTCAACGCGAGCCCCGCAACCTTCGCAAATAGGCATCCGATACCTTTTCCTACGCCGTCGCCTGCCGGGCCTTAGCCGAAAGAGGATGCCATGCGCCCCGCAGCAGCGCAAGTGTGCACGGTTCGGGCGCGGAAACTGTGGCTTGGGCGGGCATGCGAAATTCAGCCGAAATATTTTAGATTTCGAGATCTGTTGCTTTGGACAGATCCTATGGCGCGGTTTGAATGGGCATTCCGAACGGTGCGAGAGCTTCACGGACTACGCTAGCTTCGCCGACCGCTACTATTGCGGCGCGAGATGCCGGAAAATATTTCCTAGCCGCGGAGTCCACGTCGCCGGCTGTAGTCGCCGCGACCTTCTTTCCGTAGATGCCGATTTCATCCGGAGGCAGACTTTTCACCCAAAGAGCGGCGAGTGCGGCTGCGACGGAAGCCCGGCTTTGCAGGCTGATGGCCTGGATGCCGACAAGGAAGCGCTTGGCCTGACTAAGCTCGTCGGGCGTGGGGCTGGTGGTGACGAGGCGATTGAGCTCGTAGGTGATTTCGTTAACGGTAGCGGCAGTGACCGCGTTGCGAACGTCGGCGTGACTTACGAGAGCGCCAGCGGCACGATAGGTATTCACAGATGTGTGAGGCGAATAGGTGTAACCCTTTTCCTCGCGAATATTCGAAGTGAGGCGCGAGCCGAACGTGCCGCCGTAAATGGCGTTGGCAACCACGGCGGATTCGAAATCCGGATCGCCGCGCAAGGGACCAGGGGCGGCAAACTCGATGGTTGTTTGGACCGAGCCGGGGCGTTCGACCACGAATACAGAGTGGGGCGGATCGGGAGTGAAACGCGGAGTCTCGGCGATGGGAGATTCCGCCGGGGACTTCCAGGCCCCGAAATTCGATTTTACCAGCTCGAGCATTTTCTCATTCTGAAAATCACCGACGGCGATGAAGACCGCCTGGTCCGGGCGAAAGCGCTGCGCGTATATCTTGCGTAAATCGGCGGACGTGGACGCAGCGATGGATTCCTTGGTGGGAGAAATCACGTGATAGGGATTTTTCCCGAAGAGAACGTTGGCCACGGCGCGAGAGGCGAGAAAACCGGGATCGGCTTCCTGCTGTTGGAGATTGTCCGCAAGATTGCTCTTGGCAAGCGCGACTTCGTCGTCCGGAAATGATGCGTTCTGAAGAATGTCCGCCAGGACGGCCATGGCAGGCTCGGCTTTGGCCGCGAGAACGGTGGTGGAAACTTCTATGGAGTCTTTCTCCGCATTGGCGCTGAGGTCACCGCCGGCGCCCTGAAAATCTTCGGCAATTTTCTTTGCATTTCGCGACTTGGTTCCCTGATCGATGGTATTGGAGAGCAATTCAGAAATTCCAGGGCGATCGGTTGGGTCGGCGGCAAGACCTCCGCGCACCGAAACGCTGTAAGACAGCGTCGGAAAACCGGGTTTGGAGACGAGCCACACGGTGAGGCCGTTATCGAGCTTGGCGATTTTTACGGAAGGAGCTTCCAGCGGCTTTTCCGGCCCGTACGGGGGAAGATCTTTCGGCAACGGCGTCTGCTGTTTTTGCGCGAAGGCACACGACCCGAACAACATTACGATGCCGACCAGCTTCAGGAATCTCACTGTGCGCCTCCGGGCTTTCCCGCGCCGGGACTGGCGGGCGCAGGAACTCGATTGATAATCGTACGGTTCGTGCTGACGAGGTACTTGGTTGCAAAGGCGCGCACTTGATCGGGCGTGACTTTCGCGAGGTCGCTAGGAGCGGTGAAGACGCTATCGAAACTGCCGGTAAAGAGAACAGCGTGAGAGAGGGCGGATGCGCGGTTTATAGGAATTTCAAGCTGGGAGTAAAGGTCCGCGCGCATCTTTGCGACGATGCGATCCAATTCCTCCTGGCTGGGGCCTTTGGCGGCAAGGTCCTTGACGGTGGAATCGTAGGCAGCGAGAACCTGATCTTCGGTTACGTTTGGCGGATAGACGATGAAAGAAGTCATGAGCGTGGGACCGTTGTATTCAAATGGATTGCCAAGCGGCCAGTTCAGGCCGCCGTTCACGGAAAGCGCAACCTTTTTGTCTTTCACCAAAGCTTGGTAGAGGAGCGACGCTTGGCCGTTGTGGAGAAGTTCGCCGGTGACGGCGCCGGCCAGGGCATCCGGTGAACGTGCCGGAGGCATGCGATAACCGATGGCGAGGGCCGGAACTCTGGCGAGTTTATCGGTCTCAGTTTCGCGGCGTTCGGCGGTTTGAGGCTTCTCTTCCACGTTCGGGCGCGGAGGGGTGGGGCGCGAGGGAATTCCGCCAAAATATTTTTCAACTTTTTCAAAGACTTCGCTGGGATTGAAATCGCCGACGATGGCCAGCACGGCATTGTTCGGCGCGTAGTATTGTTCGTAAAACTTTTGAACGTCTTCAATTTTGGCGGAGTCGAGATCTTTGAAGTCGCCGTAAAAATTGTGCGCATTGGGATAGGTGTCGAAGGCTTTTCCGGGAAGGTCGATAGCGAAGAAAAGGCCATAGGGCTGATTCATCACGTTTACGCGAACTTCTTCTTCCACCACGTTTCGCTGGTTTTCGAGATTCTTGGGCGAAAAATCGAGCGTCTTCATGCGGTCGGCTTCGAGCCAGAGCAATGCATCCAGAGCAGGCAGAGGAGCGGTCTCAATGTATTCGGTAAAATCGTAGCGCGTATCGCCGTTGAGAGCGCCGCCGCCGCTTTCAGTGACGCGGTCAAAGATGCCCTTGGGCGAAACCGGCGTGCCTTCGAACATCATGTGTTCGAAGAGGTGCGCGAAGCCCGTGCGGCCCTCAGGCTCGAGGCGAAATCCGATGCCATAGCTGACGCAAATTCCGAAAGTGGGCGCGGAATGATCTTCGGAAACCACAACGGTCAAGCCGTTCGGCAGCTTTTTCATCGCAGTGGCGGCTTTCCACTCCTGAGCCTGCGCGGGAAGCGTCACGAGCAGTACGGCACACAAAGCGAACAAGAGAAACGAACGTTTCATAATCTTGGCCTTTCCTTTTTTAAGACGCCGCAGGAGCCGGGGGGTTCGCGATAAACTGCGAAGTCAAAAGGTATAGCACATTGCGCCGCGAAATTCGAGTGGTGCTGGCGCAAACAAAGTCTCGGAGAACTTTTTCAAATCGGAAGGTGCACATTTGCGCCAGGAGAGCGCCTGCAAAGGTATTCATTGCGGGCGCGGAGTTAGAATGATTAGAATCCGTCGCCGGCCCAGTAAATGATGTACGGACCGGCGCTGAGGCGCTGGTGAGAAAACAATGATGCGATTCAACGTGAGTTTGATTCGAACGATCTTGCTGCGAGCGCTTTTATTCTTCGTGATTGCGCAGACGCCCCTGCCGGCACAAGCGCCGCTCAGCGTCAAATGGGAGGAGCTGACGGCTGCGGATTTCGTGAGAGCCATTCAACAATCGCAAGGGACGTGCATTCTGCCGATTGGAATCCTCGAGAAACACGGACCGCATTTGCCGCTCGGCACCGATTTGATCAACGTGAGATATGTTTCGGTGGAAGCGGCGAAGCAGGAATACGCGGTGGTTTTCCCGGAATATTATTTCGGGCAGATTTTTGAAGCGAAGCACGAGCCCGGCACAATCGCTTACAGCGCAACGATGCAAATGGAGCTGCTGCAGGAAACAACGGATGAGATGGCGCGAAACGGTTGCAAGAAAATCGTGATCGCCAACGGCCACGGCGGCAATGAGAATCTGCTTCCCTACTTTGCGCAAACGCAACTTGCCGCGCCGCATGATTACGTCGTTTACATCATGCCGCTGCCGGAACATTTGGACCAACCGGGGAGGCCGTCGGTGAAGGACCCTGCCGATATGCATGCGGGGGGGACGGAGACCTCGCATGTGATGGTTTCGCGGCCGGATTTAGTTCATATGGAGCGAGCGAAGGACGAATCCGGCGCGGATCAAAAGCGGCTGAACCTTCCGGATACGCTGTACACGGCGATTTGGTGGTATGCGCGTTTTCCAAATCACTATTCGGGAGAAGGCGCAGCCGCAACCAAAGAGCTCGGCGAGTTCGACATGAAGGAATGGACGAGCGAACTCGTGACGGCGCTGCGCGCGGTGAAGGCTGATAGCGAGAGTCTGAAGTTGCAGAATGAATTTTTCGAGAAAGCGCGGCATCCGCTTGAGACGAAGTAGCGATGCACTGCGTTGAAACTTAGCGGGCGGGGTGAAGTTGAGGGCGACCGGTGGAGGGGACCGCGGGGAGGTCGAGGAGTCGCTGCGAGCGGACGGCGCGATGGCGCGCGAGAAGATGTTTCTGGGCGCGGCGTCCCCACGAGCGGACAAAATAATAATTCAGCGCGCCGCCGAAACCGGCGCTGAGAACCGGGATCAGCCTGCCGGACCATTTTTCAGCAACTTCCGCGCCGACTTTCACGGCAATGCGGTCGATGATTCGCGGGACGAGGCGTTCGATGGCCTGCTTTTCGACGAAATCACGCCCGAGGTCGAGGCCTGCTGCGCTGGCAGCGGCCATCCATAGCTCACCGACTTCGTCATCGGTGGTGTATTCGAATCCGTGAATCAAACTTAATTTCTGCAGCATGCGAATAGTGATGGCCGAAAGAATTCCGGCGTCGGGAACGATGGTGAGCATGCCACCCATTCCCAAACCCATGCCTTCGAGAGCCGCGGTCTTCATGGAAGACTTGATAATGCGGTTGGCAATCGGAGTGATCACGTCTTCGCCGAGATAAAACATGTCGCGCCAGGCGCGGATCGGCAGCTTATGAGTGCGGTTTACCTGCTTGAGAAATTTTTGCGGATCAACCTGAACAGTTTCGTAAGCCCGGCGGAATCCGGAGCGCGTGGCAGATTGCATCAGGCGGGACAGGGCAGACGGCGCTTTTTTTCTTCGTGGCATGCTAGTTTGGATGCGGTGAGGCGCCCGGAGGTAACGAGCGGCTCGCTATCGAATTCAGGATAGCAGGTTTGGGCCCAGGCGATGCAAAATCCCGTTACAAAGCGACCGTAATTGGCACGTTGGATGACGCTGACCGATCGTTGGGGACAGATGCGCTAAAACCGGCGGGACTTTGACGTACACTGCGACATATACTGCGCAGCGAGATGACTCGAAAAAGTTGGATGGGGCTTTTGTTTGCGGGAATCGCGCTTAGCCATTCGGTTCCGTGTTTTGGGCAGACGGAGAAGGGCAATGGATATGCGGCCTACAGCACGGCAGCGAAGGATCCGAAGACCGCGCAGGCGCCGAGTTTTGCCGCGGTATTGCTGGGCGGACACGGCGATGTGGAGGAGGCCACTGAGTTTCTTTGCAAGCGTTCCGGAGGAGGAGAGTTGGTGGTGTTGAGTGCCTCCGGAGCGGACGAATACAACTCTGATTTTCATGCGGCGTGCCCGGGGAATTCCGTCACTACTCTGGTGATCACTTCGGCGGAAGGCGGAAACGAGCCTTTTGTGGCGGACAAGATTCGCAAAGCGCATGCGATTTTTATTTCCGGCGGCGACCAATCGAACTACGTGAAATTCTGGAGCGGCAACGCGGTGCAGAAGGAGATCAACGCGGATGTTGCGCGAGGGGTGCCAGTAGGAGGAATCAGCGCGGGGCTTGCGGTGCAAGGTCAATTCGTATTTACCGCGATGCAAGATACGGTGAAGAGTCCCGAAGCTTTGGCGAATCCGTACGATTCACACGTGACTCTGGTGCGCGATTTCCTGACGATTCCCGCGCTCAAAGGCGTAATCACCGACAGTCATTTTTCGCAGCGCGAGCGCATGGGACGCTCGATTGCGTTCCTTGCGCGCATCGTGCAGGACGGTTGGGCAAAAGAAGCTCACGGCATCGGGATTGACGAGACGACAGCGGTGCTGGTGGATGCGGACGGGCACGCGCGCGTGGTCGGGGAAAATTCAGCATATTTTATGACGCTCGATCATCGGCCGGAAATTTGCGTGGATGGCAAGCCGCTGACGGTCCGCCACGTGAAGCTTTGGAAATTGAGCGCGGGCGCGGAGTTCGATTTGAAATCATGGACGGGACCCGAAGGGACGGCGATGGAAGCCGACGTCGTGGACGGCAAACTGACGCTCACGGTTCGTGTGCGTATTGAGCAAACCAGTGGGAACACGGCGCAGTGAGGGCCGTTGCTTAACGCTGCATGCACCGGCATCGCTTCACCGGCGAAAACGGGAGCATCAGGGGCGAGCAAACGACGGCTCGGCGAAAAATCCGCCGAAAGGAAAATTCGTCGAAGGCGTTTTTTATATCGCGGCTAAAGCCGCGTCCCACAAGGCTACCGCGGGCTTGTTGCCGAAGACAGCGGCAGAAACAAGATGCCGCGCTGAAGACCGCGGCGCTACATTAAAACCTCCGAGTCGATGACGTGGTCTAGGCTGGGCAGCGCTAGAGCGGGCCCGCCACGGCGGGCGGGCGCAGCGCCGCGACGAGACGCGGGACGCAGAAAACGCGCCTGCTTCCGCGCTCCTACGGGGTATTGCTACAGGCGACGCGATTGGGTGAAGAGAGCGGGAGCAAGCCTGCCTGCCCGCAGGCGGGCCCGCGACGGCGGCGGCTAAGGAGAAAATCAAAAGAGCCGGCGGGACGCCGGCGCTACGAAAGGCACATTGGGGGTCAAACGCGCAGGGATTTGGGGCCGCTTACGAAGGGGTTGCCGCGTTCGTAGAAACGGAGGAGGCGGTGGGCATCTTGTGTGATTCCGATGCGGACGCTGACGGCAATCTTACCTGTCGGTCGCGCTGCTGTGCCAAGCCAGAGCGGGCCCTTCGCGCACAAATCTAGCCCATCGAGGCTTCTTGTGATTCGCATTGCGGCGGCGAGGCGGCCGGGGCCGCGCGAAAGCTCGGTTAGGCTTTTTGTGTGGCGATAGCGCTGCATCCACTCGATTCCTTCTAGCGGCTCCAGGCCGCGCAGGAGCACTCCTTCGCCGATGCCTTCGCGATTGCCGGAAATGTTGAGCATGTAGTGATTGCCGTAGATGAAGTACACGTAGGCGTGGCCGCGGTCGAGAAAAAGAGATTTGTTACGCGGGGTGAGACCGCGAAAAGCGTGCGAGGCCGCGTCGCCGACGATATAAGCTTCCGTTTCGACGATGCGCCCGCTCAATCGCACATGCGGCAGATCGTGAACCAGCGTCTTGCCGATAAGAAAGCGGGCGAGTTTGATGGTCTCGATGGGAAGCTCGCTGCGACGGAGGCGGCGAATGCGGACTTTTCGGCGAGCGGGCATCATGCGATTCGTTCTATCATACGAGGCGGTCGCGCGCGGCTGAGATTATTTTCTTAAAGCTTCCCGCGAGATGTGGTTCTCTATAGCCGCTTAGCAGCATTCGAGTTCGAGGCGATCATGAACGACAAAATATCGGAGAAAGAGCAGGCGTGGCCGGCGCTGCCGTTCGCGGAATGGAAAGATACTTGCGCCACGCTGCATATGTGGACGCAGATCGTGGGAAAAGTACGTCTGGCGCAAAGCCCGCTGATAAACCACTGGTGGGAAGTTCCGCTTTACGTTTACGCGAGAGGATTGACTACTTCGGCGATTCCCTGCCCCGGCGGAACTTTTGACGTTTCGTTCGACTTCATTGACCACCGCCTGGATATCAAGACGAGCCGCGGGGAGTCTCGGACGATCTCGCTTTACCATCGAACGGTCGCCGGATTTTACAGAGAATTCATGGAGATGCTGCGCTCTCTGAGGATCGAGGTAAAAATCTGGCCGGTGCCGGTGGAAATACCGAATCCGATTCGTTTCGACCAGGATGTGACGCACGCGCGGTACGATCCCGTTTATGCCAATCGCTTCTGGCGGATACTGGTGACGATTGACGCAATCTTCAAGGAATTTCGCGCGCGTTTTATCGGGAAAGCCAGTCCCGTTCATTTTTTCTGGGGCAGTTTCGATATGGCGGCTTCGCGTTTTTCGGGAAGGCGAGCACCGGAGCGGCCTGGAGCAGACAAGATTACGAAGGAAGCGTACTCGCACGAAGTGTGCAGCGTCGGATGGTGGCCGGGCGGAGGCGATGCGGCGAGTCCGATGTTCTACGCCTATTGCGCGCCCGAGCCAGCGGGATTCAAGGAGACCGTCATCCGTCCCGCGAAGGGATACTACGATTCAAAACTCAGCGAGTTTGTGCTGTCCTACGACGAAGTTCGGGCGATGAGTGATCCGAGGGCGGCGCTGCTCGATTTCTGCCAGAGCACGTACGAGGCTGCCGCGAACAAAGCCAAATGGGACCGCGAAGCGCTCGAACGGTCGCTCCCCCCAAAATAGTCCCAGTTACTAAGGAGAATTTAGCCTAAACGGTTGGAACGGCGGTCCTTAACTTCCCGAGCGAAGCCCTTAAAAGGAAAACCAAGGGAAAACGGAAAACAGAACTGCTGCTTCGAGAATCATTTTTGGCCGTGGGTTATTGTTTGACTTCCGAAGAGGTCAAGGTGCACTATTTTGCTAATGAGATTTTTGGTTATCGCATGCCTTCTACTAGCTTGCACAGGCCGCCAGTCCTTTGCCAAAGAGAGGGTGTGGCAAGACGCCACAGTTCAGGACATTAGCTCGGACACGCAAGATAAAGGCGCGGTTGTCATGCCGCTTAATGGCGGCTTGGTGGGTGGTCGGATCTCCGTGACGACGATTTGGTACACCATCGAAACCGAGCACATAACTTATGTTCTTGCGTGGACGCCGCGAGCTTGCGTCTTTGGAAAAGAACGCCCGCAATGCCGTGTTTTGGACCTCACATTACACGGGAAAACCAAGATCAGCTTGGACGGCTCGAATGCACATATCCTTGAAGACAGTGGGAAAGACGTGAAGGTTCCGGTCGTAAAAAAGATTGCGAAGTAAGTGGAGTGGTTTCGCTCTCGTGGAAACTGCCGGGCAATACTGATGGTGCCCACCCAAACGGTCTCCTAGCCTAAAATAGTACTAGATACTCTTACCCTACACGTTCCATGCCAGCCATAGATGTAAGGGACATAGCTCTTTTATTCTTACAGCATAGCTATGGACCAACCGACCAATCCGGGCGGGGGTGTGCCGGGGGGAAGTGGGCAATCGGGGGGCGATTCACGCCATTCCACTGACCACCACGATACAGTTCTGTTGAGCGACGTGCCGGAGGATCGGTTCGCGGAGACAGTAGCGATGCCTGCACCATCGATCCCTGCTGTAAACATTGGCTCCCTCGCGCTCGCTGCGATCGGCCAGCGCTACGAGATTCTGGGCGAAGCGGGACACGGCAGCATGGGCAACGTTTACAAAGCGCGGGATCGAGAAACCGGCGAGACGGTAGCGCTGAAATTATTGAAACCGGAAATCGCTTCGGATCACGCGATGATGGAGCGGTTTAAGAACGAACTCCTTTTTGCCCGCAAGATCACGCACAAAAATGTTTGCCGCATGCATGAGTTCAATCGCGTGGGCGGCATCGCGTATAGCTCGATGGAATTCGTCGAGGGCGAGAGCCTGCGATCCGTGCTGAGCCGGTTCGGCGGTCTGCCGCAAAAAAAGGCAGTGGACCTGGCGTTGCAAATCTGCTCGGGATTGAAAGAAGCTCATGCACAGGGAATCGTTCACCGGGATCTGAAGCCGGAAAACATCATGGTGGACGCGCACGGCAACGTGAAGATCATGGACTTCGGCATTGCGCGTTCGATGGAGGCAATGACGCGGATGACCGGATCGCTGGCGGGAACGCCGCAATATATGGCGCCCGAGCAAGTTGCGGGAAAGCCAGTGGACTACCGCACGGATATTTATTCGCTGGGACTAATTTTGTACGAAATGTTTACGGGCACGCCGGCGTTTCAAGCTGACAATCCGGTGGCGGTCGCACTGAAGCATATGCAGGAAGAGGCGGTACCTCCCCATCAGATTGATCCGGCGATACCCGCTTACATCGAGCGCACGATTTTGAAATGCCTGTTGAAAGAGCCTGCGAACCGATTCCAGTCAATCGCGCAACTGGAGCAGGCGCTTAACGGGTCGGAGGCGCCTATTTTGGCTGCTGCGGCGGCGCCAGTTCGAACGGCGAACGCGCAAAGAGTTGCGAGCGCGCCAGCGACTGCACGAATCGCGACGCCTACGATCGCGCCGGCGGCAGCGCAGAGCAAAGGGCCTTCAGCGATTGTTTGGGTGCTGCTGATCGCGGTGATTGCCCTCGGCGCATTAGGCACACTGCGCGGGATGGCGAACGCGCGAGCTGCGGACTTGATTCCGCCAGCCGGACTTCCCACTCCTGTGCCACCCGAAATTGCGTATGTGAGTTCTCCGCCAAAACCGGTCCATATCATTGCGGCGACTGAGCCCAGCGGGCCCGAGCCTTCGCGCGTACCCGACGAAAGCGCACCGGCGGCGGTTGCGCCTTCCAAACCAGCATTTGCGAACAATGAAACGCCTGCAAACCCGCAGCCCGAAGCCGAAACAGCAAAGGGTTTTTCGCGCAAGGGAGGCGGACTACGAGCAAGGCCGTCCGCGGAGGAAGCTGCGAATACTCTGCGCAAGGACGATGCTCCGAAAACCAACGCAAAGAGGCAAGCAGCGAGGAAGGATGTCGCACCTGAGACTCCAGCGCCGGCCGCGACCGGAGCTTCCTATTTATATGTGAAAACTTTCTTGCGTGAAGACCGCGCGAAAGAGGCCGAAACACAAATCGAGGGCTTGGGGATGCCGGCCGGTGTGGTTCAGAAACACGTGGGTAACGCGGATGTCTATGTGGTTTATAGCGGGCCCTATCCGGACGCGCAGGTTGCGAGCGCGATGCAAAAGCTGGAGCAAAAGGGTTTTTCGAACGTGCGGTCAGTTCCCGTCCCTGGGACTGGCGGGAGTGCAAAACAATAGCGGTTCTAGATATTTTCAGGGGTCATAGGCGATGGAAATCGAATTCGGGGCGCGCAGCGACGTGGGGCGCGCTCGCGGGAACAACGAAGACAGTTTCGCGGTGGCTGCCGAATTGAAGCTGTTTGTGCTGTCGGATGGAATGGGCGGGCTGGCGGCGGGAGAAGCGGCGAGCCGGCTAACCACGGAGACGGTGGTAAATAACTGCCGCGCGGCGGCTTCGAATCCTTCGCTCCCATTGATCGGTGAACACCTGACGGAGCTCTCAAAGTCATCGAACCGGCTGGCTAGCGCGATTCGCACGGCAAACCGCGATGTTTACGCGGCCGCGCAGAAGGACAAGAAAAAGCGCGGAATGGGCGCAACAGTGGTGGCCGTATGGATTGCGGACTCGCAGCGAGCAAGCGTGGCGCACGTGGGAGACAGCCGCATCTATAGGCTGCGCGGGGAGGACTTCGCGCAGATAACCGAAGATCATTCGTTTGTTGCGGACCAGGTTCGTCGCGGCATGATGACGCAACAGGAAGCGGCACAAAGCAACATGCAAAGTGTGCTTTTGCGGGCTTTGGGCGTGGAACCGGAAGTTCAAGTTGACATCACGGAGAAGGATTTGATGGAAGGCGACACTTTCCTGCTCTGTTCCGACGGGCTCACGCGCGAGCTTTCGGATGCGCAGATTTCCGCGACTCTGGCCGAGGCGGAAAATTCGCAGGAGGCGGCGGATCGGCTGATCGATCTCGCGAATCAGGCCGGAGGCGGAGACAACATTACCGCGGTGGTCATACGATACGCGCCAAAGCCGGTACGAGCGTTCGCGCGAATAGGGAAATGGTTCAAAGGATCCGAAGAGCGGTGACGGCGCGGCGATCCGTTACAGTCTGCGCAAAAATTGAATCGAGGGGGCATGAACATGTCGAAGTTAGTGCTGAAATTTGAGAGTTCGGTATTAAAAGAGGTTTCGGTGGGCAGCAAGGAAGTGAGCATCGGGCGCTCGCCGGAGTGCGGAATCGTGATCGATAACCCAGCGGTCTCGAACTATCACGCGCGCGTGTTCAGCGAAGAGGGGCGCATGATGCTGGAGGATTTCGGAAGCTTGAACGGAACTTTCGTCAATGGGCAGCGGGTAAAAATGGTTACGCTGAAACCGGGAGACTCCGTGGCGATCGGCAAGCATACGATCGTGGTGACGGACTCGAGCGAGATCAGAGGAACCGCGCCGGGCGGTTCGAATGGAACATCGTGGCCCACGGTGCCGAAAATCGATGAAACCGTGATGCTCGACACCAAGGAGCGTCGCGAATTCCTACGGCAGGTGGCGGCAGGGGGAGAAAGCACGCAGGTGGCGCCGGGCCGGCTGAAACTGCCTACACTTTTGGTGCGCAAGGGCAAGACCGACCGGAAAGAGTACACGCTGAGCGATAAGCTGACGGTGATTGGGAAATCGGCGCTGGCGACAATCAAGCTGAAAGGGTGGTTCGCGCCGAAAGTAGCCGCGCAGATTACTCGGCGCGAGGATAATTCGTTTTATATCGGAATGGCTGAGCGAGTGCCGAGCGTCAACGGGACGGCTATTTCGCAACCCTCCAAGCTTTCTTCCGGCGACGTAGTGGAGGTAGCGGGGATCGTGCTGGAATTCGTATATCGTGATTGATTCCGGCGAGGATAGGAAACACGGCAGAATCGCGGTCGTGCGCCGGTGTTCTGCAAAATTTTCGTCGGCGGCATAGCGTTCAACACTTCAGTTACTCGTAGCGCCAAATTCAACGACGTCATTCGGCGAGATTGAGCTGTAAAAGGCTGCGGGCCTCGCAGTTCTGGCGTCAGCGTCTCCCACCATTTTGGTTCATTGAACTTCGGTCAGGTACCCGCTGGTACCGTGGTCCTATAGGCATGCGCGAAGGGCATCGGTACATTTGGATTGTTCACGTTTTTGACGGACTCACGACTGGGGAGAACGCGCATGGCTGCAGCAACTTACATCGGGGCTTCACCGGTATCGTCACCGGATAAGAGCTCGGGCCATAAAGACACGCGGCGCCGGGCGCGGTTGAAGGTTTCGCTTCCGCTGGAAGTGCGGCCCTTCGATGCGCGCTTCGCCGAGATAGTGGACGTAGGCGAAGTGCTGGATTTCACGCGCGATGGCCTCTACTTTGCGACCTGTATGCCCCATTATTTCATGGGGATGCGGCTACTCGTGACCTTTCCGTTTGGGGAAAGAATCTCAGCACACAAGAAATTCCTAGGCTCGATTGTGAGAATGGAAAACCGACCGGATGGGACGGTCGGAATTGCTGTGCGGTTCCTGCTATAAGGCTGGCGTTCGATGGGTTGGCCTTTAGGCATGGCAGCGGGGATAGCGCTTGTTCGGCCGTGTCCCACCTACGACAATAATAAACAGGATTTGGCCTTCGTAGCCAATTAGCGGAACCGCCGTATTGCGTGCGGGGAGACTAGGACAACACGATGCATAATTCATCTGAGAAAAAGAAAAGCCACGGAGCTCACTCGCATTCGGTGCAGGAAGCCGAACGACGCGCAGCAGAGCGCCACATGTTCACCGCCGGCGCTGAAGTGGTGGAGCTGAAGTCCGGGGCGCGATTTTCTACCCGTACTACTGACCTCGGACCAGGCGGCTGTTACGTCGATACGACAGTTCCCTTCCCCATCGGTTCGATCGTGCGCGTGACTCTGAACAAGGGCAAGACCACGTTTGAGACCGCGGGCACGGTGGTCTATTCACAGCACGGGCTTGGCATGGGTATCGCGTTCAGCGAACTGAGCGAGGAAAAACGGTTGGAACTCGCCGACTGGATCGCGGGTGTTACAGGCGAGCGGCATGTGGCACATGAAATTGCGCGCGCTCCAAAAGATTCGAATCCTCAAAAGGGCCACGAGTTTGTCGCGCTTGTCCGACTGGTCCGGCTGATGATCGGGAAAGGAATTCTGACGGAAGCGGAAGGAACTTCTGTACTCCACGATCCCGTACTATAGAAATAGGATCGGAGCAGGTTAGCAGAGCAGCTTTTACTTTTAGTGACGGAAGCGGGCTCCTGGGCTCGATTTGCAAAATCCGGTCCGGCACTGAACCCCTTGGGATGTTCTTCCTACAGAAGGCAAAAATTGCCTAGTGGCCCGTCAAAATTGCACGGTATGCTGCGGTTAAGTGGTTTGTTTTCTTTCGTGCTGTGAATTTTCACTATGGCAGCTAGAGTGCAGCCTATTACTGGGGGTACCCATGGGAGAAAGAAGAAAAGCACGCAGGTATGAGCTTTATCTTCCGGTACAGGTTTGCCTGTCTGTTCAGCGCCCCGTAGAATTTCACACGGGGCAACTACGTGACGTTTCCCGCTCAGGAGTGTTTTTCCAATCGACCGTTCCGATAGACACCGGAACAGGTATGGAGCTTACGTTCTCGCTGCCTGCCGAGAAAGAGCGCGGAACGACGGTCCTGGTCCGCGCCAGCGCTAAGGCGCTTCGCGTTTCGACATTGCCTGGCGAGGACGCGCCGCTCTACGGCGTGGCAGCGACGATCGATCGCATCGACTTCATCCGGCCGGTTATTTCCAGCGCCGCATAATCTTCTTCATTTCACATCGAGTCCTGGACACCGGCGCAGCTTTTCTCAGCTGCGCCGTTTTTTTGTGCCTGCTAGTAGGTGCGACATACACGCCAGTTTATTTCTTCGCCGGATATGGTTACGCCGATACAATAAGAATATATCGGCCACGCACATTCCATGTCCCAGCAAAGCCCGGCAAAACGAATCGTTGAGCTAGAGCGCGATACGCTGCGCGCGCTGTGCATCCGCGCGAGTGAGAACGCACGGCACGAAACTGCAATGCGCGACCTCTCTAACCATGTCTGGCAGGATGCGGAGCATCGCGTCATTTTCGAAGCGATCCAGAGGCTGAGCAGCAGCGATCCGCAGCTTTTACGGGAACAGCTTCCGGCGCAAACAACACGCATGGGCTTCCCGGACGTAAACTGGGAAAACTATTTTATCCCCGCAGGAAAAACGGACGGCGATTTCGACGCGCTGGTGCGCGATTTGCTGGCTCAGCCCAAGACCACGAAATGAACCCGCGATAGGGGCCAATCTACCTGGCGGCTAATCCGAATGCGCGTGAATGAAATTCGAGTGAAGCGGGAAAGTGTTCCGCCACGTAACTCCAATCGTGACCGCCGGGATACAGATGGAACTCGTTGGGGATGTGGCGAGAGTCCAATAGATCGTGAAATGCCTGGGCACCGGCGTTGAAGCCGTATTCGTCCTCCGTACCGCAATCAAAATAGACTTTCAAACCGTTCAGATGCGGGCCGTTTTTTACAAGCGTGAAAGGACTGTTTTGATTCCAGTAAGCCGCGTCGGGAGGAGACCCGAACGCGGTGCCGAGAACGCGCGAAAGCATGGCCCCCTGATAACTCGTCATCCCGCCGGTGGGCAGATTAGCCACCAGGGCAGCGCTGTGCGCGCTCACGGAGCCGAACAATTGCGGATAGCGAAACGCAAAACGCAGAGAACCGTAACCACCCATGGAAACGCCACTGATACCGCGGTACTGGCGCTCGGTGCGAATGCGATAGTGGCTCTCGATATAGGGAATGAATTCGTGGATGAAGAAATCCTCGTAGCGCACCTTTCCATCGCGTGAGTTGATGTAGAAACTTCGGCCTGCGTCGGGTGTGACAATCAGGAATTCGCCAATTTTGTTCTGGGCCCAAAGATCGTTCACAAGGTCCATTCCGCCTTGGTCGATCAGAAGTTGCGCGTTGGAGCCGAGGCCGTGAAGGAAATACAGAATGGGATAGCGCTGCTTTTCAGAATCATAACCAGGGGGAAGAATCACGCAGTAAGGTACGGCGCGATCGAGAATCTTGCTGGGCATGGAACGGCATTCAGCGCGGCCGGGAGTGGCGGCTTGAGTGGTTGAAGACATCGCAGAGCACGCTAACAATAGGATGAGGGCTGCGAATGCGAGCTGCGAGACCTGGAAGCCTTTCTCAGAATGTTTTACTCGCGAGGCGACGCTACTCATACCGCAGGGCCTCGACCGGATTCAGTTTTGCGGCGCGCGACGCGGGGTAAATGCCCGCGGCAAGGCTCACCAGGACAGAAAACCCGATAGCGCCGGCGACCATCCACCAAGGGATAGAAGATAGATCGATCGGGGGCAATTCCTGCCTGCGCAAATAAACATTCGTGCCGAAGGTGAGCGCGGAGCCGATGAGCCAGCCGAGAGCAACGCCTAAAATGCCGCCAAGCAGACCCATCACGCCAGCTTCGGCGAAAAACAGACGGCGAATGTCGCGGTCGGCTGCGCCCAAGGCTTTCAGGATGCCAATTTCGCGGCGGCGTTCGAGAATAGCCATCACAAGAGTGTTGATAATGCCGAGCGAAGCGACAGCAAGAGCCAAGCTGCCGAAAATTCCGAGAAGCAAATCAAATACGGCAAAGACCTGACGGAGGCTCTTGGTCGCATCGAGCAGTGAAAAAGTGGTGAATCCCTGGCTTTGGATGGCATCTTCCACGGACTTCACCTGGGACGGGCCTTTCACGCGCACTGTAAGGCTGTCGTAATTCCCTTTCGAGGAAGTCCCGCGCAGAATTTCGCGCAAATCATTTGCTTGGGCGATGCGCAAAGTCTCAGCAACTTGCAAGGGGATGAGCAAGCGGCCCCGGCCGAAGCCGCCAAAGCCCGTGGCCGGCTCGGTTTCGACAACACCGACGATACGAAAGATCTTTTCGCGCGGTACGATGGAAAATCCCGGCGAGAGATCACTCTCTTCGGAGTGTGGAGTTGTTGCGCCCGCGGCTGCTTTGCTCCTGCCGGCGCTTGGTTCCGGCGGAAGCGGCTGGCGTTCCGCGTATCGCAGCGTCAAATTCTTGCCGATCAGCGAATCCGGCTGGGTTGAAAGATCTTTGGCGAACTCGATTTGAAGTATTGCTTCGTCGACATTCGGGCCGGAGAAGAATGCGCCTTTCATACCATCGAATGCGCCATCGGATTTAGCGGATGCAGGAATGCCCGCGACGGTGGTGGAGAACGGCTTGCCTTCGAATTGGATTTCCGTGGGGAAACGAATCTCGGGATAGACTTCGACAACATTGGGAAGCACGGCGATTTTCTGTCGCGCTTGTTCGTCGAGAGGCCTGGCTGGCGCGGTGTTGGCCGGGTCGGGGCGTGTCGGCCGGCCGAAGCCACGCTGGTTCATCCGCGAGCTGACAAAGACAGCGTCAAACAAGCCGGAGCGGGAAAGGCGCTTGCTGGCCAGCTCCTGCAGGCCAACGCCGAGCGACAGCATGGCCACGAGCGAGGCCACTCCCACGGCGATGCCGAGAGTGGTGAGAGAGTTTCGCAACAGCGCTTCGCGTAGGTTGCGCCCGGCGAGTTCGGTGAGGTCGCGTACCTTCATGACTTGGTCCCATCGCTGGTGAGTTTCCCGTCCGCCATGGTCACGATGCGATGTGCAAACCGCGCGGCGCGGTCCTGGTCATGCGTCACCATCACAATAGTCATACCAAGGGACTCATTAATTTCCTGCAACAAGTGGAGAATGGCGTCGCCGGTGACGCTGTCGAGATTCCCGGTGGGTTCATCCGCGAGGAGAATGGTGGGCCGGTTCACGAGGGCGCGGGCGAGCGCTGCGCGTTGCTGTTCGCCGCCGGACAATTCACTGGGGCGGTGCGTCAAACGAGCTGCGAGGCGGACGCGTTCTACTGCTTCCCGCACTCGCCCGGCACGGTCGTTGCGTTCCACTTCAGCCAGGCGCAGAGGCAGCTCGACATTTTCTTCGAGCGTCATACGCGGCAGGAGATTGAAAGACTGAAAAACCATTCCGACGGTATGGCTGCGATGCTGCGCGAGATCTTCAGAACTCATTTCGGCGAGGTTACGGCCACGAGCAAAAATGGCGCCGGAAGTGGGACGGTCAAGACCCGCCATCAAATTCAGCAGCGTGGACTTGCCGGAGCCGGAACTGCCCAGAAGCGCTACGAATTCCTTGGAGCGAATTGCAATGCTGACATCGTCCACGGCGCGGACGAGCGCATCTCCCATTTGGTAGCTACGAGAGACCTGCTCCGTGCGGATCGCGATTTCATCGATTGTCTCAGTCATTTCAGCCACACTATTATTACGTTCGGCAGAGCTTGTTAGTTACTTAAATTAATGGAGACGAGGGCTAGAGATTTAGATCGCCGTAGCGTTCGGCCGCAACCGATTCGGCTCGACGAAGCAGGTTTGGCGCCGTTGCGCCGTGTGGATTGCTCCATCGTCCTGGAATTGCTAGACGGCAATTAGGGCAGCGGCCGTCTCGCAGGCTATTTTGCTGTACGTCGTGCCACGAGCGGCGGACGAGAAGCGTTCCGCACGACGGGCATAGCGTGTTGGCTGCATCGGTGTGGATGTTTCCTTCATAGACGTAATGCAGCCCGGCTTCGAGCGCGATGGCGCGCGCGGCGTGAAGTGTTTCGGGCGGCGTGCGAGGCTTGTCGCGCAACTTGAAGTCGGGATGGAAGGCGGTGAAATGCAGGGGCACGTCCGGGCCTAGATTCTCGAATATCCAGTCGGCCAGCTTGCGAAATTCATCAGCGCCGTCATTCAGAGTGGGAATGATCAAATTCGTAATTTCGAACCAGACGTTTGTTTCATTCTTGAGCCACTTCAACATATCGAGAACCGGCTGCAAATGGGTCAGAGTGATGCGGCCATAGAAATTTTCGGTAAAGGACTTCAGGTCCACATTGGCGGCGTCCACGTGATCGTAAATATCGTGGAACGCGTCGTAGGTGATGTAGCCATTCGTGACCATCACCGTGTTCAGCCCGCGCTCTTTGGCGGCGGCACAAATATCTATTACGTATTCACCCCAGATGGTGGGCTCGTTGTAAGTAAAGGCAATCGAGGGGCAGTTATTTTTGATTGCGAGCAGCACCACATCTTCCGGCGGGACGTGGGACGAATGCACCTGATCCGAACGCGATTTGGAGATGTCCCAATTCTGGCAGAAGAAGCAGCCCATGTTGCAGCCCGCCGTGCCCATGGAAAAAACGCGCGTTCCCGGAAGGAAATGATTCAGCGGCTTTTTCTCGATGGGATCGATTTGCATCGCGGCGGGCGAAGCGTAGCCGAGACTGTAAAGCTTGCCGCCTTCGTTCACGCGGATGAAGCAGAAGCCAGCCTGCCCGTCGCCGATGTGGCAATGGCGCGGGCAGAGATAGCAATGCGCTTTGTCGCCGGGTTCAGGATTCCACCAGCGCGCTTCGTGCAGCGCGGCGGTCTTTTGGAGGATTTTTAGATCTTGCATGAAATGGCGCGAAGCAAATAAAGCGCTGCGACGATTATACGCTCAACGCACGGGAGCGCGTGATCGCGTGCACTTGCAAGTGTTTTGACATACGATTGAGGAAGCGCTTGATCAAAAGTTAATCGGCGGCGACCAGGGATAATGGAGCATGCTTTTGCGGCAGCGCTGCACGATGCCTTCGAAGATTAAAATGGCCGTTTCCGGGTTTCTTAGTTTCCTCGTCGTAACCCTGTTTCTCCTAATGCCCTTCGGCGCTTCGGGTGAGGCGCCCTTACAGGCTCCGGCGCAGATTGTGGAATACAAAGAGGTCGTGCCACTCTCCTCGGGGCAGGTTCGGGACGGAAATGTATGCGTCAATTTCAGCCCGGTGATGACTTCTGGAGAGTTTTTCGACGGGCTGCAGCGACACGAAACTCCTTCGGGCGATGAATTTCGCAAGAACTCTCGGGTGGTAACGAATTTCCCCGAGCAACTTACGGTTCAGCTTCAACTTTCCATCTCCGTATGCGACGCCGATATTTACACGCCGGCTCCCGCGCCCGGATTCGTGAACGGCATCCGGTTCAAAGCCCAATGGAAGCGCGGACTGGCCATGCGACCGGTGGAACAATTTGCGATTCAGCGAGTAGCGATAACGTCAGAAGAAGGCGACAGCAGGCTGCTGTTCCTACTGAAGATTCGCGACAAAAACGTGCCGCTGACGGACCACCTGATTATTTCTGTTATTTCACCGCAGGGGAAACTGCTTTCACGAATGTCCGGCAGATTGTAGAGCTACATTTCAGGAATTCTGAGCGCCGCGGCGTATGGCTACCCATTCGAGGAAGCGTTCGATGCGGGCACGCTCTCGCCACATCAGCCCGAAGAATTTTCGGGCGTCGAGCCCCGAGGCTTCTTTGCCGAAGAACGTTTCCATGCGCCACTGAATGTATGGCGAAGCCCACGGGCGCAGACGATAGCCGCGGGCGGTGATCCAGTAATAGCGCAGGGCGTTCAGCATGGCACGCAGACGGGACGCAGAACACCCCGACCTCTCGCTGCGATGGAGGCATTCCTAAAAGTTCCCTTTCGCCGAAATGGTAGAATCGAAATGTTCGCAGGAAGGCTTTTGAGATGACCGCGGAAGACCACTACTACGCCGGAATTGATTTTTTTGGCGAGGGCAAACTGGACTCGGCGATTGAGGAATACAACCGCGCGCTGGAGCTCGATCCAAAGTTGATCGACGCGCTTCATGGCCTGGCGCAAGCGTATCACGCCAGCGAAGATTTTCACCGCACGATTGAAGCGGCGCGGCGAATCCTGGTTCTGGAGCCGGACGACATTCTTGCGTGGACGACGATTTCGCGGGCCTATCAGCGCCTGGGGATGATTCCGGAAGCCGAAGAGGCGGGAAACAAGGCGCGCATTCTAGGATGGAAGCAACAGCTTCGGGAACAGAAGCCGAAAGCGAAATAGCTGCATTACTTTCAGCGGAAATAAAAAAGGGCCGAGCGACGAACTCGGCCCCTTTTTGTTTCTAGAACGGCTCTTACAGCGCGCAGCAGACGGACTTGACCTCGGTGTAGTTCTTGAGGACTTCGTGGCCCATCTCGCGGCCCCAGCCGGACTGCTTGTATCCACCGAATGGAAGCGCTGCGTCGAAGACGTTGTAGCAATTGATCCACACGGTTCCGGCGCGGAGCTTGGACGCGAGCGCGTGCGCTTTTTTGATGTCGCGCGTCCAGATTCCCGCAGCGAGACCGTACTCCGTATTGTTGGCCTTTGCGGCAATTTCGCTGATGTCGGTAAACGGAATCGCCGTGAGCACCGGCCCAAAAATTTCCTCCTGCACCACTTTCATGGTGTCGGTAGTGTTGACGAGGACAGTGGGCTGCACGAAATAAC
>Ga0302325_10004606_pt1 | contig 31786 bp, 31 predicted proteins | sample Palsa_T0_2_FD_201948 | JGI IMG/M metagenome (GOLD analysis project Ga0302325, IMG submission 201948) | Peat permafrost microbial communities from Stordalen Mire near Abisko, Sweden - Palsa_T0_2 | ecosystem: Environmental > Terrestrial > Soil > Palsa > Peat permafrost | place: Sweden: Abisko... | reverse complement strand
GGGGCTGCCGCCTGACCACATCCGCGTTGACTCGTGAAGGGGTCAGTCGACCGAGGTTTGGCGAGCGTAGCCGTCCGATTGGGGCGACGGCTTGCCGCCGCCGGACATACCCTTACCACCGCCGAATCCTGTACGGGCGGTTGGATATCCAAGGCTGTGACGGATGTGAGCGGCAGCTCGCAGTGGTTCAACGAGGGATTCGTCACTTACAGCAATGATTCAAAGCACGAGCGCTTAGGGGTGCCGATGTCGGTGCTGCGCAAACACGGCGCGGTGAGTGAGGCCACGGCGCGCGCCATGGCTGCCGGGGCGCTGCGTCGCGCGCATGCCGATGTTGCCGTGGCGGTGACCGGTATCGCTGGGCCCGGGGGCGGCGTGCCCGGAAAGCCAGTGGGCACGGTATGGCTGGCTTGGGCGCGCCGCATCGGACGAGGGATCCAGGTGTCAGCCCAGCTGCGGCATTTCCGGGGAAATCGCGACGCGGTGCGCCACAAAACCGTGCGAGCAGCGCTGCTTGGGTTGATGCGCTGAAGGCGTGCCAAGGGTGCGATTGTTCTTCGCCCTGCTGCCGGATTCAGCTACGCGGGAGCGCCTATCCGGCCTCGTCTCGACGTTAAAAATTACCGGGCGCGCGAGGCCGGTGGCGCCGGAAAATTTCCACGTAACGCTGGCGTTCGTCGGCGAAGTGCCCGATGGCGAGGTGCGCATCTATCGTGACGCAGGCGCGAGGCTCGGCTTGCGGCGGTGCGCGATCGAGTTGGATGCTTGCGAGTATTGGCCGAACTCGCAGGCGGTGGTCTTGGCTGCGCGAACGACTCCGCGCGATTTAGCCGCGCAGACCGATTCGCTGCGGGCAGTCGTCGCGCCGCTAGGCCCGAAATATGGAGAGAGGCCGTGGCGCGCGCATGCAACTCTGGCGAGGAAGGTTGCGCAAGCCCCTGTGCTCCAAGCAATGTCTTCTGTTCTCTGGGTCTCGCAGTCATTCAGTCTGATGCGCTCGGATACAGGCGGGAGTGAATCAGTTTATACAGTAGTCGATAGTTGGCCACTACTGGATAAGACTTGAAACTCAAAGAAATCTCTGCAAATGAGATGCATATGAGATGAGCGTTGGCCGTTGAATATGAAATAATAGCGCCACACGTTGTCAAGGAATCCCTATGGATGAGAATCGCAAAAAGGCACTCGCCGCGGCGCTGGGCCAAATCGAAAAACAATTCGGCAAGGGCTCTGTCATGCGTCTTGGCGACGCCGGCGCAACTTACGAAGTCGATTCGATCCCGACGGGATCGTTAGGTTTGGATATTGCACTCGGTGTCGGCGGCATTCCCCGCGGACGCGTCATCGAGATCTTTGGGCCGGAGTCTTCCGGCAAGACGACATTGACTCTCGCGATCATCGCCTCGGCTCAAGCCAATGGCGGCACCGCGGCATTCGTCGATGCCGAACACGCACTCGATCCGGTTTATGCAGAGAAGCTGGGCGTGAAGGTCAACGATCTGCTGGTTTCCCAGCCCGACACCGGCGAACAGGCGCTGGAAATCACCGATATGCTGGTCCGATCGGGGGCCGTCGATGTGGTCGTGGTGGACTCGGTGGCTGCGCTGACACCGAAGGCCGAAATCGAAGGGGAAATGGGCGACCAACACATGGGGTTGCAGGCACGGCTGATGTCGCAGGCGCTGCGCAAACTGACCGGCAACATCAAACGCTCGAACACCATCGTCATTTTCATCAACCAGATCCGCATGAAGATTGGGGTCATGTTTGGCAATCCGGAAACCACCACCGGCGGCAATGCACTCAAGTTCTATTCTTCGGTGCGCATGGATATTCGGCGTATCGGCGCGATCAAGAACGGCGAGGAAGTGGTGGGGTCGATGACCCGAGTGAAAGTGGTGAAGAACAAGGTGGCGCCGCCTTTCCGGGAAACCGAGTTCGAGATCATGTACGGCACCGGCATTTCCAAGGAAGGTGAACTGATTGAGCTGGGTGTCCTACACAATATGGTGGAGAAATCCGGCTCCTGGTACAGCTACAAGGGCGAGCGCATCGGGCAGGGCAAGGACAATGCACGCGTGTTCCTGCAGCAGCACCCCGAGGTTGCCAAGGATATCGAGGCGCAGGTGCGGGCTAAACTTATTCCAGAGAAAGCGACCATGAACCGGGGCGGCGACGTCAAAGAAGCGTGATGTCCTGGCGAAACGCTCAGTAGATCCCTTAAGCCCTCGCGCGGCACGAGCCGCTGCCCTGGACGCGCTGGCGCGCCGCGACCTCGCGTCCGAGGAATTACGCCGAAAACTGCTCGAAAAAGGTTACGATAGCGCCGTTGTCGCGCCGCTGATCGATGCGCTGCGCGCCGAAAAACTTGTCGATGACGGGCGGTATGTGGAGAACTTCGTGGCCTATCACGCTGCACGAGGCGAGGGCCCTGTGCGTGTGCGATTGCGCCTGCGGCAAAAGGGCCTGCAAGGGGATCTGGTCGAGGAATGCTTGGCGGGCTACCCGGATTGGATGCTGCACTTGCGCGACGCACAACGTAAGAAATTTGGTGCGGCGCAGCCTTCGAATTACCTTGAGAAGCAGCGCCAGGCGAGATTCTTGGGTTACCGTGGGTTTACGAGCGCGCAGATCCGAAGCGCTTTGGGTTTCGATATAGAACTAGATTGACGACGACGCAGCACTATGAAACGCGATCTTAAATTGAAGTGGATGACGAGCTCGGAAATACGCGGCAGTTTCCTGGAGTTTTTCCGCAAGAATGGGCACCGAGTGTTGCCCTCGAGCTCGCTCGTCCCCGGCAATGATCCGACCTTGCTTTTCACCAACGCCGGCATGGTGCAATTCAAGGACGTGTTTCTCGGCAAGGATGTGCGGGACTTTTCGCGCGCCGCGACGGCGCAGCGCTGCGTGCGGGCCGGCGGCAAGCACAACGATCTGGAAAATGTCGGCTATACGGCCCGGCACCACACGTTTTTCGAGATGCTCGGGAACTTCAGCTTTGGCGACTATTTCAAGCGAGAGGCGATTCATTATGCATGGAACTTCGTCACCGTAACGTTGGGCATCCCCAAGGAGCGGCTCTGGGTCACCGTCTATAACGAAGACGACGAAGCGCAGCGCATCTGGACCGAGGAAATCGGCATCGATCCGAAGCGCTGCACCCGCATGGGTGAGCAATCCAATTTTTGGTCCATGGGCGAAACGGGTCCCTGTGGACCCTGTTCCGAGATCTTCTACGATCATGGCGAGGACATTCCCGGCGGTCCGCCTGGATCACCGGACGAGGACGGGGATCGCTACGTGGAGATCTGGAATCTCGTGTTCATGCAATACGACCGCTCCTCGGATGGAGTCCTCGTACCGCTCCCCAAGCCCTCCGTCGACACCGGCATGGGATTGGAGCGCGTCGCGGCCGTCATGCAGGGGGTCCACAGTAATTACGACATCGATTTGTTCAAGGCGCTCATTCGGGCCGCCGCGGAGGTCACCAGTACCGAGGATTTGAGCTCCTCCAGCCTGAGAGTCATCGCAGATCATATTCGCGCCTGCACATTCTTGATTGTCGATGGCGTGATTCCGTCCAATGAGGGGCGTGGCTACGTATTGCGACGCATCATTCGGCGTGCAATCCGTCATGGCTATAAACTGGGCCAAACTCAGCCTTTCTTCTACAAGCTGGTTGCGACCCTGGTCCGGGAAATGGGCGGGTATTACACCGAATTACCGGGCGGTGCTGCGCGCGCAGAACAGATTCTCGAGCAAGAAGAGCTGCGATTTGCCGAAACCCTGGCCAAGGGTATGGCACTGCTCGACCTTGAGACCGCGAAGCTTGATTCCAAGGTGATCCCGGGCGAGACCGTGTTCCGTCTGTACGACACCTATGGATTTCCCGCGGATCTGACTGCGGACGTGGCGCGGGAGCGCGGGTTGAGCATCGATCAGGCCGGCTTCGACGTCGCCATGGAAGCGCAAAAGGAGCGTGCGCGGGCCGCCGGCAAGTTCGGCATGGACCAGCGCGAGGCTATCAAGTTGTCCGGGAAGACGGATTTCCTGGGCTATGAGAAATTGGCTGAAACAGCGGCTGTGATCTCCTTGATCTTCGACGGCGCGATCGTTTCGGCGCTGCGCGCCGGACAAGAGGGGCAGGTAGTGCTCAATCACACCCCCTTCTATGCCGAGAGCGGCGGCCAGGTGGGCGATTCTGGGTTCCTAGAGAGTACGACGGCTCGCTTCGCGGTCCGGGACACGCAAAAGATCGGCGCGTCGTTTGCGCACGTCGGCGTGCTGGAGAGCGGCGAGTTGCACGTTGGAGACCCGGTTGAGGCGCACGTCGATGGGCAGCGGCGCAAATCGATCGCCTTGAACCACTCTGCGACGCACCTGTTGCACGCGGCTTTGAGGAAGGTGCTCGGAAAGCATGTGGAGCAAAAGGGCTCGCTGGTGGCACCCGACCGCCTGCGCTTCGATTTTTCGCACTCCCAGGCACTGTCGCCGGAGGAGTTGCGCAGAGTCGAGGAGCTCGTGAACTCGCAGATTCGCGAGAATGCGCCGACGGAGACGCGAGTGATGGCGTTGGATGATGCGGTTGCTTCCGGTGCGATGTCGCTGTTTGGCGAAAAATACGAGAGCGATGTACGAGTTCTCTCCATCGGCGATTTTTCGATGGAACTCTGCGGCGGCACGCACGTCGAACGGGCTGGCGACATAGGATTGTTCAAGATCATCAGTGAGTCGGGAGTGGCGGCAGGAGTGCGACGCGTGGAAGCGGTGACCGGAGGGGCGGCGTACCAATGGGTGGTGCGCACGGACCAGGTGCTGCGCGACATCGCAGGTATGCTGCGCGGCAGCCGAGAGGACGTGGACGATAAGGTCCGCGAGTTGATCGAGCGGTCGCGTCGGCTCGAGAAAGAGGTTCAGCAGCTGAAGTCAAAGCTCGCCAGCGGCCAGGGCGGCGATTTGTCGCTTCAAGCCAAAGATGTCGGCGGCGTCAAAGTTTTGGCCGCAAGAATCGACGGTGCGGACGCGAGGTCGTTGCGCGATGCGATGGATCAGCTCAAGGCGAAGTTAGGATCGTCGGTGATTGTGCTGGCCACTGTGCAGGAGGGTCGCGTCGTCTTGGTGGTGGGCGTTTCGCAGGATCTACTCTCTCGGATGAAGGCCGGCGATATCGCGGGCCAAGTGGCGGAGCAGGTGGGCGGCCGCGGCGGCGGTCGCGCCGATTTCGCCCAGGCAGGCGGCTCGCAGCCGGAAAACTTAGGAGCCGCGCTGGCTGGTGTCGAAATGCTGGTACGCAGCCGCCTCTCTAATTGAGCGAATGTTGATTTTGCAAAGACACGTAAAGAAACGTCATTTGCGCCCCGCATTCTTGTATTCTGGGTGGATTGGCTAAAGAATTCCTCTGACGATTTGTACATCGTCCGGCACGCCGAGATATACAGGCGACACGGAGCGTAATGCGGCACTTCCCGCCGCTGCAAAACTCGAGGAAGCAAGGAGCTTCATTATGTTGATTTTGACGAGGCGCGTCGGCGAGACGGTAATGATCGGCAACGACGTTACGGTTACGGTTTTGGGCGTCAAAGGTAACCAGGTTCGCATTGGCGTCAATGCGCCCAAAGATGTCGCCGTGCATCGCGAAGAGATTTACGAACGCATCAAACGCGAAGAGGACGGGGATTCCCGATCCGGTGCCTCGGAGCAGATGATCGACGACGCCTGAGGCCGATTTCGCGGCCGGCCTTTGCTTTACCTAGACTGCCTCGGACGGGTATCATCCCGCGCTCCGCGAATGGCCGTGAGTCGCCAAACCGGAGAGGTGGCCGAGTGGTCGAAGGCGCGCCCCTGCTAAGGGCGTATGGGTCAAAAGCCCATCGAGGGTTCGAATCCCTCCCTCTCCGCCAATATTCCGCGGGCGATGGAACTGCTGCAGAATGGCACTTCTGGGCGCATGTGTTAATATTCGCGACCCCGCGGCGCCCGTAGCTCAGTTGGATAGAGCGCCTGGCTACGAACCAGGAGGTCGGGAGTTCGAATCTCTCCGGGCGCGCCATATAGTCCTTGGTCTGAGAACGCTTCGTCGCGACCGGCAGTTCGAAGTCGTAAATTCGAACTCCCGACAGAAGACAAGGGAGTTCGACAACTTCGCCGCAGGCGAAGTTGGTCGCCGACAGGGCGAGCCGAGCGTGAGCGAGGCCGAGGGGCCGAAGGCCCCGAAGCAATCTCTCCGGGCGCGCCATTAAATCAGAATATCGCGGGTCTATCAGATGTTAGGCGCGATCTACCTAAGGCAGGATTCGCTTGTTTTTGAAAAGCGCATCCATAGCGTAGCGACTTACCAGATCAAAATCCGGCAGTTTTTTCCATAGATCAGCCAATGTGATCTGCCCCTCGTACCACTCGTCGTTGCTGTACTCGGTGTAAAAGTACCGCGAGGATTTCAAGAACCGAGCAGCGCCTTCCACGAGATCGCTTTCTGCGCCCTGCACGTCGGCCCAGATAAAGTCCGCCTTGGCAATCTGGTGCTGTTTGCTCCACTCGTCCAAAGTCATGATGGACACCGTGATCTGGTTCTCGAACTTCACCCAGGGCCAAACTTTGAGATGGCTATGGGGTCGCCGAATTGAACCCGACTGATCCCATCCCTTGCGATACCCTTCCAAATGCTCGGCTCCCGAGCTTTGATGAAAGCTGATCGTGCCGTTCACTGCACCAATCGCGCATTCGTATAAATGAACATTCGGGCTTGCGATGGCATCGCGAAATTTGGCGATGGCCCTGGGTTCGGGTTCGAACGCGAATATTGTTGCGCCCGGCATTGCCTTGAGCAATTCAACGGTAGTTTGTCCACAGTTGGCTCCTACCTCAACAATAATGGGATCGTCTTTTCCGACAAGCTGCCTGATTTCTGCGGCACTTAACGCGCCGGACCTGATCGGAAAGTTCAACGCTTCAGTCATTCCCGAGACTCCATATGCGTAGATTGGTCAGCAAGAAAGCGCCTTGTCGAGTATTTTCGTTATGTCGCGTTGGGCGAAGATCTCGAAACCTACGTTTTCCAGTTGGGCCCTCTGCGTATCATTCGACAGAAGTTGCTCGCAGGCGTCAACGAGGTCTGCTGAGTTGGTCGACCTGATACACCGGGTCAGATCGGATTCGACCGCCGTATCCGGATCGAGAACGGCAACCACGGCTTTCCGGTTGGCGAGGAGGTAGGACACACGCACCACCTCGAATATTCGAGAGCGATCCATGATGTTGATGTTCAATACAATCTTGGACCTTGCAATAAGCGAGTCTCTTGCACTGCCGTACAGACCGCTGGCAAACAGCACTCGGTACCCTTCGTGCGAAAGCTGATGAAAGGCGTTGAGGCGCTTCTGACCCGGAGTCCCATAAAAGAAAATCTCAATATCTTGATCTTGCGCCTTCGGGATCCGCGATAGTACGGGCGCGTAGCCGACCGGCACGAGCTTGGTCGATTCGTTGCCGAGAGATTTCCACATGTCCACGTTGGCGGTGCTGTAGTCCCAGATGGAAAAGTTTTCGGCTATAAAGGAAACCTCAGGCCGCATCTCGGTTCTGTCCAGCCCTCGCCCTTGTTCGAAGTTGTATACGATCGTATCCTCGCGGAGTTGTTTAAGCACTTCGAGCGGCAGCATCTGAGCCCCGAATACGATGTTCGTACTCGTGGGATGATACGCGTTGAGGGAATAGGTAACTTCGTGTCCCAATTGCTCGAGTCCCCACTGGACAGATTCGATGATTTCCCGGTAACCATTCGGCCCGTGCATCCTAGGGCTCGGTACGCAGTGCAAAAGGTGAAACTTCGACATACCTCAACTCTAAGGTCGCATCCTAAAGCGATCAAACCATTTTTGCTCGTACAAAGTCCACGTTCGGGGGTGCTGAATGGCTTTACCCCAGCCGTCGCTGAGGCGTAATCTCGTATCCGGGAACCTTGGGCTCCTGGTCGACCATCCGTGTCGGAAAACCTTCGCCGATGACTCGCACACCGCATGCATCCTCGAGGCGGCGAATGATGTTCGGCGAAAGCTCACGCGGTCCGTAGCGCTCGGCTCCGTCCTTGAAGATTTCAAGAACCAGCGGAGACAGCTCCAGCGGCACATTGAGTTCCCTCGCAAGGCTGTCAAAAAGACCAACATCCTTTATAACTAGATCCATGGTGAAATTGATATCCCGGCTGCCGTTCAAGATTACCTGCGACTCCGTCTCATGCACGAACGAGTGGCCCGATGAGATGCGGATGGCCTCATAACATGTGTTCAGGTCGATCCCGGCGACTTTTGCCACCGTGAGCGCCTCGCAAAGTGCGGCGAGGTGAACGGTGCAAAGGTAATTCGTCAGTACCTTCAGGACCGAAGCAGACCCGATGGGACCGGTGTGCAGGATCCTTTGACCGAGAACGGCAAGGATCGGCAGAACTCGCTCAAAGGTCGCGCGCTGACCCCCGGCAAAAATTGAAATGTTTCCGGTCGCGGCGCGATGGCAGCCGCCGGACACCGGGCAGTCCATGGCGAATCCACCCAGCGCCTCGACGCGTGCACCTAAACGTCTTGCCTCCGACTGATCCGTCGTGCTCATCTCCAGCCAAATCTTGCCGGGCGTTATGCCTGCGAGCACCCCGTCCGGCGCCTCCATTACCTCTCGGCAAGCCGCGGGCGAAGGCAAACAGGTGATCACCAAATCCACTTCCGAGGTAAGTTGCCGCGGATTGTCCGCCGCCTTCGCCCCTAAGGATACCAACTCACGCACGGTCTTGAATCGACATCACGGACAGTCAGCTCTAAGCCGTGATGCAAGAGGTTACCAGCCAACTGTCCCCCACGTTTCCAAGCCCGATAAATCCAATACGCATAGCCGCTCCCGTCAATAAATGATTCAGCGCCTGCGAATTTGAACACAAGCCCACAGGGTTGATACAGCGACACGAGAAACTATTGGGTCGATCTCGCAAAGCCACGCCGGCGGGCGTAGGCTAGACTTTCACTAAAAGGGTCTTACCGTGACACGCAAGCTTCACATAGGGGGACAATCAGAGGCCAAAGGTTGGGAAGTGCTCGACGTCAACCCCGGGCCGGCTGTGAATCACGTGGGCAACGCCAGTGATTTACAGCGCTTCGCCGACGATACCTTCGCTCAAATTTACGCATCGCACGTTGTCGAACACTTTGACTATAAGAATCAGTTGGTGGCTACCCTAAGGGAATGGCGGCGCGTCCTGGTTCCCGGCGGCATTCTCTATGTGAGCGTGCCCGATTTGGACGTTCTCGCGAGGCTTTTTCTCGATCGTGCCGGGCTGTCTTTTCAAGATCGATTTATGGTCATGCGCATGATCTTCGGCGGCCACATCGATAAGCATGACTATCATCTGGTCGGATTGAATGAGGAGTTCCTGACGGATTTGCTGCGCGCTGCGGGATTCATAGGCATCCGCAAAGTTGCTGATTTTGGGTTGTTCAGGGACACCAGTTCTATGATCTTTAAAGGCGTCCCAATCAGCCTCAATATGACGTGCAGCAAGCCAGCTTAGGCTCCAATGGTGCGCCTGCCAAATTCGCTCTCCTTCTTGGCGGTCAAGCGCGCGAATAAATCTAAGGCTGCCTCTTTGTAGAATTGCAATGCGAAATTTTGTTCTTCCGAGGGCTTCTGTGCAATATCAGGATGCAACGCATAGCCTAACTCGTAGTCGAAATCGCAGTTATAGCCATCGGGGTTGAACTCGATGTCATTGTCCGGCGCGTTGACGTTGCGCCAGTCTTTGTTTAGGTATGAATAGAACATCTCCGATACCGGCTTGTCCGCGTGCGTGAAGTCGCCGTAAGCCCGGTTGGATGCCCAATGCGGAGTAATGATCGTGGCTGCGCCGCCTGGAATGAGCACGCGCCAAAGCTCGTTCATAAAACGCACGCGCTCTGGTTGCCGCTGATTGTGTTCCAGATGTTCCAAAAAGTGCGAACAGTGTACTTCGGAGACACTGCCGTCGGGCAAGACGAAGCCCGTGCTGCCATCGATGTTTACCGGAAGCAACTTCACTTGGCCCAATTCCGATTCCTCAAAGATCCAACTTCTCTTGGTCAAATCTGTCACGCCATCGACGCCTTGGAACTTGCGCCGGTCGATGCCGAGAAACCCCTCTTTCTTCCACTTGCCGCATCCCAAGTCCAGCTTGAGCGTTTTTACCACCTCGACAGGCTTGGGCGGCGCTTGAGTTGCCTTATTGGAGAAGGGCCACTTCATATGGAGGTTACGTCTGATTGGAGATTGCTAGAAAGTATACACATCGGGTTGGGTGGCCTGCGCGCTTGTCGATCCTCAGCGGTTCACGGGCGTAAAGCGCAGCGCGGAGCGCGCCTTGGCGCGTGCCGCCTCCACGTCCCGATCGCGCGGGTCGGCGGTGGTCACCAGCGAGTCGATCAGTTGTCGCGCCGCGGCGGTCACCTCCTCCACGGCGCGATCGAATGCGGCTTGATTGGCCTTGGATGGATGGGCGAAGCCGCTCAACTTGCGCACGAACTGCAGGGAGGACGCCCTGACCTCATCCTCGGTCGCCGGCGGATCGAAATTGAACAGGGTCTTGATGTTTCTGCACATTGGAAAGCCTCCTCTTAAGCAGCGAACCTGACGATCTCCGCGGCCAGCACGTCGAGCGCATCGACGAACGGCACCGAGATGGATCCGGATATGACGGACAGCTCGCTGCAGGCGATGAGTATCACATCGGTGCGGTTGGCGAGATCCAGTGCCAGCTCGGCGAGGCGTCCTTGGGCCGCGTTGCTGGTGTCACCGCGCTTGACCGCCGTGATGAGCTCCATGACCTCCGGCTGGCGTGGCGGCACCAGCTGGCTCATTCCGGCTGCCGACAGCGTATGTGCGTATAGGCCAACCTTGTGCACCGCCGTCGAGGCGAGCACGCCGACGCGGGCGCCTGGATGAAGCGCCCCGATCCGAGCCACCGTGAGAGCCACCATGTCGATCAACGGAATGCCGGCCGCCTGCCGAATCGCCTCGGCGTAGGCATGCGCGGTATTGCAGGGAATGGCCAGGGCATGTGCGCCGGCCTGCTCGAGATTTCGCGCGATGCGCTGCAGTTCCGGCGTGGGGTCGGCGCCGATGCCCTCGATCAGGTGGGCGATGCGCGAGGGAATCTTCGGGTTGCTCTCGACGATGAGGTGAACGTGGTCCTGATCGTCGCGGGCGGGAGTCTTCGCGATCACGCGCCGCATCAGTTCGACCGTGGCCTCCGGCCCCATGCCGCCGATGATGCCGATGACGCGGTGCGTGGTCCTAGAGTCCGAAGTCATCGACGTAACCGAAGAGCCCGACGCTGCCGCCCGTGTGGACGAACACCACGTTTTGCCCTTTTTTGAACATGCCCTTGCGCACCAGATCCAAAAATCCCGCCATACCCTTGCCCGTGTAGACCGGATCGAGAAGTATCCCCTCGAGACGGGCCAGCATTTTGATGGCCTCCAGCGCCGCCGGTGTGGAGATGCCGTAGCCCACCCCCACATAGTCGCAATTGGCGACGATGTCCTTGCGCTCGACCGCGCCCTCGCAGCCGCATAGCGCCGCGGTCGCGCCGGCCAGTTTGAAGACGTTATCTTCCTGCTTCTCGCGCGGTGCGCGCACGCCGATGCCCAGCAGTGGAATACCCGACCGAATGCCGGCAAGCCCCGCGACCAAACCGGCCTGGGTGCCGGCGCTGCCCGTGGCATGCACGACATGATCGATGCGCAGGCCCAGATCGTTTGCCTGGGTGACGAGTTCGAGGGCCGCATTCACGTAACCGAGCGCCCCGACGGGATTCGAACCGCCGCCTGGAATGAGGTAGGGCTTGCGGCCGGCGCTTTGCATCCTCGCGGCCACTTGCGCAAGTTCCGCGTTCATGTCGGGGGTGGCCGGGCGCAATTCCACGCGGGCGCCGTGTAATCGATCCAGCAGTACGTTGCCGCTCTGGGTGTAGTCGTGGTCGGTCTTGCCGGTCCGATCCTCGAGCAGCAAGTGGCAATCCATGCCCAACTTGGCGGCGCATGCGGCGGTTTGGCGCGCATGGTTCGATTGCGTGGCTCCCTGGGTCAAGACGATATCGGCGCCTTGGGCGCGCGCCTCCGCCATCAGGAACTCGAGCTTGCGGGTCTTGTTGCCGCCGCTCGACATGCCGGTGCAGTCGTCGCGCTTCATCCAGATCTCAGGGCCGCCCAAGGTGCGGCTCAAATTGGCCAGGTGCTCGAGCGGCGTCGGCAAATGCGCGAAGCGGATACGCGGGAAGCGGCCTAGGTTCATGGGCCTGAATCGTAGTATGTTTACGGACCAAAAAACGACCCACGCAATGAGGACTGTCATGTTTAAAGCAATTTTGGTGGAGCGCGACCCGCCTCCCTATCGGGCAGAGATCAAATCGCTGGAAGAGGCGCAATTGCCAGCCAATGAGGTCACTGTGCGGGTGGCGTACTCGACCCTGAACTACAAGGACGCGCTGGCGATCACGGGCAAGGGGCCTGTGGTGCGGCAATTTCCGCTGGTGCCGGGAATCGATCTGGCCGGTACCGTGGAGAAATCCAGCAATGCAAGCGTTGCAGTGGGCCAGAAAGTGGTGCTGAACGGCTGGGGCGTGGGCGAGAGCCACTGGGGTGGCCTGGCGCAGCTGGCGAGCCTCAAGGGCGATTGGCTGATCCCGCTGCCGGAGGCATTTACGCCGCGCCAGGCCATGTCCATCGGTACCGCCGGCTATACCGCCATGCTGTGCGTCATCGCGCTGGAGAAACATGGCGTGAAGCCTGCCGGCGGCGAAATCCTGGTTACCGGCGCGGCCGGCGGGGTCGGCAGCGTTGCGGTCGCCGTGCTGTCCAAGCTGGGTTTCAAAGTCGTTGCGGTCACGGGCCGCCCGGCCGAGGCGGATTTTCTCAAACGTCTGGGCGCGGCCGAAATCCTCGATCGTGCGCAATTCGCGAGCGCTGGCAAGCCCTTGGCGAAGGAGCGTTGGGCCGGGGCCATCGACGTGGTGGGCAGCCACACCTTGGCCAACGTGTGCGCGTCGGTGCGTTACGGCGGCATCGTGGCGGCCTGCGGATTGGCAGGCGGCATGGACTTTCCCGCGAGCGTGGCGCCCTTCATCCTGCGCGGCGTGACCCTGGCGGGCATCGATAGTGTGATGCGGCCGCGGCCGGACCGAGTCGAAGCCTGGAATCGGCTGGCGCGCGATCTGGACGTCGGCAAGCTCGATCTGCTCACGGAGGAGATTGGATTGGGGCAGGCCGTGGAACGCGCGGGCTTGCTTCTGCAGGGCCAAGTCCGCGGCCGTGTGGTCGTGGACGTCAATCGTTGATGCGTTGAGCCACTGTCCGCCCGCGTCCGCGGGCACTGTCCGCGGACACCGGGCACCGGACTGCTCAAGGGGAGTTCCAACGTTTACAGCGACTTAGGTGTTCGCTGCGGTTGGCATGGAGATTGCTCATGTGATCCTATATGAAGGGTGCATTGGCAATCGTGATCGTCATGCTGGCAGTGGTCGAGGAGGCCGGCGCCAACGATCTTAAGCGCCTCTATGAGCTGGCGCTGACACGGGATACGACCCTGCAGGCCGCTCAGTACCAGCGCGACGCCCTGGTGGAGGCGCGTCCTCAAGCCATCGCCCAATGGCTGCCGCAGGTGGCCGCGTCCGCCTCGGCCGTGCACGAGCGGCTCGGTTACCAGACCGGACCTTCGCTTGGGCCAACGGCGAACGACTGCGCCATCTCCTCCACGGCGGATGCGCAGCATTGCTATGGCACCGCCCGCACGCTCGGCGTGAATTTGTCGCAGACGCTGTGGAGCTTTCAGTCCTTCAGCTTGCTCAAAGAGGCGAACTTCCAAGTGGCGGCTGCCGAAAGCACCTTTCGGGACGCGCAACAGAGTCTGTTGCTGCGCGTCTCGCAGGCCTATTTCGGGATTTTGTCGGCCGCGGATCAGCTGGCCGCGAACCGCAGCGAGCGCGATGCCTTCGGTACGTTGCTGAATCAAGCCAAGGCGCGCGAGCAGACCGGCGTCGGTCCGCGCAGCGATGTCGAGCAGGCGCAGGCGTTCTACGATGCCACCGAACAAACCGTCATCGACGCGCAGAGCGCGCTGGACGATGCCAATCTCGCGCTCAGCGAAATCGTCGGCGAGCACATCGCCTCGGTGGTGGCGCTGCGCGAAGACATTCCTCTGTTATCCCCGGAGCCCGCCTCGGCGGACGAGTGGGTGAGCTCGGCCCGGCAGGACAATTTCAGCGTGCGCACGGCACAACTCACCATGGAGGCGGCGTCGCGCGATATCGGCGTACAGCGCGGCCGCGCGTTGCCGACGCTCATCTTGGTCGGTTCGGCCTCGAAAATCACGCAGGACGAGGTGCTGGGCGGCAACCAGACGCTGGATACCGTGGGGGTGCAGTTCACCTGGCCGCTGTTCCAAGGCGGCGCGGTCGCCTCGGCGGTGCGCCAATCGAGGGCGCAATTCCACCAGGCGCAGGCCAATTACGAAGCGGCGCAGCGCGATGCGGAGCGCCAGACGCGCGCGGCGTTTCGCAACATCGTCACGGGCATCCAGCGCATCGGCGCCGCGCGCCGCGCGGTGGATTCCGGCAAGGCGGCCGTGGATGCCATGCATCGCAGCGTCGAATTCGGCACGGGTACGGAATTCGAGTTGCTCGACGCGCAGAACAACTATTACGCGGCGGTTCGCGCGTATGCCCAGGCGCGCTACGACTATCTGACCAACGTGCTGACGCTCAAGCAGCAGGCGGGTCGGTTGACCGAACTCGACCTGATTGCCATCGATGAGCTCCTCATTGCGAGCAGTCCATGAGCCTGCGCCTATTACCAAAGGAATCCGTCATGCTGCGCGACACCTCAGGTCAGGATCGAGTGATCGAACGCCCGAAGTGGTGGAGGCGCCACCCCAAGATCCTGATCGGCTTGGGCGCAGTGATCGCGGCGCTCATTCTTCTGATCGTGTACTTGATGCGCTACGCCGGCGCCGGCATGTCCGTCGACCGTGCGCGCTTGTCGATCGCCACCGTGGAACGGGGCAGCTTCGTGCGCGATGTCGCCGCCGACGGCCAGGTGGTTGCCGCGGTCAGCCCGACGCTGTATGCGAATGCCCAGGGCACCGTCACGCTCAAGGTGCACGCCGGCGACGCGGTGACCAAGGGGCAGGTATTGGCGACGGTCGACAGCCCCGATCTCACTGCGAAGCTGTCGCAGGAACAGGCGACGCTGGCGGGATTGAAAGTCGACTGGCAGCGCGCCACGCTCGATGCGAATCAGAAGCTCACGCAGCTGCGCGATGCGTTCAACCAAGCGCAGGTGGATCAAAAGACCGCGCAGCGAGAACGCGATCGCAGCCGCAAGGCCTATGAACTCGGCGCCTATTCGGAATTGCAGGCGCTGAAGGCTGAGGATGCGCTGGAGAAGGCTGAGTTTGCCTTTCAACAGGCGAAGACCAACTACGAGTCGCAGCCGAAATCCAACCGCTTCGACATCGACAGCAAGAAGGCCTTGCTCGACCGCCAGCAATACATGGTCGCGGACTTGCAGCGCCAGGTCGACGGGCTCGACGTCAAATCGCCGGTGGACGGACAAGTCGGGCAAGTGCAGGTTGCCGACCGGGCCAGCGTCGCCAAGGATGCGCCGCTCTTGACCGTGGTGGATCTCTCGGCGCTGGAGGTCGAAATCAAGATCACGGAGAGCCTGGCGCGGGATCTGCGTCCCGGCATGGCGGCGGACCTCGAGGGCGGCGGCAAACACTGGCAGGGCAGCGTCAGCGGCGTGTCTCCCGAGGTGGTGGCCGGGCAGGTTACGGCTCGCTTGCGGTTCGGCAACGAAAAGCCCGCGGGATTGCGCCAAAGCCAGCGGCTCTCGGTGCGCATCTTCATCGATCGGCGCGACAACGTGCTGATGGTGGAGCGCGGCGCGTTCATCGACCAGGAAGGCGGCGGATTCGCCTATGTCGTGCATGGCAACGTGGCCGAGCGCCACCCCGTGCAGCTCGGCGCTGCCAGCGTGTCGAAGGTCGAAATACTCGATGGCTTGTCGGTCGGAGACCAGATCATCGTCTCCGGCACCGACGCCTTCAACGGCGCGCAGCGCGTCATCTTAAGTCACTAACCCGCGAGGCCAGCATGCTCAAAATGACCCATCTCTCCAAAGCCTATCGCACGGAAGTCGTCGAGACCTACGCGCTGCGGGATTTTTCCATCCACGTGAAGGAGGGCGAATTCGTCGCCGTCACCGGTCCTTCCGGCTCGGGCAAGACCACCTTCCTGACCATCGCCGGCCTGCTGGAGGAGTTCACCGGCGGCGAATATCAGCTCGACGGCGCGAACGTGCGCGGTCTCAACGACAATCAACGCTCGCGGCTGCGCAACGAAAAGATCGGTTTCATTTTCCAGGCCTTCAACTTGATCGCCGATCTCAACGTGCAGGACAACATCGACGTGCCGCTGCGCTACCGCGGCTTCAACGGCGCGGAGCGGCGCCGCAGAATTCAGGATGCCTTGAGCCGGGTCGGCTTGTCGGCGCGTGCGCGGCACTATCCGGCGGAACTCTCCGGCGGACAGCAGCAGCGCGTGGCCATTGCGCGGGCGCTCGCCGGTTCGCCGCGCTTGCTGCTGGCGGACGAGCCGACCGGCAACCTGGATACGCAGATGGCGCGCGGCGTGCTGGATCTGCTCGAAGAGCTGCATCGCGACGGCGCCACGATCGTGATGGTGACGCATGATCCGGAGCTCGCCTTGCGCGCGCAGCGCGAGGTGCACATCGTCGACGGACAGGTGGTCGATCTGGCGGCGCAGCCGCGTGCAATGACCACCGCCGCTCTGGGCGCTTAAGGAGATATGCGTGTTCAGCTACTACGTCAACCTTGCTTTACGGAGCCTGCGGCGCAACGTCGTACTGACCGCGTTGATGATTGCCGCCATAGGCGTAGGGATCGGTGCATCGATGACGACGCTGACGGTGTTCCGCGCCATGTCCGGCGATCCGATTCCGCAAAAATCCCGCCAGCTGTTCGCGGTACAGATCGGCAATTGGGACCCGCAGCTAAAGCGTGCGCTCGGCGGGGATCCGGAGGGGTTGCAGCCGCAGCTCACCTATATCGACTCGATGGCCTTGATGAAGGCGCACATTGCGCCGCGCCAGACCGCCATGTATGTGACGGGCTTCGCGCTGACACCGTCAAACCCGGAGCTGCGTCCCTTCCAAGTCCAGACTCGCGCCACTTATACGGATTTTTTCCCGATGTTCCAGGTGCCGTTTCGCTACGGCGCGCCGTGGACGGCCGCGGACGATGAGAATCATGCCGATATCGTGGTGCTCTCCGCAGAACTCAACGACAAGGTGTTCGGCGGCGCCAATTCGGTCGGCAAGACGTTGAACCTGGATGGACATGACTATCGGGTGGTGGGCGTGACGCAGCATTGGTCCCCCACGCCTAAATTCTATGATCTCAACAACAATCAGTTCGGCAAAGCCGAGGAAATGTATGTGCCGCTCACGCGCGCCATCGATGCCCAGATGTTCAGTTGGGGCAACTACAACTGTTCGGGCGACATCGGCGACCCGGGCTGGGAGGGCCGCCTGCATTCCGAGTGCGTCTGGTTTCAGTTCTGGGTGGAGCTGCCGAGCGCACAATCGGCGGCGCGCTATCGCTCGTTCTTGAGCAACTATGCGTCGGACCTGAAGCACGCAGGACGCTTCGACTGGCTGCCGCGCACCCGCTTACGCGACGTGCGCGAATGGATGGACAAACAGCAGGTCGTCACCAAGAGTGCCCGGATTCTCGTGCTGGTGTCGTTCAGTTTCCTGTTCGTGTGCCTGCTGAACGCCATGGGCCTGATGCTGGCGAAAATCATGGGCCGCGCGGCGGACATCGGCGTACGCCGAGCTCTCGGCGCCAATCGCTACGCCATATTCAGCCAATGCCTGATCGAGGCGGGAGTCATCGGATTGGCGGGCGGTATTCTGGGCCTGGTGCTCACGGCGCTGGGACTGTGGGGCCTGCGCGTGGTGCTGAGCGAGGAGGTGGGCCGTCTCACGCACTTGAGCGTCGCCGATGTCAGCATCGCGGTGGCGTTGTCGCTGACTACCGCCCTGATGGCCGGACTTTATCCCACGTGGCGGGCTGCGCAGGTACAGCCGGCCTGGCAACTCAAAGTTCAGTGAGGTTTCCCATGGAAATTCGCCCCATTTTGTCGGCCATGCGGCGCAACAAGGTCGGCGCGGTGCTGATCGCGCTGCAAATGGCAGTCACCCTCGCCATTCTCTGCAATGGATTGTTCATCGTCGAGCAGCGCTTGAGCTTGAGCGAGCGTCCCAGCGGCCTGGACGAAGCGAATGTGTTCGTTCTCACCAATCAATGGGTGGGCAATCCTGCCGATCTCAAGGCGCGCACGCAGTCGGATGTGGCGGCGCTAAGATCGCTGCCGGGGGTCGTGGCGGCAACCGTCACCAACTCCTACCCGATGAGCCACGGCGGCTCCAGTGAGGGCGTGAAGCTGAATCCTGATCAGAAGGAATCGACCGCCGCGACCGCGCTGTACTTCGTCGATGAGCAGGGTTTACGGACAATGGGCGTGAAGCTGATCGCCGGCAGAAATTTCAATGCGGATGAGGTGATGGACAAGGCTGGCTTCGATATTCAGGTGCCGCCGACTGCGATCATCATCACCCGGCTGCTCGCCGAGAAATTATTCCCCGGGCAGAACGCGTTGGGCAAATCGGTCTACGTGCAGTTCCAAAAGCACCTGGTGCCGATCGTCGGCATCGTCGACCGGCTGCAGGTTCCCTGGGTGCAGGGCGATAGCTGGGCCGCCGGCTTCAGCGAAAACTCGACCATCGAGCCTTATCATTTCTTCGCAAACTACTCCCACTACATGATTCGCACGCAGCCGGGGCGGTTGGCCAGCGTGATCCAGGAAGCCCAGAAGCAACTCTACGAGTTGAGCCGCGCCCGGGTGCTGGAAAAAGCCGTGCCCATGTTGGAGGCTCGCAGGGAGGCCTACAAGGATGATCGCGGACTGGCGATCATTTTGATCGTGGTCTGCACCGCGCTGCTGGCGGTGACGGCCTTCGGCATCGTGGGCTTGACCAGTTATTGGGTGGCGCAACGCCGCCGCCAGATTGGCATCCGCCGCGCGTTGGGTGCGACGCGAAACGCCATCATTCAATACTTTCAAACCGAGAACTTCATGATTGCGATCAGCGGCGCCGTCGTGGGCGTGGCGCTCGCGGTGTCGCTCAACCTATGGATGGTAAGTTCCTTCTCGATGGCGCGCCTGCAGACCGGCTACGCCTTCATCGGAGCCGCCGTCGTGCTGCTGCTGGGTCAGGCAGCGGTGCTCTGGCCCGCGATCAAGGCCGCATCCATTCCGCCCGCGCTGGCCACGCGCGGCGGTGCATAAGCTGTAGCATGTTCTCCTACTACATCGATCTGGGGCTGCGCAGTTTGAGGCGCAACGCGGTGCTCACCATATTGCTCGTGACCGCAATCGCGGTCGGAATCGGCGCCTCGATGACGACGCTGACCGTGTTTCGCGCCATGTCCGGCGATCCGATTCCCCGTAAATCCGCTCGACTGTTCGTGCCGCAAATCGACAGCCGCGGGCCGGGGGCGGGTGCTGAGCCAACCGACGATCACCTCGCCGATCGACTCACCTACATCGACGCGATGGCGCTCATGAAGGCGCATGCAGCCAAACGCCAGACGGCAATTTACGCCTCTGCCTTGGCGCTGCGGCCGGCCGACCCCAAAGAGAAGCCCTTCAGGGCGCACGTGCGGCTCATCTATGCGGATTTCTTTCCCATGTTCGACGTGCCGTTCCTATACGGACATCCCTGGTCCGCGTCGCAGGATGAGAATCACGAGCCGGTCATCGTCATCACCCGATCTTTGAACGATCGTGAGTTCGGCGGCCTCAACAGCGTCGGCAAGCTGCTGGATCTCGGCGGCAAGAGCTATACGATCGTCGGCGTGATCGACCGCTGGGAGCCGATACCGCAGTTCTACGACATCGGCCGAACCCCTTTCGCCGGCAAGGATGATGTGTTCATGCCCTTCACGCATGGCATCGAGCAGCAGATCCCCATCATGGGGTCGACGAACTGCAATAGCGATGTACCGGTGGGCTTCGATGCGCGCCTGAATTCGGACTGCATCTGGGGCCGATTTTGGGTGGAGTTGCCGACACCCGAGGACGCCGCCGAATACCGCACTTTCCTCGATAATTATGCCTCCGAACAACGCCGCGTCGGCCGCTACAATTGGCCGGCGCGCACGCAGTTGCGCGATGTGATGACGTGGCTGAAATACAACCATGTAGTACCGGGGGAGGTACGCATTCTCATCCTGGTGTCGTTCGGCTTTCTGTTGGTGTGCTTGCTCAACGCCATGGGATTGATGTTGGCAAAACTGATGGGACGGGCACCCGATATCGGCGTGCGCCGTGCGCTCGGGGCGAGCCGCGCCGCCATTTTTTGGCAGTGCTTGGTCGAGACGGGGGTGGTCGGGCTGGCCGGCGGTCTGTTTGGTCTGGTGTTGACCGCGCTCGGGCTGTGGGCCGCACGTTCTTTGTTGCCGAGCGACTTCATCGCAGTGACACACCTCGATGCCGCCGATGTATTGGTCGCGCTGGTGTTGGGCATAGGTTCCACCATCGTCGCCGGACTTTATCCCACGTGGCGTGCTTCGCACGTGCAGCCGGCATGGCAGTTGAAGGCTCAATAGGAAACATCATGGAACTGCGACCGATTCTCTCAGCCATGCGACGCAACAAATTTGGAGCCGTGCTGATTGCGGTACAGATGTCGGTGACGCTCGCGTTCCTGGTGAATTCGCTCAGTTTGATCGAACAGAGACTGGCGCATAGCGCACGGCCGACCGGCGTCGATGAAGCCGATTTGTTCGTGATTTCCACGGAGCCCGTCGATAGCTTGCACGACCCCGCCGCGCGCGAGAGCGACGATGTGGCGGCGCTGCGCTCTCTCGAGGGCGTCACCGACGCCTATGCCACCAACGATTACCCCCTGGCCGGCGGCGGAATGGCCATGTCTGTGCAGTTGACGCCGGAGCAAAAGGTCGGCTCGGCGCTCACGGCCTACTACTTCGGCGATGAGCACACGCTCGGGACTCTTGGATTGAAGCTCATCGCGGGACGCAATTTCACGGCCGATGAGATCGCCACGCGCACCGAATCCGACATCGGCGCCATCAGCTCGGTGATCGTGACCAAGGCACTGGCGGACAAGGTATTTCCGGGCGGCGATGCCCTGGGTAAATCGATTTATATGGAAAGCGACACGAAGTCGGTGCGCATCGTCGGCATCGTGGAGCGGATGCAAACGCCGTTTTACGGCGTCACCGGCGTGGTCAGCACGTTCGCAGAAAATTCGACGATTGCGCCGTATCGCTACATCGACAAATACGCCAATTACATGGTGAGAGCCAAGCCTGGTCAACGCGATCGCGTGATCAATGCCGCTGAAGCCACGCTTCGGCAAATGGACAGCGAACGCATCATCACCATCAAGACCTTGAGCCAGGCGCGGACCGATGCGTATCGCGGCGACCACGGGTTGGTCGCGCTGCTCGGCGCCGTGTGCGTCGCGTTGTTGGCCATCACGGCGTTCGGCATCGTCGGCCTGACCAGCTACTGGGTCTCCCAGCGCCGCCGGCAAATCGGCATCCGCCGCGCGCTCGGCGCCACGCGGCAGGCCATCCTGCGCTACTTTCAAACCGAGAATCTGATGATCGCGGCAGCCGGTGCCGCGGTGGGCGTGATGTGCGCGATCGCACTGAATCTCTGGATGGTGCGCAGCTTCGAGGTGGTGCGAATGGACAACAGCCGCGCCCTCATCGGCGCACTCATCATGCTGGGGTTGGGGCAATTGGCGGTTCTCTACCCGGCGCTGCGCGCTGCCTCCATTCCACCCGCACTCGCAACGCGGGGCGGTTAATATCGCCGCCATGCGCACGGTACTGGTCATCGACGACAATCCCGCGGTCGCCCAGGCGCTGACCGTGCTGTTCGGCCTGCACGATATCCGCACGCTGACGGCGTTGACGCCGCAGAAGGGGCTTGCCGCCGCCGCGCGCGAACGGGTCGACCTGGTGATCGCGGACATGAACTTCAGCGCCGATACCACCTCCGGGGAGGAGGGCGAAGCGCTGTTCCGCGCGCTGCGAGCGCAATCTCCCGATCTGCCCGTGGTGTTGCTGACCGCGTGGACTCATTTGCAATCGGCCGTTCAATTGGTCAAGGCCGGTGCGGCGGATTACATCGGCAAGCCATGGGAGAACGACAAGCTGCTCGCCACCGTCGAGAACTTGCTGGAACTCGGCGAGGCGAACCGCGAGCGGCGCAGGCTGCAGGAGGAGCAGCGCCGCCGTCGCGAGCGGCTCGCCGAACAGTTCGATCTATGCGGTATCGTGTTTGCTTCGGACGCGATGGAGCGGTCGGTGGAGCTGGCCTGCCGGGTCGCCCGCGCGGACGTTCGCGTGCTCATCACCGGTCCCAACGGCGCCGGCAAGGAGCGCATTGCACAGATCGTGCATGCGAACTCTGCGAACCGTTCAGGCCCTTTCGTTGCCGTTAATTGCGGCGCGATTCCGGCCGAGCTCATCGAGGCGGAGCTGTTCGGCGCAGAGGCCGGCGCCTATACGGGCGCGACCCGCGCCCGCGCCGGCCGATTCGAGACCGCGGACGGCGGCACGCTGTTTCTCGACGAAATCGGCGATCTGCCCTTGGCCGGCCAGGTCAAGCTGCTGCGGGTATTGGAGACCGGCCACTATGAAATGCTGGGCTCAAGCCGCACGCGTACCTCGCAGACGCGCATCATCAGCGCAACCAACGCCGACTTGCCGGCATTGATCCGCGAAGGACGCTTCCGCGAGGATCTTTACTATCGTCTCAATGTGATCGACATTCCGGTGCCTTCGCTGGCCGAGCGCGGCGCCGACATCCTGCCGCTGGCGCGGCATTTCTTGAGCGACGGCCTGACCTTGAGCGAGGACGCCGCGGCGGCGCTGCAGGCGCACGATTGGCCGGGGAACGTGCGCGAGCTGCGCAATTCGATCGAGCGCGCCAAGCTGATGGCCCGCGACAACGTGGTGAGCGCCGCCGATTTGAACCTGCCGAGCGCGCCGCGCAGCGCGCTACGTGAAACCGAGCAGCTGAGCCGCGAGGTTCTGGAAGCGACCTTGCGCGAGGCGGGCGGCAACATCAGCCGCGCCGCGCAAAGCCTGGGGCTTTCGCGGCAGGCTTTGTACCGACGCATGGAACGGTTCAACCTGCGGCCGACATGAGCCTTACCGCGAAACTGGCGCTGCTCTTTTATGCAGTGGTCGTCATCGCGGCGGCCGTGGGCGCCAAGGCGGCGCAATACTTCGACGATGTCCTGTTCGGCTGGCTGATCGCCACCTGTCTGCTGCTGCTGCCGTCGCTATGGCTGGCCGCGCGGGTGATGCGACCCGTCAAGCAGCTGCTGCGCGCGCTGTCGGGCACCGTGGCCAGCTACAAGGAAGGCGACTTCAGCCTGTCGCTGGCCGCCGATCGAGATGATGAGCTGGGCGAGTTGATGGTTGCCCACAATGACCTGGCGGGCGCGTTGCGCGCGCAGCGGGCGCATTTGGTGCAGAGAGAGCTGTTGTTGGATACAGTCATGCAGAACTCGCCCGTCGCCTTGCTGCTGGTCGATGCCAACGAGCGCGTTGCCATCGCGAACCTTGCAGCCCGGCATTTACTGAGCGAAGGCCGCAGCCTGCAGGGACTGCGTTTCCAAGACGTCCTGAAGCGTGCCCCTGCGGGATTGGCCGCCGCCGCGGCGCAGACCACGGACAGCCTGTTCTCCGCTCAGATCGACGGCATGGAGGAGTCGTTCCATCTGTCGCAGCGCTCCTTCATCCTGCAAGGCCGTACTTTCCGCCTATACCTGCTCAAAGTGCTGACAAAGGAGCTGTCGCGTCAGGAGGTGTCGACCTGGAAGAAATTGATCCGGGTCTTGAGTCATGAGCTCAACAACTCCTTGGGTCCGTTGTCCTCGCTGGCGCACTCCGGCGCCGAAATCGCGCGACGCGGCGATTATTCGACGCTGCCCACCGTATTCTCGGCAATCGCGGAACGCGCCGAGCATCTGCACAATTTCGTGAGCGGGTATGCGGCATTCGCCAAGCTGCCGGCGCCGCGGCCGGAGAGCATCCAGTGGCCCGGCTTCGTCGCCGATCTGAACAGCCAGCAAGTCTTCAATCTTGCCGCGCCGCTGCCCGACCTGCCGGGGTGGTTCGATCGGGTGCAAGTCGAGCAGGCGCTGATCAATCTATTGAAGAATGCGCACGAGGCCGGCGGGCCCGACGCCGATGTGGAGTTGACGATCACGCGGAGCGGCGGCAATCAGTTGCTCGAAGTCCGCGATCGAGGATCGGGCATGAGCCAGGCGGTACTTGCGCAGGCGTTGCTGCCGTTCTACTCGACCAAGCGCAGCGGCACGGGCTTAGGATTGGCGTTGGCGCGCGAAATCGCCGAGGCCCACGGCGGCCGCATTCAGCTCGCGAATCGCAGCGACGGGGGACTTTGCGTCACACTGGAACTGCCATGGAGCCGAGAGGCCGGCGATGCTACAGTGGCTCGATGAGAACAGGATAACGGGTGGGCTCCATTTACGTGGTCCGCCATGGACAGGCGGCATTCGGAACCGACGATTACGATCGCCTGACGGAAGTGGGATTCGCACAGGCGCGGCTGTTGGGCGCGCATTTTCGCGCACGGCGCATCCGGTTCGACGCGATCTTCACCGGCACTCTGCGGCGGCAGATCGAGACGGCGCAAGCCATCGTGGAGGGTCATCCAGCGTTGGCTGCCGCCATGCCGGAGTGCTTTCCCGGACTGGATGAATATCACGCCGAGGCCATACTGGAAGCTCACTTGGGGGAGCTGCCGCCGCTGGCTGCGGCCGCGGCTGCCAGGCGCGATCCCACGGTGGTGCGCGATCATTTTCGCGTGCTGCGCGAGGCGCTCCTGGCTTGGGCCGACGATCGAAGCAAGCCGGCCGGCATGGCGGCTTTCAGCAAATTTCAAGAAGAGGCGGTGGCCGCGCTGGTCGCTGCGCGCACGCGCTTTCCCGACGGTCACGTGCTGCTGGTGAGTTCGGGAGGCCCGATCGCGGCGATGACGGCGGCAGCGTTGAATGCGCCGCCCGCTGCCGCGGTGGAGCTGAACTTGCGCATTCGCAACACTGCGCTGAGTGAATTCGTTGCGACGCCGCGGCGGCATCACTTGCTCAGTTTCAATGCGCTGCCGCATCTGGACACGCATCCCGATGCTTCGCTGATCACCTACACGTGAGCTTCAGTCGAAATCGGTGGCGAGCGTGGGATCATCCCGGTGTTGGAACATGAGTTCGATCTGCGCGGCCGTCGATCTGCCGATCGACAGAGGCGGTAGATCGTCGCGGGGGAAGAACGCTACTTCGCTGGTCTCATTGCTGGGGCGCGCCTCGCCGCCGATGATTTCGCAGATGAACAGCAGCTTGTAGATCGAGTCCTTGTGGTGCGGATGATTTCTGCGTTGATAATCGTGAACCGCCGCGAGCTTGAGCGCGCGCGCCTCGAAGCCCGACTCCTCGGCGATTTCGCGCACCACGCATTGCGCGGCGGTTTGATTGACGTCCGCCCAGCCCCCGGGCAGGGTCCAATTGCCGTCGGTGATCTCCCGCACCAACAATATGCGGCCATCCCGGAATGCCGCGCCGCGTACATCCACCTTGGGGGTGGCATAGCCGGTCTCGCCGCGCAGTGATTCGAGGATGAGGTCGTAATCGGGGAGGGAGCCTTGCGCCAGCATCTCCGCCGACAACTCGCGCAAGCGTTGATAGCGCTGCCGATCGAACGGATCCTTGGAAAAAGTCAGGCCGGTCTGCGCCATGGCACCCATCTCGCGGGCGATGCGCAGCCAGCGCGGCTCCTGCGACATCGTCAGCGCGGAGCGAAGAATTCGGTATACGAGAGGATGCGATCCTCGCTGACTTCCACGATGTCGACCAATTCGGTGGGCACCGTGATGCCGGTGACCTTGGAGTAGATATCGGCCCGCCAATGCGCGGTTGCCCTCGGCCACTCGACCACCGTCGAGAGCACGGCGTAGTTATTGATCTTGAACACCTTCACCATCATCGAGAGCCAGGGCTTGAAACCCGCCAAGTCAACGGCCTGTATGGCAATCGGCTTGTCGGCGCTCGCGCCGAGGATTTCGAATCGCCCGGTATCGGCGAATAGACGGCACATCCCGGCAAGATCGCCGGCGACCCGCGCGGCGTGCAGCTTTTCGATGATTCGCTGCGCTACGATGCGCTCAGCCACGCGGACTACTCTCTAGGGTCGCCCAAGGCTGTGCGGATCTCCGCGCCGATTTGCTCGAATGCTTTGCGTGCATAGGGGATCACGGCTCCCAGACCATAGAACAGATGAATCATACCTGGATGGCAAGTGTAGGACACTTCGACGCCCGCGCGCGTCAGGCGCTCGAAATAATTCCGGCCTTCATCGCGCAGCGGGTCGAATTCTGCGGTATGGATGATGGTCCTGGGCAGCCCTTCGATATGCGCCGCGAGCAGCGGAGAGACGCGCGGATCGGCGGGGTCCGCACCGGGCGGCAAATAGTGCATGAGGTCATGATCGAGCGTGGCTTGATCGACCAGATATCCGCTCGCCAGTTCGAGTCGCGAGGGAGTGACACGGCTGTAGTCGAGAATCGGGCAAATCAAAAGCTGCAGCGCTATCACAGGGCCGCCTGAAAGCGCCGCGGACTGGCAGGCCGCCGCCGCCAAGGTGGCGCCGGCCGAATCGCCGACGATGCCGAGCCGCGCGGCATCCAAATGGAACTCGGCTGCATTGGCGGCAATATATTGAATCGCTGCCAAGGCATCCTGCAGAGCCGCGGGAAAAGGGTGCTCAGGCGCCAGCCGGTATTCGACCGAAAGCACGCGGCAGCCGCTGCTGCTCGCCAAGCTCCTGGCGATCGTGTCATGCGTCTCGATGCTGCCGGCCACCATGCCGCCGCCATGGAAATACACCAGCCCCGGCAGAGGACCTGGGTCGTCGATGGGAGAATAGACGCGTACGGGCATGCTGCCCGCGGGACCCGGCAGCACGCGATCGAAGACCTGGGCGACGGCAATATTCGTACGGCCCAAATTCATGAGGGCGCTCAAGCCGCTGCGCCGCTCCGCGACGCTGGTCTTGCGCGCGTCGGGCGGATTACCCGCCGCCAAAATACCGAGGAAGCGCTGGACGCGCGGGTCGAGGGGCACGCTTAGCCTCTCTCGCGAGAGTTAGAGTTCCAACGCCGCCCGAGTCTGCGCCGGCCACGTCTTGAGGTTCAGTCCGTGATTGGCGAACATGGCGACGGCGAGCCGATCGATCCCGAACGCGACGCAGCTGGTGTGAGCCAATTCGCCTTTATCGTCGTGTATGCCCCAGACCTGGCCGAAGTGCTCACGGTGATAGTTGAAGCTCATGCAGGCAGTTGGGCTGGCCTTCGGATAGTACGGGATCAGCAACTCGAATTTCAGCGCCTGCTGACGTTGGCTGACGGCCATGACCTGGCCGACACGGCCGAAGAACGGATCATTGGCCACATCGAGCGTGTAGGGCAGTCCGAGGTCATCGGCGAGCTTCGGCGCGCGGGCCATCCAGCCCTCGCGGAAGTCGACGATCTCCTGAGGCGAACCGATGCGCACGAATTCGCGCATGCGGAACGACTGCAGGCGGTCGAGGCTCATCGAGGGTTCGTGGCGGAACACATCGGCCTCGATGTCGAATTGCACGCCGCCGGCAGGCAGCTTGCCGCGCGCCGCGACGATCGGGTACACGGGGTAGCAAGCGGCGGGCGAAAGCACCAAGTCCGAAGAGGTCAGCGAGGTGGTCCAGTCGCCGCCGTTGTCGTGGCGATCGACCGCTTGACGGATCGAACCTTCCGATCCGTGCAGGGCGCACACGCAGCCCAGCAAATTCGGGAAACTCTTCAGATAGCCGGATTTTTCCAGCTGCTTGCGGCTCATCACCGGCGGAAAGCGCATGATCTCCGCGCTCGGATCGCGTTGCCGGGTGATGTAGCCCTCGAGGCGGTCCACCAAATTGACGTACAACTCGGTGCGCGCATACACACCATCGACGCCCATCGGGCGGAACAGCGCGTCGCTCAAATAGGCAAGGGGATACTGGGCTGCGCTGTCGGCCGACATAATTTGATTAACCACTGATCGATGTAGGCAACGGCGTCATGAGCGACGTGGTTGCCAGATTGCTGAGGATACGGTCGTTGCTGATCATGATCGGGGAGGACAGTACGTCGCGGAGCAGCCGGCCGATGCTGAATTCCGTGTCATTGCGGTAGCCGGACAACCCGCAGGCTCGCAGCGAGCTCAACACGGTCGTGACGGCGAGCTCCGATGCCTGGACCTTGGTCAGGGTGATCATGGCCTGGAATTCCAGCGAGCTGATCGCCTTCTCGTCCGACATGATGCCCTGGTAATGGTGCAGATTCGCCGATAGCACGCCGCGCAGCGTGCGCAGGGTGGAGACGGCCTGGGTGAAGTGCGCGGCGCCCGGCGGCATCTGGCCGTTGGACTGCCGGACGACATGGCGAATGAAAGCCTGCGCCTTGGCGGTCGCGGCGGCCGCGATTCCGGCCCATACCGATCCCCACAGCAGGTGCGCAAACGGCACCATGGTCTGCGAATGAATGCGCTCGTACGGCTCCGGCATGATTTGTCCGGACACGGCGCGGGCGCGCAGCGTGAACCCCTCGCTGTGCGTGCCCCGCATCCCCAAGGTGTCCCACACCTGGAGCCTCTCGAGGGTATAGTCGGATTTCAACAAAACGAGCAGAACCTGGTCGTTGCCGGCGGCGTCCGCGGCGCGACGCGCAGTGGTGACGATGCCGTCGGCCTCGACTGCGTAGGATATGACGGTAGCCTTGCGTTCCAAGGTCACATGATCCCCGTCGGGCACGACGGGCGCTTCGCTGGATCTTACGTTGCCGCCGGCCTGGCCTTCGGTGGTCGAGGAGGCCATGAGCAACTGCTCGGCGGCGATCTTGCGCAGAACCCGATCCAGCGCGGGTGCGTTCTTGAAGTGACGCACCATGCAGGCCATCTTGATCTGGTGCATCGCATAAATCAGCCCGGCGGACGAACAGGCCTGCCCCAGGATGTAGCAGATGTCGGCGATCTCGGCGATGGTCGCGCCCTCGCCGTCCAATGCCTGCGGTACCTGGATGCCGAGCAGGCGCTGCTTGCGCAGTTCCGCGAAGGCTTCGCCGGGAAAGCGAGCCTCTGCATCGACCGCATGCGCATTGGCTTTTGCGACATCGGCGGCCGCGCGGGCGCGCGCCGTGAAATCGCTTTGCCGCACACTGACGATTCGGCCGCTGCCGCCGACGCGTTGCGTTTCTAGTGCCATCCAGATGTACTCTGCAAGGTAAGTGCTCGTCGCCGGATTATGAGGGTGTGGAGGGCGTAGGGGCAATAACAGCCCGCCGTCAATCTCTAGCTTAGTGACGCCCACCCCATGATGCGCCAACATATGTAAAAATGCCGGCACCGCGTAAGTTATCATGCATTCGGACTTCGTCAGGCCACAACGCGCGGTATGATCGGTCCGCCGTATTTTTGTGGAGAGTCATCGAGTGGAGCCGAGCAAGGGTGTGACCGAGAGACTGGCCGCGCTCGTCAAACAGATTTTGGGCGATGGCGCCGCGGTCCCCGATCCACTTCCCCAGGATGCTCAGCTGAGCGATTTAGGCATCAGTTCCCTGAAGATGGTCAATCTCATGCTTGCCGTCGAGGTGGAATTCGACATCACCATCCCGCAAGCGGACATCACCCCGGAAAACTTTCACTCGCTGGCCACAATCGACGCCTTGGTGACCCGCACCCTGGCCGGGGGCAGCGCTTAAGGAGGCCGGCGCTCAAGGGGCCCGTCGCTCAAGGGGGCTCGTTCAATGCCGCAATCAGCGCGTCGATATCCTTTTCGCTGGTCTGTCCATTGGTCGCGCAGATGCGTACCACATCCCGACCCTCGAATAGCGTCGGCGCCACCCAGGCGCGCCCGGAGGCCACCACGCGCCGCACCAAGGTGCGCACATCGCCAAGCGCGGGCGGCGGAATGGCATCAAGAACGGCCAAGCCTGAATCGTTGGCGACGGTCCATCCCGACGCGACCAGCCGTGCCTTGATCTGGTGCACGACCTCGACGCCTCGCTCGACGTGGCTCCCCAGTCCCCCCCACCCTGCGGCCGCCAGCGCCAGGAAAAGGCGCAACCCTAGGAATCGACGCGACCACTGCACGCTATTGAGATAAGGATCGAGGTTCGCGAGACTGGAGGGCATGAAGCTGGTGGAGGCGTGGAATGCCTCTGACAAGAGGTGCCCATGGCGCGTGATGAAAATGGCGCAACCCATGGTGGTGGCGAGCCATTTGTGCGCGTCGATGATGAGGGAATCCGAACGCTCGATTCCCGACAGCAAGCCGCGCAGCTTCTCCGACGCCAATGCTGCGCCGCCCCAGGCAGCATCGACGTGGAACCATATGCGCTCCCGCTGGGCGATATCGGCGCAGGCATGCAATGGGTCGATCATGCCGCCGCCCGTGGTTCCGGCCGTGGCGACCAGCATCACGGGCACCGCGCCCGCGGCGCGGTCTGCCGCAATGGCGCGCGTCAGCGCGTTGACATCCATGCGGCCGTTGCCATCGGTATCGATGAGCCGCAGCGCCGCGCGTCCAACTCCCGCCTGATGCGCAATCTTCAGCCAGGCGATGTGGCAGTCGCGTGAAGTGTAGAAAACCACCGGCGCCCCAAAAGCGCGCACGCCGTCGCGCGAGAAATCAGCATTGGCGGCGGTCAGCGCGCATAGCAACGCGGTGTAGTTAGCCTCGGAACCGCCGGTGGCGAAGTGACCGGTTGCTTCCGCGCCAAATCCGGCACGGGCCGCGATGGCCCGGATCAGATGGCTTTCGAGAGCCACCGGCACGGGCGAGGACGCGGAGCTGGCAAGCTGCGGGTTGAACAGCGCCACGATGTGATCCGCGCACTGCGCGGGAAAATTTGCACCGGGATTGAACAGGCCGAAATAGCGCGGGTTGGCCATCTGCACGATGCCGTGCTCCATACGCTCGATCGCCCAACGCAGCGCGTCCTGAAGCGGGCGCGGCGAGTCGAAGGCGAACGCCTCGAGCTCCGCGCGAAATTCTGCCGCGTCGATGGTGGGCGTCACAGGTCCGGCTTGCACTCGTTGCAGAGCCGCCTCGAGCGCCTCGGTCAGCCAGCGGCCGACTCGTTCACGGCTCGCGGCATCGGGAAACAGCGCCGCGACCGGATCCGGCAATGCTTGGTGCGTCAAGCGGCGGCGCCGAGAGCTTGGTCCAAGTCGCCGAGAATGTCATCGATGTGCTCGATGCCGACGCTCAAACGTATGCTGCCCGGTCCCACACCGGCGGCCAGCTGTTCCTCCGCCGACATCTGCCTGTGCGTGGTCGAAGCGGGGTGGCAGGCCAAGGACTTCGCATCGCCGAGATTGACCAGGCGCTTGAACAGCTTCAGTGCGTCGTAGAAGCGCATGCCGGCAGGCAGACCGCCGCGAATCTCGAAGGTCATCAAGGAACATGCCCGGCCGCCGAGGTATTTCTTCACGAGCGGATTATAGGGATTGTCGTCGAAGCCGGCGAAATTCACCGATTCCACGCGCGCATCGCCACG
>Ga0302325_10004605_pt1 | contig 31796 bp, 27 predicted proteins | sample Palsa_T0_2_FD_201948 | JGI IMG/M metagenome (GOLD analysis project Ga0302325, IMG submission 201948) | Peat permafrost microbial communities from Stordalen Mire near Abisko, Sweden - Palsa_T0_2 | ecosystem: Environmental > Terrestrial > Soil > Palsa > Peat permafrost | place: Sweden: Abisko... | reverse complement strand
TTCGGCGAACGGTGCTCCACCAGAAAGCCGGTGACATCGTGTTCCACGATTTCGGGAATGCCGCCGGAGGCAAAGGCGATCACGGGCACACCGGCGGCGAAAGCTTCCAGGATCACGCGCGGCGTGGCGTCCACCGCCGTGGAGGGAACCACCAACAGGTCCAGCGTTGCGAGCACCTCGTCTACATTTTCCTTCCAGCCGGCGAATTCCACGGGCAAATCTTCGGCCAGCGCTTCCAGTTCCGTGCAGTAGCGCATGGCTGCCGGATTGGAAAACAGAGGCGCGCCGCAGACGAGAAAGCGGCATTGCGGCGCCACGTTGTGCAGGATGCGGGCGGCGTGCAGGAAATCCACCTGACCTTTTTCAGGCGAGATGCGGCCGATCACGCCGATGTTGAATTCCGCCGCTGGACGCTGACGTTCCGGCAGCGAGATGCGCCGCACGCCGTTGTACACCACGCGGATGCCGCGGTCTTCCGAGTAGTCGAGCAGCGGCAACGCCACGAAGCGGCTGGAGGCCACCATGGCCGCGCGCAGCATGGAGAGCGAGCGCCCCGCCAGGCGTCGCGTGTATCCGCCCAGCAGGCTGTGGGAATGAAACAGCACGCGCGGACCTTGGCGCGCGGCCAGGGCGGTGGCGGGCAGCAGGCGCGGGCCGTTCACGTAGATCAGGTCCGCATCGTAGCGCCGCACGAGTTCGCGGATCTCGCCGGCCAGGCGCGGCGTTTCGAACGCGAAGCGCGCCATGTCCGCCAGCGTCTTGCGGCCGGAGGAATACGGCCAAGAGCGGATGGCGTCCACGGTGGCGTGCAGTGCGGCGGCCCGTTCGGCGAGTTGGCCGTTTCCGGGCGCGGCCACATGCACGCTCCATCCGCGGCCGGCCATGGCGGGCAGCACGTCCAGCAGACAACGCTGCGCGCCGCCTAACTCGCCGAACTGGTCAAGACACAGAATGTTCATCGCGAACCGCGACCGCCAGCACCCAGAAGTACAGCGGCAACACCCGCCAGTACGTGAGCAAGTCGCCGGTAAACATCTGCACGATCTGACCGGCCCAAAAAGCGAAGATCCAACTGCCGAAGAAGCGGCGCCGCGGATCGGGCGAGGCTGCCGCGCGCCGCGCCGCGCGCAGCATCTCGACGTTCAGCCACACCAATGCGCCCAGGCCCAGAATGCCGGTTTCGGCCAGCAGGCTGAGGTACATATTGTCGGTGATCACGTTGCTGCCCAGGTAGTCGGAGTACGGCAGCGTCTTGTAACCGATGCCGAAAAGCGCGTGCCAGGGATGCTGCGTCAGAAATCCGAGCACCGCGCGCCAGCTTGAAACGCGCCCGGAGAGCAGCCCTTCCGTCTCGGAGAACAGATACTCGACGGAGGTGGAAACGCGCATAAAGTAAGCGTCGGTGAAGGAGGGCAGCAGTGCGCGCAGCGCCAGCACGCCGGCCAGCGCGGCGCCGGCCAGCACCAGGAAGAATCGTCCCAATCGAATGCGGTCGCGGTGCAGCCAGATCAGGACGGCGATGGCTACCAGGGCGTTCAGCAACGAGCCGCGCGAATAGGAGAGCACCAGGGCCGAGGCGAAAACCATGCCGCCCAACAGCAAGGCGCGGCGCGATACCGGAGCTTTTCGGGAGAGCAGCGCCGCCGCGATCATCACCAGGAAGAATGCGCAGAAATTGCCCAGCGTGCTGGCTTCGTAGAACAGCCCTTGGGCGCGGCGGTAGACGCCGGAGCGCAGCCAGATGAACTGCGCGCCGAATCCGGCGGGGGCCGGAAACTGGAAGTAGAAATCGACACAGGCGAACAGCGCGGAAGCCACCGCGATGCCGTAGAGCCAACGCACCTGGGTGAAGATATCCTCGGGTGCGCGCGCTCCTGGGGAGTACGCAGTGTAAAAGAACACGTACACGGAAATGCCGAACAGCAGTACGCGCACAAGGCTTCCCACTCCCACCAGCGCGCCCGAATAGAACCCGGCCTCCGCCGCGCTGGCCAGCAGAATCAGGAAAAACACGCCGAGCGCGCGGTTCAGCTGCGCGCCCGCCACGCGCCATCGGCCGAGCGTGAACAGACCGGCCAGCAGGCCGAACAGAATGAAAACCACCGACGGGTGCGGTCCGGAATTGCCCCAGCCGAAAGGCAGCGGCGGCAGCAGCAGGGCCGCCGCAAAAAAGAGCAGCAGCCACCGGTCGCGCTGCAGCGTGGCCCACCAGGCGATGGGCAGAATCGCCAGCGGCGCGGCCAACACCAGTGCAATGGCCGGCCCCGGCGCCAGCGCGATGGCCGCGGCGTATGCGCCCAGCAGCACCGGCGCGATCAGCCCCGCACGCTGGGCCAGGGCCCGATCACTCATCGCGGCCCGTACCAGTGGCGCGACGGGGAAGCGTTAACGCCGCCGGCGGCGCCGGCGCGGCGCTGGAGCGTTGGGTGCGGAAGCTCAATTCCAGGGTCAAGTAAATCACTGGCACGACCAGACCCAGCAGCAACGCCGCCAATACATGCAACGTGGTGTTGGGCGCCGAGGGCCGCTCGGGGACGATACCCGGATCGATAATCTTGAGCCGCTCATTGCGGTACCCCAGATCGCCGCGCACCTGGCTCAAACGCTGTTCGACGGCCGCATATGCCTGCTGGCTGGCCGTACGTTGGGCGTCCAGGCGGTCGCGTTCGCCCATGCGGCGCGCCAGCAATTCTTCATGGGCCGTGAGGTCCCGCTCCACCTGGGCAAGCTGCTTGCGCAGCGTTTCGGCGCGCGCCTTGTTGGCGGCGGCTTCGCCCGCGGGCGCCTCGGCGCTGTCCACTTCGATGCGCAGCAGTTGGCGCTCCAGGCTGCTCTTCAGGTCGCCGCCGCTCTGGATCTCCTGCTGCAACTGCTCCACGGGCTGCTCGGCGCTGGTGTGAGCCCAGGCGGCTTCACTCTGGTCCAGGCGCGCGCGCGCATCCGCCTCCTGCTTCTCCGTCGCTTGCGTTAGTTCCCGGTCGCCTTCGTCGTCGACGGTCCGGCTCAGCTTGACGGTTTCCTCGCCCAAATACAGCGCCAACGCCTGCGCGGTCCGGGCATCCGGCAGCGTGACTTTAATCTCCAGAATTTTGGTATCGCGCACCATGCCGACCTTCAAGATCGTCGCCTTGAGCGATTCGACGGGCCGGCCTGGGAATCGCTGGCGCAATTGAAACCGGTCGAGCGCCCGCAGAAAGAGGCTGTCGCTGGCCGCGAAATGTTCATAAGTCTTAAGCGATTCGAGGTAGATGGGACTTACCCCCAGGGCGCTGCGAATATCCGTACCGGCGGGCGGCTCGATCAGAATGCCGCAGGTGGCGGTGTACTGGTTGGGACGCGTCAGGCTGACGGCCAGCGCCAGAGTCACCGCGATGACGCAGGAGACCGCGATGAATCGCCATCGCGAGCTTAGGAAACTGAGATATCGATAAGTGTTTACCGGCTCCGGCATAGCCTGTGAGATAGTGTAGCCTATATGACCCTGCTGCTGGCCCTCGTCGTAGCGTTAATTCCGCTGGCGATCGCCCCTGGAGTGTTTTTTTACTTCGATGTTACACCTAAGATCGTGTTGCTCCTGTTAGGGACCGCGGCGGCGGTCGTATGGTGGGCAGTGGAGGGCGCGTCTGGTTTCTCGCGAGCCTCGCGTGAGGCGCGGTGGTTCCTTTGGGTTGTCTGCGGGATGGCTGTGTCGCTGGTCGTTTCCACGCTGGCATCCGTGAATCCGGCGTTGTCGCTGGGCGGAAGCAACTGGCGGTATTGGGGCCTGGTGACGCAACTCGCGGCGCTGGGGCTGGCGTGCCTGGTGGCGGTGTGCTGCGCGGGCCGGCCCGAGCGGTGGCGGGTGATGCTGCGCGCCGTGGCGGCCAGCGGGCTGATCGGAGCGAGCTACGGGATCGCGCAATACTTCGGATGGGATGCGCTGCTGGACGCACGTGGCTACCACGTGGGGGAAGGCATTTGGACGATCGTGCGGCCGCCTTCCACTTTGGGCCATGCGGATTACTTCGCCAACTGGCTGCTGTTCGTTGTCTTTTGCAGCGCGGGTTGTTCCGCCGGCGATTCGTCATTCTGGAAATGGCTGGCGCGGGTCTCCGTGGCGCTCAGTTCCGTGGCTATCGTGTTGAGCGGCACCCGCGCCGCGTTGATCGGGCTGGGGGCCGGCGCGCTGTTCTTAATCTTCTGGCGCGGCCTGCGGCTCACTCGCCGCGTCGTCGCGATGGCGCTAGCGATAGCAGCCGCCGCGGCAGTCTTCTACGTGTCTCCAGCCGGCGCCATGCTGCGGGCGCGCGTGCATTGGGTGCTTCAGGAACCCACCGGCGGGGCGCGCTTTCTCCTCTGGCGCGACAGCCTGCGCATGTCCGCCGCACGCTGGCCCGCGGGCTTTGGACCGGAGACGTTTATCGGCAGCTTTGCGCGCTATCAATCGGCCGAACTGGGCCGCGCCTATCCGGATTTCTATCACGAATCGCCGCACAATATGTTTCTCGACGTGCTGGTGGCGCAGGGCGTGGCAGGGCTGGTGTTATTGCTGGGTTTGTGCGGCACCGGATTCGCCGCAGCCTGGCGCATGCGCGGAAGTCCGGTGGCCGGCGCGCTCGCGGCAGGGTTGTTGGGTATGACCATCAGCGAACAGTTTGCCAGCTTGATGCTGCCCACCGCGCTGGCGTATTATGTCACCGTCGCGCTGCTGGTGTCGCTGACGTTCCGGGCGCCGCTCGAACCGGGACCGGCCGGCCGCCGCTGGCCGCGAATGACCCTGGCCATAATTTTCGCAAGTGTGTTGATGGTATTCGGGGTGCGCTTGTGGCTGGCCGAAACAGCCTTGGCCGCGGTGCGGCGCGATCTGGATTGGAACCGGTTGAGCGAAGCCGACGCTCATTATGCGGATTACCAGAGTTGGCGCTGGCCCGCCGCCAGTGCGGACCTATGGTATTCGCGGCGTCTGGCGCAACTGGCAGGTAGCGACGCGGAGCGGATTGTCCGGATTCAGGCCTTCCAACAGGCGGGTCTGGCCGCGCAACGCGCCACCGAAACCGGCGACGCGCCTTTTAACGCTTATTACAATTTGGCTGCCTTCTACGCCCGGCGAAACGACTTCGCGCACACCGAGCAGAGCCTGCGCTCCGCCATCGCGTGCGCGCCGAACTGGTTCAAGACGCATTGGATGCTGGCCCAGGTGCTGCAGGCTGCCTCGCGCCTGCCGGAGGCGGAAGCGGAAGCCGCTACGGCCGCGGCACTGGATGGCGGCAAACATCCCGAGGTAACCAGTACGCTGGAGCACATTCGCGCCTCGCTGCGACCTACTCCGGCGCAACCAGCACACAAGTAAAATCTTGCGTTTTTGCTTGGGTTAGAGTAATCGATCGACTAGAATCGAAAGCGGAGGGTATATGCGATCGGTCGGCTTGACTCTTGGGATAGTGGTGCTGGCGTCGCTGGCCCACGCGCAGGCTCCGGTGGTTGAGCCGGGTGGCGTGGTGAACAACGGCAGCTACGCAGCGCAGGGTGTCGCGCCCGGGTCGATCGTCGCTATCTTTGGCAGCAATCTGGCCAGCGCAGTGGCTGTATCGGATACTATCCCGCTCTCTACCAATCTGGGTTCGGTTACTTCTGTAACATTCAATAACGTGCCCGCGCCGCTGTACTTCGTCGGTCCCATCCAGATGGATGCGCAGCTTCCGTATGAGTCTTTAGCGGCCGGTGCGGCCAGCGGCACGGTGAACATCGTAGTCACAACCAATACCGGGACGTCGGTGTCGCAGACCGTCAATGTGCTGCCCACCTTACCCGGCATCTTTACGCTGACTCAAAACGGGCTGGGCCAGGCGATCGCGACGGATAACAACGACGGGGCGTGGGCGGCGCCCACCGGTTCCATCCCGAACGTCACCTCGCATCCCATCTCGATCAGCTCGGGACATGCCCTGGTGATTTGGTGCACCGGCCTGGGAGATGTGACTCCCACCATCGCGGACGGCGCCAATTCGTATAATCCCGACGGCAGTGTGACGGTGCGCAAGACGGTGGCGCAGCCGCCCGACTTAGTGGTGCTGGTGGGCGGCGTGCAGGCACAGGTGCTCTTCTCGGGACTCGCGCCGGCGTATGTCGGTGAGAACCAGATCGACGTGTTACTGGCGCCCAACACACCCACCGGACCTGCCGTGCCGGTGCAGATCCAACTCAACGGCGTCACCACATCGGATCAAGTGACCATCGCGGTTGGTAACTAGCGTTACTCAGTTATAATGGCCATAATATGGCCAAAGCTACGCAACCCGTTCCCGCCGGATTTTCCACGCTGACGGTGCACCTGATGGTGCCGGGCGGCGCCCGGCGCGACGACAGGAGTGCCGTCGCGGCAGGCATGAGGGTCCAATGTCACTGACTTTTCGCCTGGAAGCGATTCTGCATAAATAGTGGGGCAGGCCCTCGGCCTGCGGCGGCCTCCCAGGCCGCCATCTTCTTTCTGCAGAGCTCAATTTCCAGGCGACAAGCGGGTCCAGGGGACCCGCGCAGGCCAAGGGCTTCCCCACTATTTATGCAGACCCATCGACGACCCTAAAGTAAGTGACACTGGGCATGAGCGCCCGCGCCACGCCGGCCCCCGTGGTACAACGTCATTATGCCGTCCTTCCGCGTGGAAACGCCGCAGCGCTGCTACGACGCCATCGTCGAGCGCGGCATCCTCGGCCGCGCCGCGGAATACCTCCCGGCGCCGCCCGGCAAGGTGTTTGTCGTCTCGACCGAGGACGTATGGGGCCACCAATGCGCGCGCGTGGAGCACGCCTTAGCCAACGTTCCGCACGAAGTGCTCTTTCTGCCCGGGGGCGAAGATCAGAAGCGCCTGACGCCGCTGGAACGTCTGGCTGAGGAGATGGTCCGCCGCGGTGGCGACCGGTCCAGCGTGGTGGTGGCGTTCGGCGGCGGCATCGTCACGGACATGGCGGGCTTTCTGGCCGCCATTTTCATGCGCGGCATTCCGGTGCTGCAGATCCCCACCACGCTGCTGGCACAGGTGGATGCGGCCGTCGGCGGCAAGACCGGTGTTAACCTGACCGTCGGCAAGAACCTCATCGGAAGCTTCCACCAGCCGCTGGCCGTGCTGATCGATCCCAGCGTGCTGGAGACTTTGCCGGACCGCGAATACCGCGCGGGCCTCTACGAGATCGTTAAGGCAGGTATCATCCGCAGCGAGCCGCTGTTCCGATTCCTGGTGGAGCAATGCGCGGACGTGCTGGCGCGCCGGCCCGAAGCGGTGGACCGCATCATCGCGGAGTCGGTGGGCATCAAGGCGGAAGTAGTTTCCGCCGACGAGCGCGAGGGCGGCCTGCGGCGCATCCTGAATTTGGGCCACACGTTCGGACACGCACTCGAAACCGAAACCGGCTACACGCGCTTCCTGCACGGCGAGGCGGTGGCGTTCGGCATGCGCGCCGCCGTGTATCTGGCGCAGATGACCGGCCATCTTTCGGCCGAAGACACGGTGGATATTCTGGAAGCCATCCGGCTCTACGGCCCGATTCCTCCGCTCACGGGCATCTCCGCCCAACGCCTGCTGGCACGCCTCGCCAGCGATAAGAAGACCATCCAGGGACGCGTGCATTTCGTACTGCCGGTGCGCATCGGCGAAGCGACGGTGGTGTCCGGCATCGGCGATGAGTTGGCGCTGGCCGCCATCCAGGCCGCGCTGGCATGACGGGTACCACGCCGCGAGGCGCGCGCAGCGAACAGGAAGCGGCTGACTGGGTGCGCTCCATGTTCGGACGCGTGGCCCGGCGCTACGACCTGGCCAATCACGTGCTGTCGTTCAACCTGGATCGCTATTGGCGCGGGCGCACCGTGGCCAGCGTGTGGGATGTGCTCGCGCGCCGCGACGCCCGCGTGCTCGATATCTGTTGCGGCACCGGCGACCTGGTACGCGCGCTGAAGCGGGGGCGGCCGCCGGGCGCGTCCGTGATGGGTTCGGACTTTTGCCATCCCATGCTGGTGGCCGCGCGCGAGAAAGTGGGGGCCCCAGACCTTTTCGAAGCCGACGCGCTATGCCTGCCGGTACCGGATGCCGCGCTGGATTTGATCACGGTGGCATTCGGCTTCCGCAACCTGGCCAACTATGATGCCGGATTGCGCGAAATGCGGCGCGTGTTGCGGGGCGGGGGAGTGGTGGCCATCCTGGAGTTCTCGCAACCGCCTAACATGCTGTTCGGCGCTCTGTATCGCTTCTATTCGCGCTATGTGCTGCCGGTGATAGGGGGCGCGCTCTCCGGCTCGCGCGATGCATACGCGTACTTGCCGGAATCGGTGCGCAAGTTTCCGGCGCCGGAGGAATTGGCGTTGATGATGCGCGCCGCGGGCTTCGCCGCCGTGGAGTTTGAGCTCTTCACGGGTGGGATCGTGGCGTTGCACCTGGGGCGCGTGTAGTGCGGCGGGCCGGGGCCTGCCAAGGGCCTGCCGGGGGCCTGCCTCCCTACCGCGCCGTATTCACCGTGGTCCACTCCGCGCAGAGCCCCAGCCCCGCACCCCCCGGTTGCGTCGAGAGGCTCGGCACAACAGTCACCTCGCCTAAGTTCGGAAGAGGACTCCAGGTCATCGTGAACGCCTGCGGCGGGACCACCGCCGGAATATCCTTCGAAAATGGCTCGCCGAAGGGGCCGCTGGCGTTGCGCAGATGAATGGCAAAAGTGGCGGGCGTGTCGACCCCCAAATTGAAGTTCATCGTCAGCGTGCTGTTGGCGAAGCTGGCGCTGAATCCCAGTCCGCAGGCCGGCACGCGTCCGATCTCTTTAACGTCTTCCACCGACCAAAGAGCGCCGTCGGGCCCCGCCGTAATCCCGTAAGGCGTGGCGTGCGCCGGGAATTGCGTAACCACCCCGCTGGTTGTCATGCGCCCGATCAGCGAATCGAGACGTTCGGTAAACCAGAGGGCCCCGTCCGGCCCAGCCGCAATCCAGTAAGGCGCCCCGCCCGCATTGAACTGTGTAATCGCTCCGGCGGTCGTGATCCGGCCTATCTGCAAGGCAACGTATTCGGCAAACCACAGTGCGCCATCCGGCCCCGCCGCGATCCCAAACGGGTAACTGCCACTAGGCAGGTCGAACTCGGTGATGGCTCCGGCGGTGGTGATGCGTCCTACCCTGCTGCCGTTTTGTTCGGTAAACCAGAGTGCGGTGTCCGGCCCCGCGGCGATCCCCGCCGGATTGCCGCCGTTCGGCAATGCGTACTCCGTGAATTGTCCCCCGGTGGTGATGCGCCCTATTTTATTGCCGTTGAATTCCGTGAACCACATCGCCCCGTCCGGCCCGGCGACGATAAAGCTCGGACTGGCGCCGGCGGTCGGCACCGCATACTCGGTGATCGCTCCAGCGGTGGTAATCTGTCCGATGTTGTTGCCGGCGTATTCGGTAAACCACAGCGCGCCGTCAGGTCCGGGAGCAATCCCGAACAGGTCGCTCGCGGCGGTAGGAACCGGGTATTCGGTGACCGTCCCGGCGAGTGTGATGCGGCCAATGTTGTTGGCGATGTTTTCCGTAAACCAGAGTGCCCCGTCCGGCCCGCTAGCGATATTGGAGTAGAAGCCGGTGGAAGACGGCGTTGGGTATTCAACGATGTTGCTGTACGCACCGGATTGCGCATCCGCGTTTACCGACACGGCTAACAGCAATGCGACCCAAAGCGGCGCTTTTTCTTTCGGCGTGAGCATTTGATTTTCCTCCTCTACTGCGCGGTATTCACCGCAGTCCATTCCGAGCACAGTCCCAGCCCCGCGCCGCCCGGTTGGGTCGCCAGGGTCGGCTGCACGGTCACTTCGCCCAGGTTCGGGAAGCCGTTCCAGGTCATCGTGAACGGCTGCGGCGGCACTACCGCGGGAATGTTCTTGGTGAACGGCTCGGCGAAGGGGCCGCTCGCATCCCGCAGATGAATGGCAAACGTGGCGGGCGTGTTAATGCCCAGATTGAAGTTCATGGTGAGCGTGCTGTTGGCGAAGGTGGCGCTGACGCCCAGTCCGCAGGCCGGCGCCCGGCCGATCGCTGAGTTGTAGTGCCCCGTGAACCACAGCGCGCCATCCGGCCCCGTAGTGATTCGCCAGCCTTCGGTGGCGGCGGTCACCGGGTATGCAGTAATGACTCCGGACGTAGTAATGCGCCCGATCCTGGCCGGCGTCCCTTCTTCCGTGAACCACAATGCGCCGTCCGGTCCACCTGTGATCCCGGTGGGATCAGTTTGAGGGGCCGGCAGCGGATATTCGGTGAACTGCCCCGAAATAGTGATGCGGCCAATCTGGTTGGCGAAGTCTTGGGTGAACCAGAGCGCGCCATCCGGCCCCGCTGTAATGTCCCAGGGCTGGTCGGAGAGGGGGAATTCCGTAATCGCACCAGCCGTCGTGATCCGTCCGATCCGGGGCCCGGTGAATTCGGTGAACCACAGCGCGCCGTCGGGCCCCGCAGTGATCTCGTAAGGCGAAGAATTGGGGTTTGGCAGGGGATATTCAACGTAATTCCCCGCTGTGGTAATCCGCCCGATCTTGTTCCCCGCGAAATCGGCGAACCAAAGTGCCCCGTCCGGCCCCAACGTAATGCCGTAAGGATTGCTGCCGGGGATGTCGAACTCTTCGATCGTCCCCGGCGGCCCGATGCGTCCCACCTTGCCGATCTCTTCGGTGAACCACATGGCGCCGTCAGGCCCCGCGGCGATCCCGAAGGGGTCGCTATTGGGCGTGGGCGGGGCGTACTCGGTAATCGCACCGGCTGTGGTGATGCGGCCGATCTTGCCGCCGGCCCAATCGGTGAACCAGAGCGCGCCGTCGGGCCCCGCGGCGATCTCCTCGGGGACGGCGGACGCCGGCAGAGGATATGCGGTCATATTGCTGTACGTTCCGGACTGCGCCATGGCACCTGCGGACATGGCCAACGCCAGCATGCTGAACAAAGTTCCTCGCAGACGATTTGCCCCCGGTAACGGATTGTATCAGACCGAGGATACGCCCGCGTGCGCTGGAATGCAACGCCTCCGGTGTTGTATAATTTAGGATATTCGCATGCGAAAGATACAATGGACAGACGCGCAAGCCGTTCACGTTCCAGAAGTGGATGAGGAACACCAGGCGCTCTTTCGTTTGTGCGACGATCTGCGGCGCGCCGTCGCCAGGCAGGCCGCGCCGCGCGAATTGCAATCCATACTGGACCAATTAATCACCCACACGGCGGGTCACTTCGCCCACGAAGAGCGCGAGATGCGTGCCGCCGGTTACGCGCATTATGCGTGGCATCGGCGCCAGCATCGCACGGCCCTAGCCCAGGTGGCGCGGCTCGATCGGCGCATCCGGCGCGGCGATCGCGGCGCGGCCAGTGAGCTGCTCGAATTTCTGGGCGGCTGGCTCAACGATCATATCGGCATTGCCGACCGCATGTTGGGCGCTTTTCTACGAAACCGGCGGCGCGCGCAGCCCGGCTAAAGCGAGCTTCGCTCGCAGTGATCGCAGGAGTGCGATCACGGCAGGCATGAGTGCCTGCGCCACATCGGCTAGACTGGGAACAATGGAAACATATACACCCACTGCACGCACCCAAGTGAAGCGTCTGCCCAAGCGCGGCGTCTACGACCGTGCGCAAGTCCACGCCATCCTCGACGCGGGATTCATTTGCCACGTCGGTTTCGTCGCGGATGGCCAACCCTACGTCATCCCGACCGGTTACGCGCGCGCCGGCGACCAGATCTATGTCCATGGCTCCGCCGCGAGCCGCATGTTGCGCGCGCTCGGCGAAGGCGCTCCGCTTTGCGTCTCCGTCACCTTGGTGGATGGCTTAGTCTTGGCGCGGTCGGCTTTTCATCATTCCATGAACTATCGTTCGGTGGTGGTGCTAGGGCAGGCGCGCGTGGTGAACGATCCGGAAGAAAAAATGGCGGCGCTCAGCCACTTCACGAATCACATCATGCCCGGGCGCTGGGATGCGGTCCGGCAACCGTACGAGCAGGAGCTGAAAAGCACTACCGTGCTGGCGCTGCCGCTCGACGAAGTTTCCGCGAAGGTGCGCACCGGCGGGCCCATCGACGATGAGGAGGATTACGCGCTGCCGATCTGGGCGGGTGTGATCCCCGTGCACCTGCAGTTTAGCGATCCGCTGCCGGATGCGCGCCTGCACGCGGATGCGCCCGCCGCCCCGCGCCATACTTAAGATATGAGACTCTCGATCCTCGCCCTCCTGCTGGCCTGTTCCGCCGTGGCCTTCGCGGAGGAGAATCATCCCACGCTGGCCATCGGCGCCGCCGCACCGGATTTCAACCTCCCGGCCGTCGATGGCAAGACCTACCGCCTGCAGGATTTCGCCGCCGGCAAAGTGCTGGTCGTCGTCTTCACCTGCGTGCACTGCCCCACCGCGCAGCTTTACGAGGGCCGCATCAAACGGCTGGCCGACGATTATCGCGGCCGTGGCGTCGCGCTGGTGGCCATTCAGCCCAACGATCCGAAAGCTGTGCGGCTGGACGAGTTGGGCTACACGGATCTGGCCGATTCGTTGCCGGAGATGAAGATCCGCGCCGAGTACCGGCACTTCAATTTTCCATTTTTGTACGACGGCGAAACCCAATCGGTGGCGCACGCTTACGGCCCAACGGCCACGCCGCATGTGTTTGTGTTCGACCAGGAGCGCAAGTTGCGCTATCAGGGGCGCGTGGATTCGAGTCCGCGCGAGGCGCTGGCTAAGCGGCAGGACGCGCGCCTGGCCATCGACGCGCTGCTGGATGGCAAGCCCGTAACCATGGAGAAAACCCCCACCGTGGGCTGCTCGATCAAGTGGGCCTACAAACAGGCGAGCGGCGAAGCGGAGATGGAGCGCATCGCCAAAGAGCCTGTGCCCCTCGAACCGGCGGGACTCGATCGACTGCGGGAACTGCGCAAAAATGGCACCGGCAAAGTACTGCTGGTGGACTTCTGGGCCACCTGGTGCGGTCCGTGCACGGTCGAGTTTCCGGAGTTTCAAAAGATGTTCCGCATGTACCGCAAGCGTGCCTTCGACCTGGTGACGGTGAGCGTGAATTTCCCGGACGAGAAGAAGGGTGTTCTGAGGTTCCTTAACGAGCAGCATGCCTCCAGCAAGAACCTGATCTTCGCCACCGATGAAACCTACGATCAGATGGCGGCCTTCGACCCGCAATGGGACGCCGCGGTGCCGTACACCGTCCTGATGGGGATCGATGGCCACATCATTTATCAGCAGCAGGGCGAGATCGACCCGTTGGAAGTGCGCCGCCTGATCCTGGCGAATTTGCCGGATGACGATTACATCGGGCAGCAGGCTTACTGGAGCCAGGCGGAGGCGAGACCGTAAGGGAGTGGATGCCATCAAATGTTCTGGATGGATAAAAGCAAAGTGCAGCCCGACGAAATCCCCTCCCCGCAGGCATTGCCGCCGGACGTTATCGTCAGCCCCGACACACGCCGCGCCCGCCGCATTCCGCCCGGCCAGAGCCGCACTAAAAAATGGCCGGTGCTGGATGCGAGCGGCCCTCCCTCCATCGACACAGCGCGCTGGCGCCTGCGCCTAAGCGGGTTGGTCGGCAGCGAAACCGAGTGGAGCTGGGATGAGTTTCTGAAGCTGCCGCGCGTGAAAGTGTTCTCCGACTTCCACTGCGTCACACGCTGGTCGCGGCTGGGCAACGTTTGGGAAGGCGTATCCACGCGCGAGTTGCTGCGCCAGGCGGGCGGCGCGCTGCCCACGGCCGCCTATGTGATGGCCTACGGTTACGACCGTGGCTGGACCACCAACCTGCCGCTGGCCGACTTCATGGCCGAAGACGCGCTGGTCGCCTTCCACCACGACGGCGAGCCGATTACGGCGGACCACGGCGGCCCGGCGCGCCTGATTGTGCCGCGATTGTACGCCTGGAAGAGCGCCAAATGGCTGGCTGGCATCGAGCTGCTGGACCGCGACCGCGCCGGTTTCTGGGAAAAGAACGGCTACCACATGCACGGCGATCCGTGGGCCGAGGAGCGCTACAGTTTGTAAGCAGTCAGTCGCCCCACTATGCACTCGCCGCTGTGGCTTGGGCTCGCTCCCCGCAACCTGACCATTCAGTAGTATCCTGGAGAACTAGGAGACAAGGAATGGGATGCAGCAGCGGACCGGTGAACCCGGTCGGTTTCGAGGTGCCGGCGGGCGCGCACAAGGTGTTCTGCGTCAAGTTTCAAAGGGAAATGCAGGGGTTGGACGAAGTTCCTTTCGAAGGGCATCCGCTGGGCCAGAAGATCTACGAAAATGTGTCGAAGGAGGCCTGGAAGATGTGGGTCGAGCACATGAAGATGATCATGAACGAATACCGGCTCAACCTTGGAACGCGCGAGGCGCAGGAATTCCTCTTGAAACAGATGGACGACTATTTCTTCGGTGAAGGCGCGGCCTTGCCGCCGGATTACGTGCCGCCACGTTCCAAGCAGTAGCAGATGGTGGGGCGGGCCATCCAGCCCCTTACGGCTTCACCGTGACCATCACCACGCCGTGGCTGGGCACAGCCGCCGAAAAACTACCGCTCTTTTCGCCCAGGTCCTTCATCGCCCAGAGGTCGCGCACCTTGGCGGACAGGTGATCCGGATAACCCAGATCGGTCCATGCCACCGAGATATTCGCTTCGGCTGCGGTGCGGTTTAGCAGCGCGACCGCGCGTCCGCCATCGGCAAGCTGCCTGGCCCAAACCTCCAGGCCGCGCGCGCCCTTCACTCTGCGGCCTTCGCGCCCGAGCGGGTCCTGATCGATGGCGATCACTTCCTTGTTGGTGAGAATATCGTGGATTTCGCGCGTCATGGTGCGAATGTCGTTGCCCGCCATTAACGGCGCCGCCAGCAGACACCACATACTGAAGTGCGCGCGATATTCGGTGTTGGTCATACCGCCGTTGCCGACTTCCAGCATGTCGGGATCGTTCCAATGGCCCGGCCCGGCAAACGACTGCAGACCATCCTGCAGATCCAGAATTTGCACCACGCCGAGGCCGTCCTGCTTTTTGCCGGTATCCCATTTATCCGTGATATCGCCCGTGCTGCGCCATAGATTGCCCACGTCTTTCGCCCAAAGCCACGGCTTAGTGGATCCCCACTCGCAAAGGCTGAACACGATCGGCCGTCCCGATTTCTTCAGCGCGTCGCGCATGATCGCGTAGGATGCCGCCGAGTCCTGCGTGCTGTGGTTGCACCAATCGTATTTCAGATAATCGACGCCCCACGCGGCGTATTGGCGCGCGTCCTGGAATTCGTAGCCGCGCCCGCCGGGGCGATTCTGGCAGGTTCCGGTGCCCGCGTCGGAGTAGATGCCGAATTTCAGGCCCTTCGCGTGGATGTAGTCTCCCAGCGATTTCATGCCGGATGGGAAGCGCTTGGCATCCGGGACGATGTTGCCTTGGGCGTCACGGTCCACCTGCCAGCAATCGTCAATGACCACGTATTGATAACCCGCGTCACGCATGCCGCTCGAAACCAGGGCGTCGGCGGCCTGCTTGATCAGATCTTCGCTCACGTTGCAGGCGAACTTGTTCCAACTGTTCCAACCCATGGGAGGGGTGCGCGCCAATCCGTTGTCGAGCGCCCGCATTTCGCCGCCTCCGGCGAGCAAAACGAATACCGCGATCCCGGGGGCAAGGCGGCTCGTAAACGTTTTCATGGCCATATTTCTCTTATTATGACACCCGTGTTCATTTCTCCGGGGACGCTCAAGCTGCCGGAGCTGCCGGCACGTCCATCCACGCACGCGCCGCTGCGCTGGCTAGTTCCGCATCCAGAATCTGCAACTGCCGCAGTCCATCCACGAATTGCGGATACTCGATGGGCGCCGAGGCGTCCTCTACCGACCGGTAGAAGCGCCGGAAGACCTGCTTGAATGTGTCGTCGTAGCCTTCGCTGTGGCCGCCCGGCAGATCGGCATAGGGGCGCGCTTGGGGCAGCATCAGCGACGGGTCTTTAATGATAATCTCGTTGGGCGAGTTCCGGTGCCCGATCCATAGCTCGTCGGGCCGTTCCTGGTTCCATGCCACCGATGCTTTGCTTCCGTAGATTTCGATGCTGAGCCCGTTCTTGCGTCCGGCGTTCACCTGGCTGGCCGTGAAGGCGCCGCGAGTGCGGTCTCCCATGCGGAACACCACCGCGCCGAAGTCCTCCGTGTCGATGGGCACCTCATCGTAATCCTCCGGGTTCAGCGTTTTCCCGGCGAAGGTCTCGATGGACTTTTTGGGCCGCTTGCGGGTCTTATGAAACGTCTGCAGATCGGCGCACACCGAAGTAATGCGCTGCCCCGTCACATGCTCGGCCATATCGCACCAGTGCGAGCCAATATCGGCCATGCACCGCGACGGCCCGTTCGTCTTGGAATCGATGCGCCAGTTCCAATCCGTGTCGTACAGCAGCCAGTCTTGCGAGTAGGTGCCTTGCAGCACCAGGATTTCACCGAGTTCACCCGCCTCCCGCATGCGCCGCATCTGCTGCACCATGGGATAGAAGCGCAGGTTGTGGAAGGTGCAGTTGCGCAGATTTTTCTCCGCGGCAAGGGCCGCCAGTTTCTTGGCGTTCTCCACCGAAGTGGAGAGCGGCTTCTCACAGATCACGTGCTTGCCGGCGTTCAACGCGTCGGTCACCATGGGAAAGTGCAGCGCGTTCGGCGTGCACACGTGGACCACATCCACCTCGGGATCGTCCAGAATCTGATGGTAGTCGCTGGCCGTCTTGTCCACATGGAACTCCTCGCCCAGTTTGCGCGCTTTCTCCTTCTGGCTCTCGCCGATCGCGTAAACCTGGACGAAGCCCAACCGGCGAATCCCTTCCAGGTGCACGCGCCCCACGAAGCCCGTGCCGAAAACCGCAGCCTTCAGTCTATGAATCATGATTGCCTCTTTCCGAAGCGTCTAATTTAACGCAATTGCTGGTAAAGTGGTACCGAGATGGTGGTCCGCATCCGCTTTGGAAAAGGCGCGAAAGTGGAGCGCAAACGCCGCAAGAACCAGCGTGTGGCCATGGCCTTCGCCTCCCTCCTCACGCCCGCGGCGGTGATGGCCGCGGCCTTGGGCATCTGGGGCTTGGCCGAAGGTCCCCAGTGGACCAGCCACTTCGCCATTCGCAGCGGCCTGTTCTCGCACTGGCAGGTCTGGTTCGGGTTCGCGGCGTTGTTGCAGACGGGCTCGCACTTACTGAACCGCTACGGGCGCGCCGGGAGCCAAACGGCCTAAAGCCGGCACCATCTGAGCCGACGTGGCGCTGCGCGCCTGCGATGGCAAGAGTGCCATCGCGGCAGGCAGACGTGCCGGCAGAAGTGCCAAATGCCACTTACTTTTCGCCAGTGAAGCGATTCTGCACAAATCGTGGGCAGGCCCGTGGCCTGCGGCGGCCTCCCAGGCCGCCCGTTTCGGAGCAAGCAGCGGGTCCAAGGGACCCGCGCAGGCCACGGGCCTGCCCCACTATCTATGCAGACCCATCGACGGCAGGCAGAAGTGCCTGCGCCACGTCGGAACTGGGTTATCCTACTTCTAAGGGGTTCGATGCGTCACTCCACAAGATACAGACTAAACACCTTCTTTTCCTCCGGTAATTTCCCCCAAGGTGTGAAATGGCTGCTCATCGTCAATACGGCGGTCTTCGTCCTCAGTTATCTGGCCGCCGGTACCAGCCTGCTTGAGACGGCCTTCCGCTGGCTGGCCTTGCGGCCCGACTACGTCATTCACCGCTTTGCCATCTGGCAATTGGGCACCTACCTGTTCCTGCATGGCGGCGTCATGCACCTGCTTTTCAACATGCTGACGCTCTGGATGTTCGGCGTCACGCTGGAGCGCGATTGGGGCACCCGCCGCTTTCTGAAATACTATTTCCTGTGCGGCATTGGCGCCGGCTTTTGCGATGTGCTGGTCAACGCGATACTGGGCAATTGGAACACCAGCACTATTGGCGCGTCGGGAGCCATCTACGGTGTGCTGCTGGCTTTTGGCGTGCTATATCCGGAATCCACCATCCTTTTCCTGTTCATATTTCCCATTCAGGCCAAGTTCTTCGTCATGATCTACGGCGCCATGGCGCTGCTGGGAGCCATGAATGTGAACAGCGGCGTCAGCAATGTTGCGCACCTGGGCGGCATGATTTTCGGCCTCCTGTATCTCAAGGTGCGCTTCCCGAAACTGGATATGTACGAGGTGCGCCGCTGGTATCGAAATTACAAACTGCAGCGCGCCAAGAAGAAGTTCCAGGTCTACATGCGCAAACATGGCTCCGGCCCGGGACCCTGGGTGAACTAAAATAATAAAGTGGGAACCGAAGCGGCGCTACAGATGGCCGTCGAACGTCTGGCCGGCGTTCGCGGCGAAATCGCCAAAATCATTGTCGGCCAGGACGACGTCGTGGAAGGCGTGCTCATTTGCCTGCTGGCATCCGGGCACGTCTTGCTGGAAGGCGTGCCGGGCTTGGGCAAAACCACCCTGCTGCGCACCCTGGCGCGCGCCCTGCAATTGAAGTATTCGCGCATTCAGTTCACGCCGGACCTGATGCCCGCCGACATCGTGGGCAGCATGATCATGGAGACCAGCGACCGCGGCGCCAAGCTGCTGCAGTTTCAACCCGGTCCCATCTTCGCCAATTTGGTGCTGGCCGACGAGATCAACCGCGCCACTCCCAAAACGCAATCCGCGCTGCTGGAGGCCATGCAGGAGCGCACCGTCACCAGCGGCACGACCACTCACGAGCTGGAACGTCCATTCCTGGTGATGGCTACCCAAAATCCCATCGAGATGGAAGGCACCTACCCGCTGCCCGAAGCGCAGCTCGACCGCTTTCTGATGAAGATCCTGGTGACCTATCCCACGCGCGAGGAATTGAACCGTATTGTGGAACGCACCATTCAGCGGGAGGAAGCCGTGGTGCGCCCGGTGCTCGACCGTGAAGCCATTATGGAGGTGCACGCGGTCTGCCGCGAAGTGCTGGTAGCGCCGCACGTGCAGGAGTACGCCATTCAGCTTGTGATGGCCACCCAGCCGGAGCAAATGGAATCTCATGAGCTGGCGCGCAAGTACATTCGCTACGGCAGTTCTCCGCGCGGCGCGCAAGCGCTGGTGGAATGCGGCCGCGTGCTGGCGCTAATGCACGGCCGGTATCATCTGAGCATCGAAGATGTCCAGCACGTGGCGCGCGCCGTACTGCGCCACCGCATCATCCTGAACTTCGACGCGCATGCCGACGGCCAGACGCCCGAAACCATCCTGAACACCATCATCCAGGAAGTCACCGCTCACGCTGCCGCGTAGCCCGGTATCAAAGTCATGGACTCCGCGCCTATTCTCGACCGCGAGTTTCTGGAGAAGCTGGAGCGCCTGGCTCTGCGCTGGCAAAAGTCGTTCCCGGGTCTGGTGGGCGGGCACAACCAGTCGCGCTTCGCCGGCGCGGGGCAGGAGTTTCTGGACCATCGCAGTTTCCATCTGGGCGACGATCTGCGCGCGGTGAACTGGCGCGCCTACCTGCGCCTGGAAAAGCTCTTCCTGAAAATGTTTCAGGTGGAACCGCGCGTGCCGGTGCGCATGCTGGTGGATACCAGCGTTTCCATGCAAACCGGCGGCAAGTTCGATTACGCACGGCGGTTGGCGGGCGCGCTCTGTTACGTGGGCATGGTGCGGCTGGATGGCATCGAGCTGCACTCGTTCTCCAATAAGCTGGGACGCCGCGTTTTGTGTACCGGCGGGCGCCACCGCTTCGGTCCGGTGCTGGATACGCTGGGTGCCATGCAGGCCGGCGGACCGACGGATTTCTTCGCGGTGTTGCGCGAGTTCATCGGCCGTTACGCGCAACGCGGGCTGGTGATTGTGATTTCGGATTTTCTGGACGACCAAGGCTGCGAACGGGCGCTGCAATTCCTGTCGGATTTTGGCCATGAGCTGATGCTGCTGCAAGTCTGGTCGGAGCAGGACCGCACGCCGCCGTGGGATGGCGAGTTGGAGTTAGAGGATGCGGAAACCGGCGGGCGATTGAAGGTGCAATTCGACCAATCCGCGCGTACGCGTTACACGCAGGCCTTCGACGATTACGCCGAGGTCATCCGCAAGCTGGCCCTGCGCAACGGCGGCCGCTACGCGGGAATCTGCACCGCCCAGCCGGTAGAGGATGTGATCTTCGGCCCGCTGGTGCGCGCCCGCGGGGTGGCATGAGGGGGTCCGGTGCTAATTGTGGGGCGGCCAATCATGGCCGCAGCCGCCTTTTAGGCGGCCAGAGCCGGCTGAAAGCCGGCTGCGGGCAGAATTGCCCGCCCCACGGTGCAAGAAGTCTGCGACGCTCGGCCGCCCTTTGTGGGGCAGGCCCCTGGCCTGCGGCGGCCTCCCAGGCCGCCACAACCGCAGGAGTGCGGTCGTGCCAGGCACGAGTGCCTGCGCCACGAGGCTCCGCGTGCATCTGCTGAACCTCACCCTCGGGCAATTCCTGGCCATCTTCGGCTCCGTATCGGCCGTGATGCTGGCCCTGTACCTGCTCGACCGCTCGCGCCGCAGGCAAGTAGTCTCCACGTTGCGCTTCTGGGTATCGGCCCAGCAACCCACGGTAGTCGCGCGGCGGCGCCGCATCCAACAGCCCTGGTCGCTGCTGCTGCAACTGATCGGCATGGCGCTGTTGCTGCTGGCCATCGCGCAGTTGCGACTGGGCGCGCCCGCCTCCGCACCGCGCGATCACGTGCTGATCCTGGACACTTCCGCCTGGATGGCCGCCCACAACTCCAAGCGCACATTGATGGATCTGGCTCGCGATCGCGCGCGCGCCTACGTGCGCGCCGTGCCCTTGCGCGACCGCATCATGCTGGTGCGCGCCGACGCCCTCACGACTCCCGCAACAGCCTTCGAACCCGACCGCAAGAAACTGGAAGAGGCCATCGCCGCCTCGCAGCCCGGCGCCACCGCGCTAAATCTGGACCAGGCCCTGGCCTTCGCCCGCCAGATTCAAACCCAAAGCGGACGGCGCGCCGGCGAGGTGGTCTTCGTGGGCACCGGCAAGCTGGCCGAACGCGAACCGGGCACCCTAGGGCTGCGCAATTTGCGATTCCTGAGTGTGCCGGACGCGGTCGAAAACTGCGGGTTGCGCCGCATCGGCGTGCGCCGTTCCGCCGCCGACCCCGACGTCTGGGAGATCTACGTTTCTGTGCGCAATTACGGCGCGGCGCCGCATACGGTCACACTCGCGCTGGGCTTCGGCCCGTCGGCCAACGGTCCGGGCAATCTTCCGGCCGGATCCCAACGCCTTTCGCTCGCGGCGGGCGCGGAGCGCGAAGCCAGCTTCCAGTTTCGCAGCCGTGCCGCGGGCTTTCTCCAGGCCCAGCTTCTGCCGCACGATGCCTTCCCGGCGGACGATCATGCCACGCTGCAACTGCCTGCTCAGCCAGCGTTGCGCGTAACGGTCTACTCCGCCGAACCGGACCTGCTGCGGCCCGTACTGGCCGCCAGCCCGCAGGTGGTGGCCACTTTTCGCGCTCCCGCGGAATACAACGCGCAAGCGGCCGCATCGCTCGTGATCCTGGACCGCTTCCATCCATCCTCGCCGCCGCGGGCCGATTCTATCTGGATCGATCCCCCCGCAGTTGGCTCCCCGGTACCCGTGCGCCAACGCGTTTCCGACGCTCCGCTCACCCGTTGGCTCACCGATCATGCGCTGGGAGCGGGCTTGCGCGCCAAGGATTTCCGCCTGGAGTCCGCGTCGGTTTTCGAAGCCGCGCCCGACGATCTGAAAATCGCCGAAGTGGAGCAAGGCCCCGTGATGGTGGCGCGTCCGGGTCGGCCCAAGATCGTGGTGCTGGGCTTTCATCCCGCGCTTTCGGCCATGCGCTATGAACTTTCCACGCCGCTGCTGTTCGCCAACCTGCTGCGCTGGATGGCGCCCGAGATCTTCCGGCGCTGGGAATTGACCGCGGGCAGTGTGGGCGCCGTCAGAGTTCCGCTCGATCCGGATGTGCGTCCGGCGGATGTGCGCGTGCTCCGGGAGGACGGCGGTCCCGCGCCTTTTACGTTGCGCGGCCAATCGCTCGAGTTCTTTAGCGGCGCGCCCGGCACCGTGCGTGTGCTGGCCGGCGATCGCGAATATGTGTACTCGCTGACGCTGCCGCAGCTCTGGGAATCAAGCTGGAATGTGCCCGCCGAGACGCGCCGCGGCATTCCGAAATTCGCGGCGCCCCTGGGGGACGCTACCGACCTGTGGCAATGGCTGGCCCTGGCGGGCGGCGCGGGACTGCTGGCCGAGTGGATTCTGTTTGGCCGCTTCCGCCGCCGGGTGGTGCGCGTCTCGCGGCGGCCCGTCGCCATGAAGAAGGCGTCGTGACGGTATGAGCTTCAACCATGCATGGCTGCTTCCGTTGGCAATCGCGCCCTTCGTGTGGGCCGCCTGGGAATGGCGCAACTCCGCGCGCCGCGCGGGACTGGTGGTGAAGGCCGCGGCCATGGCGGCCATCCTGCTGGCGCTTGCCGAGCCGCACATCACGTTTTACGAATCCAAAGTGGCGTTGGCGATTCTGGTGGATACTTCCGCGAGTGTTTCGGAGGCGGATTTAGATGCGGCCTCCGCGGCGGCCACCACGGTGGAGAAAGGGCGCGGGCGCAATTGGACGCAAGTCCTGCCCTTCGCCAGCGCGCCGCGCAATCCGGCTCCGGAGGAGCGCACAGCGAAGGCATGGAAACTGGCGTACAGCCTGGGCCAATCGGCGCATGGCACCAACCTGGAAGCAGCCGTGCGCGAAGGACTGGCAACGCTGCCCGCCGGCCTGGTGCCGCGCGTCCTGCTGATCTCGGACGGCAATGAGAACCTGGGCAGCGTCACGCGCGCCATCTGGCAAGCGCAGCAGCGCGGCGTACCCATCGACGTAATTCCACTGTCCGGGCGGCCGCGGCCCAGCCTGCTGCTGGAATCGGTGAGCATGCCGGCGCAGGTCTTCCGCGGCGAACGTTTTCCGGTGGATATCACGCTGGCGTCGCCCAGCGCCGCGCAGGCCACCGTCGAGATCAGCGCCGAGGGCAAGCCGCTGGGCGCCAGCCGCGTGAGTCTGAGCGAGGGTGTGAATCGATTCCGCGCACACGCCAGCGTCAGCGCTACGGGAGCCATCGAACTGGCCGGCCGCGTGAGCGCACCGGGGTTGGGAGAGGCGCATTTCGAAAGCGCCCTGACCCTGCGGCGCCCGCGCGTACTGCTGATCAGCAAAGATCCCGCCGACGCCGAATCGCACCTGATGCGCACGCTCGAAGCCAATCAATTCGATGTCACGCGCGCACCCACGGGGCCGCCAGATACGCTCGACGATTATCAGTTGGTGATCTTCAACAACTGGGACATGCAGGCTGTGCCCGCGCCGCGCAAGACCGCGCTCGAGGCATTCGTGAAGCAGGGCGGCGGCCTGCTCTGGATCGGCGGCGACCGCAACGTCTACGTAGAGAAGAAGGAGGAAGACGCGCTGGAGCGCACGTTGCCGGCCAAGCTCGCGCCGCCCCGCACGCCGGAGGGCACAGCCGTGGTTCTCATCATCGATAAATCTTCTTCCATGGAAGGCAAGAAGATGGAACTCGCGCGCCAGGCGGCCATCGGCGTGGTGGAGAATCTGCGGGCCATCGACCAGGTAGGCGTGCTGATCTTCGATAATTCCTTCCAGTGGTCGGTGCCTCTGCGCCGCGCGGACGACCGCGTTTCCATCAAGCGCCTGATTTCCGGCATCACACCGGATGGCGGCACGCAAATCGCGCCGGCGTTAACCGAGGCTTATCGCAAGATCCTGCCGTCGAAAGCGGTGTACAAGCACATCGTGCTGCTGACCGACGGCATCTCGGAGGAAGGCGACAGCATGACCCTGTCGAAGGAGGCCGTCGCCAACCATGTGACGATCTCAACCGTCGGGCTGGGCCAGGACGTGAACCGCGCTTTCCTGGAAAAAGTCGCGCAGCTCGCGCAAGGCCGGTCCTATTTTCTGAACGACCCATCCGGGCTGGAGCAGATTGTGCTGCGCGATGTAAAGGAGCACACCGGCTCCACGGCGGTGGAGAAGGATGTGCATGCCGAGGTGGTCGGCCACGCCGAGATTCTGGAAGGAGTAGGCATTGAGACGGCGCCCCCCCTGCGCGGTTACGTGCGCTTCCAAACGCGGCCCACAGCGGACTTGATTCTGCGTGCCGATCCGGAAGATCCGCTGCTGGTGCGCTGGCAATATGGACTTGGCCGCGCGGCCGTGTTCACCTCCGACGCAAAGAATCGCTGGGCCGCGAGCTGGGTCGCCTGGCCGGGATTCGACAAGCTGTGGGCCAACATCTTCCGCGACCTGCTGCCGCACGCCGAATCGAGCGAGGCCGGGGCGGAGCTCGACAGGGCGGCCAACGAACTGGTAGTGGACTATCACCTGGGCCGCAACGTCCCCGAGCCGGCTGCCATTCCGGATATCTATGCCTTCGGACCGAACGGATTCCAATCCCCGCTGAAGGTGACCAAGATGGCCGGCGGGCACTATCGCGCGCGGGTGGCCATCGGCGAGCGGCAGGGGCTGTTCCGCGTGCGTCCGCTGGCGGAATCGCGCGCGTTTCCGGAAGTCGGCTTCTACCGGCAGGAAGACGAGATGATGGAGTATGGCGCCAACGATCAGTTGCTGCACCAGGTAGCCGACGCCACCGGCGGGCGCTACAATCCGGCGCTCGGCGCGATTTTCGATTCGAGCGGCCGCGCAATTCCGGCCACGCTGGATTTGTGGCCCTTTCTGCTGGCGCTGGCCATCGCGCTGAATATCGCGGAGCTGGTGCTGCGCAAGTGGCGCGGGCTTTGGGAGGGGTTGCGGCTGCGCCGGGCGGGGGCGGAAGTAAGGGGGGAATGACAGCGCCAGTGCTATCACAGTCGACGGCTGGGTCGCGAAGAATTGTGGTAGACATGGATGTGTTCGCGGGCGCTCTGCTGCGCGAGGAAGGATACAACCGGCAGGTGCTGCGCCCCTGTTTTGAGGAGCGATGGCGGCCTGTGATGGGTCAATCTTTGTTCCTGGAATATGAAGACGTGCTGGGACGCGAGGCGGTCTTTCGCAAATCTCCGTTGTCCGCCGCGGAGCGCCGCGAGCTATTCGAAGCGTTCTTGAGCGTCTCTGACTGGGTGCACGTTTACTATCTGTGGCGGCCTAACCTGCGCGACGAGGGCGACAACCATGTTTTGGAACTGGCCGTCGCCGGTGGCGCCGAGGCAATTGTTACGAACAATGTCGCGAATTCCCGGTCCGCCAACCTGCGTTTCCCGGACCTGCAAGTCCTGACTCCCAAGGACGCCCTGAGGGAACTGAGATGGGCACACTGACGATTCGAATTCCGGAGGATAAACACAGTCGCTTGCGTAGCCTGGCAAAAGCCAGGAGCATGAGCAGTTCAAAGCACTGGCTCAGCGCGGCTCAAGCAAACGGGGCTTGGCGCTGCTGGATAAGCTGGATCGGGCCTTCGCGAAGGGGCGGTAGGCAGGGCGCTGGAGATGAAGTCCGGGCCGTGGCGGTTCATCCAGGCGGGGGCTGATCACGTCTCTCCCCCGCCTTTGGCCAATTTGCAGTCCCTGCGCCAAGATCCGGCGCTGGCTATCCGGCCAGTACCTGGAAGAACTGATCCGCTGCCAAGTCGCACGCCACGACGGCCGCTGGGGACTCCAATTCGATTTTGATGCGGCTGCCTGGCAGCGGCTGGTGAATCATCGCCTGGGACGCACCATCGTGCTCACCAATCGCTTGGACTGGACCGCTGAGCAGGTGGCACTGGGCTGCTCCGCCCAACAGGACGTGGAAAGGGTCTTTCAGTTCGTCCTGCTCTACCCGCCGCCAGGGCGAAAAGGTCCCAAGCGGGTTGCCACGGTGCTTTCCAAACAGACATTGCCCCAGCAAGCTTTGGCCAAAACCCTGGGTCTAGATCAGTTGAGTATTATCCCAATCGGGTAATACGAGTTACCCACGCGCGCCCCGTGGGCCCTTCGCAATTCTGTCCTGCGGCGATACGGCTTTCTTCCACCATCGGATCTTGCCCCGCAGTAAAGCGGCTGGGGTTTAACCGCCGGATACGGAAAACCGCACGTCCGGTGGTGTGGAGGGTGGCGGGGCGCAATCCGGGCCTGCCCTGGGCCTGCCCCATGTTAACCCGCCGTGCGGCGCATCATGGCGCGCTTCACCTGCTCCAGTAAAGCGTGCGCGCGGGGAAGGCTCTCGACCGCCTGCCGCACTTCCGGATCGTTGCTCATGGCCACGCGCTCGGCCGAACGCTTGTCGAACGCGCGCGTGTACAGTTCCAGCTTCAGGCGCTCCTCTACCCAGGCGCGGTTCTCGCTGAATTCGGCATCCGTGAAGACGGTGCCCTCCTGTTTCAGGTAGTCGCGGAAGCGCTCGACCACGGCATCGTCAGGCGACCAACCTTGCGGCAGGTGCGGCGCTTGCGCGCCAAAATAGACCGAACCGAAATGATAGAACGCGCCGGGATAGGGGGCCACCACGCGCCGCTGGAAAGCGTTCAATACCTGCGGAGGGAATTTTTCGTCCGGCGCGATACCGCCGCCGCCATACACTGTGCGGCCGCTATCGGTCATCTTCACGTCGTTGGAGTTCTGCCCTTCTTCCTGGCGGTTGTGGTAGTAGTAATCGAAGAATGAACGGTGCGCGTAATCGCGCTGAATCAGGCGGCCGCTGGGCGTGTAGTAGCGCGCGATGGTCAGCAGCAGCGCGGCGTCTTCGGAAAGCGGAAACTGCGCCTGCACCAGGCCCTTGCCGAAAGTGCTCTCGCCCATTACCCAGGCGCGGTCGTGATCCTGCAGCGCGCCCGCTACGATTTCGGAAGCGGACGCCGTATTGCGGTCGACCAGCACCACCACCGGATATTGCCGCCCATGATTGCCGGTCTTGGCGCGGAACACTTGCTCGGGTTCGGAGCGGCCGCGATGCGAGACCACTGTCTGATCCTTGCGCAGGAAGTGACCGGCCACGGACACGGCTTCGTTGAGCAAGCCGCCGCGGTTCTGCCGCAAGTCGAGAATCAAACCGTTGCAGTTATCTTCGCCCAAACGGCGGAGATCCTCTTCCATATCGCGGCTGGCGCTCTGGGCCTCGAATGTCTTGATGTTTACGTAAGCGATACCCGGCCGCACCCAAAAGGCGTCCACCACGCTGGGCGAGATTTCGCCACGCGTCACCATGAAGGACACCGTTTTGGGAGAACCATAACGGCGCACGCCAACCTTCACTTGCGTGCCGCGGGGACCTTTGAGCCGGTCGGCGACCGCGCCCGAATCGTCGCCTTCTACGTTGTGGTCGTCCACCGCCACGATCACGTCGCCGCGCCGCAAGCCGGCGCGCGCCGCGGGCGAATCCGGGAACGCCTGCACTACCGCCACCTGCGGTCCGTCCATCATGACTTCCATGCCGACGCCGTAATACTGGCCGCGCTGGTTCTGCTGCAGTAGGCGGTACTCTTCGGGATCGAGGAAATTGGAGTGCGGATCGAGGGTGCGCAGCATTCCCGGAATGGCGCCCTGATAGATAGCCTTCTCCGCAGCGACCGGGTCGGCGAAATTGGCCTCGATGAGGGCATAGGCGGAGGCGAACGACTTGACGTCGCCGCGCAGGTCGCCTTCCGATTGGCCGGTCGCGGTATGCGCGATCTCCGGCGCCCAGAGGCCGGCCGTCAGGCCGCCCAAAACGATTACCAGCGGTACGAATACCGCGGAAGAGGTCTTTTTAGGTTTGTCGGAGTCTTTCGGCACGCACCAACCCTCGAATCCCCCTATGATACCACTGCCGGGGAGGGTGCCCACGCTGGGGTTAGGGCGCACGCCGCCCGAGGTCTGCATAAATAGTGGGGCAGGCCCTTGGCCTGCGGCGGCCTCCCAGGCCGCCTTCCATTCTTCGCAAGGGCCCGATCTCGGGGCAAGCCTGCGGGTCCAGGGGACCCGCGCAGGCCAGGCGCCTGCCCCACTATTTATGCAGAATGTCATCTTTGCGAAAACTCTGAAATGACCGTCTAAGCCGTCTCGTCGGCGGACGGGCCATACAGCGCCGGTACGGGAACATCGTTGAGCCGCAGATAAACCGCGAGCTGGCCCCGATGATGGATGAGGTGGTTCATCACCATGCCGCGCAGCACGGCCACGCGGGGCATCGAAAAGATAGTCTTCCCACCGCCCAGCAGGGTCCAGGTGACCATCAATTGCGCGTCGCCTGCGGCGGCGAGGGCGGCGCGCGCGGCGGCGGCGTTTTTGTCGAATATGGCCAAAAGCCCGGGGCGCGAAGCGGCGATTTTGGGCTGATAGGGCGGCGCACCGGGCGGAGCGAAATCCAGCGACTCGGTTTCCAGCGTGGTGGCGACCCATCCGGTAAGCTCGGCCACATGCGTGGCCAGCCTTCCCATAGACATGGATTTTTCGTGCGGCTTCCAGCCGAATTTGTCCTCGGGCACACGCTCCAATGTTTTGCGGGTATTGGCCATCTCGTGGTCGAACTCGGGTAAAAGGGCTTGGTTCATGGGCATAATGAACCCTTTGTAGCACGACGCTCTTGCCGGCGCGTATCCGCATGCTAAGCTGCTGAAGGTGGCCGAACCTTCCGGCCAGGCGCCGAAGCCGCCCAAGGTATCGGCCCTGGTAGTTTCCTACAATCGAAAAGCCCTTTTACGGCGCGCCATCGAGGCTCTGGAGCGGTCCGAATCCCGCGACACGTTTGAGATCGTGGTGGTGGATAACGGCTCCTCCGACGGCAGCCAACTGCTCGAAAGCGAGTACCCGCGCGCACGCTTTATCCGCATTCCGCGCAATTTCGGATTGACCAAGGCGCTCAATCTGGGCGTGCGCGGATCGGAAGGCGAGTACATTTTCTTCCTGCACGACGACGCCGAAGTCTTCCCGGAAACTGTTCGTACCCTGGCGGCGATCCTGGACGCGCAACCGGAAGTGGGAGCCGTCTGCCCGCTGCTAGTGGATGCCGAGGACCGGCCTGCGCCGCAATTGGGCAAGTTCCCTCCGGACGATACCTGGCGGCCCGCCGAACCCGGGCCCGATCCGACGCCAGTCGATTATCCGCGCGGCGCGGCGCTGATGATGCGGCGCGTTTTGTTTACCGCCATACGCCAGATCGACGAGCGCTACGGACAATTCGGCAGCGACGCCGACCTGTGCTATCAGATCCGCCGGGCGGGAAAGAAAATACTGCTGGCGCCGCAGGCGCGGGCGCGCCACGCGGGGCGGGAAGCGGAATCCACGCTGCGCACGGCCGATCAGAAACAGGGGGCGGTGGCCTGGATCGGGAAGTACCGCGGCTTTTGGAGCGGTCTGCGGGCGCAAATCGGGGCGATTTTCGGCGCCTTAGGTTCACTTCAGTTAGGTGTCCTGAAATATCTTTTGTCTAGTCGGAAGATCGACGGAAGTCAACAGGAGTAGTGCGAAAACGCCCACCGGCCGGTCGCTATCCGTTATCATATAGGCGATGGACGCAATTCTCTGGATCCTGTTACCGGGCTTTGTGGCGGTTGGCTCCGGCCTGCTGGCGTTCTACATCATGCAGTCCAAAATGGATGTGGCGCTGGCCCGCGAGAGGGAAGCCATGGCCCAGGCCCGGGGTACCATGGAAGCCGAGAAGAACTCGCTGGAGCAGGCGCTGCGCGGGGCTAAGGAGTCAGCCCGCCGCGAGGCGCTGGACGAGTTTCTGGCCGACGTCCACGTGGAACAGCGGCACTATGTACGCGACAACAAGCTGCTGTTTCAGAACCGCAAAGCGCTGGTGCTGCAAGAGCGCATCTTCTTCCGTAATATCCCGCTTTCCAACTGGATCGAGCACGAAATTGTGCTGCAGGAGGGTGAGGACGTGGATAAAGCCGCGCGCAGCCTCACATCCTTCGTGGACGTCGTCAGCGTGGAACAGCAGGCCCCCAACGGCAACCGGTTGCTGCGCTGATCATTTGCTGGCGAGCAGCATGCGCGCCGCTACCACCACCAGAAACACGGCGTAGATGCGCCGAATAGTTGCCGGCGGCAGCGACAGGACGATACGCGCTCCAACGTAAGATCCGAGGAACAGACCTGCTGCCACGACCATTGCATATTTCAAGTTGACGTGGCCTTTGCGGTAATACTCCATGGCGCCCAGGAGTCCCACCGGCGGGATGAGCGCCGCCAGCGACGTGGCGATGGAGTCCACCTCGCTCAGCTTCATCATATAGAGCAGAGCCGGCACGATGATCAGTCCGCCACCAATACCGAACATACCGGCGAGCACGCCCGCCACCAGGCCGATGGCGATCAGAGGCAAGTAAGTCATAATCCCGCGAGTCTAACACGGCGACGTGGCGCAGGCTCCCAGCCCAATGCCACGTACTATTCGCACTGTGGGGCGGGCAATCATGCCCGCAGCCGGCTTTCAGCCGGCTCTGGCCGCCTAAAAGGCGGCTGCGGCCATGATTGGCCGCCCCACGGTGAACTCAGCATCGCATCTCTTGCCAGCGCAGGCGAGCGCGGCTCGCCCTATCTTTCCAGCCGGAACGTTACTGCGATAGTGGTCACTACTTCCACCGGCGCGCCGTTGAGCAGCGTCGGTTGATAGCGCCATTGCTTGACGGCCTCCATGGCGGCCTGCGCCAACTCGCCGTCCACGGATGTGTTCATCACCGAAAGACCCAACAAGCCGCCTTCGGTCGAGATCACCGCGCGTAGCAGTACGGTTCCTTCGATGCTCGCGGATTCGGCGCCCGGCGGGTAAGCCGGCTTAATCATGGACACCAGTTTGGTGGCTTGCACATTGCCGCCCACGCGGATGCGGTGCGGCGTGCCGGTCTCCGGCGGACGCTGTGCCTTGCCGACTACTTCCAAGGCCTCGTTGACCGGTCCCAGGGCCAGTGTGATGTTCGTCTGGCCGGCGGCGGGCAGCACAATGGCCTTCTGGAACTCCGTGAAACCTTGCGCGCGGACCTGCAGCGTGTAGGATCCGGCGGGTACGGAGAATGCGTATTCGCCGCCGTCATCGGTACGGGCGGCTTCCTGATGGCTGGAATCGTTCTTCAACAGGACCAGCGCGCGCGGGACTGCGGCGCCGCTGGGATCGTAGACGGATCCGGATAGGGATGCCCCATGCGCGGATTGCTGGGCGTGCAGCGCGGCCAAGGGCAGAATGGCTGCCATCGCCGCAGCGGCACCCGCCAGGCAGAAACCGCGGCGCAGGCCTTGCCGGTTGCGGCCGGGATCGAGCAGCGCGCGCACCCGCTGCTCCAGATCCGAGGTGGCCGCCATGCATAGCGCAACCGAATAGGCGCGAGCGGGCGCCACGGAGCGGGCCAGTTCCACCAGGTGCCGGGCGTATGCCGAGCGGACCGTACCGGCCCGCACCACCGCATCGTCGCAGGAGCGTTCCTGCTCCCGCCGGAAACGCGCAACCGCAAGCCACGCTAATGGATGAAACCAGTAAACGGCAGCCGCCACCTGCGCGATGAACCAGAGCAGCGGATCCAGGCGCCGCGCGTGTGTGAGTTCATGCAGCAGGACCACTTGGCGGCGTTCCGCGTCCCACTCTTCCGATGCTTCGGGCAACACCACAGTGGCGGAGAACAGGCCGCAGGTGAGCGGCACGTCGGTTTCGGCGCTGCGTATCAGCTTGACGGCGCGGCCGAAGCCGATGCGTTCGGCTGCTTCATCGCGTGCAACGGTCCATTCGGGCGCGATCACCAGTCGCGCACGACGCAGCGAAAGCGCCAACCTCACGTGACCCGCGGCCAGACGGGCCAGCGCGATCAGGGCTCCGGCCAGCCAGATCGTGACGGGCCACCCGTTGGTCCATTTCGCGCGGATGGGCGCAACCGGGGCG
>Ga0302325_10004604_pt1 | contig 31797 bp, 30 predicted proteins | sample Palsa_T0_2_FD_201948 | JGI IMG/M metagenome (GOLD analysis project Ga0302325, IMG submission 201948) | Peat permafrost microbial communities from Stordalen Mire near Abisko, Sweden - Palsa_T0_2 | ecosystem: Environmental > Terrestrial > Soil > Palsa > Peat permafrost | place: Sweden: Abisko... | reverse complement strand
GACCGGCGCGGAGCTTGATCTGCTGCTCGTGTTCTGCGAGCGGCCGCGACGCGTTCTCTCCAGGGACCAACTCATAGACCTCACGCAGGGCCGCGCTGCTGCACCGTTCGAACGCAGCATCGACGTGCTGGTCAGCCGGCTCCGGCAGAAGATGGAGAAGGAGCCTAAGGAGCCGAGACTTATCCAGACGATTCGCGCGGGCGGATACATGTTCTCGCCCGCGGTGGAGATGGCGTGAGCGGCGCCTTCGAAAAGCTGCGGTCGCAACGCATCACCACGCAGATCGCCGTGCTCGTGGTTACCGCACTCGTGATCGCGCATGTCGTGATCGGGATCGCCGTGTTCGCTCTCTATCCGCGTCCCGATCCCATGTCATGGCCGGGGGCGGCCATGGTCAGGCTCGGCATCGTTGCAAGACTTCTCGATGCTGCGCTGAGCCCGGATCAACGCGCCGAGATCCTGCGCATCGGGCGGGCCGAGATCCCCGAACTGGAGTTCGGCGAGCTTCCGCAAAACGCCAGGCAAGCAATGCGTGGATCACAGGCCGAGGATATCCGGTCACGGCTCGGCGGCCGGTTCGGGGTCTTCGAGGTCGTGCCCGATCGGCCCGACCGCCCGCCGCGGATCGCGATCCGGTTCCCCGACGGCAGCGCGCTCATGGCACCGCTCGCGCCCCCGCCCGGATTCGCCGGTCCGAGTCCTGTGCCGATCGTGGCCATCGTGTTCCTCGCCTGCGCGGTGGCCTTGTTGTCAATCTGGGCGACACGCACGCTGACGGCTCCCCTTACGCGGTTTGCAGATGCCGCGGAACGGTTCACGCTCGGACGTACCGATACCCCGCTCCCGGAGCGAGGGCCGAGGGAGATCGTCCGCGCGGCCCGGGCGTTTAATGAGATGCGCGAGCGCATCCAGCGGTTGGTCGAGGATCGCGCGCGGATGCTCGCCGCGATCAGCCATGATCTCAGGACGCCGATCACGCGGCTGCGCCTGCGAGCGGAGGAAATCGAGCCGGGGCCGCTCAGAAAGCAGGTCATCCGCGACCTCGACACCATGCAGGCCATCGCTAACGCGGCGCTGTCATTTCTCCGGGATCAGGCGACCAGGGGGACCCAATGCAAAATCGATCTGCCGAGCCTGATACAGACGGTGTGCGACGGTTTCAGCGATATCGGCCGCGAGATTGTGTTCGACGGGTCTGGGCACCTCAACGTGAATGGGGACCCCGATCAGCTCACGCGGGCGATCACAAATTTGATTGAGAACGGGCTCAAGTTCGGTAAATCGGTCACGATCACTCTGCGCGCGAGGCAGGATCGCGCCGTCGATATCGACGTGCGGGACGACGGTCCCGGTATTCCCGACGCGGAAAAACTCCTGGTGCTGGAGCCCTTCTACCGCGGCGATCATGCCCGCAGCCTCAATGGCCAGGACAGTTTCGGCCTCGGGCTCTCCATCTCCCGGGTGATCGCGGAGGCGCATAGCGGGTCGCTCTCGCTGCACGATGCCGAGCCGACCGGGCTCATCGCCCGCCTCACGCTGCCGACGATCAAAGCGACCGATGCTTCAATTCAGCGACAGCGCCCGTAAAGGCTGCGCGATCTGCTGAGCTACGGACTCGACCCCGGCTTGAGCAGCCCCCACAGCGTGACGAGATCCTCGAACGCGATCGCCCTGGTCACGAACGCCCAATAGAATGCCCCGAACACGGCAGTCGCCACCACCGTGGTCCAGATCACCTTCTTCTTCAGGCCGTGAATCGCCGGCGCGCCGGGATCGGTGCCGGGCACGACATCGCCATGCTCGTGCTGGGAGCGCACGCCCCACGGCAACACCGTGAACAGCACGAGCCACCAGATGATGAAGTAGATCGCGGCGATCGTGGTCCAGGCCACCGGACTCAGGCCTCTTCGAGCTCGACCAGCGTGCCGAGGAAGTCCTTGGGGTGGAGGAACAGGACGCGCTTGCCGTGGGCGCCGACCTTGGGCTCGCCGTCGCCGAGCACGCGTGCGCCATCCGCCTTGAGGCGGTCGCGCACCGCGACGATATCGTCGACCTCGTAGCAGACGTGGTGGATGCCGCCGTCGGGATTGCGGTCGAGGAACTTCGCGATCGGCGAGCCCGCGCCCAGCGGCTCCAGCAGCTCGATCTTGGTGTTGGGCAGGGTGATGAACACCGTCGTCACCCCGTGCTCGGCCTGCTGCACCGCCGCCGAGACCTCGGCGCCGAGGGTGTCGCGATAGAGCTTGCTCGCCGAAGTGATGTCGCGCACCGCGATGGCGACATGGTTGAGCCTTCCGATCATCGTCGTGTTCCGTCTGCTTTCATTTCACCAGAGCGTTATCCATTCGGGTTGAATCGGATCACGCTAGTCCTTGATGTTGAGCATCGTCTTGTCCGAAAAGTCTGCAACTTTTCGGGATCATCCTCTATATCGTCAATATGTGCACGTGGCACAGCGGCTTCTTGCCCCAATTCGAGGCGACCGCGGAACGCACCGCCCGCTTGACCGCCTCTTCCACGGCATCCGGATCGCGGCGCCGTGCCCGCGGCAGTTGCTTGATGGTATCGACCACGGCATCGAAGGCAATGTCGAGGAACGACGCGCCGTCGGCGGCGGTCTCGGGGATGCCGATCAATTCCACGGCCGGGTCGCCGATGAGCGCGCCGCCGTCGTCGAGCGCGACCGCCACCGAAACGATGCCGACGAAGCTCAGCCGCCTGCGGTCGGCGACGGTGCGCGCTTCGCCGTCGACGATGAGCCGGCCGTCCTTGTAGAGCCGGCCCTGCGGCACCTCGTCGACGACGCTCGCCGGTCCCGGCGCCAGCCGCACCACATCGCCATTGCTGCACACGATCGCGTGCGGCACCCCCGCCTTGAGCGCGAGCGCGGCGTGCTCGGCGAGGTGCAGCGCCTCGCCATGGACGGGAACGGCGATACGCGGTCGCACCCAGCTGTAGAGGTCCGCCAGTTCGGCGCGGCGCGGATGGCCCGACACGTGGACGAGATGGGTGCGGTCGGTGATGATCTCGATGCCCTGCCGCACCAGTCCGTTGATCACGCGCCCGACCGCCTTCTCGTTGCCGGGAATGGTGCGCGAGGAAAAGATCACCCGGTCGCCCTTGGCGAGGGTGACGTCGGGATGCTCGTCGAGGGCAATGCGCGACAGCGCCGCACGCGGCTCGCCCTGGCTTCCGGTGCACAGCGCCACCACCTTGTCCCGGGGCAGGTAGCCGTAGGTATCGGTGCCGCGGAACTCCGCCACCCCTTCGAGATAGCCGGTCTCCCGCGCGACCTGGGCGATGCGGTCCATGGCGCGGCCGACCACCACGACCTCGCGGCCGCAGGCGCGGGCGGCGTCGGCGACGGCTCGCAGCCGCGCCACGTTGGAGGCGAAGGTGGTGACCGCGACCCGCCCGGGCGCATTGGCGATCAGCTCCGCGAGCGATTTCGCCACGTCGGTTTCGGAGGGCGAGCGCCCTTCCCGCACGGCATTGGTCGAATCTCCGATCAAGGCGAGGCAGCCGGCATCGCCGAGCGCGCGCAGCTTGGCCTCGTCGGTCGGCGGTCCGATCAGGGGGGTCGGATCGAGCTTCCAGTCGCCGGTGTGGAGCACCGTACCAAGGCTGGTGCGGATGATCAGCGCATTCGATTCCGGGATCGAATGGGAGACCGAGACGAATTCGATGTCGAACGGACCCAGCGTGAAGCGGCTGCCGAGCGGCACCACCTTCACCGCTATCTCCGGCGCGCCGGGCTCCGACTGGCGCTTGGCTTCGAGCAGCGCCGCCGTGAACGGCGTCGCATAGACCGGCACTTTCAGCCGCGGCCACAGGTCGAGAAGCGCGCCGAAATGGTCCTCATGGGCATGGGTGAGCACCAGCCCGACGAGATTGCGCCGCTCCTCCACGAGAAAGCGGACGTCGGGCATGATGAGATCGATGCCGGGCAGGTCGTCGCCGGCAAAGGCGACGCCGAGGTCGATGGCGAGCCAGGCCTTGGTCTGCTCGGAGCCGAGACCATAGAGCGACAAATTCATGCCGATCTCGCCGACCCCGCCGAGCGGGGCGAAGACGAGTTCTTCTTTTTTAGAGATCATCGCCGCAATGGTGCATCCGGGCCGGCCGCGGTCAAGCCCGGCGCAGCGGGCGGCGTTCCTTCCAGGGCAGGAAACACCTCGCCGGCCGTAATAATCTCGCACCGGCCGTCGCCGCGCCGCAGAATCAGCCGGCCGGTCTCGTCGATCGCCTCGAAACGGCCGCTGGCCTCACGTTCGGCCAACCGCACGCGAATCGGACGGCCGATGCCGCCGGCCCGCGCCAGCCAGCCGGCGCGGATTGCCGCGAACCCGGCGCCGCGGTCCCATTGGAACAGCCGTTCCGCCATGGCGCGGCGCAGCGCCGCGAGCAGCGCGCCGACGGCGACCGCCGTTCCCTGTTCGGCAAAATCCGTCGCGGGATGTTCGGCCGCAGCGGGATGATGCCGGCAATTCACGCCGATGCCGATGGCGACTGTCACCGGCTCCCCCTCCCCTTCGATGAGAATGCCGGCGATCTTGGCGCCGCGGCACAGCACGTCGTTCGGCCATTTGAGCGCGAGGCCGGCCGCGAGACCGGGCGCCAGCGCGACGCAGGCGTCGTGGACAGCCAGCCCGGCGACGAACGCGAGCTGCGGCGCCGCGGCCGCCGGCGCCGGATCGGTGAGCAGCAGGCTCGCATGGAGGTTGCCCGGCGGCGAGACCCAGGACCGGCCGCGCCGGCCGCGCCCCGCGGTCTGCTCGGCGGCGGCGATCCACAGCGGGCCGCGGTCGCCGGCGCGCGCCCGCCGCAGCGCTTCGGCATTGGTGGAGTCGACGCTGTCCAGGAAGGCGACCGGCGCCTCCCCTGGCTCGCCCGGCATCCTAGAACAGCGATTTCGCGGCAACGCCAGCGGCGTCGACGAGCGGGCCGGGATAGATGAAGAACAAGAGCACGGCGAGGCCGCTCAAGCCCAGCACGGCGCCCAGTTCGCCGGACATCGGGTCGAAAGCCTCCTTGGGCTCGTCGAAATACATGATCTTGACGATCAGCAGATAGTAATAGGCGCCCACCACGCTGCTGATCACGCCCAGCACGGCGAGCGTGAACAGCCCGGCCTGGATCGCCGCGAGAAACACGTAGAACTTGGCGAAGAAGCCGGCGAGCGGAGGCACGCCCGCCATCGAGAACATCAGCATGGCGAAGAAGAACGCCATCGTCGGCTTGGTGCGGGCGAGCCCGGCGAGATCGGAGATGTCCTCGAGCGGCTTGCCCTGGCGGCGCATGGAAATGATGCAGGCGAAGGTGCCGAGCGTCATCGCTACATAGATCGCCATGTAGACGAGCACGCCCTGGATGCCCTCGCTGGTGCCGGCGGCGAGCCCGACCAGCGCGAAACCCATGTGGCCGATGGAGGAATACGCCATCAGCCGCTTGATGTTGCGTTGCCCGATCGCAGCGAAGGAACCGAGCGCCATCGAGGCGATCGACACGAAAACGATGATCTGCTGCCATTGCGAGGCGATGGCGGGAAACGCCGAGATCGACACCCGCATGAAGATCGCGATCGCCGCGACCTTGGGAGCGGCGGCGAAGAACGCAGTCACCGGGGTCGGCGCGCCCTGGTAGACGTCGGGGGTCCACATGTGGAACGGCACCGCCGATACCTTGAAGCACAGCCCCGCGAACAGGAACACGAGCCCGAAGGTGAGCCCGAGCCCGCCGTCGCCCGCCGCCTGGGCGATCCCGGCGAAGTTCACCGTGCCGGTGAAACCGTAGATCAGGGAGGCGCCGTAGAGCAGCATGCCCGAGGAGAGCGCGCCGAGGACGAAGTATTTAAGGCCGGCTTCGGTCGAGCGCGCATTGTCGCGGTCGATCGCCGCCAGCACATAAAGCGCGAGGCTCATCAGCTCGAAGCCGAGATAGAGCGCGATCAGGTCGGCCGCCGAGATCAGCATCAGCATGCCGGTGGTCGAAAGCAGGATCAGGATCGGGTATTCGAATTTCCTGCGCTCCAGGTCGCGCAGGAATTCGACCGACAGCAGGATGGCGCCGATCGAGCCGACCAGCACCAGCAGCTTGAGGAACCTGGAAAACGGGTCCACCACGAAACTGCCGCCGAAGGCGACGGTCCGCTCGCCCGGCATCAACAGGACCAGCACGCCGGCGAGGATGAGCAGCATCACGGCAAAACCGCTCAATGCCGGCGTGGCGCCGTCGCCGCGCCAGGCGCCCACCATCAGCAGCGCCATGGCGCCGACCGCGAGCACGAGCTCCGGCAGCGCGGGATAGACGGCGGCGAAATCGAGGCCTTCGGTCATCGCGGAATTACCCTATTGCGCCAGCGCGGCCGCCTTCGCGGCGCCGAGCGCCTGATGAAAATTCTCGAGCAGCGCCGTGACGGAGGCCGCCGACATATCGATGACGGGCTTCGGATAGATGCCGATCAGAATGGTGAGCACGACCAGCGGGGCGAGGGTGACGATCTCGCGCCCGTCCAGATCGGTTATGGCGGCAAGCGATGGCCGCAGCGTGCCGTAGATCACCTTGCGATAGAGCCACAGCGCATAGGCGGCGGAGAGGATCACGCCCAGGCTCGCGAAGAACGCCACCGAGGTGTTGACGCGGAACGTCCCGATCAGGGTGAGGAACTCGCCGATGAATCCGGACGTGCCGGGCAGCCCGACATTGGCGAGGGTGAACACCATGAACGCGGCGGCATAGAACGGCATCCGGTTCACGAGGCCGCCATAGGCGGCGATCTCGCGGGTATGCATGCGGTCATAGACGACGCCGACGCACAGGAACAGCGCACCCGACACGATGCCGTGGGAGATCATTTGAAAGATGCCGCCGGCGACGCCCTGGGTGGTGGCGGCGAAAATACCCATGGTGACGAAGCCCATATGCGCCACCGAGGAATAGGCGATCAGCTTCTTCATGTCCTCCTGCACCAACGCCACCAGCGAGGTGTAGATGATGGCGACCACCGACAGGGTGAACACCAGCGGCGCGAATTCCACCGAGGCGGACGGAAACATCGGCAGCGAGAAGCGCAGGAAGCCGTAGCCGCCCATCTTCAGAAGTATGGCGGCCAGGATCACCGAGCCGGCCGTCGGCGCCTCCACATGCGCGTCGGGCAGCCAAGTATGGACCGGCCACATCGGCATCTTCACGGCGAAGGAGGCAAAGAATGCGAGCCAGGCCCAGGTCTGCAGCGACGGCGGGAAGCCGTGGCGGAGCAGGGCCGGGATATCGGTGGTGCCGGCATCCCAGTACATCGCCATGATGGCGAGCAGCATGAGCACCGACCCGAGGAACGTGTAGAGGAAGAACTTGAAGCTCGCATAGACCCGGCGCGGGCCGCCCCAGACCCCGATGATGAGGAACATCGGGATCAAGCCGCCCTCGAAGAACAGGTAGAACAGGGTGAGGTCGAGCGCGCAGAAGGTGCCGACCATCAGTGTCTCCAGCACCAGGAAGGCGATCATGTATTCCTTCACCCGGCGTTGGATCGGCAGCCAGCTCGCGATGATGCAGATCGGCATCAGCGCCGTGGTCAGGATGACGAACGGCAGCGAGATGCCGTCGACGCCCATGTGGTAGCTGATGTTGCTCGCAAGCCAGGGCTTCTTCTCGACGAACTGGAATTCCGCCGAGCCCGGATCGAAGCGCCACACCAGGATCAGCGAAATGGCGAAGGTGATCACCGTCGTCCACAATGCGATCCAGCGGGCGTTGCGGTTCACCGACGGATCTTCGGTGCGCATAAACACGATGATGAGCGCGCCGAGCAGCGGCAGGAAGGTGGTGACGGACAGGATCGGCCAACTCGCCATCAGTGGACTCCCGCCGCGAACATGAACCACGTGATGAAGGCGGCGACGCCGATCAGCATGGCGAAGGCATAATGATACATGTAGCCGGTCTGCAGCCGCACGACGTTGCGGGTCACGTCGATCACCCAGGCGGAAACGCCGTCCGGGCCGAACCCGTCGATCAGCCAGCCGTCGCCGCCCTTCCACAACAGCCGCCCCAACCAGAGCGTGGGACGCACGATGAGGAAGTCGTAGACCTCGTCGAAGTACCACTTGTTGAGCAGGAACTTGTAGAGCAGCTCCTGCTGGCGGGCGAGCTCGACCGGCAGGTCCGGGCGCCTTATGTAGAACAGCCACGCCACCCCGAAGCCGACCACCATCATGACCGTCGGCAGCAGCGCGATCGCGGTATCGGTGTGGTGCATCTCCTCGAGGATCTCCGGGTTGAGCTTGAGCGATTCCCGGAAGAAATCCTCCACGCCCGCTCCGACGAAGATCTGGTAGAATGGATATCCCGCCAGGATCGATCCGACCGCCAGCACGAACAGCGGAATCAGCATGGAGCGCGGGCTCTCATGGGCCGCCTCCAAATGCGCGGCGTCGTGCGGGCGGCCGTGGAAGGTCTTGAGCACCAGCCGCCATGAATAGAACGCGGTGAGCCCCGCCGCGATCAGCGTCATCAGGTAGGCATACAGCGCCGCCGAATTGTGGCTGGCATGGGCGGCCTCGATGATCGCGTCCTTGGAGAAATATCCGGCCGTGAGCGGGAAGCCCGTCAGCGCGAGGGTGCCGACCACCATCATCGCATAGGTGAAGGGAATCTTGGTGCGCAGCCCGCCCATCATGCGGATGTCCTGCTCGTGGTGCATCGCGGTGATCACCGAGCCGGAGCCGAGGAACAGCAACGCCTTGAAGAAGGCGTGGGTGAAGAGGTGGTACATGCCGACCGAATAGGCGCCGACGCCCATGGCGACGAACATGTAGCCGAGCTGCGAGCAGGTCGAATAGGCGATGATCCGTTTGATGTCGTTCTGCACCAGGGCGACGGTGGCGGCGAACATGGCGGTGGTGGCGCCGATGATGGTGACGAACACCCGCGCGCCGTCGGAAAGCTCGAACAATGGTGACAACCGCGCCACCATGAAGACGCCCGCCGTGACCATGGTGGCGGCGTGGATCAGCGCCGAGACCGGGGTCGGGCCTTCCATCGCATCCGGCAGCCAGGTGTGCAGCAGGAACTGCGCCGACTTGCCCATCGCGCCCATGAACAGCAGCAGGCAGATCAGGGTGAGCGCATCGAAGTCCCAATACAGAAGGTGGATGGTCTTACCGGTCAACGCCGGCGCCTGGGCGAAGATGGTGTCGAAGTCGACCGCGCCGGTCATCATGAAGACAGCGAAAATGCCGAGCGCGAAGCCGAAATCGCCGATGCGGTTGACGACGAAGGCCTTGATCGCCGCGGCGTTCGCCTCCGGCTTGTGGTACCAGAAGCCGATCAGGAGATAGCTCGCGAGCCCGACGCCTTCCCAGCCGAAGAACATCTGCACGAGATTGTCGGCGGTCACCAGCATCAGCATCGCGAAGGTGAACATGGAGAGATAGGCGAAGAACCGCGGCTGGTACGGATCCTCCTCCATGTATCCGATCGAGTAGAGGTGGACCAAAGCGGATACCGTCGTCACCACGACGAGCATCACCGAGGTCAGGGCGTCGACGCGCACGGTCCACTCGACCTTGAGGTCGCCGGAAACGATGAACGGCATCACGGCGTCACGGGCATCCTGATGGCCGAAGCCGACCCGCCACAGGGCGATCCAGGACAGCACCATGGCGATGAACAGCAGGGTCGTGGTGATCAATTCCGCCGAGCGCGATCCCGCCGCGGGCGGCTCGCGCTCCTCGTGGCCATGGGCCGCGGGCGCAAGGGCATGCGCCGGCGCCGCGGCGTGGCCATGACCGTCGGTTGCCGGCGCCGGCGGGCCGCCGGGAAAGCGCGCATGGGCGCCGGCCAGGGCAATGATCCCGGCCAGGATCGCGCCCAGCAGAGGGAGAAACACGATGGCTTGGTACATCGCTCGATTCAGCCCTTCATCAGATTGATGTCTTCGACGGCGATGGAGCCGCGATTACGATAGAACACCACGAGGATGGCGAGCCCGATGGCGGCCTCGGCGGCGGCAACGGTGAGCACGAACAGCGCATAGACTTGGCCGACGAGATCGCCGAGATGGGTCGAGAACGCCACCAGGTTGATGTTCACCGCGAGCAGGATCAGCTCGATCGACATCAGGATGACGATGACGTTCTTGCGGTTGATGAAGATGCCGAAGATGCCGAGCGTAAACAGGATCGCGGCAACGACGAGATAGTGACCCAGCCCGATGATCATTGCCGCCCCCTCAGATCCCCTGCCCCGGCCGCACCTGGCGGATGTCGATCGCGGTCGCCTTGGTGCGGGCGACCTGATCGGCGACGTTCTGGCGCCTGACGTTGGGCTTGTGACGCAGCGTCAGGACGATGGCGCCGATCATGGCGACCAGCAGCACCAGGCCCGCCGCCTGGAAGTAATAGACGTAGCGGGTGTAGAGCACGTGACCCAGCGCGGCGGTGTTCGACAGCGTGTCGATGTTCGGGATCGGCGACGTCCTCGCGACCCCGGGGCCGATCGCCCAGGTGCCCAGCACCAGCAGCAGCTCGAACAGGAATATGAAGGCGATCACGGCGCCGACCGGGAGATAATTGAGAAAGCCCTGGCGCAGCTCGGCGAAATCGACGTCCAGCATCATCACCACGAACAGGAACAGCACCGCCACCGCGCCGACATAGACGACGATCAGGATCATCGCCAGGAACTCGGCGCCCATGAGCACGAACAGGCCAGCCGCGTTGACGAAGGCGAGGATCAGGAACAGCACCGAATGCACCGGGTTCTTCGACGCGATCACCATGACCGCCGAGGCCACGCAGATGCCGGCGAACAGGTAGAAGAACAGCGTGGCGATGATCATGGCTTCACGTCACCGGTAGGGCGCGTCGAGCGCGATGTTCTGCGCGAGCTCACGTTCCCAGCGGTCGCCGTTCGCCAGCAGGCGCTCCTTGTCGTAGTAGAGTTCTTCGCGGGTCTCGGTGGCGAACTCGAAATTCGGTCCCTCGACGATGGCGTCGACCGGGCAGGACTCCTGGCACAGCCCGCAATAGATGCATTTCACCATGTCGATGTCGTAACGCGTGGTGCGGCGGGTGCCGTCGTTGCGGCGCGGACCGGCTTCGATGGTGATGGCCTGGGCCGGGCAGATCGCCTCGCACAGCTTGCAGGCGATGCAGCGTTCCTCGCCGTTGGGATAACGGCGCAGCGCGTGCTCGCCGCGAAACCGCGGCGAGATCGGCCCCTTTTCGAACGGATAGTTCAAGGTCGCCTTGGGCTTGAAGAAATAGCGCATCGACAGCACGATGGCGCCGACGAACTCCGCCAGGAACAGTGATTTGGCCGCCTGATCGAGCCTCATCGGATGATCCTCATTGTGGCGCCAGCCCGGTGAACTGCAGGAAGGCGGCGACGATCGCGACCATGGCGAGCGACAGCGGCAGGAACACCTTCCAGCCGAGCCGCATCAACTGGTCGTAGCGATAGCGCGGAACGAACGCTTTCACCAAGGCGAACATGAAGAACACGAACCCCACCTTGAGCACGAACCAGACGATGCCGGGCACCCAGGTGAACGGCGCGACCGCGAACGGCGGCAGCCAGCCCCCCAGGAACAGGATCGCGGTCATGGCGCACATGGTGGTGATGGCGACGTATTCGCCGAGCATGAACAGCATATACGGCGTCGAGCCGTACTCGACCATGAACCCCGCGACCAGCTCGGATTCCGCTTCGACGAGGTCGAACGGCGGCCGGTTGGTCTCGGCGAGCGCCGAGATGAAGAACACGATGAACATCGGAAACAGCGGCAGCCAGAACCAGTTCAGCATGGTGAACCAGGGCACGCCGAGGAGGCTCGCCAGGCCGCGGGATTCCTGGGCGGCGACGATCGCGCTCAGGTTGAGCGAGCCGACGCACAGCAGCACGGTGATGATCACGAAGCCGATCGAGACCTCGTAGGACACCATCTGCGCCGCCGAGCGCAGCGCCGACAGGAACGGATATTTCGAGTTCGACGCCCAGCCGCCCATGATGATGCCGTAGACGCCGAGCGAGGAGATCGCGAAGATATAAAGCACGCCCACATTGATGTCGGCGATCAGCCAGCCGGCGCTGACCGGGATCACCGCCCAGGCGGCGAGCGACAGCACGCAGGTGACCAGCGGCGCCAGCAGGAACACGCCCTTGTTGGCGCCGGCCGGAATGATCGGCTCCTTGAGCACGAACTTGAGGAGATCGGCGAAGCTCTGCAGCAGCCCCCATGGCCCCACGACGTTGGGACCGCGCCTGATCTGCACCGCCGCCCAGATCTTGCGGTCGGCGAGGAGCACGTAGGCGACTGCGATCAGCAGCACCACCAGCATCAGCACGCTCTCGGCGAGCATGATGATCAGCGGCCAGACGTAATCGGTCCAAAACTCGGCCATGCCTGCGTTTCCTACTCGGCCGCCGCTGCCGCGTTTTCGGCCAGCGCCGAGCACTCGGCCATCACCGCGGAAGCCCGCGCGATCGGATTGGTGAGATAGAAGTCCTCCACCGGCGAGCGGAACGGCGCCTTGTCGAGGTTGCCGCCCATGGCCGCGAGCGCCCTGATGTCGTCGGCGCTGCCGGGCGTGATGGTGTCGGTCGCCGCGAGATGCGGATGGGCCTGGAACAGGGCGGCGCGCAGCTGCGCCAATGAATCGTAGGGCAGCTTGATGCCGAGCACGTCGGACAGCGCGCGCAGGATCGACCAATCCTCGCGCGCGTCGCCGGGCGGGAACGCGGCGCGTCCCGCCATCTGCACGCGGCCCTCGGTGTTGACGTAGATGCCGGACTTCTCGGTATAGGCTGCGCCCGGCAGGATGACGTCGGCGCGCTGGGCACCACGGTCGCCATGGGTGCCGATATAGATCACGAACGCCCCGGGCTCGACCTCGATCTCGTCGGCGCCGAGCAGGAACAGGAGATCGACACCGCCTTGCGCCATCGTTTCGGCGCTGAGGCCGTCCTCGCCGGGAACGAAGCCGATGTCGAGGCCTCCGACCCGGGACGCCGCGGTGTGAAGCACGCAAAAGCCGTTCCAGCCGTCGGCGAGCGCACCGGTCGAGACGGCGGCCTTGGCGGCCGCCGCGAGCACGGCGGCGCCGTCGGGCCGCGCCAGCGCGCCCTGCCCGATCAGCCAGATCTGCCGCTTCAGCGCGGCCGGCCGGTGATCGAGGAAAGACGCGAGCGTTTCCGTGCCGGCGCCGAGATAGGCGTAATCATAGGTGAGATCGGCATGCTCACCGATGACACCGATCTTGAGACCGCTGGTGCGCCAGCGCTTGCGGATGCGGGCATTGAGCACCGGCGCTTCCTTGCGCGGATTGGAGCCGATGATCATGAGACCATCGGCTTCGTCGATCCCCGTGATGCCGGCATTGAAGAGGTAGCTGGCGCGGCCCCATCCGGGGTCGAGGGCGGTGCCGTCCTGGCGGCAGTCAAGATGGGTCGAGCCTAGCCGCCCGATCAGCTGCTTGAGGGCGAACATCTCCTCGACGGCGCAGAGATCGCCGGCGATGGCGCCGATGCCGCCGCGGCGGGTCGTCTTCATCTTGGCGGCAATGGCCCGGAACGCCTCCGGCCACGACGCCGGCTGCAGGCGTCCGCCGACCCGCACATAGGGCTGGTCGAGCCGCTGCACCCGCAGGCCGTCGACCACGTGGCGGGTCTTGTCGGAAATCCATTCCTCATTCACGTCCTCGTTGACGCGCGGCAGGATGCGCATCACCTCGCGGCCGCGGGTGTCGACCCGGATCGCGGAACCGACGGCGTCCTGGACGTCGAACGACTCGGTCTTGACCAGTTCCCAGGGCCGGGCGACGAAGGCATAGGGCTTTGCCGTCAGCGCTCCCACCGGGCAGAGATCGACCACATTGCCCTGCAGCTCCGACGTCATCGCCTGGGACAGGTAGGTCGTGATCTCCATGTCCTCGCCGCGGCCGGTGGCGCCGAGTTCGGGCACGCCGGCGACCTCGGTGGCGAATCGCACGCAGCGCGTGCACTGGATGCAGCGGTTCATCGAGGTCCGCACCAGGGCGCCGAGATATTTGTCCTCGACCGCGCGCTTGTTCTCATTGAATCGCGAGGAGTCGACGCCATAGGCCATGGCCTGGTCCTGCAGATCGCACTCCCCGCCCTGGTCGCAGATCGGGCAATCCAGCGGGTGGTTGATGAGCAGGAACTCCATCACCCCTTCGCGCGCCTTCTTGACCATGGGCGAGCGCGTCTTGACCGCGGGCGGCTCGCCCTTGGGGCCGGGACGGCAGTCGCGCACGCCCCAGGCGCAGCTCGCGACCGGCTTCGGCGAGCCGACCAGCTCGACCAGGCACATGCGGCAATTGCCGGCGATCGACAGCCGCTCATGAAAGCAGAACCGCGGAATCTCGGCGCCGCCGGCCTCGCAGGCCTGCAGCAGCGTGTATTCCGGCGGAACATCGATCTCGTTGCCGTCGATGACGATCTTGCTCATCGGCGCGCTCCCCGCTTGGTGCCGCGCTTGAGAAATTGGCCCGCGATGAAGGTCGCGGTGCCGATCCACATGACGAGCGGCTGATAAACCGGCCCGGAGGCATGAAAGGACGAAAGATTCGACCGGAAGAAGCTGCACTCGTCGATGGTGTGCACCAGGCAGGGAACCTTGAGGTCGAGCATCCGCAGCGGTCCGGACCATTGGGCGTAGAACAGGAACCACCACACGCAGGCGATCCCGATGATGGCAAGGCCGGCGTTCGCCAGCCAGTTGCTCTTTTGCGCCTGCCCGAGTGCCGCGATGGTCATCCGGCCCTCCGCTATTCCGCCGCCATCCGCACCGGATCCGGGTGCGGATTGGCGGCATATTCATCGATCCGCCGCTCGATCTCGTGGCGGAAATTGCGCAGCAGGCCCTGCACCGGCCAGGCGGCGCCGTCGCCGAACGCACAGATGGTGTGGCCTTCGATCTGCTGGGTGACCTCCATCAGCATGTCGATCTCGCGCTTGTGGGCGCGGCCTTCCGCCATGCGCATCAGCACACGCCACATCCAGCCCATGCCTTCGCGGCAAGGCGTGCACTGGCCGCAGCTCTCGTGCTTGTAGAAATAGGAGATGCGCGCCATGGCGCGGATGATATCGGTCGACTTGTCCATGACGATGACGGCGGCGGTGCCGAGCGCCGAATGCACCTCCTTGGTGCCGTCGAAATCCATCGGCAGCGGCACGCACTGCGCCGCCGGAACCAGCGGCATCGAGGAGCCGCCGGGGATGACGGCGAGGAGATTATCCCAGCCGCCGCGCACGCCGCCGGCATGCGTATCCACCAGCTCCCGCAGCGGGATGCCCATGGCCTCTTCCACGGTGCAGGGCCGGTTCACATGGCCGGAGATGCAGAACAGCTTGGTGCCGGTGTTGTTTGGGCGGCCGATGCCGGCGAACCAGCCGGCGCCGCGGCGCATGATGTCGGGGACGACGGCGATCGACTCGACATTGTTGACGGTGGTCGGACAGCCGTAGAGGCCCATATTGGCCGGGAATGGCGGCTTGAGCCGCGGCATCCCCTTCTTGCCCTCCAGGCTTTCCAGGAGGGCGGTTTCCTCGCCGCAGATATAGGCGCCGGCGCCGTGGTGGACGACGATGTCGAAGTCCCAGCCATTGACGTTGTTCTTGCCGATCAGCTTGGCCTCGTAGGCCTGATCGACCGCCGCCTGCAGGTTTTCTCGTTCACGGATGAATTCGCCGCGCACATAGATGTAGCAGGTGTGCACACCCATGGCGAAGCTCGCGATCAGGCAGCCTTCGACCAGGAGATGCGGATCGTGCCGCATGATCTCGCGATCCTTGCAGGTGCCGGGTTCGGACTCGTCGGCATTGATCACGAGGTAATGGGGGCGCTCGCCCGTCTGCTTGGGCATGAACGACCACTTCAGGCCGGTCGGAAACCCGGCACCGCCGCGACCGCGCAGGCCCGAGGCCTTCACCTCCGCGATAACGGCGTCGCGGCCCTTTTCGAGGATCGCCTTGGTGCCGTCCCACGCGCCGCGCGCGCGGGCGCCTGCGAGACCCCAATCATGGCGGCCGTAGAGGTTCTTGAAGATGCGGTCCTTGTCCTGGAGCATCGGTTACGCCTTGCCTGGCTTATTGGGATTCGGCTTGTCGGGGTTGGGCTTGTCGGGGTTGTCTTGGCCGGCAGCGAGCCTGCCCGCCTGGGCGATCCAGTTCTCGCGGTCGATCCGGCCGGGAAAGGCGAGGTAGGTGCCGACCCACCGGATTTCCATCCGGCCCCAGCCGGCGATCTGGTCGAAATGGAAGATGCCGAGGGCATTGAGCTTCTGCTCGTTGACGCGGCCGATGCCCTTGATGCGCTGAAGGTTATCGCGCTTGTCCTCGCGCGGCGCTGCGAGACCCTGCGGCCTGGTACCGACGGCGTCGGCTTTCTGCTCCGGCGTCGCATCCTTGCCGAGCTTGGCGAGCTTGGCGCTGATTTCGGCCTCCTCCGCCGCGGCGAACGCCTCGGAGTCCGCCGGGCTCGTCGCTATCGAGGCGGGTGCATCGGAGATGGTGGCGAGTTGTTCGGACGCGCCGTCGGGGACGGACTGCGCAGGCGCCGGCGGTTCGGGCGGGTAGATCGAAGGATCCGTAAGGGTGGTCGGACCTCCGATCGGCGCGGAGAACTGCCGGCCGTTCTGTGGGCCGGGTTTGGGCGCCTCGCCGCGGGCGAGCGCTTCGAGCACCTTCTCGAAGGTCTCCGGCGTCAGATCCTCGTAGGTGTCCTTGCCGATCAGGACCATCGGGGCGTTGACGCAGGCGCCAAGGCACTCGACCTCCTCCCAGGAGAAATCGCCGTCGGCGGAGACATGAAACGGCTCGTGATTGATGCGCCGCTCGCAAACCTTCTTGATCTCTTCGCCGCCGCTCAGCAGGCACGGCGTGGTGCCGCACCACTGCACATGAGCCTTGCGGCCGACCGGCTGGAGCAGGAACATGGTGTAGAAGGTCGCGACCTCGAGCACGCGGATCTTCGCCATGCCGAGCAGCTCGGCGACGCATTCGATCGCCTTTTGCGGCAGCCAGCCGCCGGCCTGCTCCTGGGCCTTCCACAGCACCGGCAGCACCGCAGAAGCGGCGCGGCCTTCCGGATATTTCGCGATCTGGCGCCTCGCCCAATCGAGATTCTCCGCCGTGAAGGAAAACTCCTTCGGCTGAACGTCGGCGGGTGCGAGGCGGCGGACGGACATCTCTTTGCTATCCCCAAGATTTCAGCGGGCTTGATGAACGCCGCCCCCCTCCCCCTGAAAGGGGGAGGGTCGGGGTGGGGGTCGCCCGCCGCGCGCACAGCGTCTCGGAGATTCGCGCGATCTCACTCAATACGCCGTCCAAATTTCCCAGCACATCGTTGTTCCAGAATCGGATCAAACGAATGCCCTTCGCTTCGAGCCACTTCGTGCGTTCCTGATCCCGCTTCCGAACCGCCGAGAAATCATGCTGACCACCGTCGACTTCGATCGCGAGGCGAATGGCCGGGCAATAAAAATCCAGGACATATGTGCCGACTGCGTGATGCCGACGGACACTCAAGCCACCGATCTGGTCCCGGCGCAGCGCACGCCAAAGTTTCTGTTCAGCGTCCGAAAGCACGCCCCGCAGCCGGCGCGCCTTCGCGACCATCGCCGGCCTCCGTGAAAACCGCGAGGCCGCGGACCCCCTCCCGGACGCTTCGCGTCCGACCTCCCCCTTGCAGGGGGAGGCGGGGGCGTCGCCGCGGCTGCCGACTTTGCGGGTCATCGGTCGACCTCGCCGAACACGATGTCGATCGAGCCGAGGATCGCCGAGACGTCGGCCAGCATGTAGCCGCGGCAGAGGAAATCCATCGCCTGGAGGTGGGCGAAGCCAGGCGCGCGGATCTTGCACTTGTAGGGCTTGTTGGTGCCGTCGGCGACGAGATAGACGCCGAACTCGCCCTTGGGCGCCTCGACCGCGGCATAGACCTCGCCGGCGGGCACGTGAAAGCCCTCGGTGTAGAGCTTGAAGTGATGGATCAGCGCTTCCATCGAGCGCTTCATCTCGGCGCGCCGCGGCGGCACGATCTTGTTATCGATGACGCTGACAGGCCCCTGCCCGGCCGGCTCGCGCAGCTTGGCGACGCACTGCTTCATGATCCGCACCGACTGCCGCATCTCTTCCATGCGGATGCAGTAGCGGTCGAAACAGTCGCCGTTCTTGCCGACCGGAATGTCGAAATCGAGCTCGGAATAGACCTCGTAGGGCTGCGCCTTGCGCAGGTCCCAGGCGGCGCCGGAACCGCGCACCATCACCCCGGAAAAGCCCCAGGCCCAGGCGTCTTCCAGCTTGACCACGGCGATGTCGACATTGCGCTGCTTGAAGATGCGGTTGCCGGTCAAGAGTTCCTCGAGGTCGTCGCAAACGAGCAGGAACGGATCGCAGAACCCCTCGATGTCGTCGATGAGCTTGGGCGGCAGGTCCTGGTGCACGCCGCCGACCCGGAAATAGGCCGCGTGCATGCGGCTTCCGGAGGCGCGCTCATAGAACACCATCAGCTTCTCGCGCTCCTCGAAGCCCCACAGCGGCGGCGTCAGGGCGCCGACGTCCATGGCCTGGGTGGTGACGTTGAGGAGGTGGGACAACAGGCGGCCGATCTCGGCATAGAGCACGCGGATCAGCTGGGCGCGGCGCGGCACGGCGAGGCCGAGCAGCTTCTCCACCGCGAGGCAGAAGGCATGCTCCTGGTTCATCGGCGCGACATAGTCGAGCCGGTCGAAATAGGGGATCGCCTGCTGATAGGTCTTGTGCTCGATCAGCTTCTCGGTGCCGCGATGGAGCAGGCCGATATGCGGATCGACGCGGTCGACCACCTCGCCGTCGAGTTCCAGCACGAGACGCAGTACGCCGTGCGCCGCCGGGTGCTGCGGCCCGAAATTGATGGTGAAGTTGCGGACCTCGCCCATGGCGTCAGCCTGCCTTCCCGGCCTTCTCGTCGCCGGGCAGCGGATAGTCCGGCCCCTCCCACGGCGACAGGAAATCGAAATTGCGGAATTCCTGGGCCAGTTGCACGGGGCTGTAGACGACGCGCTTCTGCTCGTCGTCCCAGCGCACTTCGACGAATCCGGTCAAGGGGAAGTCCTTGCGCAGCGGATGGCCCTCGAACCCGTAATCGGTGAGGATGCGGCGCATGTCCGGATGGCCGGTGAACACCACGCCGTAGAGGTCGTAGACCTCGCGCTCGAACCAGTTGGCGCCGGGGAACACGTCGACGACGGAGGCGACCGACGCGGTCTCGCCGGCCTCGATCTTGACGCGGATGCGGGCGTTCTGGGTCGGCGACAGCAGGTGATAGACGATGTCGAAGCGGTTTTCGCGCTGCGGCCAGTCGACCGCGGTGATGTCGACGAAGGCCTGGAACGCGCAACCGGCATCGTCGCGCAGATGCTTCATCACCGCGACGATGTCCTCGGCCCTGGCAGCGACCGTGAGCTCACCGAGGGTGTGGGCAAACGGCGTCACCGTGTAGGAGGTCACCGCTCCCGGCAGCGCCCCGGCCACGGCCTGACCGAGGGATTCGAGCTTTTCGTTGGTCATCGTCACCGTTCGATCGTCCCGATGCGCCGGATCTTCTTCTGCAGCAGGAGCACCCCGTAGAGCAACGCTTCCGCCGTCGGCGGGCAGCCGGGCACGTAGATATCCACCGGCACGATGCGGTCGCAGCCGCGCACCACCGCATAGGAAAAGTGGTAGTAGCCGCCGCCATTGGCGCAGGAACCCATGGAGATCACGTAGCGCGGCTCCGGCATCTGGTCGTAGACCTTGCGCAGCGCCGGCGCCATCTTGTTGGTCAGGGTTCCCGCCACGATCATCACGTCGGACTGCCGCGGCGAAGCGCGCGGGGCGAAGCCGAACCGCTCGGCGTCGTAACGCGGCATCGACATCTGCATCATCTCGACCGCGCAGCAGGCGAGCCCGAACGTCATCCACATCAACGAGCCGGTACGCGCCCAGATGATGAGATCGTCGGCCGCGGCGACCAGAAAGCCCTTGTCGGCGAGTTCGGTGTTCAAGTCGACATAAAAGGGATCATCGGCTCCCACCGGCCGCCCGGTGCGGGGGTCGAGCAGGCCCGACGCTGCGGGGGCGACCTGCGGAGTTCGCTCGCTCAATCCCATTCGAGCGCTCCCTTCTTCCACTCGTAGATAAATCCGATGGTCAGAACCGCAAGGAACACCATCATCGACCAGAACCCGAACGCCCCGATCTGGCCGAATGCCACCGCCCAAGGGAACAGGAACGACACTTCGAGGTCGAATATGATGAAGAGGATGGCGACCAAGTAGAATCTCACGTCGAACTTCATGCGGGCGTCGTCGAAGGCATTGAAGCCGCATTCGTAAGCGGAGAGTTTCTCCGGGTCAGGCTGCTGGTAGGCGATGATGAAGGGCGCAATCAAAAGCGCCAGCCCGATCACCATGGAAACGCCGATGAAGATGACGAGCGGAAGATATTCCTGCAGCAGCGCGTTCATCTTCACCTCTGTCTTCGCGCAAACCGATGCCCAGTCCCGCAAATCCCGCCCGTCCCGACCGGAGCCAGCGCCGCCTCAATCAAGCATACCTGGATCGGTTCCAAGGTGGGATACGGCCGAGGCTTAGCGCAGTGCAGCATGGGAGGCAAGCCGATGTTGGTACCCAATGTTCGCACCCGATGTTCCAACCTTCGCCGACCCCGCGCACATACGCCTTTCGTCTCACGCCGAGGTAGCCGGTCATGTGAACGGCCGACGTGACGCCCGCCTTTTGGACGCCGCCTGGAATTCTTCTAATCCCTTTGACATCGCGCATGATCCTGTCGGACAAGTCCGAAATCGCCGCAGATCACGCATTCGGGAAAGGCCAGTTCATGAACGAGACCACCCTGCACCACCGCCTGACCGGCAAGGAGCATTGGACCAGCAAGGGCGAGGTTAAACTGTTCCTGTGGAACAAGTGCGCCGGCGATCCCGCCGCGACCAAGGCGACGGTGCTGTTCGTCCACGGTTCCTCGATGGCCTCGCAGCCCACCTTCGATCTCGACGTGCCCGGACGGCCGGACTCCTCGGCGATGGAGTTCTTCGCCGGTCAAGGCTACGACACTTGGTCCGTAGATATGGAAGGCTACGGCCGTTCCACCAAGACCCGCGACAACAACGCCCCGATCGCCTATGGCGCCGAGGACTGCTACTGCGCGGCGACCTATATCCATGGCCTGCGCGGCAAGCGGCCCTTGCTGGTCTACGGCATTTCCTCGGGCGCACTGCGGGCGGCGCTGTTCGCGCAGAATCATCCGGACATGGTGGCGCGGCTCGCCCTCGATGCCATGGTGTGGACCGGAAAGGGCAGCCCGACCCTCGCCGAGCGGGCGAAGAAGCTGCCGGAATTCCGCGCCAAGAACCGGCGTCCGATCGACCGCGCCTTCGTGTATTCGATCTTCAACCGCGACCACCCGGGCTCGGCCGAGGACAAGGTGATCGACGCCTTCGCCGACGCCATTTTGGCGCTCGACGATTCGATTCCGAACGGCACCTATGTCGATATGTGCTCGAACCTGCCGGTGTGCGATCCCACCAAGATCACGGTCCCCACCATCGTCATGCGCGGCCAATGGGACGGCATCGCCAGCATCGAGGACCTTTTGGAATTCTTCAAGCTGCTGCCCAATCCGGACAAGCAGTTCACGGTCATGCCGGGCATCTCGCATGCGAGCTTCCAGGGCAAGAACTACGAGCTCGCCCTGCACATCCTGCTGAGCTTCTTCTCCCAGCCGGCGCCGGTCTATCGGGGGTGATGAAGCCCCTTCCCCGCATGTCCGGCGAGAACCGCGGGAGCCGGGCCGATCACTCGTTTGAGCGCGGCCTGACGCCGTTCAAGAACAATTTGACCGCCGCCTGCACCCGTTGGTCGATCTGGTCAGGATCGGTCTCGATCCCGAGCATGGCAAGGCGGGTTTGGCGGCCGATGACCAGGCTCAGGAAGAGATCGGCCGTGACGCTCGCATCCTCGACGTCTATCTGCCCATTCTTTGCGAACTGATCGAGCACGGCAGCGACGGCTGCGTTGCTGCGTTGCCAGCCTTGCTCATGAACGAGCTTGGCGAGCCTTGGAAAGCGAACGGCTTCAGCCATGACGATGCGGTTGATCGCAACGGCTTCCGGAGTCAACGCCACCGCAACCGTCCTGCGCGCGCGGGCCAGAAGGACATCCTCGATGCGGCCGCTGGTCGCTTGCTCGCCGGTCTCGTTCATGGCGAGCCAGCGATCGATTTGCCGCTGCAGGACGGCTGCGAACAACTCGCTTTTATCTTTGTAACGCGCATACAGCGTCGCCTTGCCGATGCTGGCTGCCTCGGCGACCGCATCGATGCTCGTTCCCTCGAAACCGCGCTCCATGAACATCGAAGCTGCGATTTCGATGAGGCGCTCATCGCGCTTCATCGCTTCGTCGTGCGAGGGCCGGCCTCCCGAGTGGCGGCGGCCTTTGTCCGGTATGGACGGGGGAATCACGGCGGCGGAACCCAATGCGCGCGTCCGATCATCCCGATGTTTCGAGAACGTGTCAAAATCGAACGTCATTCCCAAACAACTCCCTTGCGTTCCCAGGTCAATCGGCTATAACAGAACGGAACCGTTTCGTTCAATGGGGTGTTAGATGGGGGCTATGTCTTCTGACCGTCATGCATTCGAGGCCGGCGTAACAGATAGGGGCGCCGGCAATGGAGGGGACCAATCGATGGGCAAGCCCGTTGCGCGTAGCCCATCACCCCATCCGATTCCCCTGCCCATGAGCAAGGCGCCGCTGCCGGCGCCCTCGCCCCAAGGCGCGCCTGCTGCGCTCGCGACACCGGCCCCCGGCCAGCCGAGGAAGGGAAACGGCAAGACGATGCTTGTGGCGGCTCTCCTGGCCGGCCTTGCAGGGGGCGGGTATTATGGCTGGCATTGGTGGACGGTCGGCCGCTTTCAGGAATCGACCGACAATGCCTTCCTGCAGGCGGACAAGGTGACGATCGCTCCCAAGGTGGCGGGTTTCATTTCGGCCGTCCTCGTGAGCGATAACCAGCCGGTCAGGGCCGGCGACGTCCTGGCGACCATCGACGATGCCGACTACAAGATCGCCATTACCGAAGCCCAAGCCGATCTCGATAAAACGCTGGCGCAGCTCGATGGATACAAGGCCGCCGTCGTGCAGCAGTTGGCGCAACTAGAGACCTCGAAGGCCGACATCATAAATGCCGAAGCCGCTCTCACTTTCGCTCAACAGGAGTCCACGCGTTCCGAGGATCTGCTCAACAGGGGCGCGGGAACCACGCAACGGGCGCAGCAGACCCATTCGGACCTGCTTCAACGTCAGGCGAACCTGACGAAGAGCCGCGCCGCCCTCATTGCCGCCGAGAAGCAGGTCCTGACCTATGAGGCCCTGGCCAAAAGCGAGGAAGCGGCGATCGCCGGCGCGCAGGCCAAGCTCGACCAGGCGAAGCTCAATATCGGCTACACGACGATCCGGGCACCGATCGACGGCGTCGTGGGCGACCGCTCGGTTCGCACCGGCCAGCTGGTTCAGCCCGGCATGAGCCTGCTCACCGTGGTTCCGATGGGCAGCGACATCTACCTCATTGCCAATTTCAAGGAAACGCAGATCGGTCGCATGAACCAAGGTCAGCCGGTGACCTTTACGGTGGACGCGTTCGGCAATCACGAGTTCCACGGCAAAGTGGAGAGCTTCTCGCCGGGCACCGGCGCCCAGTTCGCCCTGCTGCCGCCCGAGAACGCGACCGGCAATTTCACCAAAGTCGTGCAGCGGGTGCCCGTGAAGATCCGGCTGGCGGGCGACGATGCCCTGCTGCCGCGGTTGCGGCCCGGCCTCTCGGTCGAAGCGACGGTCGAGATGCGCGGCGAACTCACGGCCGAACCAAGAAAGCTTCTCGGCGTGGCTTACGCCCGCTGAGCAACGCGATTCTGACCGATGTCCGACACGACTCCCGAAAAAGCTTCGCTGCGCGATTGGCTGGCCGTGGCGGCCGCCATTCTGGGTGCCTTTACGGCCATTCTCGACATTCAGATCACGAATTCGTCGCTGTCCGACATCCAGGGCGCGCTCGGCGCCTCGTCCGAGGAAGGCAGCTGGATTTCGACGGCCTACCTCATGGCCGAGATCATCGTCATCCCGCTCACGGGCTGGCTCGGCTCGGTCTTCGGGCTTCGCCGCTATCTTGCGACCAACACGGCGTTGTTCATCGGCTTTTCGATCGCTTGTGCGCTCTCCTCGAGCTTGACCGAGATGATCCTGTTCCGGGCCGGACAGGGCTTCACGGGCGGCGTGCTGATCCCGACCGCGATCACGATCGTGCGGACGAGGCTGCCGAAATCGCAACAGGGCGTCGGCATCGCGCTGTTCGGCCTCACCGCCACCTTCGCGCCCGCGATCGGCCCGACGGTGGGCGGCTGGCTCACCGACAATCTGTCCTGGCACTACATCTTCTACCTCAACCTCGTGCCCGGCCCAATCGCGCTCGCCCTCCAGCTAAACGTGCTCGACAAGGCGCCGATGAAGCTCGAGGAGCTCGCGAAGGGCGACTGGGTCGGCATCGGACTGATGGCTCTGGGCCTTCCCGCCCTGACCTTCGTGCTCGAGGAAGGCCAGCGCAAGGACTGGTTCGGCTCGCCGGTCATCGTGCAGGCGACGTGGCTCGCCATTTTCGGCATTGCGGGCTTCGTCATCCGAGAACTCACGGCTGCCCGGCCCTTCATCAATCTGCGGGTGTTGAAGAGCCGTTCGGTCGGGGGCGGCTGCCTTCTGATGACCGTGCTCGGCGCCGTATCGTTCGGCTCGATCTACGTCATCCCCGTTTATTGCGCCCAGATCCAGGGCTACAACGCCGAACAGATCGGCTACGTGGTGATGTGGAGCGGCCTGCCGCAGCTGGTGCTGTTCCCGGCCATGCCGTTCTTCATGAAGAGGTTCGACCCGCGCCTGCTGGTCCTGATCGGCACGCTGCTCTTCGCGGCGAGCTGCTTCATCAACGTGAACCTGACACACGACGTCGGCATGGATCAGCTCATCGTGCCGCAGCTGCTGCGCGCCGCAGGCCAGCCGCTGTTCACCGTGCCGCTCAGCCAAATCTCCACGGCCGGCCTTCCGCCGCGGGACACTGCAGACGCGTCCGCCCTGTCCAACATGATGCGCAATCTCGGGGGCTCCGTCGGCATCGCCATGCTGTCGACCATGATCGAGCGGCGCGAGCATTTCCACTTTTCGGTTCTTGCCGAGGCCATGACGCAGAATGCGGTTCTGACCCAGCAAAGGCTCGGCGCGATGGTGGTGTCCATGCAGGCGCATATGCTCGACCCGATCGCGGCGCGCGCGCACGCCCTGGGCATGATTGCAACCCAGGTGCGCCGGGAGGCCTATGTGATGGCTTACAGCGACGCATTCTGGATCATCGGGGTCGGGCTGATCATCAGTCTCGCCGCGATCGCGTTGCTCAAGAAGCCGCAACGGGCGGCGGGGCCGGTCGAAGCGCATTGACCCCGAAGCGCTGCTTCACAATTCGCTGTCATCGCCCGGCTTGACCGGGCGATCCAGTAAACACCGACCGCAAGTACTGGATTGCCCGGTCAAGCCGGGCAATGACACCAATACGGTCAGCCTGATCGAAAAAGGCCCGCAGGGTTTCCCCTACGGGCCTTTTCGCTTTGCAGACGTTTCGGATGAAACGATCGCGCTCTACCGGCTCGCCGATTTCTTCTGCTCGGGATGCAGCAGCAGCTTCTGGATGCGCCAGTTGATGATCTCGGCGACGAACAGCACGTTCTCGGACGGGCACGCGATTTCATGGACCCACCCGAACTGCTTCAACTGCCGGCCGGACTCGCCGAGCACGCCCAGCACCTTGCCGTCCAGGCTCAGCTTGTAGACGCGGCCGGGATAGGCGTCGGCGGCATAAAGCACCTGGTTCGGCGGCGGGGTGATGCACAGCGCCCACGGAGCACCGGGCGAGAAGGTGCCGCCGGTCTGCTGGTAATTGCTCAGATCGGGCTTGTTGCCGATGACGGGAACGGTGTTCGGGTCGAACGGCACGTCGATCTTGAAGGTGTTTTCGAGGGTTCCATTACCGTCGAACACCTGGATGCGCCGGTTGGCACGGTCGGCGACGTAGATGTTGCCCTTCGCATCGGACGCGATCGAGTGCACCGTGTTGAACTGGCTGGGTCCGGTGCCCGGGCCGCCCCATTGCTTCACCCATTGGCCGTTCTTGTCGTATTTGGCGACGCGCGAATTGATGTAGCCGTCGCTGATGTAGATGTTGCCTTCGGGATCCCAGGTGACGTCGGTGGGCTGGCGGAAGCGGCCGTCCACGGCCGGCAGCGGCGGCTTGGGATGCTCGAGCGGATGGGAATCGGTGTCGGAGGATTCGGACTTGCGGCCGAACACCATCATCACCTTGCCGTCCTTGTCGTTGAACTTGATGATCATGTCCGAGCCCTTGTCGGTGGCCCAGATGTTGTCGTCCTTGTCGATCCGCACCGTGTGGGCGAACGACCAGGCATAGAGGTTCTTGCCGATCTCGCGGATGAACTTGCCGTCCTGCGTGAACTCAAGGAGCTGTGAGGCGGCGTTGCCATAGGCGGGGCCGAGGCTCGAGCCGCTGCGCGAATAGACGAAGACGTTGCCCTTCGAATTCACCGCGACACCGGCCGCTTCGCCGAGGTTCATGTCGGCCGGCAGCTTGAGGAAATTCGGCACCGAGTCGAACGGAATTTGCGGCACGCTTTCCTGTGCCCAGGCGGGAACGGCGAACGGCGCAGCCATCGCCACACTCAACCCCAACAACCAACGATACTTCATGCTCCTCCTCCTTGTCTTCCAAGACACGACGTTTTTACGACCCGACTTTTTGCGACCGAGGCTTTTTGCGACACCGCATTTTGCCGGCATCGTATCGTCCCGCGCGCGTTTTTGATAGCCTCATTCCGGCTCGATGCCGGCTTCCTTGATGAGCGCGAGCCACTTCACGCGCTCGGAGTTCACGTAGGCGCGGAACTGCGCCGGCCCTGTATAGAACACATTGGTCCCGGAATCGACGAAGCGGCGCTGCATCTCCGGCTTGGCGAGAGTCCGCCCCACCTCACCGGCCAGGCGATCGATCGCCTCCGGCGGGGTGCCGGCGGGGGCGAACATGCCGACCCAGGCGAGCACGTCGAACCCCGGCATGACAGTTTCGTCGAGGGTGGGCACGTCCGGGATCTGGATGTTGCGCGCCTTGGTCGGCACCGCCAGCGCGCGGATCTTGCCGGCCCGCAACTGTTCCAGGCCGGTGCCGAAATCCGGGATCATCATGGCGATATGGCCAGCGATGAGATCGGTCACCGCGGCGGGGTTGCTGCGATAGGCGACCCGCACGATGTCGATGCCGGTGCGGTGCTTTATCGTTTCGCCGACGATCTGGCCGGTGCTGTTGCCGTGGCCGTATTCGAGCTTGCCCGGATTGGCCCTGGCATAGGCGACGAGTTCCGCCATGGAGCGGATGGGAAGAGCGAGATTGACCGCGACGAAGGACGGAAAGCTGCCGACCCGCGCCACCGGATCGAAATCCCTGATGGGATCGTAGGGAACGTTCTTGAACAGTCCCTGGGCCGCCGAATGGGTGGTGTTGGTGGTGACCAGCAGCGTGTAGCCGTCCGGTTGCGCGCGCGCCACCGCGCCCGCGGCGATCAGGCCGCCGCCCCCGGCTTTGTTCTCGATGACGAAAGGCTGCCCCAGCGCATCCTGCAGCTGCTGCGCCAACAGCCGCGCCGCGGCGTCGGTCACGCTGCCGGGCGCGAACGGGACGACGATGGTGACCTGCCGGGTCGGATATTGCGCCGCGGCCGGCGACGCTGCGACGACGGCGGCGCAGGCGAGAGCGAGCGTGAACGCAGTCGAGCGCCGCAAAACGCTTCCTCCGTGGTCCCAGGCGGGGGCACGCCTCAAGCCGCGCCTTATTGGCGTCGATGGCAGCGTATTCAATGTGATGCCTCAACAGCAGCAGTTGGCGTACAGGTTCACGCCCGCGAGCAATAAAGCGATTGCGTCTAGCGCTCCTGCTTCGGGGAGCGATTGAAATATCGCAGGTCGGGGGGAGGCTGGTCCTTCCTCGTCGGCATGAGCCGTCCGTCCGGGCTCAACATGTAGTCCTGTTTTCCGATCTCTACATGGCTGTTGTTCTCGGCGCAGACGACCTCGCGCCAATTGGGCTGGCGATCGGGCTCGCGATGGTAGCTCTTGGTCACGGTCCAAGGCTGCGTCAGCGCATGATCGATAACCGTCACTTCGTCATGGAAGATGTCGGAATCTGATTTATCGAGGTAAATCCGCTCCCTGACGATGCTCAGGTTGTCCTCATGCAAGGGAATGCCGCTGTCATCGTAAGTGCGGGGCCCCTTGAAGCCGCGCGTCTCGACCTCCAGCACGTCGTAGCGGCCGTCCCCATCCGCATCAATCCATGTGCCGATGGAATACCCGAGGTAGGTCGGTTCTGGCTCCGTGGGCCAATCGCGTCCATCGGTATAGATACGACGATTGTCGTTGATATGCTCGACCGTGATGTAGGTCGTGCGGGGTGTGACGATCACCTCTATCTGGCCATAGCCGTTCGTGACCCTCGGCATACCAGGTGAAATACACGTATTGGCCTGGGCCAGCCCCGCTCCGCCGGCGGCCTGATCGTTTAGGTTGGCCTCGAAGAGGGCCTGATATTCAGGAGTCAAGGGTGCCTGTTGTTCGCGACCCCAAGCCTTGCCCGGGTCAAATCGCATGGGGTCCCCAATCGGACGCCACTGTCCCTTCAGGTCGGGATACAAAGTCTCGTTCCAGGCCAAACTTTCGGCTGACGTGATGCAGAGCGCCGCCAGGAAGGCAAATGCAGCTGTCCCACTCCGGTATCGCATGGTGCTTCTCCAGCTTCCTGTTGCGGCCAACAGCTCGGCCGCACGCCGACTACAAGACCGCTACCGGTCGGACGTCTTGAAATAGCTCAGATCGGGAGGCGGCTGGCCCCTGCGGGTAGGCATCAGCTCGCGATCGGGATTCAGGTAGTAGAGTTCCTTGCCGATCAGCATATTTGCAGTCGTCGCCGCGCAATCCTCCTGGCTATGAATCGGGTATGTGCCGGAATCGCGCTGGTAGCTTTTCAACACCGTCCACGGCCGTGTGTAGGCATGGTCGATCAACGTGATTTCGTCGTGCAGGATTTTGGAATCAGCCTTATCCAGAAAGATACGTTCCTTCACGATCGACTGGTTGTCGGCATGGACCGGCAGGCCGGTCGGGTCCAGAGCCCGCGGACCCTTGAAGTGGCGGGTCTCGACTTCCAGCGCGTTGAAGTGGCCGCTGCCGTCATCATCGATCCATTTGCCGATCGAGTAGCCTTGGAAGCTCGGCTCGACCTCCTTCGGCCAGTCGCGCCCGTCGGTGTAGATGCGGCGATGATAGCCGCTATTGTGATTCAGCAGGACGTGGGTGACCTCCGGCAGCACGACGATTTCCATTTCACCGTAGATATTCATCGACGCCGGCATTCCGGGCGGCATGCAACGTGCGCCGGACAGCCAGTTGCCCTGCCCGCCGTTCGCCTGGTCGGCCAGGCTCGCCTCATGGATCGTCTGATACTCGGGCGTCAGAGGGGCCTGTTGACCCCGCCCCCACGGCTTGGTCTGATCGAACGACGGCTGGCCGCCGACACGAAAGTTGATCCTGCGCCACACGCCGAAGAGGTCGGGGTATTTCGCGTCGTCGAAGGCCTGGGCTGTCGATATCGACGCCAACAGCCCGACGATCGCAATCGAGATCAGTCCTCGGAAAAGCATGGCCGTTCTCCCTCTGATCCGGACCCAGGCGCGCACGCGGAGGGCCGTCCCGGGCCGAAGGGGACCGCCGAGGTCGCAGCGCTGCCGGCACGAACGCCAGCGCACAACAACCTGGAGTCCTCCGCTCGTGACGTTCGGACCGTTGGGCGCAACGCTACCTCATTTCGCTACGCACGTGGAAGGAGTCATTTGCTCCCTGGACTTATGCGTACTGTCGGGTAGGCGCCCCGCGCAAAATCTCGCTCACATTGGTGTAGGACGCCAGGGTCTGCCCAAGGCCGGCTTCCGAACCCGCGGTAAAAAAATAGTCAATTCCCGCCGCACGTGTCCTCCGTCCGTAGCGCGTGCCTCGTCCGTGGCACGTGCCTCTTCCGGGCGTACTAAAAACCAGTGTAGCATCAACCGAGAGCTGCCGGCGGGACGTGCCGAAGTCCCGAAGACGCTTATGGGGAGAACAGTGATGCTTTATCGAAGCTTGTTTGCTGCAATCGCATTGGCGGCGCTGCCGTTGTCGACGGTCGGCGCGCAAATCCTGGATTACTCGAAATATCCCGATCTGAAGGGCCAATGGAACCGGTTCATCGTTCGCGGCGTTCGCGGGCAACCTTCATTCGACCAGACCAAGTCGGGCGGGTTGGCACAGGAGGCGCCGCTGACGCCCGAGTACAAGGCGATGCTGGAGGCGAGCGTTGCGGATCAGGCCCGCGGCGGGCTCGGCGACACCGGCGACCATGCCCGCTGCAGCGCGGCCGGCATGCCGTGGATGATGGTTGCATTCCGCCCGCTGGAATTCGTCATCTCGCCGGACACGACCTACATCCTGATTGCCGACTTCGACCCCTTGCGCCGCGTCTTCACCGACGGACGCGACTGGCCCAAGGAAATCGAGCCTACGTTTCAGGGCTATTCGATCGGACGCTGGATCGACGAGGATGGCGATGGCCGCTACGACGTGCTCGAGGTCGAGACCCGCGGCTTCAAGGGACCCCGTTTCTATGACGTCAGCGGCCTGCCGCTGCACCGGGACAATCAGTCGGTCTTCAAGGAACGAATTTTCCTCGACAAGGCGGACTCCAACATCCTTCACGACGAGATTACGGTGATCGACAATGCTTTGACGCGGCCGTGGATCGTGGAGAAGAAATATGTTCGCAATGCCGACCCCCAGTCGGAGTGGCCGGAATCCGTCTGCGCCGAATACAACGCTTGGGTCTTTATCGGAAAGGACGCCTACTACCAGAGCTCTGACGGGTACCTGATGCCCGCCACGAAGGGTCAGGAGCCGCCTGATCTGCGGTATTTCAAACAAACACGAAAATGACCGAAACGCTCGGCTTCCACTGATTCCCGCATTGCTTGTCCGAGCCCGTCAGCAGGCGTCGCGCGACGGGCTCACCCCTGTAACCCCTTTCACCGGCAGCCTTGGCGGTCGAGATGGGCCATGTGCGGACTCATGCACCGCAGCAATGGCCGCTTGATTCGATCACCGAGACGTTTTTTTTGGATTTCTGTGTCTTTCCAGCAATAGGCAGCACGGCTCGATTCTGCGAGGAAGCAATGCAGGCTGTGTTTTCACCGACCAAATTTGAGGAGGTTCCGATGAGGAATACGATTGCGGCAGCGGCCGCTGCATTGCTGGCAACCACGGTCGCGGGCGCCGCGGCCGATCTGCTGATGAAGGCCCCTCCAGCCCCATATTTCACGTGGGACGGCTTCTATTTGGGTGTGAATGCGGGTTACAGCTGGGGCTCAAATTCCTGGAGCTTCCAAGGGGTTCCCGAATCCGGAACGATCGGTGCGAGCAATTTCAACCCTAACACCAATCACGTGCTGGGCGGCGTTCAAGCGGGCGCCAACTACCAGCTCGGAAGCTGGGTCGTCGGTATTGAGGCAGACGTGTCAGCCTTGGGCGCCAAAGGGAGCGACAATGGCACGTTGTC
>Ga0302325_10004602_pt1 | contig 31803 bp, 30 predicted proteins | sample Palsa_T0_2_FD_201948 | JGI IMG/M metagenome (GOLD analysis project Ga0302325, IMG submission 201948) | Peat permafrost microbial communities from Stordalen Mire near Abisko, Sweden - Palsa_T0_2 | ecosystem: Environmental > Terrestrial > Soil > Palsa > Peat permafrost | place: Sweden: Abisko... | reverse complement strand
CCTTCGCCGAGCTGACCGGCCAGGAGGCGGCCTTGTTCGTCCCGTCGGGGACCATGGCCAATCAGATCGCCCTGCGGGTCCTCACCCGGCCGGGCGACGCCGTCGTGGTGGGTGCCCGCCAGCACCTCGTGCTCTACGAGGCGGGCGCCGGTCCCCTCAACGCCGGCGTGACATGGCTCACCGTCCCGGATGCGGCGGGCAGTTTCGATGCCGACGCCGTTGAGGCGGCGATCGCAGGGGCCGACCACCATCAGCCGGGCGTGGTTGCCATCGCACTGGAGGACACCCACATGGCGGCGGGTGGTGCGGTGTGGGATCCAGACCGGCTGGCGGCGGTGGGCGCGGTCGCCCGTCGCCACGGCCTCGGGGTACATCTCGACGGAGCCCGGCTGTGGCATGCCGCCGTCGCCAGCGGCCAGTCGCTGCGGGAGCGGGCGGCGATAGCAACCACCGTCACCTGCTGTTTGTCCAAGGGCCTCGGTGCGCCGGTGGGGTCGATCCTGGCCGGGCCCATAGAGGTGATGGTGGCGGCTGCACTCGAGCGAAAACGGTTGGGTGGGGCTATGCGCCAGGCGGGGGTGATCGCCGCCGCGGGCCTGGTGGCGATGCGCAACGGTGTCGAGCGCCTGGCCGAGGACCATGAGCGGGCTCGAGTGCTGGCCACTGCCGTCGCTGACCGCTGGCCGCAGGCGGGGTTGGATCCGAAGGTCGTGACGACCAACATTGTCATCTTCTCCCATCCCGATCCCGACGCCTTGCTGCGCTATCTCCAGCCAGCCGGGGTGCTCGCAGGGACGGTGGCTCCGGGGCTGGTCCGGCTGGTCACCCACGCCGATGTCAACGACGAGGGCATCGAGCTCGCCCGCCGCGCCCTCGCCCGAGCCCCTGGCGACTGAGCGCCCCTCGGAGGTCTGAGCCGTCGCTAGGGTGGGGCTCGTGGCCGAGTTCGTGACTGGTGCCCCGGCCACCGTTCTCGCCATCTACGCCCACCCTGATGATCCTGACGTGTCGGCGGGTGGCACCCTGGCCCAGTGGGCGGCGGCCGGTTCCGCGGTCCACGTGTGCATCTGTGCCGACGGCGACAAGGGATCGTTGGACCCTGCCGGCGTGCCCTCGCAGCTGGTCGCCCGCCGCCGGGAGGAGGTGGTCGCGTCGGGCGCCGTCCTTGGTGTGAAGGCCCATCATTGGCTGGGTTTCCGTGACGGCGAGCTGGATGACGAGAGAGGGTTGATCGCCCGGCTGGTGGCGCTGGTACGTGCGGTACGCCCCGATGTGGTGGTCACACCGGATCCCACGGCCGTCTTCTTCGGTCAGCACTACGTCAATCACCGTGATCACCGGGTGGTGGGGTGGGCCGCCCTCGATGCGGTGTCTCCGGCCGCCGGGAACCCCCACTACTTCCCCGACGCCGGGCCTCCGCATCGGGTCGGGCTCCTCTACCTGTCCGGGACGCTGGAGGCGGACGTGTGGGTCGACATCACAGAGACGATCGAGGTGAAGGCGGCGGCCATCGCCTGCCACTACAGCCAGGTGGGCGACAACGGTGAATGGTTGCGCCGGGCGGTGCGGCAGCGGGCGGAGGAGGCGGGCAGGCAGGTGATGGTCCCGTTTGCCGAGGGGTACAGGCGCGTGCAATTGGAATGACAAGGGGGAAAAAGGGTGACCGTCACGCGGCCCACGCTCGGAGCGGTTGCTCTGCCAGACTGCGACAGTGCGCCACGGCCCGGCGGCGAGGAGCATCCTCCACGTCGACATGGATGCCTTCTACGCGGCCGTGGAAGTTCTGGACGCCCCCGATCTGGCTGGACAACCGGTAATCGTGGGGGGGACCGGGCGGCGGGGCGTCGTGGCTTCGTGCAGCTACGAGGCCAGGGCCCATGGGGTCCGATCCGCGATGCCATCCGGGCGAGCTCGCCAGCTGTGCCCGCACGCGGTGTTCGTCGCCGGGCGCCACGGCCGCTACGCCGAAGTGAGTCGCGACATCCATGCCGTGTTCGAGCACTACACCCCGCTGGTTGAGGGGATTTCTCTGGACGAGGCGTTCCTCGACGTGACGGGCTCGGAGCGGCTGTTCGGCCCTGCCGCGGAGATAGCGACCACCATCCGCAGCCGTATCGCCAACGAGTTGCACCTGGCGTGTTCGGTCGGCGTGGCGCCCGTGAAGTTTCTGGCCAAGTTGGCCTCGGAGGCGGCCAAGCCGACGGCCCAGCTCAGTGGGATCATCCCCGGACTTGGCGTGGTCGTCATACAGCCTGGCGAAGAACTGCGGTTCCTGCATCCCCTTCCCATCGAGTCGCTGTGGGGGGTCGGACCGGCCACCGCGGCCCGGCTCCGACGTCTGGGGGTGACCACCGTGGGCGAGTTGGCCGCCATCTCGCCGGCCACCCTGGAGGCGGTCATTGGCAGGTCCCACGGTAGCCACCTGGCCCGTCTGGCTCGTGGCGACGACGACCGGCCGGTGGAACCCGATCGCGACATCAAGTCCGTGAGCCACGAGGAGACCTACCCGGTTGACCTCTACGATCGCGGCGAGTTGCACCAGGAGGTGGTGCGGATGGCTGACGCGGTAGCCACCCGGATGCGCAGAGCGGGTGTGGTCGGGCGCACGGTGACGCTCAAGATTCGCTACGGCGACTTCGTCACCCGAACGCGCTCCCGCACCGGCCCCAGTGGTCTGTCCGAGGGGCCATCGATCGCGGCGATGGCCCTCGGCCTCCTCGATGGGGTGGAAGTAAACCCGGGGGTCCGTCTGCTTGGCGTTGGCGTTTCGAACCTGACCGGGACCGTGGCCGTGCCCTTCGAGCAGATGAGCCTGGATCTGGAGGCCGGGGGAGAGTCAGACGCCTCACGACGGGCGGGTGGTCCCGACGGTGGGGCGCCCTCCCGTCTGTGGCGGGAAGCGTCCGGGGCCGTCGAGGCAGTACGACAGCGGTTCGGGGATGGGGCCGTGGGACCGGCGACCCTACTCGGTCCGACCGGATTGCGGGTGAAGCGGCCGGGAGACACTCAGTGGGGTCCGAGCGGCGCGCCCAGCCAGTCTGATTGACCACGCGCCTAAAATAAGGGCGTGCGTTGCTGTAAGTTGCCGACGGGCGCGAAGATGTCGCTCACGGAGGGCAAGACGTGCCGCTGAACGAGAACGAAGAGCGCATACTTCACGAGATCGAGCGACGCTTCTACGCCAACGATCCCGAATCAGCCCGACGTATCGATTCGACGACGCTGCCGAGGTACTTGGCGCGCAACTGTAAGTGGGCCGCCCTCGGCTTCCTCGCCGGTTTGATCGTGCTGCTCGTCGGTTTCGCCTCGAGCTGGGTGGTGGGCGTGTTCGGGTTCGTCGTCATGCTGGCGAGCGCCATCGTGCTGACCCACAACCTGCGCCGGATGGGCCGGCACGGTTTGCAACAGCTGAGCGGTTCCATGAAGGGTCGCTCCTTCAACGAGACCATCGACGACGCCGCCCGCCGCTTCCGGCGCCGGTTCGGCGGCGACGAATCCTGAGCATCTTCCTCTCCCGGCGCTCAGGCCCGACCGGGGACGAATCGACTGGTGCGATCCCAGGGGCCGGGGATCAGGGGTCTGTCCCCGGCTGAGGCCTGCGGGGCTTTAGCCAGTCCGGAGCCGCTGCGCCTTCCCGGGCGGGGGGTCAGCACCCAGCGCAACCGCATTCGGGTGTTGGCCGAGCGGAACAAGGACCGATGGATCGCACGGGCCGCTGCGGCCGCCTCGCCGGGGCGTTGGGGCCCGATCTGGGGAGCGAACGCCGCTTCGGTAGCCAGCCTTGCCAGCCGGACGACTTCACCTCTGAGCCAGGGGGACTGGCCGGGCAGCCGAAGGGCGATCCCGCGCCCTGCCCGGTGGGCGAACTCCTCGTCGGTCTCACTTTGACTCCTGCACGTCCCCCACCAGTTGAGGACCTCGCTCAGTTCGTCCCAGCTGGCGCGCACCAATGCCCCGGCGTCGCCCCGGGCTCTCCAACGCCGGACCCACCACCGCGCCCGTCGCCCCCCGGCGATGAGCCCGAACCAGGCGATTCCCACCAGCAACACTATGAGCAATGCCGACCAGGCGGCGGTGCTGTGCCGCCTGCTCGAAGGGACAACCTGCGCGTTGCCGGTGGTCGTTGGTGGCGCCACGACAGCACGATGCTCCGAGGTTTTCGGCGGAGTGGTCGTCGGGGAGGTCGTCGGGGCGGTCGTCGAGCTTCCTTTTCCACCTCCGGGCGAGGGTGGCGCGTATCCCTTGGATATCGGATCCGAGAAGCTCTGGGTCGGCTCGAAGGGCAGCCAGCCGAAGTTGGGACCGAAGTACACCTCGGGCCAGGTGTGGGCGTCGGCGTCGGTCACTTGGTAGGTGCCGTCCGTGTCCGTGCCCGTGGCGAATCCCACAGCCAACCGGGTAGGCAGGCCGATGGCTCGGGCCAGGACGGCGTAAGAGCCGGCGAACTGCTGGCAGTAACCCTCTCGGGTGTGGAAAAGAAAGTTGGTGAGCGAACTGATCCCGTACCCGTCATCCGGAGGGTCGAGGCTGTAGGAGAAATCCGGGCCGAGGAAGAAGTTCTGGAGGGCGAGGGCCTTGCCGTACTCGGTGGACTGGCTCGCCGTAATGCTCTTGGCCAAGGCGTAGACGTCGGGCGGCACCGTGGCCGGAAGTTGCAGGTAGGGCCGAAGCGAAGCGGTGATGGTCACCGGTGGGGCGCTCTCGAGCTGACCCGGGTGGAGGGTGGACAGGTACTGGTAGGACTCGACCGTGAAGTCGAGTCCGTTGGAGGTCGCCTTGGAGGTGATCAAGCTGTTCGAGTTCGGGTCATAGCTCACGCCTCGCACGCCGGTCACCGAGATCGGCGTGAAGGCGTCCGGCAGCCACACCGAGTCCAGCTCCTCGATGTGGAAGTTCTCCTGGACGAGGCGGGTTCCTGCGGGCACGGCCTGTACACCGGGCAGGTGTGACCCAAAACCGTGGTAGGTGTCGGTCGAGACCCAGTCCTGGCCGGTGAAGGTGTTGAGGGACGTGAGGCGCCAATACGACGCAACCGGGCTGCGCACCTTGAATACGGGCGTGGTGCTCTCAAAGATCAGTCGGGTATGCAGGTCGACGACCGGGTTGGCGACCTGACGCGGTCCAGAGGCCCCCCCGAGACCGGCGCGCCAACCGAGGACTCCGGTTCCCTCGGTTGTGCCCACCGCGGGAGTGATCGCGACCGCGGTCACCAGGGAGGCGGCGGCGGTCAGGCACCCGGCGGTGATTGCCCACCCGGCGGTCCCGGCTCGATGGTTGCCAAACCAGGCCTGATCGGCGCGCCCGACGGTGACTCGATGGACGAGAAGGAAAGCCAGTAGGGCAACCACCTCGGCGGTGACGACCAATTCCCGCCCCCGACCTTGGCCAAAGGAGCAGCCGGCTACGAAGTAAGCGAACGGCGGGGCGGCTCCGTAGAGCGCCGACCGCCACCGGAAGGCGGCCCAATCGGCGAGGATCGCGATCAGCCCGATGCCGAGGACCGACACCAGCTTGAATCCGGTGATGCTGGACGAGACGGGACTCACAGCCGTGGCAAAGGCGGTGTGGGCTTGCACCAGGGCCGCCCACAACTGCGACGCGGTACGGCGGCCCGGGAACCCATAGACGGTCGAGGTCGCGAGGACGGTCCACGCGGTCAGGGCCCACACCGCGACCAGGGCGAGAGCCAGGGCCGCCGGCTGCGGCAGTCGGGCTCGCCGGGCGGCCCAGCAGATGGCGTGCACCCCGATCGCGGTCAGCAAGACCGGGACTACCCAGCTGCGGCCGTCAAAGACCCGCACCAGGCCCGACGCCGAGGTCACAGTGAGGGCTGTCAGGGCGAGCGTCGCCCCGACGTGGCCGGGAAGCGGCGTTGCCGACAGTGCCAGCCGCGGCCGCGCCCGCGCCCGACGCCCTGAGCGGTCGCGGTCCGGCCCTTCAGCCGTCGTCGATGTGGGCCGGTAGGAGGTGTTCGTCAGCATGGAATCGCTTCCCACGCGGCCTGGAACGAGCCGCCCGCGCGGACCGCCACGACCCGGGAGCGGGCGAGAGGGCGGCTGGGACCCATGCGCTCGCGCCGCTCACCTGATCGCTCGAAGATGACCAGGGTGATGTGGTCGCGGCCGTTGGCGCGGGTCAGGCCGGCGAGCTCGGCCTCACCCACCGCCTGCGTGGTTACGACGGCGAGGGGGCCCACTGCCCCGATCCGCAGATCGTCGAGCAGGGCCGGTCCCGGTCGGAGTTCGGCACCGGCCAGCACGTCGAGGAGGGCGGCGCCGTGGCCAGCGGTCGCCCCGAAGCCCGTGTCGATCCCGGTCGTGGTCATCAGGCGGACGTGAATTCGGCTCCGTATGCCCGCCATGAGGATGCTGGCGGCCGCCGACAACGCCGACTCCAGGGTGGTGGGATCGTGGATGCCGGTCCGCAGGTCGACCGCCACCGTGAGCCGGCCCTGGAGAAGATTCTCGGGCTGGCGGATCATCAGTTGGTCCACCCGCGCCGTTGACGCCCAGTGCACCCGCCGCAGGTCGTCGCCGTCCCGGTATTCGCGCAACCCGTAGAATTCGTCGCCGATCCGGCCGAGCACCGGTAGTGGTACCCGCATGTCCGGGTCGCGCTCGGCCGGGAGGTAATTGGACCTGATGAGGTCGACCCTCGGGTGGACGGTCAGAGTCGACGGTGGGCATCCGATGGTGACGATTCGGGCCAGCCCGAAGGGATCAGACAACTCGAGCTCCAAGGGGCCCAGTGTGAACACGCCGCGCCGGGACGTGGGGAGGGTGTAGGCAGCCCAACGCACCTCGCCGGGGTCCAGGGGTGCGATCAGAAAGCGAGCCCACCGCCTGCCGCCGTCAAACGGGTCGCGGGCCGCCAGCACCGGCGACCGGCGGGTCTCGTGGTTGACCACTGCCAGTTCGACCCTGGCCGCCGCCCCGGCCGGCACCCGGACTGGTCGAACATGGCGGACCACCCTGACGTCCCATTGCTGGCCACCCACCCAGGCCCGTGCCCCTGCGATCAGCACCAGCGCGGCGGCCGCGACGGCGTACAACTCCTCGATCCCGAACAGGAACGCGCCGATAGCCAGTGCGGCAGCCACCGCCAGCAGCGCCCACCCTCGCTGGGTGAGCCCCGCGGCGCCGGCCTTCATCACATCCCTGTGTGCCCGGGCGGAACCGGCACGCCGCGGAGGACTTCGGTGACCACGTCCGAGATGTCCACTCCTGCGACGACGCCTTCCGGTGACAGGACCAGACGGTGCTCCAACACCGGGCCGGCGAGGTATTTGATGTCGTCCGGGATCACGTACTCGCGGCCGACGGACGCGGCCAGCGCCCGGGCGGCTCGCTGGAGCGCCAGTGCGGCGCGAGGCGACATCCCCAAGGAGAGGGCCGGGTGATTGCGCGTGGCCGTAGCGAGGTCGACGATGTACGCCTTGAGGGCCGTGGCCACGTGCACCTGGTTGGCCAGCGAGACCATCGTCGGGATGGCGTCTGGGCCCGCTACAGGGGGCAGGTCGTCCACCGAAGTCCGCGACTCCGGCTGCTCGAGCATCGCCATTTCCGCGGTCCGGTCCGGGTAACCCATACGGACGCGGAGCAGGAAGCGATCAAGTTGGCTTTCCGGAAGGGGATAGGTTCCCTCGTGCTCAACGGGGTTCTGGGTGGCTATCACCAAAAAGGGAGACGGGAGGCGGCGGGTGACGTTGTCCACCGTGACCTGACGCTCCTGCATGGCCTCGAGCAAGGCCGATTGCGTCTTCGGGGAGGCCCGGTTGATCTCGTCTCCCAGCACCACGTTGGCGAACACCCCTCCGGGCCGGAACACAAATGAGCCGTTCTCGCGGTCGTAGACACTGGCCCCGGTCACGTCGGAGGGCAGCAGGTCAGGTGTAAACTGGATGCGACGCCACTCGAGGTCGAACGAACGAGCCAGCGCCTTGGCGAGGCTGGTCTTACCGACACCGGGCACGTCCTCGAGGAGGAGGTGCCCTTCCGCGGCCAGGCACACCAGGGCCAGTCGGGTCGGGTCCTCTTTGCCCTGGAGGATCTGCGCCACGTTTTCGACGACGGCTTCAAACGTTTCCGCGAACGTGCCGACGGCCGCCGCCCCTACCGTCGATTGTCTCGCCATCGGGCCTCCAAGAAGGGTCTGGCGGGTAGCGTACCTTCCTCGCCATGATGTCATCAGAGGACAGCCCTCGTGGAGTCGCGCCCGCCGAGGCGATTCTGGCGATCGATATCGGGGGCACCAAGATAGCCGTGGGCCTCGTCGACCGGTCCGGTCGGCGGGTATGGACGTCGCAAGCGCCCACCCCGACCGGCGATGCCGAGCTGGTCTGGTCCGTGCTCGAGACGTTGGTCCGCCGCACGCCGGCGATCCGCCCGGTCGGGTGCGGGATCGGGTGCGGCGGTCCCATGTCGTCTGGAGGCGAGTTGGTATCCCCTCTCAACATCCCGGCTTGGCGTGAGTTTCCTCTCCGGTCCCGCCTGGCTGAAATGACCGGCCTGCCCACCTGGATCGACAACGACGCCAAAGCCCTGGCGCTCGCCGACGGCTGGGTCGGCGAGGAGGTCGGAGTCCCGAACTATCTGTCGATGGTGGTGTCAACAGGGATCGGAGGCGGCATCGTGTTGGACGGCCGTCTCCTGGACGGCCGCGACGGCAACGCCGGACACATCGGCCACGTGATCGTCGAACCCGACGGCCGGCCGTGCCGGTGTGGGGCGCGCGGTTGTCTGGAGGCGGAGGCGTCAGGTGTGGCGATCGCTGCCCTCACCGGTCGAAGCCCGGCAGAGGCAGGACCGGACGTAGTGGCGCGAAGCGGGCGGATGGTGGGACGGGCCGTGGCCACGGTGGCCAACCTCCTGGACTTGAAAATGGCGTCGGTCAGCGGCTCGATCGCGCTCGGCTACGGGGACCCTTTTTTTGCGGCAGCCCGAACCGAGCTCGCGGCCCGGGCCCGACTCCAATTCTCAACAGGTTGCCGCATCGCACCGAGCAAGTTGGGGGCCGCGGGCCCGTTGATCGGGGCCGCCGCAGTGGGATGGCGGGGCTACGACAGTGGGTGAGAGCGGCGCGGTCATGAGGGCCGCGCTGGCGCTGTTGGCGCGGCCGACGCTGTGGCCGACCGCGGCCCGGCTGGCACCCCCCGGATGGTGGCGGCGCTGGCCGCCGCGTCCGTTGCCACCCGCCGAGTACGTGCGTTTTCGGACCCAGACGATGTACGGCGACGACGGCGGGCGACTGGCTGGAGATGACCTCGTCGCCTACCTCGAATGGTGTCGGCGGATGAGGTACCGGGCGAGGTAACGTCTGGCGGTGCTTTGCCCGCCACCAGGAGACGAGGGCCGGGCTTCTCCCGCGGCCCTCCAGCGACCACCGGCCTGATAGGAGGACCGGAGGGCGATGACGCAGGCCCTTGTGCTCAACGCTACCTACGAGCCCCTCTGCGTGGTCCCGAGCCGTCGGGCCCTCATGCTGATCCTCGATGAAAAGGCCGAGCTGGTGCACTCGACCGAGCGGATGTTCCGGGCCGAACGGGTGGCGCTGGCGGAGCCGTCAGTCGTCCGCCTCAGCTACTACGTCAAGGTCCCGTACCAGGCCCGGGTCTCGCTCAACCGCAGGGCCGTCTTCGCCCGAGACGGTCACCGCTGCCAGTACTGCGGGGCCTCGGCCGAGAACATCGACCACGTGATCCCGCGCAGCAAGGGCGGGCCGCACGCCTGGGACAACGTGGTGGCTTCCTGCCGGCCCTGCAACACCCGCAAGCGGGACCGCCTCCTCGAGGACAGCGGCATGAGGCTGCGCCGGCGACCGGCCCCGCCCCGCGAGCGGACGTGGATCTTGGTTGCCAGTGGCACCATCCGGTCGGACTGGGAACCATACCTGGGCCCCAGAGCGGCCAGTATGTCGGCTTGATCGAGGGCGGGCAGAGCTGGCACCTGGAACGCCAACAGGGGCCGGCTCGCCGCCTCCACGGCCGTTCCGTCGCGCTCGCCGGAGTTGAGGCTGACGGCGCCCGCACCGTGCGGGTCTTGCAAGTCGACCGCCCGGCCCTGGTGCTCGGCAGCAGCCAGCCCGAGTCCGATGTGGACACCGTGGCCGCGGAGGCGGCGGGCGTCGATGTCGTGCGCCGGCGCAGCGGAGGTGCGGCGGTTCTCGTCGACCCGGCTGCGGTCGTCTGGGTGGACCTGATCGTGCCCGCCGGCGACCCGTTGTGGGAGGCCGACGTCGGGATGGCGGGGTGGTGGGTGGGTGACGCGTGGGCGGCGGCCTTGGATGGCGTTGGGGCGGGGCCAGCTCAGGTGTGGCGAGGCCCGATGCAGTCGAGCGCCTGGTCGGCGCGTGTCTGCTTCGCCGGCGTGGGGCCCGGTGAAATCCTCATCGGGGCCAGGAAGTTGGTGGGCATATCGCAGCGACGCACCCGCGGGGCCGCGCTCTTCCAGACGGCCGCTCTCCTCACCTGGGATCCTGCCGCCCTGCTCGCCCTCTTGCACCTCGACGCCGGCGAGCGGGCGCAAGGCCTCGCCGACCTGGAGCGGGTGGCGGTTGGAGTCGGCACGCAGCGCGGCGAGGCACTGGTGGCCGCCTTGCTGGCTGCCTTGCCGCCCCTCTGACTCCGGCCCAGAAGACACCTCCGAGCGCGCCGGACCGGGTACGCTAGAGCGACAGAGCGGCCGATTGAGGTACAAAATCGACGAAAATTACAATCCTCGGCGAAGCGGCCCGATGGCGGTACGGGATGGACGGCGCGGGCCGTCCCCAGTGGGGTGACTCACCTCACGGGGGTCTCGTGCCCGAGCACCTCGTCGGACTGCGTGGCGGTAGGCGAAGCGGGCTCGACCTCGGCGATAGATACCTCCACCAATGGTGGGAAAACCTGGACTGCTCTCACGGTCCCGGCCGGCGTCACCGACGTGGACTCGGTGTCCTGCGCGTCGGCCGGCTCCTGCCAGGCCGCCGGAGCGACTGCCAAGACTCTGGTGCTCCTCGGGGGGTCCTGACCTAGCTGCGAGGCCCCCAATGGACGAGGAGGTGGATTGGGACCGCGAAGCGGACAACTGGGTCCGGTGGGCGCGCACCGCCGGCCATGACGCCTACTGGCAGTATCGAGGTGCTTTCTTCGAGGTCATCGTGCCCGCTCCGGGTCGGCGCACCGTGGAAGTGGGATGTGGCGAGGGTCGAGTGGCCCGAGACTTGCAGGAGCGGGGTCACTTGGTGGTAGCCGTCGACCGATCCCTGAAGCTTCTGGGCTACGCGAAGGCAGCCGATCGGGAAGGCACCTACGTGCAAGCGAACGGTTCTCGGTTGCCGATGTCGGATGCAAGCTGCGACTTGGTAGTGGCGTACAACACGCTCATGGACGTTGCCGATCTGCCCGGCACCGTGGCTGAGGTCGCTCGGATTCTGGAGCCGCGTGGGCGATTCTGCGTGTGTGTCACCCATCCTCTCAACGACGCCGGCAAGTTCGTCGGGACCGAACCAGGGGCGGTATTCGAGATCGCCGGGTCGTATTTTGGACGTCGGCGTTTTGAGGGGACCTTTGAACGCGATGGCCTCAGCATGACGTTTCGGGGCTGGAGTTCCCCGCTGGAGGAATATGTGGTTGCTTTCGAGCGGGCGGGCCTGCTGGTCGAAATGATCCGCGAGCCGGTGCCGGTGGCCACGACAGGTCGTTACACCGCATGGCATCGGATCCCGATGTTCCTCCACGCGCGGTTGATCAAGCCCTAACGGCTCGCCGTTCTCGGCGTCTTCCTCTGTCCCCGGCGCCGAGGCTCGAGTGGATGGAGGGATGGCGGCGGCGAGAGGGCGGGTCCGTTGGATTTATCCCGGACCCGCCCTGTCGGCCGCCGGCAGCCCGATCGCAGCCCGATCGCGGGCCCACCGCCAGCCCGCTCGCGACCCTGCATACCGCCTGTAGGGGGTACGGTGGTTGACAGTGGAGGAGAAGAACCATATAGTGGTGCCAAGTGGTGCGAAGGGGAGGGGCCCTGGCGCCACAGAGGAGCGGAGTGACCTGTGGTGATGCGGTTCGTCGGGAGGTACGAGCACTCCCTGGACGCCAAGGGGAGGATCATCCTGCCCGCGCGCTACCGCACCAGCTTCGACACCGTTGCCTACATCTCCAAGTACACCGAGCGCTGCCTGGCGTTATGGCCACCCGAGGCGTTCGAACAGAAGCTCGACGAGATGGAGGCCATCTTCGACCGCACCGCTTCGGACCGGTCGATGGTCCGGGCGTTCGCGTCCGGGTCGACCGATGTGGAGCTGGACCGTCAGGGCCGGGTGGCCATCCCGAGCTACCTGCGCGAGTACGCCCATCTCGAGTCCGCAGTGCTGATCCACGGGGCCATCAACCATATCGAGCTGTGGGATCCCGAGGAGTGGAACATCAGCGGAGTTCCGGGCGACGCCGAGCTGGCCGATCCGGCTTCTTCCCTGCCGCGCCTGTCGTCCGATGCGCCCCGCCCCGACCAACCCAGCCCATCAGGAGAGTGACCGCAAAATTTGTTTCGCCTCTTGTCTCGTCCGACTCAATTCGGCTCATGCGCAGCCCTTCGACTGGCAGGGTGGAAGTCCCCTTCTCCGCCCGCTTCCACTCGGCACGATCGGGGAGAAATCCCGACGGCAGGCTGGTCGAGGGGCTGCGGATCGTCCGGATTGGATCGCGGTTACTTCCGGTCGTGACTGAGGTCGCCCCGACACCCCCGTTCGACCATCGCCCCGTCATGGTGGACGAGGTGGTGGCCCTCCTGGCCCCCAGCCCGCCCGGGGTCCTGCTCGACGCCACTCTCGGGGGCGCCGGGCACGCCCGAGCTCTGCTTGACGTGGCTCCACACCTGAGTGTGGTGGGCCTCGACCAGGACCCGGCCGCGGTGGCCGCGGCCCGGAACGCCCTGGCCTCCTACGGGTCCCGGGCCCGGGTCTTGCACTCGCGCTTCGATCGCCTCCTCGACGTGCTCGGAGAGTTCCGAGTCGAGGGCTTATCGGCCGTGCTGTTCGACCTCGGGGTGAGCTCACCTCAGCTCGATCGGGCCGACCGTGGTTTCAGCTACCGCCAAGAAGGACAACTTGATATGCGGATGGACACGACCCGTCGCCTGTCTGCCGCTGAGGTTGTCAACGAGTGGCCCGAGCGCACCTTGGTCCAGTTGTTCTCCGACAACGGCGAGCCTCGTTTTGCTCGACGGATCGCCAGGTCCGTCGTAGCCGCCCGCCCGTTGCTGAGTACCGCTGAGTTGGCCGCGGTCGTGCGGGACGCCATCCCGGCCGCCGCTCGCCGGACCGGGGGCCATCCGGCCCGGCGGGTCTTCCAGGCGATCCGCATAGCCGTCAACGAGGAACTCGAGATCTTGCCCGACGCCTTCGATGCCGCCATCGGCGCCCTGGTCCCCGGCGGCCGGTGCGTCATCATCTCTTACCACTCGGGCGAGGACCGCATCGCCAAGGATCGGCTCCGACACGCGGCCACGGGCGGTTGCCAGTGCCCGCCGGGGTTGCCGTGCGGGTGCGGAGCCACACCGATCGTTCGCCTACTTGTCCGTGGCGCTCTGCGCCCCTCCCCAGCGGAGGTCGCTACCAACCGGCGGGCCGAAAGCGCCCGCTTGCGTGCTGCGGAGCGTCTTCCTGCCCCCGCACCCCCGGTCGCTCCTACCGGCGATCCACTGTCAGGGTCCCAGCCATGAACCAGCCTGCTGCCGCCCAAACCGAAGCTCGCCCGGCGCGCCCTTCCCCTCCGACCACAGGGGTTCCGGCCCGGTCCCGCCCTTCCGCGGCACGGGCTGCAGCCGCGGCCCGCTTGGTTGGAGCCGCCGGCGCCACAGCTCCCGTGGGCGCGTGGGTGGCTCCCCTGGCACCAGAGGAGCCCGGCGAACCCGCCCGCCATCTTCGAGTTGTCCCGACCCCGAACAGGAGCCCTGCCCAGCGGCGGCGCCGGGCCCGGGCCATGCTGCTGGCGGTGGCCGGGGTTACCGCCATGGTGGCCTTCGGCCTCGTATACCTCCATGTCGTCCTGGCCCAGCGCCAGTTTGCCCTTGATCGTCTCACGGCCCAGGTGCAAGCCGAGAGCACCACTTATCAGGACCTGCGACTGCAGGTGGCGCAGCTCAGGTCCCCTGCGCACATCATCTCCACCGCGGAGGGGCGGCTCGGCATGATCCAACCCGCGTCCGTCACCTACCTGACCCCGACCACCACGATCACCGGCGCCCGAAGCGCCGCGATCGGTTCCTCGGCCACCTCCGGCTCCTCTGCCCAGGCTCCGGCTGGCGACGCCGACTGGCCGCAGATCAAATCGCAGCTGGCAGGAAGCCCATGAACCGACGGCCCCCCGAACGGGGCCGTCTCCACATCCGCGGCGCCCGTCAGCCGACTGCCGCGGCGCGCCCGCTCGACGCACCGCGGCGGCGCAGACCGGCCCCGGGCCCCGCCGCCGGGTCGAAGGCCACTAAAGGGCGCGGTCGGGCCTCGGCGGGTCACGCGGTCCGTCCCACGGGTGGCGGACGCGCCCTCCGGCCCGGGCGCCCGGGTCTCAACGTCATGGGCCGCCGGCGGGCCTTCGCCCTGTTGCTCTTGATCGCCGGGGCGTTCATGGCCATCGGCGCCAAGCTGGTGGTGATCCAGGGAGTCGACTCCGCCCATTATCTGGCCGCGGGAGGATCGGAATGGGAGCAGACCATCAGCCTGCCGGGCCAGCGGGGGGGCATCCTTGATCGCAACGGCGACGAGTTGGCGATCTCTATACCGCAGTCGACCATCTACGCCGATCCGCACCAGGTCAACGATCCCCTCACGGAAGCCGCGGCTCTCGCTCCCATCCTCTCTATTCCAGCCCCGACATTGGACGACATGCTCACCGAGGACAGCGGATTCGTCTACCTGGCCCATACCGTCGCGGACGCCACCGCGGCCCGGGTGGCCAAGCTGGACCTGGCCGGCATCTACAGCCTCCAAGAACCGAAGCGCTTCTATCCGGCGGGGCAGCTGGCGCAGCCCCTCCTCGGTGCCGTGGGGACCGACGGAAGTGGCCTCGGAGGCCTCGAGTACCAGTACAACTCTCTGCTGGCCGGGCAGGCGGGCAAGTCCGTCGAACAGATCGACCCGGATGGGCACCAGATCCCCGACGGCAACCAGGACTACGTGGCACCTGTCGCCGGCCAGGACCTCGTTCTCAGCCTGGACGAGCCTTTGCAGTACGAGGCCGAACAGGCCCTGGCTCAGGCCATCGTGGCGGCCGGCGCCAAGGACGGCGTCGCCCTGCTCATGGACTCCAAGACGGGCGAGATCCTGGCGGACGCCCAGCTCACCATGCCTACAGCCGGCAACACGGAGCCACCGGCGGTGCCGGTCAGCATCGCCGGTTCGTCGGGCGGGCCGCAGGCGCAACCCGTCGAAGCTCCTTCCGCGAGCGCGTTCACCGACGTGTACGAGCCGGGCTCCGTCAACAAGCTCATCACCATCTCGGCCGCCCTTCAGACCGGAGTGATCGTGCCCTCCGATGTGTTCACCATCCCCAACAGCTATCAGGTCGCCGGCACCACCTTCCACGACGCCGAGTACCACCCCACCGAGCACTGGACGGTCACCGACATCCTGGCCAACTCGTCCAACATCGGCACCATCCAGATCTCCCAACGCCTGGGCAAAGCCAACCTGCTGCAGTACATCCACGACTACGGACTCGGGTCAGTGAGTGACGTCGACTTTCCGGGCGAATCCGCCGGCCTCCTACCGACCTACTGGTCGGGGACCTCCATCGCCGATGTGGCCATTGGCCAGGGCATCGCGGTCACCGCCATCCAGATGCTCTCGGCCTACAACACCATCGCCAACGGCGGCATCTATGTGCCGCCCAAGCTGGTCGACGGCACCATCGACGCCAAGGGCCAATACCATGCCATCCCCGCAGCTCCCACGCACCGGGTGGTATCGACCACGGTGGCCAAAGAGATGACCACCATGCTCGAACAGGTGGTTCAGGTCGGGACGGGCACGGCTGCCAATCTGGACCCCTACACCGTGGCGGGCAAGACGGGCACGGCGTTGGTGCCGTCCGCGACCGGCGGCTATGAGGCCGGGCACTACGTAGCCAGCTTCGCCGGGTTCGTGCCCGCGGAAGACCCCCAGATCACGGGGATGGTGGTGATCGACAACACTCCTGACTACGGCGCGGCGGCGTCCGCGCCTACCTTCGCGACGATCGCCCGCGACGCCCTGACCGCGTTCAACATCCCACCCCTGCCGAAGCAACCGCCCGCGGCGGGGGTGCCGCTCGCGACCGCTCAGTCGGCCACCGGCGCGGGCGAGATCGCCGGGACCCCGCTACCCGGACTGGCCACCCCTCCAACCGTCGCCCCGCTGACCACCAGCCCCGCGGGCCAGGCTCCGTCGGCTCCTCCCTCGACGGCGGCCACACCTCCCACAACCGTTTCGGCAGTACGGTCCCGATCCAGCCCACCGGCCGGCTGAGGTCGAGGTGCGGCTCGATGGGTTGATTGCGGAGGCGAGCCTGCGGGAGTTGGGCCTCCTCGAGGTTGTGGTAGGGGGTCAGGCAACGGAGGTGGTGGCTCTGACCATGGACTCGCGCCAGGCGACGCCCGGTGCGCTCTTTGCGTGCGTGCCCGGTCACACTAGAGACGGCCATGCCTTCGCGGCGGCCGCGGTGGCGGGTGGAGCCGTGGCCGTATTGAGCGAACGACCCCTCGACCTGGCCGTGCCTCAGGTTGTCGTTTCCTCGGTGCGACGGGCGATCGGTCCGCTGGCCGATGCTCTCTTCGGTCATCCGTCGCGTTCGCTGGTTGTGGTGGGTGTAACTGGTACCAACGGCAAGACGACGACGTGCGCCTTGCTGCAAGGAGCGTTCCAGGCGAATGGTTGGACGAGCGACACCATCGGTACGCTCACTCAGCAGCGAACCACACCCGAGGCGCCCGAACTGCAGAATCTACTGGCCGACTGGCGCGACGGCGGTGGCCACGCCATCGCCATGGAAGTGTCGTCGCACGCCCTTGTCCAGCACCGCGTCGACGCCGTCCACTTCGCGGCCGGGGTCTTTACCAACCTCACCCCGGAACACCTCGACTACCACCACAATATGGACGACTATTTCGAGGCCAAGGCCATGCTGTTCAGCCCCGAACGGCTCGAGTTGGCCGTGATCAACAGGTCCGACCCGTGGGGGCAACGGCTGATCGAACGGCTCTTGAAGGCTGCGGTGGCAGTCGAGACCTTCGGGCCCGAGGACGCCGCAGAACTCGATTTGTCGGTGACAAAGAGTCGCTTCGTGTGGGATGGTCAGACGATCACCGTGAACCTCGGCGGGCGGTTCAACGTCGCCAACGCGCTGGCGGCTGCGACCTGTGCCCGGGCCCTCGGTGTCCCTTCCGACGCTATCGCCGCGGGCGTGGCCGGCGTCGATGGCGTGCGGGGCCGCTTCCAACCGGTCGACGCGGGTCAGCCGTTTACGGTGTTGGTGGACTATGCCCACACACCTGACGGATTGAGCCAAGCGCTCCGGGCCGCACGCGAGCTCACCCAAGGCCGCCTCCTCGTCGTCTTCGGCGCCGGCGGTGACCGAGACCACGACAAGCGACCGCTCATGGGGGCGGCCGCAGCCCAACTCGCAGACTTGGCGGTGGTCACCTCTGACAACCCCCGCTCCGAGGACCCCGACGAGATCATCGAGCAGGTGGTCGCCGGCGCGGCTGACGGGTCGAACCTGGTGATCGAACCCGATCGGGCGGCCGCCATCTCCACCGCTCTCGCGAACGCCCAGCCCGGGGACGTGGTCATCATCGCGGGCAAAGGCCACGAGCCCGGTCAGGAGATCAACGGGAGGACTATTCCCTTCGACGACGCCGAGACCGCGCGGAAGTCGCTGGTGCGGATCCTGACGTCGCGGCGGCAGCCCGGATGACCGACCTGCTTCTGGCGGGCAGCGTGGCGCTGCTGGTCTCGATGCTCGGGACGCCGCTGCTCATCACCTGGCTGAAGGCGCAGGGCATCGGGCAGCAGATCCGCGAGGACGGGCCCGAAGGTCACCTCACCAAGGCCGGCACCCCGACGATGGGCGGCGTCGCCATAATCGGCGCCGCCGTCATCGGTTATCTGGTGTCGCACATCGAAGGCACCTTCACCACTCGCGGCCTAGCCGCCATGCTGGCGGTGTGCGCCGCGGCTGCTCTGGGTCTGGCTGACGACTGGATCAAGGTGCACCGTCAACGGAGCCTGGGTCTCAACAAGCGGGCGAAAGCTGCCGGCCAGCTCATCATCGCGGTCGCCTTCTCGGTGGTGTGCGTGACCTGGCTCAAGGTGGATACCCACCTGTCGTTCACCCGCTACAACTCCCTGGGGATCAACCTGGGCCGGGTCGGCTGGGTGATCTTCGCCGTGCTCGTCATTGTCGGCTGCAGCAACGCCGTCAACCTCACCGATGGCCTGGATGGCCTCGCCGCCGGGTCGTCCATCTTCACCTTTTCGGCGTTCACGGTGATCGGCTTCTACCAACTGCGTCACTTCGCCATCTATCGCAATCCCGCCCCCCTAGACGAGGCGGCCATGGCCGCGGCCATGATCGGCGCCTGCGCCGGCTTCCTGTGGTTCAACGCCGCACCGGCGCGCATCTTCATGGGTGACACCGGGTCGCTCGGTATTGGGACAGCGATCGCCACCCTGGCCCTGCTCGAGAACGTCGATTTGCTGCTGCCGATCGTCGGCGGGCTGTTCGTGTTCGAGACGGTGTCGGTCATCATCCAGGTCGCCAGCTTCCGCCTGTTCCGCCGCCGGGTGTTCCGTATGGCACCCATCCACCACCACTTCGAGCTGGTTGGCTGGCCGGAGACGACCGTCATCGTCCGGTTTTGGATCCTGGCCGGTTTGTGCACCGCGCTGGCGTTGGGGGCCTTCTACGCCGACTTCCTTTCGAAAGGAGGCACCGGTTGACCGATCGCGCCAAGACCAGCCGCAAGATAGCCATCATCGGGTTCGGGGTGACGGGCCGAGCCGTGGCGCGCGTGCTGGTGGAAGCCGGCGACGAACCGTTCGTGCTCGACGACAACCTTTCCCCCGAAACGGACTTGGCTGCGGCCGCGATTGGCGTGACGGTCGAGCCGATGGCCACGGGCGCGCTCGCCCGCCGCTTGGCCGGTTGTGATCTGGTTGTTCCCAGCCCAGGGGTCCCCTTCGCCCATCCGATCTATGCGGCCGCGGCCGAGGCCGGGGTGCCCATTTGGGCGGAGGTCGAGCTGGCGGCCCGGATGGCCGACCGGGACGGCGGCCCCCGATTGGTGGCCGTCACTGGGACCAACGGCAAGACGAGTGTCACGACCCTGGCCACGGCGATCCTCCAGGCCTCGGGCGTGCACGCCGTCGCCGCTGGCAACATTGGTGCGCCCATGATCGAAGCCGTTAGCTCGGGCGCGGAGGTGATCGTGGTGGAGGTGTCGTCCTTCCAGTTGCAGTTCACCGAAGAGTTCCGTCCGGCTGTCAGTTGCTGGCTGAATCTGGCTCCCGACCATCTCGACTGGCACCCGACCCTCGCGCACTACGCAGAGGCCAAGGCCCGCATCTGGGCCAACCAGGAGGCCGGCGACACCGCGGTGATCAACGCCGACGACGCCGCCATCTCGGCGCTGGCCCGCCGGATCCCTCCCGGTGTCACGAGAGCGACATTCTCCGTCCAGGGGCGCGCCGATTTCGCGGTCGAAGGGGACCGGCTGGTCGATCCCGGGGGCGACACGTTGATCACCCTCGGCGAGCTGCCCCGCGCGCTGCCCCATGACCTCTCCAACGCCCTGGCTGCCGCCGCGGTGGCCCTTTCAGCCGGAGCGAGCAAGAAGGGTTGTCGTGATGCCCTGGCCTCCACCCCACTGCTGCCCCATCGAGTCAGCTTCGTCGGCGAGGGGGGCGGCGTGCGCTGGTACGACGATTCCAAGGCGACGACCCCGGCCTCGGTCATCGCGGCCGTGAGCGGCTTCTCCTCGGTCGTGCTGATCGCCGGCGGACGCAACAAGGGGCTCGACCTCGGGGCGCTGGTGGCGACCGTTCCGCCCGTCCACGCGGTCGTCGCCATTGGTGATGCGGCTGCTGAAGTCGAAGCGGCCTTCCAGGGTCTGGTACCCGTGACCGTCGCTCTGGACATGGACGCCGCTGTTGATGCAGCCGCCCGCCTGGCCCGAGTTGGCGACGGCGTGCTGCTGTCTCCCGGGTGCACCAGCTTCGACTGGTACCCGTCATATGCCACCCGAGGCGAACACTTTGCCGCGATCGTGACCCGCCGTCTGGACCGAGAGGAGCACCAATGCTGACCCGCGAACCGCGTGCCAATTTCACCTCATTGGCTGAAAGGAACCGTCCGGCCCGACCTTCCCAGCGGACCAGGACCGCCAAGGGCGGGATCTTCTGGGTGCTCGTCATCCTGGTCTCGATCCTGTGCCTCATCGGTGTGGTCATGGTGCTCTCGGCCTCGTCGATCGTTAGCCTCAACCAGTTCGGTTCTCCGTGGTACTTCTTTGGCCGGCAGGTGATGTGGCTGGCTATCGGGTCGCTCGGGTTCCTGCTTGCGCTCCGCGTCGACCACCGGCGCTGGCGTCGATTGGCGACCCCCTTTATGTTCGCGACCGTCGGCCTCCTCTTCGTCGTGTTGATCCCCGGAATCGGGGTGAGAGCCGCCGGAGCCTCGAGATGGTTCGGCACGTCGTCGTTGCAGGTCCAGCCCTCCGAACTGGCCAAACTGGCCCTGGTGCTGTTCGCAGCCGACATCCTGGATCGCCGCGCCACCAAGCGGGATTGGCGATACCAGATGAGCCCGGTCATCGCCGTCCTTGGCCTTCTGGTCCTTCTGGTCATGGCCCAACCGGACATGGGGACGGCATTGGTGATGGCGTTCATAGCCGTGGCCATGTTGATCACGGCCGGGATGCCGATCAAGCCGCTCGGCGGCCTGCTGGCTGCAGGAGTGGGTGCGTTCACGCTCTTCGCGGTCGCGGCGCCCTACCGGTGGCAACGCATGACGTCGTTCCTGCATCCCTTCAAGGACGCCTCCAATACCGGTTACCAGGAGGTCCAGGCGCTGTTGGCTCTCAGCAATGGGCATGTTCTCGGCGACGGACTGGGCGCCAGCATCGCCACCTACGGGTACCTGCCGAACGCCCAGACGGACTTCATCTTCGCGGTCATCGGCGAGGAGACGGGACTTCTGGGCGGGCTGGTCCTGAGCGGATTGTTCATGACCCTCGCTCTGGTGGGGACCCGGATAACGTGCCGGGCCCCTTCCCGGTACGCGGCCTTGGTCGCAGCCGGGATCACGGCCTGGCTAACCGGCCAAGCCGTGATCAACATCGGGGCCGTCGTGGGCCTGCTTCCGATCACCGGCGTGCCCCTCCCGTTCGTGTCTTTCGGTGGTTCGTCTCTCGTCATCGCCATGTTCGGGGCCGGGATGCTGGCCAACATCGCCAAGTCTCCGCTCGGAAGCAACCTGGACTGATGACCCGGTCACGCCACCGGCAGGTCTGGGCTTTGATCGCCGGCGGCGGCACAGGCGGGCATGTGGTTCCGGCCATCGCGATCGGCCAGGCGCTCGTGGAGCGCGGTCATGCCGTGGGGTCCATCCATTTCGTCGGGTCGAGCCGCGGGTTGGAACGTCGGATGGTGCCAGAAGCGGGCTTCGACGTAACGCTGCTCCCTGGCCGCGGTATCGCCCGCCGGCTCACCATTGACAACGTCGGCGCCGTGGCCGGATTGGCGGGCGCGCTGGCCCAAGCCTTCATCCTGGTGGCACGTCTGCGTCCATCTGTCGTAGTCAGCGTCGGCGGCTATGCCAGTGTGGCCGGCGCGCTCGCCGCAATCGCCTGGCGGGTCCCACTCGTCGTCGCCGAGCAGAACGCCGTGCCCGGGTTGGCCAATCGGTTGGCGGGACGGTTCGCGGCCGCCTGCGCGGTGTCCTTCCCCGGCACGGCCCTCCCCCGGGCGGTGGTCACGGGCAACCCGGTCCGGGCCGAGGTGCTCGCCGTGGACCGTACCGGTCCGGGCCGGGCCGCGGCGCGAGCCGCCTTGGAATTGCCCGCTGACAGGTTCGTGGTGGTGGTCGCCGGCGGCTCGCTCGGCGCCTACCGGCTCAACGAGGCGGTGGTCCGTCTCGCCGGCGCCTGGGCTGGGCGGTCGGGTGTCGCCATCCGCCACGTGGTCGGGGAGCGGGACTTCGACGCCATCTCGGCCGAAGCGCCTACCTCGATGCCCGGCGGGCTGATCTACCAGCAGATCGGTTTCGAGGATCGGATGGGTCTGGCCCTGGCCGCCGCCGACGTGGCGGTGCAGCGCGCCGGGGCCAGCACCATCTCGGAGCTGACCGCCGTCGGCCTCGCCTCCATCCTCGTGCCCCTCCCAGGTGCACCCGGAGATCATCAGACCGCGAACGCCAGCCGGTTGGCCGAGGCCGGCGCGGCCATCGTGATACCCGACGCCGAGCTTGATGCCGCCCGGCTCGGGGCCGCGCTGGAACACCTCATCGACGACGGCGACGCCCGTCATGCCATGGCCTCGGCAGCGCGGGAGCTGGGCCGCCCCGGTGCGGCAGAGGCGGTGGCCGTCCTGGCCGAGGAGCACGCCCGTGGCTGACTCCCGACTACCGCGCCCTTCTGCGCCGGCCGGGGTCGTGGACCTGAGTCGAACCCGCCGGGTGCATATCGTCGGGATCGGCGGCGCGGGCATGAGCGCCATCGCCACTGTGCTGATGGACATGGGCCACCGCGTCAGCGGCAGCGACGCCGCGGACTCCAAAGCTCTGCGCCGACTTGCGGCGCGAGGCGCTGATGTCCACGTCGGCCACGACCCGTCCTGGCTGGGCGAGGCCGAGGTGGTCGCCACCTCCACCGCCATCCCCTACGACGACGTCGAGGTCGTCGAGGCGGCCCGGCGCGGGTTGCGGGTGTGGCGCCGGGCCGAGTTGCTCCACGCCATCTGCGCAACGCGACGGACCATCGCGGTCGCCGGCACCCATGGCAAGACGAGCACCTCCTCCATGCTGGCTCTCATCTTGGGCCACGCCGGACTGCACCCCTCGTTCATCATCGGCGGCGACATTGTGGGAGTCGGACCGGGTGGGGTCTGGGATCCGGACGGAGAGTGGATGGTGGTGGAGGCCGACGAGAGCGACGGCACCTTCCTCGAGTTGGGTGCCGAAGCGGTGGTCGTCACCAACGTGGAGCCCGACCACTTGGACTTCTACGGCGACGAGAGGGCTTTGCGCAACGCCTTCGCCCGCTTCGTGGATCAGGCGCACGGGCCTCGGGTCCTGTGCGCCGACGACAGCGGGGCGGCGTCCTTGGCGGCGGCTACCGCGACGGACCGCGAGACCATCACGTACGGCATCAGCGAGACGGCTGACGTGCGGATCGAAGACCTGGGGTTCGGGCGGGCGGACTCCCTCTTCTCCATCCGGCACGAGGGAGACCTGTGGGGTCCGTTCGAACTGTCCTCGCCTGGCTTGCTGTATGTCCGCAACGCCGTCGCCGCCCTCAGCATGGCCTACGCCCTCGGGGTGCCATGGGAGCGAGGGGGTGCCGCGCTCGCCGGTTATCGGGGTGTGGTCCGGCGATTCGAGCGGCGCGGCGAGCACAATGGGGTGACGTTCGTCGACGACTACGGGCACCTGCCCACCGAGGTGGCGGACACGCTAAGTGCGGCTCGGGGTGGGGGCTGGACCCGAGTCGTGGCCGTCTTTCAACCCCACCGTTTCTCGCGGACCGCATCGTTGTGGCCGGCGTTCGGCGATGCGTTCGTGGGCGCCGACGTCTTGCTTGTCACCGACGTCTACTCAGCCGGGGAGCATCCGAGGGCAGGCGTGACCGGTCGACTGATCGTCGATGCCGTCCGGACCGCCCATCCCAACGCCGACGTCCGGTACGTCCCCACGCTCGACAACGCCGCCTCCGAGTTGGCCCGGATCCTGCAGCCGGGTGACCTGTGCCTGACCTTGGGCGCCGGCGACCTCACGACCCTGCCAGATCGGTTTCTCGGCCCGGCGGGCGCGGCAGACGATCAGGAGGGGGCAGAGCATGGGTGACCGCCCTGGACCCCGGATGGCGGGTTCAGCCGGCCCCGCCGACGGTGACGCGGTGCGGGTGGCCCTCGACTCGTTGGCTTCGCTCGGTGATCAGGTGATCGCCGGCGGCGACCTCGGATCGATGACGACCTACCGGGTGGGTGGGCAGGCGGCCCTGCTGGTCACCGCCAGGAGCGAGGCCGACCTGACGCTGGTCGCGGCGGCCTCTGACACGTCGCGATTGCCGGTGCTCACGGTGGGGCGAGGATCCAACCTGCTGGTTGCGGATGCCGGTTTCGTAGGGATTGCGGTGGTGCTGGACCCGGTGGGATTTGGTGCGGTGAGCATCGCTGGGCACGCGGTCCAGGCGGGCGGGGCCGTTGCCCTGCCGGCCCTCGCCCGCCAGACCGTCGATGCCGGCCTGACGGGTTTGGAGTGGGCCGTGGGCGTTCCGGGATCGGTCGGTGGGGGAGTGCGGATGAACGCCGGTGGGCACGGCTCCGACATCGCCCACAACCTGCGCTCGTGCCGAGTGGTGGACCTAGGTGCCGGACGAGGTGAGGCCCGGTCGATGGTGTTGGCCGACCTCCACTACGGCTATCGCACCTCTGCGATCGGCCCCAGCCACGTTGTCATCGAGGCCGAGTTCGGCCTGGCAGGCGGCGACCGGGCCGTGGGTCGCGACACCATCCGCCACATCGTCCGGTGGCGGCGCGAACATCAGCCGGGCGGGCAGAACGCAGGCTCAGTGTTCACCAACCCGCCCGGGGAGCCGCCCGCCAATTCGGCCGGGTGGCTGATCGAGACGGCCGGGTGCAAAGGCCGGCGGTGGGGGAGCGCCATGGTGTCGCCGAAACACGCCAATTTCATCCAAGCCGACAGCGGCGGTTCGGCCGACGACGTTCGAGTGTTGATGGAGTGGGTGCGCGCCGAAGTGGCCCGAGTCCACGGCGTCGACCTGCGTACGGAGGTGAGATTGATCGGCTTTCCCGACCAACCCTCAACATCAAGCAGAGGGTTATGACGACCAAGACAAAGATCTGGGTGCCGCGGGCACCGCGACCGCCGGCGACGCGGACCCCGCCAATGTCGCCGCCCCGCGGCGGCGAACCCGCCTCGGATGAAGCCGCCGGCGGGCCGCGACGGGGTGCGCTGCACTCGGCGCGCCAACGGCCCAGGATCGATCCCCGTTTCGCCAGACGTTGGATCCAGGTGCGCCGGGAACAGGGGCTGCACCGGCTGCGGATCCTGCTCGTCGCCCTCACGCTGGTCGCGTTGATCGCCCTGGTCATCGGTTCGCTGTACTCGCCGCTGTTCGAGGTCCGCCACGTCCGGATCTTCGTAAATGGCTCGACGTCAGCCGTCGGTTCGAGGCCAGAGGCCAGTTCACTGTCTGACTCCGAGGTGTTGACAGTGACCGGGCTTTCCCACCGCCGACCCCTCATCGAAGTCGACGCACCTGCCATGGCCGCCCGTCTCGACGCCATCGCTGACCTCGGCGGCGCCCGGGTGAGCCGATCCTGGCCGACAACCGTCCGGGTCCAGGTGACCGTTCGGATTCCAGTAGCACTGGTCGCTCGTACCCCGGCGGCTGCCACGGGAGCGGGCTGGGCGACTGTCGACGCCACTGGGCGGATCCTGGCCTTTGTCAGTTCCCCCGTCGCCGGTCTCCCGGTAATCCAAGGGGCGGGCCCCGTGCCCGTTCCCGGTCAATGGCTCGAGGGGTCGGCGGGCCCGGACGTCGCCCCGCCATTACCAGCCGGCCCGTCGCTCGCCGATCTCAACGCCGCGGCCGACACCTCGGCGGTGCCGGCGGGACCGGCCGCCGCTCTCGCCCTCCTGGTCGCCTTACCGGCGTCGGTGCGCTCCGAGGTCCTGAGTGTCAGCGTCGAATCGGGGGGCCAGCTTTCGATGGCTGTCCTGCCCGCCGACATCGCTAGCGGATCCATCCCGGTCATCCTCGGCGACGGCTCAGAGCTGGCGCAGAAGCTGACTGCACTGGTGACCTTGCTCACCCAGGCCGACGTGTCGGGAGTCACCGCGATCGACCTTACCGTTCCGGACCGACCTGCAGCCTTGACGACGCGCCAAAGCCCGGGTACTCTCTCAACCCAACCCGGAGGTTGACATAACTCTCTACCTGAAGTCAAGAGTTTGTTTGACCGAGGTTCCTCCAGGATCCGCGGTTTCGGCCTTCCGGCGTGGCACGCTCTGCTCAGTTACACCCCGCCACCTCAGCTACTGCCCAACTCACTTTCATCACTCGTTTGCCGAAAAGATCGTCAGTTACCTATAACCAGCCGGCCGCAGGCCGATCTGGTGTTGTGCCCGGGAGGGTTCACATGGCCGGTGCCGCCCAGAACTACATCGCCGTCATCAAGGTCGTCGGTATCGGCGGGGGTGGGGTCAATGCGGTCAACCGCATGATCGACGCCGGCCTCAAGGGGGTCGAGTTCATCGCCATCAACACCGACGCCCAGGCCCTGCTCATGAGCGACGCGGACGTCAAGCTCGACATCGGACGCCAGTTGACTCGGGGGCTCGGAGCCGGGAGCGATCCGGAGGTGGGGCGGGCCGCAGCAGAGGAGCACCGGGAGGAGATCGAGGAGGTCCTCAAAGGCGCGGACATGGTGTTCATCACGGCCGGGAAAGGCGGCGGAACGGGCACGGGCGGGGCGCCCGTCGTCGCCGAGATCGCCAAGTCGCTCGGTGCGTTGACGATCGGCGTTGTCACCCGGCCGTTCGGGTTCGAGGGCCGTCGTCGCTCCGTGCAGGCAGAGGCCGGGATCCAACGCCTCAAGGAGAAGGTCGACACCCTCATCGTCATCCCCAACGACCGCCTCCTCACCGTCTCCAATGACAAGACGTCGATGGTCAACGCCTTCAAGATGGCTGACGAGGTCCTCCTCCAGGGTGTGCAGGGCATCACCGACCTCATCACCACGCCTGGACTCATCAACACCGACTTCGCCGACGTCAAGATGATCATGAACAACGCCGGCACCGCGATCATGGGTATCGGCACAGCAGCAGGCGATAATCGGGCCGTGACTGCGGCCAAGTTGGCCATCACCTCGCCGCTGTTGGAGGCCTCGATCGAAGGCGCCAGAGGCATCCTTCTCAACATCGCCGGCGGCAGCGACCTCGGGTTGTTCGAGGTCAACGAGGCGGCGGAGATCATCCACGGCGTAGCCCATCCCGACGCCAACATCATCTTCGGTCAGGTGATCGACGACTCGATGGGGGACGAGGTGCGTGTCACGGTGATAGCGGCCGGTTTCGAGCGATGGGATGATCAGCAGCCCGCACGGGAACGGTCGACGGCGACGGGAATCGGCCTGCTCGAAACCGAGCGCGAGTTGCGTGAGGAAGAGGATCCCGCGCTGGTCGGCGACGAGTTCGACGTTCCGGATTTCTTGAAGTAGTGATGACCGCCCGGGTCAGTGTACGCCCGGCCGACTGGGAACTAGCCGGCCGGATCCGGGTGCGTAGCACCGGGTGTGCGCAGGGCGACCTCGGAGGCGGTGGGCCGGCGGTCGACAGCCGGCGGCGGGCGGTGGTCGACCTCCCGTGGACGGTGCTCAATCAGGTCCACGGCGCCCGGGTGGTGGTCGTAGAGGGCCCTGGTGGGGCGACCGGCGAAGCTGCCGACGCGGCCGTGGCCACCTCGAGTCGAACTGCCTTGGCCGTTCTCACTGCCGATTGCGCTCCAGTCGCCCTGGCCAGTCCCGAAGGGGTGCTGGGCGTGGCGCACGCCGGCTGGAAGGGGCTGCGGGCCGGCGTGGTCGAGGCCACCGTGACGACGATGCGGCGGCTGGGCGCGACTCGCGTGGAGGCGGTGCTCGGCCCCTGCATCCATCCGTGCTGCTACGCCTTCGGAGCCGAGGAACTCGGCCGGGTGGAATCCCGGCTGGGCGCGCCGGTCCGGTCCTTTGACCGTCACGGTGACCCGGCCCTCGACCTGCCCGCAGGTGTCCGCGCCGCGCTGCACGCGTCGGGTGCCGTCCTGGTCGGCGATGCGGGAACCTGTACCGGTTGCTCCGAGAGCTTCTGGTCGTGGCGGGGATCAGGTGCCGATCGCCGGCAGGCGACAGTGGTATGGCGACCATGACCCAAGGGACTGCCGAGACGGTCGCCTCGCGCCTCGCCGGTGTCAGGGACCGGGTGGAGGGCGCGGGCCGGGACCCCGACACCGTTCGCATCGTGGCCGTGACCAAGGGTTGGGGACCTGACACCGTCAGCGCCGCACTCGCCGCCGGGTTGTCCGACGTGGGTGAGAACTACGCCCAGGAATTGCTGGCCAAGGCCGGCGCCGCACCCAGCCCGATCCGGTGGCACTTCCTCGGGCCGGTCCAGCGCAACAAGGTGAGCCGGTTGGCCCCGCTGGTACGGACCTGGCACGGCGTCGACCGTCCGGTCGCGGCCGACGCGGTCGCCGTCGCCAGTCCCGGGGTGGAGGTACTCGTACAGGTCAACGTCACTGGCGACGAGGGCCGCCCGGGATGCCGCCCGGAAGAGGTCGATGCTCTAGTTCAGCATTGCCGGAGCCGGCCGGTAGCGCTGACTGGGCTCATGACGGTCGGTCCGGCCGGCGACCTCGGGCGGACTCGCGAGTGTTTCCGATGGCTGGCCCGGCAAGCCCGGGAGCTCGGCCTGCGCGAGCTGTCAATGGGCATGAGTGATGACTTCGAGGTGGCCGTGGAAGAGGGCGCCACCACCCTTCGGTTGGGACGGGTGCTGTTCGGTCCCCGACCGAGGGTTCGGACCGTGCAACGATAGGCTTCGGGTACTGGGAGGCTTCGATGGCATCAGGGATCGTCCGCAAGGCAATGGTGTACCTGGGGCTCACCGACGACGAGTACGAGGACTACGAGGTTTACGACGACGGGAGTTCCGGCGCGCCACGCCGGCACGCGGAGCCCGTAGAGCCCGCGGCGGCGACCGTGTCGGCCGTCCGTCCTATGGCCCGGGAAGTTGCCGACGCGTCCAACGGGATCACAGTGACGCCCCGCCCGGCTGTCGTGCGGCCGATCACCCCGATGCAAAGTGCCAAGGTTCATGTGGTGGCTCCGGCGAAGTTCGCTGATGCTCAAGAGATTGGCGACCGGTTCAAGAATGGTCAGCCGGTCATCGTCAACCTGCAGTCGAACGACCGGGAGTTGTCGAGGCGGATGATCGACTTTTGCAGCGGCGTTACCTATGCCCTGGCGGGCAGCATGGACAAGGTCGCCGACCAGGTCTTCCTGCTCACCCCGTCCAACGTGGAGGTTTCCGCGGAGGAAAAGCGGCGCTTGCAAGAGCGCGGCCTGTACCGGTCCTGAAACGCCGTTCCGTGGGCAACCTCCTCAACTTCAATGGACACTATCTCTACGACCTCGGTCAGATCTACGTTCTGATTCTGTTCCTGCGGGCCGTGCTGAGCTGGTTCCCGTACCGGTCCGACTCGCCGCTCAACGGGGTCCGGCAGGTGATCTTCACCCTGACCGAGCCCGTGCTCGCTCCCTTCCGCCGGATCGTCCCTCCCGTCGGCATGATCGACCTGTCATTCCTGGTGGCGTTCATCGTGGTCGAGATCATCGTCAGCCAGGTGCTCTCTCGCCTGCCCTGAGGAGCCCTGAGATTCGGGCTGTCACCGCCGCCGCCTCGGCCCCGAACTAACATGCACGGCATGGACGTCTCTCCCAAGACGCTGCGTGAAGTCGAGTTCCGCGAGAAGATGCGCGGCTACCACCCCGAGGACGTCGACCACTTCCTCGAAGAGGTGGCGGCCGGCTTGGAGATGCTGCAGGAGCGGCTGCGCCAAGCCGTCGAGCGAGCCCAGCGAGCCGAAGCCGCGGCTAGCGACGCCAGCGGTAGCGACGAGACCCTGCGCAAGACGCTCGTTTTGGCGCAGCGCACCGCCGATCTGGCCGTCCAGGAGGCACGAGAGCAGGCGGCCCGGATATTGGCTGGTGCGGAGCAGCAGGCCCAAGCCATCCTCGCCGAGGCCGACGAGCGAGGCCGTCGCACCCTCGAAGACGCCATCGCCGAATGCCGGGCGGAGTTGTCGAGGCTCGAGTCCTCCCGAGCCCAGTCACAGCAGGACGTCGACACGCTCACCCGTTGGCTGGAAGAGCACAAGGCCCACCTCCAGGAAGCCCTGTCCGACGCCATGGCCGCAGTGGAGCGGGCGGGCGTCCTATGGCCCACCCCGTCAACCCGGCCGGCCGACGTTCCTGGTATGCCGAACCCGCCCCGCTCCTCGCCGAACCTGGCGCCACCGCCGCCGGAACCCGAGGTTACGGGTCCCGATACCGCCATGTGGAGTCCATCCGAGGAGGACCGCTTCGTAGCGGCCGAAGCTCCGAGCGCCTTCTCGACCTCGTCACCGTCAGGAGGCTCGCCGAGATTGGACGCGTCGCTGCCCGCCAGTGAGCTACACGACGGACCCGATGACCGAGCCCTTGACGACTTCTTCGACGACAACGACGACCTCGCCGAAGACCGCCGGTTCGGTGGCCGACTCCGCCGCCGGCGCTAGCTCGCCGCAGCTACGCACATTTGGCTCAGTGGCGGAACAGTGATGATGGATTTGACCGGTCTTACCGATCATGGAGCACAGGCTCGTTGACCACTAGGGTCGTGCGATCCTGGCTCCCGTAGGGAAGGTGATGTTGTGCTTCTGCTTGTGACCGTTCTGCTCGTGCTGGCCGGTCTGGTCTTGCTCATTATCGGGTTCTTCCAGGACAATCTGACTCTCATCTGGCTGTCGATAGCCTGCGCCGCCGTCGCCGGCGTGGCGCTTGTCGTCTTCAGCCGGCTCAGTCGCCGGCGTAGCCTGCGGGTCGGGTCCGACCAGCATCACGGCCCCGTCCGGGCGCGTGACGTAGGGCCCCTGGGTGCTCCGGCCGAACCGATGCAACCGCAGCCCACCCAAAGGGTGCTGCTGGGCAGCGGTATCCGATCTGTCAGCGCCGACACCGACGGTGACGGGGCTGACGTCGAGACTGTCAGGACGCCGGAACGCCGTGGTAGGGCCGGTACGCCGGACCGCCAGCCCGCCGTGGCCGCGTCCAGATCCTTCGGGCGGGGTGGCCGGGAAGGGTTCGTCGACGTAGCCGAACCGGATGAGCTCGACGACAGCGACCAGACCGTCGGCGAGGACAGCGAGGACGAGCTGGCCCCGGTGGCATCCGGTTCGGGCCGTTGGGCGCGGGGGGAAACCGACTCTGCTCTCGGCGCGGACGATTGGGGTGACGAGGTCATCTTTCCGATCGAGGACTACGACGACCTCCGGGTTGGCGAGATCCTTCCTCTGCTCCCGGAGCTCGAACCCGACGAGCTCGAGGAAGTGAGGGACCGCGAATCGGCCGGTAAGAACCGCAGCACGATCCTGAATCGCATCGACGAGTTGTTCGGTCGCCAACCAGTCGAACCGTGGGGGGTGGCGCCGGCCGCTCCCGTTGCAACCGCTCCGTCGGCTGCGATCACCAGCAGCAGGCGGGCTCCCCGCTCGGAGAAGGCGGCCAAGGCGAAGCCGGGACCGGCCAAGCGCGGCGGGGCGGTGTCGAAGCGGAGGGCTGCGGCTCCGGCTCCGGCGCCGGCCAAACGCGGCGGGGCGGTGTCGAAGCGGGCGGCTGCGGCTGCGCCGGTGGCGCCGGCCAAGCGGGCCGGGGCGGTGTCGAAGCGGGCGGCTGCGGCTGCGCCGGTGGCGCCGGCGAAGCGCGGCGGGGCGGTGTCGAAGCGGGCGGCTGCGGCTGCGCCGGTGGCGCCGGCGAAGC
>Ga0302325_10004601_pt1 | contig 31804 bp, 28 predicted proteins | sample Palsa_T0_2_FD_201948 | JGI IMG/M metagenome (GOLD analysis project Ga0302325, IMG submission 201948) | Peat permafrost microbial communities from Stordalen Mire near Abisko, Sweden - Palsa_T0_2 | ecosystem: Environmental > Terrestrial > Soil > Palsa > Peat permafrost | place: Sweden: Abisko... | reverse complement strand
CGTTCCCGGTCGACGTGCGGATGACTCTGTCCGTGCACCGCCGGGGCGGCGGTGACCCGGCCTACCGCGTCGACGCGGCCGGGGCCGTGTGGCGCACGTCGCTCACCCCGGACGGCCCCGGCACACTGCGGGTCCAGCCCGCCCGGGGGGACGTGATCCTGGCCGCGGCGTGGGGCCCGGGGGCCGCGTGGCTGCTGGCGACTCTGCCGGACATGCTGGGCGGCGGCGACGACCGGGCCGGCTTCGACCCGCGCCACCCGCTGCTGCGCGAGATGGCGGCCCGGCACGCGGGCCTGCGCGTCGGGCGCAGCCACCAGGTGCTGGAGGCGCTCGTGCCTGCGGTCCTCGAGCAGAAGGTCCTCGGTATCGAGGCGCACCGTGCCTGGCGCACGTTGATGTACCGGTACGGGGCGCCCGCGCCCGGCCCCGCTCCGCGCGGCATGCGCGTGTTCCCGCCCGCCCGGGTCTGGGCGCGACTCCCGTCCTGGGAGTGGCACCGGGCCGGGGTGGAAGCGGTGCGGACCCGGACCATCGCCGCGGCCGCCCAGGTCGCCGGCCGGATGGAGGAGATCACCGCGATGGGGCCCGCGGCGGCCAGCGCACGGCTGCGCGCCATCCCCGGCATCGGCGTCTGGACCGCGGCGGAGGTGCTGCAGCGTGCCTCCGGAGACCCGGACGCGGTCTCGGTGGGCGACTACAACCTGCCCAAGGCGGTCGGCTGGGCGCTCGCGGGCCGGATCGTCGACGACGCGGGCATGCTCGAGCTGCTGGCCCCCTACGCCGGCCACCGCTACCGGGTAACCCGCCTGGTTGAGCTGAGCGGCATCCGGCCGCCACGCCGCGGCCCCCGCCTCCCCGTCCGCGACTACCGCGGCTTCTGACTCCCGCGCGTCCTTACCGTCCCCCCAGCCCGCGAGTCACCAAGGGCGCCATGACCCAGGCTCCTACGGGGTGCTGGCGCCCTTACCCCGGTAGGGCCGACCGGGCGCCTCTCGCTGCGGCGTAGGGTCGGCCAGGGGGGTTCGGCCAGCCGCCGCGGCGACCCGCTCGCGGCCTGGTTCCTTGATCGCCGACGAAGGGATAGCGTGTGACGTCTTCCGCTGCGCCTCAGCCGGGCCTGCGCCGGGCGCTGGCCCGGGCCCGCGACGGCAAAGCCCTGGACCGGGGCGAGGCCGAGATCCTGCTGCAGAGCCGGGGCGCCGACCTGGAAACGCTGCTCGGCTACGCCGGCCGGACCCGGGACGCGGGCCTGGCCGCCGCCGGCCGTCCCGGCGTGATCACGTATTCGCGGAAGGTTTTCATCCCGCTCACCCGGCTGTGCCGGGACCGCTGCGGGTACTGCACGTTCGCGACGGTCCCGCACAAGCTCGAAAGCCCCTACCTCGAGCCCGACGAGGTGCTCGCCATCGCACGCCAGGGTGCCGCGCTGGGCTGCAAGGAGGCGCTGTTCACCCTGGGGGACCGGCCGGAGGACCGCTGGCACCAGGCGCGGGAATGGCTGGACGCCCGCGGCTACGACGACACGCTGTCCTACGTCCGGGCCATGGCCATCCGGGTGCTGGAGGAGACCGGCCTGCTGCCGCACCTCAACCCGGGCGTCCTGGGCTGGGCCGACTTCCAGCGGCTCAAGCCGGTCGCCCCGTCCATGGGCATGATGCTGGAGACCACGGCGGCCCGGCTGTTCACCGAGAAGGGCGCCCCGCACTTCGGCAGCCCGGACAAGGACCCGGCGGTCCGGCTGCGGGTGCTGGAGGACGCGGGGCGCTGCGGGGTGCCGTTCACGACCGGGATCCTCATCGGCATCGGCGAGACGCTCGCCGAGCGCGCCGACTCCATCTTCGCGATCCGTCAGGTCGCCCGCGAGTACGGCGGCATCCAGGAAGTCATCGTGCAGAACTTCCGGGCCAAGCCGGACACCAAGATGCGCGGCGTGCCCGACGCCGAGCTCGACGACCTGGCCGCCACCATCGCCGTCACCCGGCTGATCCTCGGGCCCAAGGCGCGGATTCAGGCCCCGCCGAACCTGATCGGTGACCAGTACCGGCTCATCCTGGCGGCCGGGATCGACGACTGGGGCGGGGTCTCCCCGCTAACCCCGGACCACGTGAACCCCGAGCGTCCCTGGCCGCAGATCGACGAGCTGGCCGCCCAGACGGCCGCCGGAGGCTTCACCCTGCGCGAGCGCCTCACAATCTACCCGCCGTACATCCGTGAGCCCTGGCTGGACCCGCGGCTGAACGCGCACGTGTCCGCGCTGGCCGATCCGGCGACGGGCCTGGCCCGCGACGGCGCGCTCCCGGAGGGGCTGCCCTGGCAGGAGCCGGACGGTGGCTGGCAGGAGGCGGGCCGCACCGATCTGTACACCACGATCGACACGGCCGGCCGCACCACGGACCGCCGGGACGACTTCGCCGAGGTCTACGGCGACTGGAACGAAGTCAAGACCCGCCTGGGTACCGCCTCCGGGCCCCGGCTGGACGCCGACACCCATGCCGCCCTCCGCCAGGCGGAGCGGGACCCGGCGGCGCTCAGCGACGACCAGGCCCTGGCCCTCCTGGCCGCGGACGGCCCCGCGCTGGAGGCGCTGACCAGCCTGGCCGACGCGATCCGCCAGGACGTCAACGGCGACGACATCACCTACGTCGTCAACCGCAATATCAACTTCACCAACGTCTGCTACACCGGCTGCCGGTTCTGCGCGTTCGCTCAGCGCCGTACCGACGCCGACGCGTACACGCTGTCGCTGCAGCAGATCGGCGACCGGGCCCAGGAGGCCTGGGAGGCCGGCGCGACCGAAGTATGCATGCAGGGCGGCATCCACCCGGACCTGCCCGGCACGGCGTATTTCGACATCGCCGCGGAGGTCCGGCGCCGCTGCCCGGACATGCACGTGCACGCGTTCTCGCCGATGGAGGTGGTCAACGGGGCGTCCCGCACGGGGCTGCCGATCCGGGAGTGGCTGGTCCGCGCGAAGGAGGCGGGCCTCGGCTCGATTCCCGGCACCGCGGCGGAGATCCTCGACGACGACGTGCGCTGGATTCTGACCAAGGGCAAGCTGCCCGCCCACGTGTGGATCGAGGTCATCACGACCGCGCACGAGCTGGGCCTCCGCAGCTCGTCCACGATGATGTACGGGCACGTCGACACCCCGGCGCACTGGGTCGCGCACCTGCGGGTGCTCCGCGGCATCCAGGAGCGGACCGGCGGCTTCACCGAGTTCGTGCTGCTGCCGTTCATTCACGAGAATGCGCCGATCTACCTGGCCGGGCTGGCCCGGCCGGGACCGACCCGGCGGGAGAACCGGGCGGTGCATGCGGTGTCCCGGCTGCTGCTGCACGGCGCGATCGACTCGATCCAGTGCTCGTGGGTCAAGCTCGGTGAGGACCTGTGCCGCGACATCCTGCAGGGCGGCGCCAACGATGTGGGCGGCACGCTGATGGAGGAGACCATCAGCCGGATGGCGGGCGCCGACAACGGCTCATTCCGGACGATCACCCAGCTCAGGGAGATGAGCGCGCCGACCGGCCGCCCGATGCGCCAGCGCACGACCTCCTACGGCGAGGTGCCCGCCGAGCGCCAGGCCGCCGCCGCCGCCAGCGACGGCGTCTGCGCCTCGATCCGGACCCCGCTGCCGCTGCTGGGATGACCGTGAGCCCCGGAGCGGTCGGCCCCGGCTGAGCTGCCGGACCAGCGCGGGCGGCCGCTCAGCTTCCGGTCCCTGGATAACGAAATGGAACGGTGGTGGCGAGCCGCACGAAGCCGTTCCGGCAGGTCGGCGGGCTGATCGTAGGAGTAGTATTTCCACTCCCACGGCTGGCCGAGCGCCGCGAAGCGGCGGATCTGCGCGTCGATGACGGGCCCGGCGCTGGCCTCGTCGAGGTCGCTCCAGATAACGCCGGTCCACCCGTCCGCAGCGGCGATGCGCCGCGTCACCCGCTCGCCCGCCTCGATGCGCTCGCCTGGTTCGGCGAGCGGGTGCTTGCGCAGCTGTTCGTCGAAGAGGGCGAGGACGATGCCGGGATCCATCCCGGGCAGCTGACCAGAAGCGTCGCCCGGCCAGCAACCGGTTAGCCCCTGGAATGACCCGGCCTACCGGGTCAGGATGAAGTCGTCCGGGTCGCGGGGCGGCCGCGGGGCGGGTGCCGCCGCGGGGTGCCCGATGCCGATGGCCCCCATCGGCTCGCCGCCGTCCGGCAGGCCGATCGCGCCGCCCGCGACGTCGGGGCAGAACAGGGCGCTCGATATGTAGCACGAGCCCAGGCCCTCGACTGCGAGGGCCACCATGAAGTTCTGCACGGCCGCGCCCATCGAGATCAGGAACATGTCCCGTTCGGCCCGGCCCCGCCGCTCGTCCGGGTAGCCGTGCCGCCCGTCCGGCAGCAGGCACGGCACCACGATGAGCGGGGCTCGCCGCAACGGCTCGCCGCGGCGGACCCGGCGGGCGATCTGTTCTTCGGTGAAGCCGTCCCGGCGCAGGTCGCCGACCCAGGCGGCGAGCATCGCGTCGCACAGCTCCGCCCGGCTGCGGGCCGACTCCAGGATCACGAAGCGCCACGGCTCGGTGTGGTGCGGTGCGGGGGCGGTCACCGCGGCGGCCACGGCCCGGCGGACCGCCGCCAGGCTGACCGGCTCGCCGGTGAACTCCCGGACCGTCCGGCGCGCCAGCGGCACCTCCGCCGCGCCCAGCCGGAACATGTCCTCGGCCGGGGGCCGGATCAGGGCGGCCGCGCCCGGGCCGTCGTCCGGCGTCACCAGGTCCGCCAGCCCGCGCACGATGGCGACCGGGACCTGCCGTGCCTTGCCCTTGACCAGGTCGCCGGCCGCGGCGATCTCGTCGGCCACCGCGTCCAGCGTGACCTCCAGGGCGTTGCCGAAGCTGTCCTCGGTGCCCCGGTAGTCGATCGCGGGCCGGACACCGGCGGCGCCGATCGCGGTGTCGGTCTGGCCGATCCGCCAGGCCCGGCCGAGGGTGTCGGTGATGATGACACCAACGGTGATGCCGCCGCGGTCGTTCAGCGCCTTCCGGAGCCGGCGGGCGGACCCGTCCGGGTCCTCGGGCAGCAGGACCACCGTGCCGGGCGGCGTGTTGGAGGCGTCGACGCCGGCCGCGGCGAGCACCAGGCCCTGCCGGGTCTCGACGATCCGGGCGTCACCGCGCCGCGCGACCACCCGCACGGTTTCGGCCTCGATGGCGTCCTGCCGGTCGCCGCGCACCACCCGGCCTTCGGCCTTGCTCACGATTTTCGACGTCACCACGACGATGTCGCCGTCCCGCAGGTCGCCGGCGGTCCCGGCGATCAGGGCGGCCAGGTCCGTGCCCGCCTCGACCTCCGGGATCCCCGGGACTCCCCGGACGCTGAACGAGCGCGTCCCGTCGTCTTGCCCGTGGGACATCAGGTGAGCTCCGCGGCCAGGTCGAGCGCCGCCCGCGCGATGCCAGCGGTCGCCGCCAGGTCCCGCATGTACAGCGGCAGGACGCGTACCTCGATCCTGGCCAGCGCGGGGTCCGCCACGGCCGCCTTGTCCTCGTCGTCGACCAGCCAGCCGTCGATGAGCCCGGCTCCGTAGTGCGCTCCGACGGCCGCCGCGGTCGTCGGGATACCGATCGCGGCCAGGCACGCGTCGGCCATGCCGCGCACCGGGGATCCGCCGATGATCGGGGACACGCCCACCGCGGTCTTGGCCGCCACCGCCTCGCGGATGCCCGGCACGGCCAGGATCGTGCCGATGCTCACCACGGGATTGGACGGCGGGAGCAGCACCACGTCGGCGTCGTCGATGGCCTCCAGCACGCCTGGCGCGGGGCGGGCGTCAGCTGCGCCGGCCGGCACGATCGTCGCCGCGGGGAGCTGCGCGTGCAGCCGGACCCACCACTCCTGGAAGTGCACGTAACGCCGGCCGCCCCCGTCGTCGATCAGCACGTGCGTCTCGATCTGGTCGTCCGACATCGGCAGCAGCCGGACCCCGGGCTGCCACCGCCGGCACAGCTCATCGGTCACGGCCGACAGCGGCTGGCCTTCGGCCAGCAGCTGGCTGCGCAGAATGTGCGTGGCGAAGTCCCGGTCGCCGAGGGTGAACCAGTCCGGGCCGGCGCCGTAGGCGGCCAGCTCATCCCGGATGGCGAACGTCTCCCCGGCCCGCCCCCAGCCCTGGGCCTCGTCGATCCCGCCGCCGAGGGTGTACATCACGGTGTCCAGGTCCGGGCACACCCGCAGGCCGAACAGCGTGATGTCGTCGCCCGTGTTCCCGATGACGGTGATCTGCGCGGCCGGGGCGGCGGCCTTGAGGCCGCGGAGGAAGCGCGCGGCGCCCACGCCGCCGGCCAGTACGGTGATCCGCATAGCCAAAGTCTGGCAGGCTCGCGGACCCGGGGTGACCGGCGCCCCGCATCCGCCGCCGCGTGGTGCCCGCGGCCGGGCCGGCCGGCCCGGCCGGCGGGCCCGGCCGGGCCGGTACGTGGCCGCGGCAGGCGACCGCCATGGGCTCCGCCGACTACCTTACGTCGCCGGTACGGTTCGCTCCGCTCACGGCCTTGCAACGGAAAGGCCGCAATCTTGGGGACTTTTCGCCCATCGCCGGACATTAGTGCGGCCAATATCACCTAGCCGGCTTGACGGGAAGCAAGACACGCGGGTGTAATTTCACTGTTGTAAGTACGCGTCCCCGGGGGAGGGGCGTGAGTCCGGGGCCCCGCAAGGGGCAGGAGGTGCGTGTGTCTGAGGTCATTGTCCCACTCGAGCACGGTGTCGAGTGCTCAGACGACGCCGAGGATCTTGGCTGGCAGGAGCGGGCCTTGTGTGCCCAGACCGATCCCGAGGCGTTCTTCCCGGAGAAGGGCGGCTCGACCCGGGAGGCGAAGAAGGTCTGCCGGGGATGTGAGGTCCGGGCCGAGTGCCTGGAGTTCGCGCTGGAGAACGACGAACGGTTTGGTATCTGGGGCGGCATGTCGGAGCGGGAGCGTCGGCGGCTGAAGCGGGAAGCGGTGTAGTTCCCGCCCCGCCGGTGCCGAGCCGGCGGGGCGGGGGCCACGGCGGCGGGACGGCGGCGCCAACCGCTGGAGTCAGTCCCCGTCGGTATAGCCCGGGTCGATGCTGTCCGGGTCGAGCCCCAGCAGCTCGGCGAGTTCCTCCACCACCACGTCGAAGATCAGCTCGCTCAGCTCATCCTCGTCGTCGGCCCGCGCGAGCAGCGGCCTGCGGTACAGCACGATCCGGGGCGAGCGCGAACCGGCCACGTCGCCCGGACCCATCTCCCCGGGGTCGATCCTGGCCAGCGGGACCGGGACGATCTCCTCGCCGGTGATCTCCTCGTCCGGTACTTCCTGCACCGCGAACTCGATCCCGGCCAGCTCGGCCTCCCAGCGCGGTTCAAGCCGCGCCACCGCGTCCAGGACCAGGTCGTCGAACTGCTGCGCCCGGCTGCGGTACAGCGGGACATCCGTGGGGACCAGCCGGCCCCGAAGGCCGCGACCGTGCCGGTCCCGCCGCCGGACGCGCCGGCGGCCGGGGGCGGAACTGGTCTGGTCGGCCTGCACAGTTACCGAGCGTATCGCCTGCCGCTGCCCGCCGGTAGCCGCCGGGCACGGTGCCCGGGCTGCCCCGGCCGAAGACACGATCGCGCAGAGTGCCCCGGGTGGTGGCGTTAACGACCCCGGCCAGCTACCGTCAACGGAAGTACGGAACGCATGCAGGGCTGTTCCGGACCTGGTCCGGGATAGTGCTGCGCCACCCGGCCCCCGAGGGCGAGAATCTCTCCCGGGACGCACCAGCGGCCCGGCGGGCCCGGCCATGCGATCCGGCCGTGGCGTGCCGGCGGAGTTGGATCATGTGAGTGAGGTGGCTCGGTGAGTTCGCGTTGCTGCTCGCGCACCGCATGCAGGCAGCCCCCGGTCTACACGCTCACGTACGTCTACCGTGACTCCACCGCGGTGCTCGGCCCGCTGGCCGCCTACGTCGAGCCGCACTGCTACGACCTGTGCGCCAAGCACGCCGAGCGGCTCACTGTCCCCCGGGGCTGGGATGTCGTCCGGCTGCCCGGAGACCCCGTCCAGCAGAGCGTGGACGACCTGGAGGCCCTGGCCAACGCCGTCCGTGAGGCGTCCCAGCAGCGTCAGCAGCCCCCGGCCCCGCCGGGCCCGGAGCCGGTCGGGCAGGGCGTCGAGGTGGGCCGCCGCCGTCACCTCAGAATGGTCCGCTCGGCCCCGCCGGAGACCGCCTCGTCCAGCGAGCCGGCCGGCCGCCAGCCCACGACCTGACGCTGGGAAACGCAGTACTGGCGCTGCGCTCACCCCTGCTACCCGGCGGCGGTAGGCTCTGAGCCTTGGTGCCGTAGCCGGCGGGCAACGCAGCGAGCACGAACCCGGCTCGCCCCGGCGTACCAGGCGCCGCAATGCATCGGGGCAGGGCACGGGAGGCGCGAGGCGCAGTGACTGATTTGTCGAAGATCATCAAGGCGTACGACATTCGCGGTGTCGTGCCCGACGAGCTCAACGAGGACGTGGCCGAGGCGGCCGGGGCCGCCTTCATCCGGCTGACCGGCGCCGGCGAGATCGTGATCACCCACGACATGCGGACGTCCTCGCCGCCGCTGGTGGCCGCGTTCGCCCGGGGCGCCACGGCCCAGGGCGCCGACGTCATCGACGCCGGTCTCGGCTCCACCGACATGCTCTACTACGCGAGCGGCACGCTCGGCATCCCCGGCGCCATGGTTACCGCCAGCCACAACCCGGCCCGCTACAACGGCGTCAAGCTGTGCCGGGAAGGGGCGAAGCCGGTCGGCCAGCAGACCGGCCTGGCCGAGCTGCGCGAGATGATCGAGGCGGGCGTGCCGGCCAGCGACGCCCCGGCCGGGCAGGTGACCCGCCAGGATCTGCTGTCCGGCTACGCGGAGCACCTGAAGAAGCTGGTCGACGTATCCGCCATCCGGCCGCTGAAGGTCGTGGTCGACGCCGGCAACGGCATGGCCGGGTACACCGTGCCGAAGGTTTTCGACGGGCTGCCCGTCAAGCTGGTGCCGATGTACTTCGAGCTGGACGGCACCTTCCCGAACCACGAGGCCAACCCGATCGACCCGGAGAACCTGCGCGACCTGCAGCGGGCGGTGACCGAGACGCGGGCCGACATCGGGCTCGCCTTCGACGGCGACGCCGACCGCTGCTTCGTGGTGGACGAGCGGGGCGAGATCGTCTCCCCGTCGGCGCTCACCGCGCTCATCGCGAGCCGCGAGCTGGCCCGTGAGCCGGGCGCGACCGTCATCCACAACCTGATCACCTCCCGCGCGGTGCCGGAGATCATCGCGGAGCACGGCGGCACGCCGGTCCGCACGCGGGTGGGCCATTCGTTCATCAAGGCGGAGATGGCGCGCACCGGCGCGATCTTCGGCGGTGAGCACTCCGGCCACTTCTACTTCCGGGACTTCTGGTTCGCCGACTCCGGCATGCTCGCGGCCCTGCACGTGCTCGCGGCCCTGGGGCAGTCCGACGGCCCGCTGTCGGCCCTGCTGGCCCGTTACGAGCGGTACGTCGCCAGCGGGGAGGTCAACAGCGAGGTAGCGGACCAGGCGGCGGCGACCGCTCTGGTCCTGGACTCCTTCGCCGGCCGTCCCGGGGTCAGTACCGACGAGCTCGACGGGCTGACGGTCATGGTGCCCGACTGGTGGTTCAATCTCCGTCCGTCGAACACCGAACCGCTGCTGCGGCTTAACGTGGAGGCGGCTGACCAGGCGACGATGGAAGCCGTGCGGGACGAGGTGCTCGCCCTGATCCGCGGCACCACGGCCTAGCCGGCCCGCCCGCCGAGATCGACCAGACCACAACGGAGGAGAAAGCGTGAAGCTCGACGACTGGCTGCTGGACATACTGGCCTGCCCGAACTGCCATTCGCCGCTGCGCGCGGACGACGAAGCCAGCGAGCTGGTCTGCACCTCCGCCGAGTGCGGCCTGGCCTACCCGGTCCGCGACGACATCCCCGTCCTGCTCGTGGACGAGGCGCGCAAGCCCGGGGTGGGAGCGTGACCGACGAGGGGGACCTGGCCGGGCTGGACGCCGAGCTGGCCGCCGACCGGCTGGACGACGCCGAGCTGGTGGAGGCGGCCGACCCCGGCGGAATGCTCCGCCAGGTGGCCTCGTCCGCTGCTCAGGTGCGTGCTGCCGTCCGGGCCTGCTCGGAGGTGGACCTGTCCCCGGTAACCGCGCACGGCCGCCCGCGCGCCATCGTGGTGGCGGGCATGGGCGGTTCCGGGATCGCCGGGGACGTGCTGGACGCGGTCTGCGGCGCTGGTAACCCGGTGCAGGTCGTCACGTCGCACGGCTACCAGATCCCGGGCTGGGTCGGAGCGGCGGACCTGGTGATCGCGGTGTCGTGCTCGGGCTCCACCGAGGAGACGCTGGCGGCGGCGGCCGAGGCGGTGCGCCGGGGCGCGCAGCTGGTCGGGGTGGGCGGCGCGGGATCACCGCTGCAGGCCATCGCCACCCAGGCCCGGGCGCCGTTCGTCCCCGTGGCGTCCGCGGGCATGCCCCGCTCGACCCTGTGGGGCCTGTCCACCCCGCTGATCTTCATCGCCGCCCAGGCAGGCGTCATCGACGTCGGGGAGGACGTCTACGAGGCCACCGCGGCCGTCCTGGAGGAGGTCTCCTTCCAGTGCCGGCCCACCAGCGAATCGTTCGTCAGCCCGGGCAAGTCGCTCGCCCTCGACCTCATGGGCACGCTGCCGATGATCTGGGGCAGCTCGCCCCTGGCCGGGGTCGCGGCCAAGCGCTTCGCCGCCCAGCTCAACGAGAACGCCAAGTACCCGGGCATCGCCGGGGAACTGCCGGAGGCCAACCACAACCAGGTGGTCGCCTTCGACGGGCCGTTCGCCCCGGGCCGCAGCCTGGACGCGGAATCGGGTTTCCCGCTGCGGCTCGTTCTGCTGGCCGATTCCGGCGAGCATCCCCAGGTGGCTCGGCGGCGGGCGGCCTCTGCGGAGCTGGCCTCCGAACGGGGCGTCCGCGTCTCGGAGCTCACCATGGCGGGCAAGCACCCGCTGGAGCGCTTCGCCAGCGTGGTTCAGCTCATCGATTACGCCACGGTGTATCTGGGCATCGCGTCCGGGGTTGACCCGACCCCGATCCAGATCATCCAGGAGCTGAAGGAGCGGATTTCTTAGCTCCACCTGGGAAGGAATCCCGCATCAGAGCAGAGAATCAGCCGCGCGGAGCCGCCGTCGCCGAGGACCAGGGGGCCGGCCGGCCTGCTCCCCAGCAGGGCGCGGAGGGCCCGGCCCGGGAGCGGCACGGCCGGTCCGGTAGCCTCGTCGCTGTCCTGGCCGCCTTCGGCGCCAACGTGGGGATCGCGATCACCAAGCTGGTCGCGTTCCTGCTGACCGGCTCAGCGTCGATGCTGGCCGAGTTCGTCCACTCGGTGGCGGACTGCAGTGATCAGATCCTGCTGCTCATTGGCCGGAACCGGGCGAACCGGGCGGAAACCGTGGAGCACCCGTTCGGGTTCGGCCGGGAGCGCTTCTTCTACGGTTTTCTCGTCTCGGTCGTGCTGTTCTCGGTCGGCGGTGCGTACTCGGTCTACGACGGCATCCACAAGATCATCCATCCCGGCACCCTCACCGACCCCTACGTGGCCTTCGGGGTCCTGTTCATCTCGGCCATCCTGGAGAGCTTCTCGCTGCGCACCGCGATCAAGGAGTCCAACCGGCAGCGGAAGGGCACCGGCTGGGGCTCGTTCATCCACCGGGCCAAGGGCCCGGACCTGATCGTGGTGCTGCTGGAGGATTCGGCCGCGCTGATCGGCCTGGCGTTCGCCTTCGCCGGGATCGGGCTGTCGGTCCTGACCCACGACGAGGCCTGGGACGGCGGCGGGTCGGTCGCCATCGGCCTCCTGCTGGCCTGTGTCGCGGTCGTGGTGGCCCGGGAGACCAAGAGCCTGCTGATCGGCGAGGCGGCGAGCCCGGCCGCCGAGCGCACGATCGTCCGGGCGCTGGAGGACGGGCCCGAGGTCGAGCGGGTCATCCACATGCGCACCGTGCACCTGAGCCCGGACTCGCTGCTGGTGGCGGCCAAGGTTGCGGTCCGGGCCGGCGACTCCGCCACGACCGTGGTGCGCGGCATCGACGCGGCCGAGAGCCGGGTCCGGGCCGCCGTGCCGATCGCGGACGTCATCTACCTGGAACCGGACCTCTACCAGGAGGCGAAGGCGGACGAGACCGATCCGGCCATCCGTGTTGTCCAGCGCGCCTTGGAGCACACCGCGGAGCGCGGCGAGCAGCCGGCCCCGTCGCAGCCCGGGTCGCCCCGCCCCGCCGGGCCCAGTGAACCCACCGGGCCCGATCCGTCGGCTTTAGCGGCCCGCTGGGGCTCCTGAGCCCGGTCCCGGGCGGCCGAGCAGCCGCAGCGCCCGCTCCTGCTCGAAGTCGAGCGCCCGCTCGGGCCGTTCCGGCAGGCGCCCGATGCGCCGGCTGAGGTCGGCCACGGCCGCGCGGACCGCGGGTTCGGAAAGGACCCGCAAGCCGAATGCGACCGATGCCGGGCTTACCCGGTACCGGCGTTCCAGCTGGAGGGCCGCGGTCACCGCGCCCAGGTCCGCCTCGCCGAACTGGCGGTGCCGTGGCCCGCGCCCCCGGCTCATCTCCCGCACCGGCGGCAGCAGTCCCAGATCCTCGCGGTAGCGGAGCATCCGCGGGGACATTCCCAGCCGCCGGGCCGCTTCGGATATGCGCATAGGGTGAAGCTTACATTTTTTTGTCAAGAACGGCCGCCAGGGCGTGCGCGGGGCCCAGCTATCCCATACGGTCGGTAACGCGCAGGCGCCGTCGGCGGTGCGCGCCCACGACTCCGGACGCCGTGACAACGAGGAGAATGCATGTCCAACGCACCGCTTCCGTACAAGGTCGCCGATCTGTCGCTCGCCGCGTTCGGGCGCAAGGAGATCGGCCTGGCCGAGCACGAGATGCCGGGCCTGATGGCGACCCGCGAGGAGTTCGCCGCCGCCCAGCCGCTGCGCGGCGCGCGGATCACCGGCTCGCTGCACATGACCGTGCAGACCGCCGTGCTCATCGAGACGCTGACCGCGCTGGGCGCGCAGGTCCGCTGGGCCAGCTGCAACATCTTCTCCACCCAGGACCACGCGGCCGCCGCGATCGTGGTCGGCCCCGACGGCACCCCTGACGACCCGAAGGGCGTGCCCGTCTTCGCCTGGAAGGGGGAGAGCCTGGAGGAGTACTGGTGGTGCACCGAGCAGGCGCTGACCTGGCCGGACGAGGCCACCCCGAACCTGCTGCTGGACGACGGTGGCGACGCCACGCTGTTCGTGCACAAGGGCGCGGAGTACGAGAAGGCGGGCGGGGTCCCGTCCGCGGCCGACGACGACGCGGACGAGTGGAAGGTCATCCTGGACCGGCTGCGCGCGTCGCTGGCCGCCGCCCCCGGCAAGTGGACCGCGGTCGCGGACTCCATCATGGGCGTGACCGAGGAGACCACGACCGGCGTGCACCGGCTGTACGAGATGGCGCGGGCCGGCTCGCTGCTGTTCCCGGCCATCAACGTCAACGACTCGGTCACCAAGTCCAAGTTCGACAACAAGTACGGCTGCCGGCACTCGCTGATCGACGGCATCAACCGCGGCACGGACGTCCTCATCGGCGGCAAGGTCGCCGTGGTGTGCGGTTACGGCGACGTCGGCAAGGGCTGCGCCGAATCGCTGCGCGGCCAGGGCGCCCGGGTCATCATCACCGAGATCGACCCGATCTGCGCGCTGCAAGCGGCCATGGACGGCTACCAGGTCAGCACGCTGGATGACGTGGTGGGCACCGCGGACATCTTCGTCAGTGCCACCGGTAACCGGGACATCATCACCGCCGCTCACATGGCGGCCATGAAGCACCAGGCCATCGTGGGCAACATCGGCCACTTCGACAACGAGATCGACATGACGGGCCTGGCCCGGACCCCCGGTATCCGCCGGGTCACCATCAAGCCGCAGGTCGACGAGTGGGTCTTCCCGGACGGTCACGCGGTCATCGTGCTGTCCGAGGGCCGCCTGCTGAACCTGGGCAACGCGACCGGTCACCCGAGCTTTGTGATGTCCAACAGCTTCACCAACCAGGTCATGGCGCAGCTGGAGCTGTTCACCCGGACCAGCGAGTACCCGATCGGCGTCTACACGCTGCCGAAGCACCTGGACGAGAAGGTGGCCCGGCTGCACCTGGACGCGCTGGGCGTCAAGCTGACCCGGTTGACCAAGGCCCAGTCCGACTACGTCGGTGTCCCGGTCGACGGCCCGTACAAGCCGGACACCTACCGGTACTAGCCGGCATGACCAGTGCCAGGGCGAGCGCCAGAACCGCCGCCGGGCCGCGCACGCCGCGGCCCGGCGGCCGGGCCGCGCGTCCGGTCCCGCCCGCCACGCTGGACGGGGACATCCCGGCCGGTACGCCGGGTGACATCGCCGATCCGTCGCTCGCCGACGCGGGCAGCGCGCGGATCGAGTGGGCCGAACGGGCCATGCCGGTTTTGCAACTGCTCCGCGACCGGTTCGCCGGGCAGCGGCCGTTCGCCGGCCTGTCGGTCGCGGCCTGCCTGAACGTCACGGCCGAGACCGCCATCCTGGTCCGGGTGCTGCGCGCCGGCGGGGCCAGCGTCGCGCTGGCCGCGTCCAACCCGCTGTCCACCCAGGACGAGGTGGCCGCCGCGCTGGCCCTGCGGCATGGGATCACCGTGTTCGCCCGGGCCGGCGTGGACCGGGACGCCTACTACGCGCACATCGCCCGGGCCCTGGACAGTGCCCCCGATCTCGTCATCGACGACGGCTGCGACCTGGTCAACACGCTGCACACGCAGCGGCCGGACCTGCTGCCCGGGGTCCGCGGCGGCTGCGAGTCGACGACCACCGGCGTGATCAGGCTGCGCCGGATGGCGGCCGAGGGCGCGCTGAAGTTCCCGGTCATCGCGGCCAACGACACCGCGACCCGGCGCCTGGTCGACAGCACCTTCGGCACCGGCCAGTCGGTCATCGACGGCCTCCTGCGCGCGACCAACACGCTGCTGGCGGGCAAGACGGTGGTGGTGGCCGGGTTCGGTGCGTCCGGCCGCGGCGTGGCGGACCGCGCCCGGGGCCTCGGCGCCGAGGTGGTCGTGACCGAGATCGACCCGGTCCGGGCGCTGGACGCGGTGCTGCGCGGGTTCCGGGTGCTGCCCATGGCCGAGGCGGCGGCCGCCGGGCACGTGTTTGTCACGGTAACCGGGTCGGCGGAGGTGATCGGCGCCGAGCACCTGGCCGTCATGCGGGACGGGGCCATCCTGGCCAACGCCGGCCACTTCGACGTGGAGATCGACGTCCGCGCGCTGGCCGACATGGCGGTCGCGGTCCGCCGCGACCTGCGCCCGCACGTGGACTCCTTCGAGCTGGCCGATGGCCGTCGGCTGCTGCTGCTTGCCGAGGGCCGGGTGGTGAACCTGGTCGCCGCCGAGGGGCATCCCGCGCAGGCCATGGATCTGTCCTTCGGCGTGCAGGCGCTCGCCCTGGCCTGGCTGGCCGCCCGTGCCGGCACGCTGGCCGCCGACGTGCACGAGGTCCCGGCCCCGCTCGACGCCGAGGCCGCCCGCCTGGAGCTGGCCGCGATCGGCGTACGGATCGACGCCCTCACCCCGGCCCAGTCGGCCTACCTGGACTCCTGGCGCATCGGCTCCTAGACGCGACTCAGCAACGGGGCGGCTTTCCGCAGCATCCGCGGAAAAGCCGCCCCGAACCCAGGGCTAGGGGAGCTGCCAGTCGATGGGGGCGCCGCCCTGCTTCGCCAGTAGCTCGTTCGCCCGGCTGAACGGGCGGGAGCCGAAGAAACCCCGGTCGGCTGAGTACGGGCTGGGGTGTGATGACTCGATCTTCGGCACGTCGCCCAGCAGTGGCCCGAGGTTCTGCGCGTCCTTGCCCCACAGGATGGCCACCAGCGGGCCGCCGCGGGCGGCGAGGGCCCGGATGGCCTGGTCGGTCACCTTCTCCCAGCCCTTGCCCCGGTGCGAGCCCGGCTTGCGCGGCTGTACGGTGAGCACCCTGTTGAGCAGCAGCACGCCCCGCTCCGACCAGGACGTCAGGTCGCCGTTCGACGGCTCGGGCAGGCTCAGGTCGCCGGTGTACTCGGTGAAGATGTTGACCAGGCTGGGCGGCAGCCGTTTCACCGCGGGCGACACCGAGAAGCTCAGCCCGACCGGGTTCCCCGGCGTGGGGTAGGGGTCCTGCCCGACGATCAGTACGCGCACATCCGCGAACGGCTGCTTGAAGGCGCGGAGCACGTTCTCGCCCGCGGGCAGGTACGTGCGCCCGGCGGCGATCTCGGCCCGGAGGAAGTCGCCCATCGCCTTGATCTGCCCGGCCACGGGTTCCAGGGCCTCGGCCCAACCGGCCTCCATCACGTTCTGCAGCGGCCGGTCGGTCATTCGGTCCGCGGAGACTTCCGCCTCGGATTGCGCCATGGCAAGGCACTCTACCCGCCGGGCTGGCGCTGATCCGGTGCGCGCAGGCTTTCCGCGGCCCGGGGCCGGGCGGTCACGCAGGCGGCACGAACCTGCCTCCGGACAGCGCTTCCGTCTCGCCGGGCGGAGCGGTCTCTCGATCGGGCCGGGCCGTCGTCCCGCTGGGACCGGCGGCTGCCTCAGCACCCGCGGCGGAGGGCCCTGGGCCGGCTCCCGCCGCGGCCGGGCCCGCTCCCGGTCGGCCCAGACCGGCCCCGCTCATCCTGGCCAGGTCGCGGGAGCTTCGTTCAGCCAGCACGGCGGACAGATACGCGGTGGCCGACGTGCCCGGTGGCGGAGGCGGTGAGACGCCGGCGGCGACCTCGGCGGCGATCTGGCGGCCGAATTCCTCCCGCGCGACCGGCGTCAGTTCCCCGAAGCGGCTCAGGTAGCTGCGCGCGATGGCGGCGGTCTCGTCGGGCAGAGCGGACAGCTCCAGCGACGCCGCCCAGGCCGCCAGCGTTGGCGGCATCACGACCGCCGCCCCGCTCTTGGCCCGAAGCCGCTCCTGGATGACGAACGTGCCCGCGAAGATGTCGCCGAGCCGCTTGCCCTTGACCGACAGCAGCGACGTGATCAGCGCCGGCGCGCCCAGCAGCAACCAGATCTCCAGCACCGACGCGAGCGCGCGCACCAGCGCCTGGCGGAACCGCTCCGGGCCGCCGTCGTCCCCCACCACGCGCAGGCCCATGGCGAGCTTGCCGAGGGACCGGCCCCGGCTGACCGTCTCGAGGATCGTCGGGTAGCCGACGATGATCAGGACCGTACCGCTGAGCCCGATCGCGGCCGCCGCGGCGGCGTCCAGGCTGCCGCTGGCCTCCGCGGCGCCCACGGCCACCAGCAGGATGACCAGGATGATGAGCTGGACGGCGATGTCGATGGCGAGGGCCACCATGCGGCTCGGAAACCGGGCGCAGGGCACTTCGAGGACGACGGCCTCGCCGGTGACGACATCTTCCATGGCACCCCATCAGGCCCATCGGGACGCAAGCGAGACCAGGTTATTGCCCGCCGGGGCGTTAGTCTCCTGCCCGTGGACATCGACGCGTTCGAGGCCGCGCACCGGGCCGAGTGGGAGCGGCTGGACACGCTCGTCCACCGCCGCCGCCGTCTGTCCGGCGCCGAGGTGGACGAGCTGGTCCAGCTGTATCAGCTGGCCGCCACGCACCTGTCCGCGGCCCGCTCGGACGGCCACGATCCGGCGCTGGTCGCCCGGCTGTCCACCCGGGTCGCCCGGGCGCGGGGCGCCATCACGGGGTCGCACACCGCGTCCTGGGGACTGGTCGCCCGGTTCGTCACGACCGGCTTCCCCGCCGCCGCCTACCGGGCGCGCTGGTGGTGGCTGGCCTCGGCGGCCGGCTCGGTCGCGCTGGCCGTCGTGGTCGGCTGGTGGGTCGCCCGCTCGCCCGGCGTCCAGGCCCGGCTGCTGCCGTCCGATCAGGCCCGGCAGCTGGTGAATCAGGAGTTCCGCGGTTACTACTCCCAGTACGCAGCGTCCTCGTTCGCGGCCAAGGTGTGGACGAACAACGCCTGGGTCGCCGCCGAGGCGCTGATCTCCGGCATCCTGCTGGGCATTCCGACCGTGCTCGTGCTGATCGAGAACGCCGTGAACGGAGGCCTGGACGCCGGCTTCATGTTCGCCTACGGCAAGGGCGGCCTGTTCTTCAGCCTGATCCTGCCGCACGGCCTGCTGGAGCTGTCCGCCGTCTTCCTCGCGGCCGCCGCGGGCCTGCGGCTGGGCTGGTGCATCATCGACCCCGGCCCGCGCACCCGGGGCACGGCGCTGGCCGAGGAGGGCCGCGCCGCGATGACGATCGCCCTCGGCCTGATCGGGGTGCTGCTCGTGTCCGGCGCGATCGAGGCCTTCGTCACCCCGTCCCCGCTTCCGGCCTGGGCCCGCATCGGTATCGGCGCGGTCGCCGAGACCGCGTTCCTGAGCTACGCCCTGGTCTTCGGCCGCCGCGCCGTCGCGGCGGGCCGCACCGCCGATATCGACAGCCCGCCCGACACCCTGCCCATCGCCGCCTGATCGTCCGCCGGTGCTTCTGATCGTTTGTAACTCGGCCTGACGGCCGGTGACTTTAGGCCACACGGCTGGTCTGTACATGTGACGGCGTCGGCCGTCGCGTAGCCCAGCTGGAGTGGCGATGACCGTGAGTGACGATTTCACCAGCCTCACCGGGCCGTACCGGGGCGAGCTGCTGGCTCATTGCTACCGGATGCTCGGCTCGGCCGACGAGGCCGAGGACCTGGTGCAGGAGACGTACCTGCGGGCGTGGCGCGCGTACGGCCAGTTCGAGGGCCGCTCGTCGGTGCGCACCTGGCTGTACCGGATCGCCAGCAACGCCTGCCTGACCGCCATCCAGCGCCGCAGCCGGCGGCCCCTCCCCTCGGGGCTGAGCGCCCCGGACGGCGACGCGGGGGCTGCCCGGGCGGCAGCACCGGATACGCCCTGGCTGCAGCCCCTACCCGACGTCCTGCTCGGCCGGTCGCCGGGCGACCCTGCTGCGGTGGCCGTCTCGCGGGCGGGTACGCGGCTGGCCTTCGTGGCCGCCCTGCAGTATCTTTCCGCCCGCCAGCGGGCCGTCCTCATCCTGCGGGACGTGCTCGAATGGCCCGCGGCCCAGGTGGCGGATCTGCTCGGCCTGACCCCGGCCGCGGTCAACAGTGCCCTGCGGCGGGCCCGCGCTCAGCTGGCTCACGCCCAGCGGGCCCGCGCGCTGCCGGCCGAGGACGACGTGGCCGAGCCCCCCGAACCCGCGCGGCGGGCCCTGCTCGACCGCTTCGCCGCGGCCTTCGAGGGAGCCGACGTCCGCGCGCTGGCGGCGCTCCTGCGGGAGGACATCGTGCTGGAAATGCCCCCGCTGGCCGCGTGGTTCGCCGGCCGGGAGGCTTCAGCCGGTTTCCTGGCCGCGAACGTCCTCCAGTCGCCTGGGCGGTTCCGGCTGGTGGCAACCGCCGCCAACGGCCAGCCCGCGTTCGCCGTATACCGGTGCGGCGCGGACGGCGTCTTCCGGGCGTACGGTCTGCAGGTACTGGCCGTCACCGCCACGGGGATCGCGCGGATCGTCGTCTTCCTCGACGCGGAGCTGTTCCGGACGTTCCGGCTGCCGCCAGTGCTGGCGGACGGTGCAGGGGCTGGCCGCCTTGGGGCTGGCCGCCTTGGGGCTGGCCGCGCTGGGGCTGGCCGCCCTGCCTGCTGACCGCGGGATGCTGGTCCGCGCGATCGGCTTCGCGCTGTCCGCGGCCCGGCAGGCCACCCCGGACACCATGCCGCGGCCCACCCCGTGCGCCGGGTGGGACCTGCGGACCCTGCTGCGCCACCTGACCGACTCCCTCGACGCCTTGGCCGAGGCCCTCGGCACCGGGATCGTCAGCCGCGGCGTGGCCAAGGCCGCCGTCCGCGACCAGGACCTCGTGCCGGGCCTGAGCGAGGGCGCCGGGACGCTGCTGTGCGCCTGCGCCGTGGCCGGTGCCGGGGACCGCCGGGTGGCCGTCGGTGACCGGGAACTGACCACCAGCCTGGTCACCATGACCGGGGCCATCGAGATCGCCGTGCACGGCTGGGACATCTCGGTCGCCTGCGCCGGCCACGGCACCATCCCCGCCGGCCTGGCCCGCGACCTGCTGCCCATCGCGCCGCTGCTCGTCACACCCGCCACCCGGGCCGGACACTTCGCCGATCCGGTCCCGGTACCCGCCCTGGCGGCCCCGGGCGACCGGCTGGTGGCGTTCCTGGGACGCCAGCCGGCGCCCGCGGCGAATCCGCCGGGCTCACCTGGTCTACCTCCATAGACCGCCGGACCGCAGCGGATGCCCGATCAGGAGGAAATTCATGACCAGCACGGAATTCGCCGGAACGCCTGCCCTCGTCACCGGCGCCAGCCGGGGGTTCGGCCGGGCGATCGCCACCAGCCTCACCGAGGCGGGAGCGGACGTCATCGGAGTCGCCCGGGACACCGGCCAGCTGCGCGACCTGCGAGCCGAAGTGGGCGGCTCCTTCACCCCCGTCACCGCGGACGCCGCCGACCCGGTCGCCGCGTACGCCGCGCGGGAGGGCCTGGACGTGCCCACCTTCCTGGGCCGTTCCGGCCCCGCCCTGACCGCCGCTCAGGTGGGCGCCGCGGTCACCGGGCTGATCTCCGATCCCGGCGCCGACCAGGACGCTTACCTGCTCACGGCGGCCGGCCTCAGCCCGCTCACGTGACGGACTCTCGCCGCGACGATGAGGAGGATCAGCTCCGGATGGTGGATCAGATGAGCCGTACGGGCGGCAGGTCAGCGGGCGGCCTGGCTGTACCTTTCCGCGACCGTGAAGGCCAGGTCCAGTGACTGGCTGCGGTTGAGTCGCGGATCGCAGGCGGTCTCGTACCGCTGGTGCAGGTCATGCTCGGCAATCTGGTGACTGCCGCCCACGCACTCCGTCACGTTGTCGCCGGTGAGCTCCATGTGTATTCCGCCCGGGTGGGTGCCGAGCGCCCGGTGGACCTCGAAGAACCCGTGCACCTCGGCCAGGATGTCGCTGAACCGCCGCGTCTTGTAGCCGCCCGGCGCCTCGAAGGTGTTGCCGTGCATCGGGTCACAGATCCAGGCGACCGGCGTCCCGGCTCGGCGGACCGCCTCGACCAGGGGCGGCAGGAGGTCACGGACCCGCGCGGCTCCCATCCGGGTGATGAAGGTGAGCCGCCCGGGCAGGCCGTCCGGGTTGAGCGCCTCGGCGAGCGCGAGGACCTCCGCGGGCGTGGCGGAGGGGCCCAGCTTGACCCCGATGGGGTTGTCGATGCCGCGGGCGAATTCGATGTGCGCGTCACCAAGGGCCCGGGTCCGCTCACCGATCCACAGGAAGTGCGCCGAGGCGTCATACCGCAGCCCGGTGTGGAAATCCGTTCTGGTCAGCGCGTCCTCATAGTCCAGGAGCAGCGCCTCGTGGCTGGAGTACAGCTCTACGGAGCGCAGCTCCTGCGGGTCCGCGCCGCAGGCGTGCATGAAAGCGAGGGCCCGGTCGATCTCGCCCACCAGCCGCTCGTAGTTCTGGCCCGACGGGCTGGTCCGGACGAAGTCCTGGTTCCAGGCGTGCGCCCGGCGCAGGTCCGCGAAACCGCCGGTTGTGTAGGCCCGGCACAGGTTGAGCGTGACCGCGGCGCTGTGGTAAGCGCGCAGCAGCCGATCCGGGTCCGGCGTCCTGGCCTCCGGGGTGAAGTCGAAGCCGTTGACGGCGTCGCCGCGGTAGGCGGGCAGTTCGACGCCGTCGCGTGTCTCGGTCTGACTGGACCGCGGCTTGGCGAACTGGCCGGCCATCCGGGCAATCTTGACGACGGGCACGCTCGCCCCGTAGGTGAGGACGAGCGCCATCTGCAGCAGCGTCTGCAGCTTGGCGCGGACCGCGTCGGCGGTCGCGCCCTCGAACGTCTCCGCGCAGTCGCCGCCCTGCAGGATGAAGGCCTCGCCCCGCGTCACCGCGGCCAGACGTTCCCGCAGCTGGTCGCATTCGTCGGGGAAGATCAGCGGCGGCAGCGCCGCCAGCTCGCTGGTGACCGCCTTCAGCCGCTGCCGGTCGGGCCAGTCGGGCTGCTGACGTGCCGTCAGCCCCCGCCAGGTGGCCGCCCCGGAGCCTTCCGTCACCGCGGTCATGGCCGGGGCTCCTGCGCAAGCGGGCCGAATTTGATCACAGTCTCACCGTACCGGCCTGGGCGTCACAGCCGCCCGGCGGCCTTCAGGGCCAGGTAGGCGTTGGCCAGGGCAGGCGGCAGGCGTTCGGGCGGGGCGTCCACCACGACGGCCCCGCGCCGCTGCAGCTCCGCCGCGACCTGGGCACGTTCCGCTCGGGCCCGTTCCGCCGCAGCCGCCGTGTACACGAGCCCGGCCTCGCCGCGACCGGCGGCTAGTTCGTCGACCCTGGGATCGGCGACCGCGCCGACCAGCAGCTGGTGCCGGGAGGCGAGCAGGGCCACGTGCGGCAGCAGGTTCTCTGCCAGCGCCGCCCGGTTGAGGTCGGTCAGCAGAACCACGAGGCAGCGCTGGCGGGCGTGCGCGAGCACCGTGGCTGCCATCGCCGCGCCGTCCGGCTCGACCAGCTCCGCGTTCAGCGGCGCCATCGCGTCGGTGACGGCCGCCAGGACCGCCGAACGCGGTGTTCCGACGACTCGCGCCCGGATCCGGCGGTCCATGGCGATGAGGTCGAGCCGGTCACCCGCGCGCGCGGCCAGGGCGGTGAGCAGCTGCACCGCGTCCATGGCCGCGTCCAGCCGCGGCGCGTCCCCGACCCGCCCGGCCACCGTCCGCCCGGTGTCCAGCAGCACCAGGATGCGGCGGTCACGCTCCGGGCGCCAGGTCCGCACCAGCACCTCGGAGTGCCGCGCCGTGCCCCGCCAGTCGATGGAGCGCACGTCGTCGCCGACCACGTACTCGCGCAGTGAGTCGAACTCGCTGCCCTGCCCGCGCCGCAGCGAGCGGTGCTGGCCGTCGAGCTCGCGCAGCCGGGCCAGCTTCTCGGGCAGGTGCCGCCGGCTGCGGAACGGCGGCAGCGCCCGCACCCGCCACGGGACCGGGCGGCTGGCCTGCCGCGCGGCCAGTCCCAGCGGGCCGGACGAGCGGATGGTGACCGTGGCCGCGACGGCGTCCCCGCGCCGGGAAGGTGTCAGGGCCGTCCGCACCTGCGCTGACCCGCCGCCGGCCAGAGCCACCGGCGCGGTCCGCGGCGCAGCCCCGGCGCTGGGCGGCCACGCGTCGCGCAGCTGCGCCCGCAGCGGCCGTCCGGAGGGGTTCGCGATTGTCAGGGTCACCACGGCGGTTTCGCTTAGTCGCACCTTAGTGTCACCGGACCGGGTGAGCCGCAGCTTGCGGACCGGCGCGGCGAGCAGCAGATCCACGACGATGCCTGCGGCCAGCAGCCCCTCGACGAGGATCAGCCCGGTCACCGAGCGGAACGCGAGCACGATCAGGGCCCCGGCCAGGGCGAGCGCGGCCGTCCGCCCGGTGAGCGCCACCGCCGTTACCGGGGGACGGGCACGGACGCGAGCACGCCTTCCAGCACGCCGTCCGGCGACGCGCCTTCCAGCTCGGCCTCCGGGCGGAGCTGGATCCGGTGCCGCAACGTGGGCCGGGCCAGCGCCTTCACGTCGTCGGGGGTGACGTACTTACGGCCCGCCAGCCACGCCCAGGCCCGGCTCGTGGCCAGCAGCGCGGTCGCGCCGCGGGGCGAGACGCCGAGCTGCAGCGACGGTGACTGCCGGGTCGCGCGACACAGGTCGACGATGTAGGAGGTGACTTCCGGCGCCACGCGTACGGTGTGCACCGCCTGCTGCGCGACGTCCAGGTCATCCCGCCCGGCGACCGGCCGCAGTCCCGCCGCCCCCAGGTCACGGGGGCTGAAGCCGGCCGCGTGCCGGGTCAGCATGCCAATCTCTTCCGCCCGGCCCGGTACCGGGATGGTGAGCTTCATCAAGAACCGGTCGAGCTGCGCCTCAGGCAGTGGGTACGTCCCTTCGTACTCGACGGGGTTCTGCGTGGCGGCCACGAGGAACGGTTCGGGCAGCGGGCGCGGGGTGCCCTCCACGGAGACCTGCCGCTCCTCCATGGCTTCCAGCAGTGCGGCCTGGGTCTTCGGCGGGGTCCGGTTGATCTCGTCGGCGAGCAGCAGGTTCGTGAACACCGGCCCTTCGCGGAATTCGAACTCGGCGGTCCTCGCGTCGTAGACCAGCGAGCCGGTGATGTCGCCCGGCATCAGGTCGGGGGTGACCTGGATCCGCCTGGTGTCCAGCGCCAGTGCCGCGGCCAGCGCCCGCACCAGCAGTGTCTTGGCCACGCCCGGCACGCCTTCCAGCAGCACATGCCCCCGGCACAGTAGCGCGATGATCAGGCCGGTGACCGCCTGGTCCTGCCCGACGACGGCCTTGCCGATTTCGTTGCGTACCGCCGCCAGGGCGTCCCGCGGATCCCCGGCGCCGCCCGCTCCGCTGATCACGGCAGCGGAGTCGTCTCGCACCGGGGACGGAGTGTCGGCGGTCACAGGTTCGGTACCTCTCTTTCCAGGGCGTCTTTTTCCAGCTTGTCCAGGCCACCGGCCAGGGCCACGAGCGTGGCGTCGTCGGTCGGCACCGGGCCGGCCAGCAGCGCCACGATCTCGCCGGTGGACCGCCCGCTGCGGGGCGTGAGCGCCGCGGCAGCCCGGTCACGGGACCGGCGCGACCAGTAAAGGTGTCCGTGGCCCTCAACGGTTTCCGCGGCGCGCACCACCACGGGCAGACGTTCCGCGACGACCGGCCCCAGCCGCCGCCCTCGCCACAGCGCCGCGAGGATCGCCGCGATCACCAACTGGATGGCCACCAGATAGGCACCGAACGGAACGATGCTGGTGAACGCCTGCTGCCCGTTCGGGGCTGCGCCGGGGGCGGGCGGCGTCGGCACCAGCCAGATGATCCGGGAGCTTCCGCCGAGCAGGTTCAGGCTCAGCGCGGCGTTGCCGAGCTGAGCCAGGCTGGAGTTTGTGAGCGGTGCGCTGGTGCCGAGCACGGTGATGACCCGGCGGCCGGCGGAGTAGCGGACCAGCGACGGGTGCCCGTTGACCGGGTAACACTGCCCGGCGCCCGGGACCGTAGTGTGCAGCGCCGCCCCGCCCAGCTCTGCGGAGCCGGCCAGGCGCGCGGCGGGCAGGCCGCACTGCGGCGGGAGGGGCTGCACGGGCACCTGGCGCACGTCGGTGACGCCCGGGGCCAGCACGGCCAGCACTGCCGGGTCCGGTTCGACGATGACCCGGTCGGCTGGCACCTGGGCCAGCGACTTCAGCTGGCTGATGGTCAGTAGTCCGGGATCGGTGATCAGCAGTGTGACCGGCCCCCTGCCGCCCGGGGGATGGGCCCGACGATGCGCCCGGCGTCGCCGCGGCCGCCGCGGCGCTCACCGTAGACACGCGGGTCACCGCCGAGCCGCGCTCCGCCAGCAGGGTGGCGAGCGCGCGGGCACCGTCTGGCTGCGGGTTCCCGGGATCGAGGTACCCGGTCGTCCCGGCCGGGGGCTGCAGCAGCGCCACGACGATGCCACCGACGATGATCACGGCGACGATGGCCAGCGGGGCCCGCCACCGCCGCCAGGCCTGGGCAGCCGGGCCCGAAGTGGCCGGACCCCCAGTGGCTGGGTCGGACAAGGCCGGATCGGGGACAGCCGGATGGCCGGTGACCGTGGCCGTCACGCGGGCACCGCCGGGCGGGGCGTGGCGGTACCCGCGACGGCGGCCTCCAGGGCCCGCAACTGGTCCGCTCCCGCCCGGGTCCCAGGCTGGCCGCCGTAGCAGACGTCGTCGAACAGCCCCGCCGCCGCCACGAGGGCGGCCGCGCGCGCCGGCAGCAGACGTCCGGCACTGGCCGCGAGCTCGTCCGCCGTCCGCCCGGGATCGGGGACCAGCACGCCGCGTTCTTCCAGCCCGGCCGCGATGGCCCGCAGGTACTCGAGGATCGCGGCCGCGTAGTCGCCGGCCGCGGCGTAGCGCTCAGCGTGGTCCCGGTGCCCGCGCGCGGTCAGCGCAGGGTCTCCGGCCAGCAGCCCGGTCCGGGCGCGCCGCGAGCGGGCGACCGGGCCGATCCGGCGCAGGACGACGGCCACGATCAGCACCACCAGGGCGGCCAGCGCGACCAGCGCCCACCAGCCGCCCGGGAAACCGCCACTTCCGCCCGACAGCCGGTCGAGCAGGCGTTGGGCCTGGCTGAGCAGCCACTGCAGGAAGGACTGGTGCGGGTGATATATCGCCGTGGACAGTTCGTCGCGGGCCAGCCGCTGCGCCGCCTGCCGCCCGATCCCCGGGACTCCGGTCAGCTGTGTATCACCATTGCCCATGACCCGGGCCTTGTCCCTGGGACTGCGACCCGGACGGCGGCCGCCAGACGGTGGCGAACTCGTCCCCGCCACCTGTCCCTGCCGTGCCTCCCGCGCCGCCCGGGCCAGCCGCCGTGCGCAGGGCCATGTCCAGGCCTTCCCTGCGCATCCGCAGGTCCACGTACAGCAGGACGAGGACGCCGGCCAGCAGCGCGCCGGTCACGGTCCGGCTCACGATCGTGCCGACCGTGCCGATGATGACGGCCAGGATGGGCGGGTGCAGCGGGTTCCCGGCGTGCGAGGTGATCAGGGCGGCCGGGATGCTGAACGGCACCTGCAGGATCGCGCTGGCGATGCCGACGATGAGCTCCGCGAGCAGCGTGATGCCGAACACCTTCCAGAAACTGTGCCGGACCAGCCGCCAGGAGCGGGCCAGCGCCCGCGCCGGGCCGGCCCGCTCGAGCACGGCGATCTGGCTGGCCAGGATGAACGACGTCCAGAACCACACGGTCAGGCCGATCACCAGAATGCCGACCAGCAGGAAGTAGGGGACGATCAGCCCAGTGGGACCGTGCTCGGCCGCCATGAACAGGCCGATCCCCAGGTAGACCGCCCAGAGGCCGAAGATGATCAGGAAGTACAGGATCGTGGCGCCGAACAGGGCCGGCAGCCGCGGCAGCGTACGGTGCCAGGCCTCCCCGGCAGTGATCCGGTCGCCGAGCACCGAACGCCCGATGACGACGGTCAGCATGCCGGTGAGGATCTGCGAGGCGACGAACAGCAGCAGGTAGGCCACCCCCAGCCCGGCGGCTTCGTGGCCGAAGTTCGACAGCTGGTGCAGCAGCTGGGCCTGGCTGGCCTGCTGGGAGCGGTTCAGCGAGCCGAAGTCGCCGAAGCTGGTCACCGTGCTGGGCGCGATGATCGCGGCGATGACTCCGTAGATCGTCATGATGACCGCGCCCAGGCCGAGCGTGGCCCGGGGATTGCGGCGGATCGCGGTGAACGCCCCGTCGAGCATCTCGCTCACGCCGATCGGGCGCAGCGGGATAATGCCCGGCTTGGGCGCCGGAGGCGGCCCCCCGTACGGCCCCTGCCCCCCGTACTGCGGCAGCCCTCCGTAGGGCGCCTGCCCGTACTGGCCAGCCGGTCCGCCGTTCGGCTGCTGCCCGTACGGTGCCTGCCCGTACGGTGCCTGCCCGTTCGGTGCCTGCCCGTTCGGTGCCTGCCCGTACGGTGCCTGCCCGTACGGCGCCTGCCCGTACGGTGCCTGCCCGTACGGCGCCTGCCCGTACTGGCCAGGCGGTCCGCCGTCTGGCCCCTGCCCGTACGGCTGCTGGCCGCCCGGACCGGTTGTCTGGCCGAACGAGCCTGGGCCGGGGGGGCTCCCTGCTTCGGGCGGGAACTCACCCGGCGAAGGCGGGAACTCGCCGGGCGAAGGCGGGAACCCACCGGGCGAAGGCGGGAACCATGGCCTGGTCGGGCCACGCTGATCACCCGGGCCGGGCTGTCCGGTTTGCCCGGATTCCCCCGGCTCCGTCTCGTCAGCCATGTCGGCTTTCCTTACTGTCGCCCCCTATACGGTGCCGACCATACTGGCACGGCTGTGCGATCCGGGGGAACGCCGCTGAGCGGCCTGCCGGGCGGGTATGCGGGCCTCCCAGTCACCGCCGGAGGCGGTAAATCGGGCGCCCGCCGTGACTGTTGGGGCCCCGGCATTCCCGCACTGGCCTCCCCATGCCCGATCACGTGGAACTATAGGGCCATGAAAGGACGTGTGCTTGTCGTCGATGACGACGCCGCCCTCGCGGAAATGCTCGGTATTGTGCTCCGTGGCGAAGGCTTCGAGCCGACGTTTGTTTCCGACGGCGACAAGGCGCTGGACGTTTTCCGTGAGACCCGGCCGGATCTGGTGCTGCTCGACCTGATGCTGCCGGGGACCGATGGGATCGACGTCTGCCGCCAGATCCGGACCGAGTCCGGGATACCGATCGTCATGCTGACGGCCAAAACCGACACGGTCGATGTCGTGCTGGGCCTCGAGTCCGGCGCGGACGACTACCTGGTCAAGCCGTTCAAGTCCAAGGAACTGGTGGCGCGGATACGGGCCCGGCTGCGCCGGACCGACGAGCCGGCGCCGGAGATGCTCCAGATCGGGGACATCAGCATCGACGTGGCCGGGCATTCGGTGAAGCGGAGCGGCGAGGCGCTGAACCTCACCCCGCTCGAGTTCGACCTCCTCGTGGCGCTGGCCCGCAAGCCGCGCCAGGTCTTTACCCGTGAGGTGCTGCTCGAGCAGGTGTGGGGGTACCGGCACGCCGCCGACACCAGGCTGGTCAACGTGCATGTCCAGCGGCTGCGGGCGAAGATCGAAAAGGACCCGGAGCGGCCGGAGATCGTGGTGACGGTCCGGGGCGTCGGCTACAAGGCCGGCCCGGCCTGAGCCAGGCCCGCTATGCCGGAGAAGCCTGGCTGAACTGGCGGGAACGGCTTATGCTGCTCCCGATGAACGACGATGGGGATGCCTGCGCCTAGTCCAGCCGCCGACACGAAGAAGGGCCAGGGCGAGCCGGGTGCCGGTGGCGCGGCCCGGGCTAGAAGCGCGCCCGCACGCAAGCGCCGCCGGGGCATGTACAAAATCGTTCGCCAGTCGCGGGCTGTCCGGCTCGTCGGGCGCCGGCTCCCTCGGCGGGCTAAGCGGCTCCTCAAGGCGGCCCGGAAATGGCAGCGGGAACGCTCCGAAGACCTGCGCTTCCGCTGGCGCCGGTCGCTCCAGCTCCGCGTCGTGACCACCACGCTCGCTCTGTCGACCCTGGTCATAGCGGTACTCGGCTTCTTTCTCACCCAGCAGATATCCGACGGGCTGCTGCTGAATAAGGAGAAGTCCGCCACCGCCCAGGTGTCCCAGGGCCTCACCGTGGCCGAGAGCAGTCCCGGGTTCAACCGGGCTCCGTCGTCGGCCGCCCTCGCCGACAGCTTCCTGTACCCGACCGCCCAGAAGCTGCAGAACGCCAGCGGCAACAACAGCACCTACGACGTCGTGATCGAGGTCAGCTCCAGCCGGGTCGCCCTGCCGGTCTACATCAAGGGCGTCGCGGCCGGCGCAGATCCGGGCCTGAGCATTCCGACCGCCCTGTCGGACAGCGTTCAGTCGGAACAGGACCACGGCGCCGCCAGCAAGATGTTCTATGCGCCCACGATGATCGTGTCGACGCTCGGCCGCGCCAACCAACCGGGCCTCGCGGTCGGTACGCCGCTGGGCAACTACTACCAGCTCTACTACCTGTTCCCGATGCAGCAGGAGCAGCAGACGCTGCAGCTGGTCCAGCGCACCCTCATCGGGGCCGGCCTGGCGCTGATCGTGCTGCTGGCCCTGATCGCCTCGCTGGTTACGCGCTGGGTGGTCATCCCCGTCCGGCACGCGGCGCAGGCGGCTCAGCGGCTGACCGCCGGGCGGCTGGAGGAGCGGATGCGTGTCCGCGGCGCCGACGACCTCGCCGCCCTGGCGACGTCGTTCAACGAGATGGCGGCGAGCCTGCAGGACAAGCTGCGCGAGCTGGAGGAGCTGTCCAAGCTGCAGCGGCAGTTCGTCTCCGACGTGTCGCATGAGCTGCGGACCCCGCTGACCACGATCAAGATGGCCGCCGAGGTGCTCCTCGAGGCCAAGGACACCTTCGACGTCTCCTCGGCTCGCTCCGCCGAGCTGCTGCAGGGCCAGCTCGAACGTTTTCAGGAACTGCTGGAGGACCTGCTGGAGATCAGCAGGCACGACGCGAACGCCGCCACCCTGGACGCCGACTCCGTCGACATCAGCGACCTCGCCCGGCGGGCGGCAGATGACGCCCAGCAGCTGGCCGAGCGTCGCGGCTGCCGGATCGAGTTCCGGCTGCCCGCCGAGCCGTGCCTGGCCGACGCGGACCGCCGCCGGGTCGAGCGCATCCTGCGCAACCTGCTCGTCAACGCCGTCGAGCACGGCGAGGGCAACGACGTCATCGTCACCGTGGCGGCCGACCGGGACGCGGTCGCGGTCGCCGTGCGGGACCACGGGGTGGGCCTGAAGCCGGGCCAGGACCAGCTCGTCTTCGACCGCTTCTGGCGCGCCGACCCGGCCCGGGCCCGCACCACCGGTGGCACTGGGCTCGGCCTGGCCATCGCGCTGGAGGATGCGCAGTTGCACGGCGGGTGGCTGCAGGCCTGGGGTTCGCCCGGCAAAGGCTCTGTTTTCCGGCTGACGATCCCGCGCGTCGCCGGGCAGATGCTCGTCGGCTCCCCGCTGCCGCTGGTCCCGGACGACACGGGCCTCATGCCGAGCATCGGTGAGATTGTTCCCGCCGCTCTGGGATTGGGCGGCGACCTGCATACCCTGGACCAGGCCACCCTCGACCAGCCCGTCCCCGACCAGCCCGTTCCGGACCAGCCCGTCCCCGACCAGGCGGGCCGTGACGGCACCGACCGGGTGGGCGAGACCGAGGTGGGCACGCGTGGGTAGACCGCCCCGGCGGCGACGTGTGGCCTGGCTCGTTACGGTGATCGTCATCTGCACCCTGGCCTTGGCCGGCTGCGTCACCGTACCGACCAGCGGCCACGTCCAGGCGGTGAACGTCACGCAGGGCGGTGCGGGCGGCGGCCAGGACTACCTGCAGCCGATTCCGGTCCCGCCCGGGTCGGGCTGGAGCCCGCGGCAGATCGTGTCGGGCTTCCTGGCCGCCAACGCCAGCTTCGCCAAGGACCATGCGGTCGCCCGGCAGTACCTGACGTCCTCGGCCAGTCAGTCCTGGCGCCCGGGGTGGGCCGTCACCGTCTTCAGCCAGAACCCCAGCCTGCTCACGGCCGAGCCCGGCTCGCCGCATTCCGGCCGCACGCCCCCCACGGCCGTGGTCCAGGTCAGCGGCCAGGTGCTGGGCACCGCATCGGACAGCGGGCAGTACGCGATCTCCGCTCAGGGCCGGGCCCCGGCGAACGAGAAGTTCGTCGTCGTCAAGCAGGGGTCGGATTGGCGCATCTCCGGCCTGCCCAGCGTCGTGCTGCTCAACGAGGCCGATTTCCAGCACGTGTACCAGCCGCGCAACGTCTACTTCTTTGATCCCGCGATGCAGGTGCTCATCCCCGACCCGCTCTATGTGCCCCAGGAGGCCACCCCAGCGGATTTGATCGCCCAGCTGCTGCAGGTGCTGCTGGCTGCGCCGTCGGGCTGGCTGCTCGATGCGGCGCAGACCGCGTTCCCGCCTGGCACCCGGCTGCTGAACCTGACCCTGGACGGCGCCACCGCCATCGTCAACCTGGGCGGGGCGGTGGCGGGGGCCACGCCCGGCACGCTGCGGCAGATGTCCGCCCAGCTGTTGTGGACGCTGGCCGGGTCGACGGCGGTCGAGCCGTCAATCCAGTCCGTGGAGCTCGAGGTCAACGGAAACCCGGTGACCCTGCCGGGATTGGGCAGCCCCGCTCAGCAGATCGGCTCCTACGCCAGCTACGTGCCCTCCGCCCCGGCCCACGCCAGCTTCTACT